>Ga0193749_1000034_pt1 | contig 15736 bp, 31 predicted proteins | sample L1s2metaG_FD_145081 | JGI IMG/M metagenome (GOLD analysis project Ga0193749, IMG submission 145081) | Soil microbial communities from a riparian zone of the East river system, Colorado, United States - L1s2 | ecosystem: Environmental > Terrestrial > Soil > Riparian zone | place: USA: East River...
TGAATTAGTAGAGGGGTGGGGCCGGCGATTCGGGCACTCCCCCGCCCCCCTGGCCGCGCTCAGATCCACGGTCGAGCCACCCGATTTTCAGTACGTCACGCTCACCAATGAGAGAGAGGTCGAAGGCTAGGCGTGGTTGCCTTGACATTCCCTATGGAATGACAACCCAATCCAGTGCTGGGCCTCGCGCGTTGCGACCAGCGCGCGTCGGTCGCTTGCGCCTCCTCCGCTCCATCATCGGCTCTGCTTACTACCTAGTACGTATGTCCGCATTCGGTCCGCTGCCCTTGATTGTGCCCGCGTCAGTGCCGATGATGTTCGGGCATGAGTGACCAGCTACCGAATGGAGACCCGATGGAGACCAGCACCGCAGTTCGCCCCTTGACCTATTGGCAGTTGATCGAGTTGGAGACCGCACGCCGACTCTCAGAGATGCGCGCCGAGCAGGCCCGCAAGCGGATCTCCCGCAGCGTCGCCGAGTTGCAGTCCATCGGCGCTCCCCGCTTTGAGTCGGTGTCCCGATGATCGGCGGGCTGTTGATCGTCGCCGTCGGGATCGCGAACGCCGCTGCGCTCGCCTTCGCCGGGCACCGACACAATCGCCGCTATGACGCGGCACGGGAGGACTGACCTATGTGGAAAGCCATCGACCAGATGGACCGCGCCGAACTGCTCGAAGCGATGCGCAGCTTCAACCCGTTTGGCGACTACTCGCAGACCCCTGACCAGCAGCTCCGCGAGACCCTCTCCCGATACGCGGCGAGCAATGGCGGCAAGCTCTGATGCGCCGCGAGACGAAGCTCTACAGCGTGCGGGAGGTCAAGGGGCTGGCGACCGTGGAGGAGACGCCGCGCCTCTATGACTTCCAGGCCCGTGAGAAAGTCGGCGAGATCGCTACCCGGCTCGGCGCTTCCCATCCGGTCGGGATCGCCGTCGCGTCCGTGAAGGGAGCAGCGGAGAGCGGAGCCTCTCGAATCAACATCGACGGCACGCACGGCGTCCTCGTGCTTGCCGCAACTCCCTAGCGCGCCTGGTCCTGGCCGGGTTCGATTCCCGGCCGCGCCGTGTACCCATGAACGAGACACCGACCAAGAGGAGCTGACCATGAGAGACGTGAACGATGGAACCCCGATCTTTGGCGGCGAGGAGCACGCTCGCGAAGAGATCGAAGCCCTGACAGAGGCCCTACGCGGACCGGAGCCGGACACCGTCAGGATCGGCGAGGAGCTGGCAGCGGCGAAGGAGGTTGTCGAGAGCCTGGAGACCGGCTGGACCGCTGAAGCCCTCGCAGCCGAGCCTGTGCTCTCCAGTGGGCAGGCCGACGACCTGCACTTCGAGCAGGGCGATACGCGGCTCTGGCTCTCTAGGACCGGGGTAGCCGATGGAGAGCCCTTCGAGAACACCGTGTCCATAGAGCGGCAGATCGACGGGCGCTGGACCGTGATCGCCAAGTACGACGGCGGTGCCCTGGACGACGACGTCGACACGCGACAGCTCGGCACGTTCATCGTGGAGATCAAGCCGGGCAACGCGGAGATGCAGAGCGGCGGCCACGTCGCAAACGCGCTCCGGGTACTCGCCCACAGGCTCGACTTCGCCGATTGGGAGGGAGACGGCGTGGTCCACGACATCAACGGCAACGCGGTCGGCACCTGGACATTCCACGACCACAACGGCTAGGGCGACTGGCTTCGCCGGGGTTCGATTCCCCGGCGCCCTCTTCACCCATGAACGCAACCGAAGGAGACACGATGGATACCTGTCAAAGCTGCGGCGCCGTCAAATCGGCACGCGGCCACTACTGCAAGGAGTTCGCGATAGATCAGATCGCGGACATCTTGAAGCGCGCTGATCGCCACGGCGTCTCGATTGACTACGTGGTCAGGAACGCTGTCAGCCACGCTGAAGCCGAGCGAACCGGGAGCGGGGGCACCGTCGAGGAACTCGCCGTCGAGATCCTCAAAGCCCGGGAACTGCCCGCCGAACTTTGGAACTCGGGTGGCGGGATCATGCTGGCGCGGGTCGATGGCGAGTACGGCGTCTACGCGCTCGTCTCGGAGACTGAGATCGACAACGACGGCGAGCCGTTCAGCGTCGGCGTCTATGCCCAGCCCGACGACGAGCCGGACCTGATCCGCTGCAACGCCGAGCAGCTCCCCGACGTGGTCCGAAACCACCTCACGCTGTTGGAGGCGACGGTCGAGTAGATCCAGGGGCGACGGTGAAGGCCGGTTCGATTCCGGCCCGCCCCTTGCAGCACCCAACAACGAAAGGAAGCACCCATGAATGCAGAGCGAGAGATGGACACGAGCGACGGCCTGGGCGGCGAGCCGGTGAAGTTCGACCCCTGCGCCCAGATCGCTGAGAGCATCGGCTATAGCGCCACGAGCGCGATGGGCAGTATCGACACCCTGATCGCGTACAAGGACGCGCTAGAGGACGCCGTACGGCAACTCACCGCCGACCGAGACGACGAGGGCGAGCTACACAGCAAGCTCCGCGACGAGGCCGCGCGCGAAGCCGAGTGACAGTGACGAGACACCTACGGAGCGCCGGGGCGGCGTGTTTGCTCGCCCTGGCGCTCGCCGCGCCCGCCCGCGCTGCACCGTTCACCCCTGAGGTCGAACGGGCTTACAACGTCGCGGAGCGTTTCTGGCATGGCGGGCCTACCGATTGCCTGACCCTGGACCGGGAGATCGTCCCTGACGGCGCGCTACCGGGCGACGACCTGGGCTGGGCGACCGTTCCCACCGAACCGACCGACTGCGTTCTCTACGTCGTGCGTCGACTCGCGACACCGGCCAACTTTATCCAGCTCTGCGGCGTGCTCACTCACGAGGTTGGACACCTGCGCGGCCTCGAACATTCGACCGATCCGGCGTCGGTCATGTACCCGACTCAGACGCGGCCACCGGCCATCTGTTGGCGAGCTGGCTACCGCGAGATGAACCGCTAGCCGCTGACTCGCTCTTAGGATGCGGCGCGCCCTGGCGGGCCCCGGCGAACAATCTCAATCGTCGCTGTCGCCGGCGGCCGGGAGCGCCGGCACCGGAGGCAGCTCAACCGCGGTGCCTTGGATCACCTGGACACCTGCGGCGGCGAGCGCCGCCTCGATATCGCCGAGATCCGATGCGACACGAGAGGTCGGGTGACCGGAGAGCAGCTCCGACTTCTCGGTGTGAATTCCCGAGACGATGCCGTGCGCTTGGAGCAGCTTCGGCAATTCCTTCGGCGCGATCTTGCCTTCTTCGAGCAGGGTCGCGACCTGCTTGAGCGCCTCTTCCTCGTTCTCCATCGCCATCGTCGCGAGTCGACGGTGCGAGTCGGCGAGGATCGCGCGGGCGTGACCATCGACTTCAGCTTTGACCTGCTGGTAGTCCTCCTTGTGGCGGGTCACCCAATTCTTGACCGTGCCCCAGGGGATCTCGAGGTCGGCGTCCCCGAGCAGCTCGACCCCGGCCTTCTCGCGGCCGGAGACGAAGGCGTAGACGGCCATCGCCTGCCGCCGTTCGGCATCGGTGTAGGTGTTGTTGGGCTTCGAGGCGACGGCGGTGCTCACGCGCTCACCTTAGACCGCGAGCACGTCGGCGAGCTGAGCGCCGCCCTCTTCGCGCTCGCAGTTGTGGCGAGCATCGTCGCGCTCTTTGACGCGCCGCCATCCACCGTGTGAAACGCAGACGTGATCGGGGTTGCGCGAGGTCAGCCAAGTCAGGCAGCCGGGCTCGCCGCATCGCCGGGGAGGGAGTTCACGGTGAACCGGGCAGCGCTCCATGATCGGGAAACCTACCCCGCGCCGTGGACACAATCAAGGCAAAAGTCCTGCCGGCCGGACAAATGTCCGATTGACGCCGAGTCCGGATCGAGAGAGGATCACCGGGCCGGGCAGTCAACTGCACTCAGCGAGAGACACAGGGGGATCGGGGGTTTCGTCTCCGGTCCCTCGCGCTATCGGTGACGAGTGACCGTCCCCCGCGCTTTCGCCGACGGGGCACCCCGATCCAGTGGCGGCCCCCGGGGTCGAACCGGGCTCTCCGACTTGCAGGCCATGAGCGTCGTCTTCTGTGCCTGTCCGCGTCGGTGACTTTCTCTACCGTCCCGACCGCCGTGAAACTCTCCTCGCCGGGCGCGCCAAGAGAGCCGCGCCCCAGCAAGCGAAGATCACTGGCGCGGCCCGGCGAAGCTCCCGTCGCCTGTGTCGAAGCCGGTAGGGATCCGGCGGCGACGGGGGGAGGAGGAGAGTCCTCAGCCTCGTGGGTCAAGGAGCACGCGAAATTCACCGGGCTCTTGGCTGTCCCCCGGGTATGTGGGGGGACTGCACACGGGCAAGCGCGATTATAGGCGCTGCGGCGGCGAAAGTGAGGCGAGCGGGAATTTGTCGTCGGCCTCGCGCTCTAGGCCCCAATCGGCGATGAATTCCTCGACCTCGATCGGCAGCGTTCCACGTAGGACGGTGATCTCCGATCCCGGGCCTGCGTCGGCGAGATTGTCGAAGCGGCGATGGTGGTTGACGCAGCCCGGGCCGGCGTTGCGGACGTCCCATTGGGCAAGCTCGATCAGCTCCGGGTCGATGCCCGCGAGCGTCGCACAGTTGCGGATTTCGACCTTCGAGATGAAGTGGAACGCCTCCCAGCGCCGACCGTTGTCGCAGCCGCGGCGCAGAGGGTCGAAGGGCGCCAACCAGCAGCAGGGCTTGCGGTCGATGAAACCGGGGACGCGAGGCACCTTCATCGCCGCCTTGTGGAAGGGGCCGGTCAGCTCCTTGGGGCCGCGCTTCACGCCTTCAACCCCAATTTGCGTCGCCGCTCCCTCGAGGGCGTCACAACCTCGTCCAAGTCCTCGACGCAGGACCGGCAGACATTGAGCAAACCGTCGTGCGTCGACCGCGAGCGACCGAACTGGTCGATCGGTTTCGAGCACAGGCAGACGATGCAGGTCTTGCGCTTGGAGGTTTCGTCTTTCACTCGGCGTCGAGATCGAGCTGATTCGGGTCGGGCTCGGCGGCCTCGGGATCGTGGACCTGGCGCATCGCCCCGCAGTCCTCACATTTGATTAGCGGTTTGCGCGACGCCGGCAGCGCGCGACCGTACTTCTCACGAAGCGCCGAACGCGAGAGGGCCTCGCAGTCGGCGAGCGCCTCGTCCAGCTCGACGTCCCCACGGCGCAGGGCCGGGAGCACCTGGGCGATCTTCGTCGCCTCGAGGCCGGCCATCACGTCTTCGTCCAGCTCGCGCTTGACGATCAGCTCCCGGTAGGTCTCGATCAGCGCGTAGACGTGCGAGCGGGAGAGGCCGATCTCCGGCGCCCCCAACCATTCCTCGAAGGTGTCGTGGCCGAGCTGCTCCCACATCTTGCCCTCGTGGAACTCGTACAGGAACGAGGCGAGGGCGACCCAGACCTGCCGCACGGCCGCGCAGCCGTCCACGATCTTGCGCTCGATTTTGAAGGCAGCCTCAGCCTCCTTCGAGCGCTTGACCGTGGACGACTTTTTGGCGACCTTGCCTGCCATCTCAGAAGGGAATGTCGTTCCCGTCGTCGGCGACCTCGGAGGCGTTGAAGCCCTCCTTGATCGCATCGACGGCATCCCCTGCCGCGAGCGGAACGTAGCTCGCGACTTCCGAGAACACTTTGGAGGGATCGTCGCGGCCGGGCTTTTCGCGGACAACGGCCTTCGCCTGCTTGCCCTTGACCGGGATCCAACTGAACTCGCCGGCAGGGACCTCGACCTTGAACGCCTCGTAGATCTGAGCGATCCGGCCGAGCGTCTTTTCGGTGACGTGGATCCAGTCGCGGATTTCGCCGCCCTTTTCGTCGCCGCCGATCGCCTCGAGGGTGAGCAGCACCACCGGGTGATCGCCGTCGAGCTTGACCTCTTCCTCGACCACCCGAATCGGATGCGTGCCGGTCCTCAGAATCACGCCGCCTTTCCAGGGCTCGACGTCGTCCAAACTGAGCTTGAAGCTGTCGCTCATTTGCTCTCCTCCTCTTTCTTGCCGGCTTTGGCCGACGTCTCTTTCGGTTTCTCGTTGGCGCCCTCAGCCGCCTTCTCTGCCTCGTTGTCGGCGGCCTTCGCGGTGGCCTCGACGCCGAGCTGCTGCTGCCCGCCATGCATCGCCTCCGTCGCCACCGGGAACCACTCCTCGAGGTTGATGTCGCGGGAGTCGCCGAGCCCTTCGGAGCGATCCTTGGCGCGCCGGCCGCGGGCTTCGACAAGCTGGGCGACCCAACGGCGCGGCGTGCCTTTCTCCTCGTCGGCCGGGATCACGCCGACATAGCCGACGATCGAGACCATGCCAATGATCTTCTCCGGCAGTTTCTTCCCGCCCGTCAGGGGCCGGCGCAGCGGGTCCCCCTCGTTGTCAGCCACTTCCTCGTGGCAGACGATCACGACGTTGATCGGCAGGTCGCAGACCGAGCGCACGAAGCGCCGGATCTTGGTCTGGACGTCCATGTGATTCTTGAGGCCGTCCTTGCGATCGCCGCCCAGCTCCTCAAAGAGTTTTTCGTAGATTTCGCCGAGCGGGTCGAGCACCAACGTCTTCACGTCGGCCCCCTCCTTCGAGGTCAGGTAGAGGTAGGTGTCGTCCAACGTCTTCGCGCCGACGAAGGAGACCTCCCTGACCCCGTCGCCATAGATCGCGTGGGTCTTGCGGCTCGCGTCGGGGCCGTCGGCGTTGACCAGGACGAGCGGCTTCGGCGCCGAGCAGGCGCCCACCGTCTTGCCGTTGCCGCCCGGGCCGTAAAGCAGCACGTTCCAGGTTGCCTCTGTGTTGTCGGGGGTGACGAACTGTAGGTCGGTCATGCTGGGGACAGCTCCTCTCGATTGCGCTTTGCCGGCACCCGATCGAAGAGGGCATCGACCAGCTCTGTGTCTTGCGGTTCATTGCAGACGTCCTTGAAGCGACAGCCGCGGCAGTTCTGCGGCTTGACGTTGCGGACGGGATAGATCTGACCGGCGTCGATCTGGGCGATCTGACGGCCCAGGGAGACCAGCTCCTTGCCCGACTCCTCGATCTCAGTCGGGGTCAAGAAGACGGGCTCGCGGTGAGACCAGTGTCGCGCCGAGATCTGCTCGAGCGCCTCCGGCTCGGGCTCGACGTCGGCCCGCTTGCAAGCCTCGACGTACTGCTCCGGAGTGGTCAGTTGATCCTTCGCGTGGGAGACGGTGCGGCGCACGGTGAAGGTCCCCTCCGGGCCGCCGTTGGCGACCTCCTCTTTCTCCGAAGGTGGGGCTCCAAGTGCCGTCGCCTCCTCGAAGCTGACCTCGATCCCCTCGTCTTTTTTCTTCGGCTTCACCCAGCGCGCCGGCTTCGGCATCGCGTTCAAGCGCTCGTCCACGATCACCCCGGTCACCGGCTGACCGGTCTCCCGCTGCCAGGCCCAGGCGTAGTAGCGGATCTGCCGTGAGTTGGCGATCAGCTCGAGCGCCGACAGTTCGCCGCGGAGCTTGAACTCGACCAGCCAGATCCGCCCCTGGGCGTCGGTGTGGATGCCGTCGAAGAGGACTTGCAGCCGATAGCGGTTGGAGTCGCCCGGGCCCGTTCGCGACGGCAGCGGCACGAACAGCTCGTGCTCGAGGCGGTCGATGGCAATCGGCACCGTTTCGGCGGCGTACTGCTCGAGGATGCCGCGCAGCTTGGCGACCGTAGCGCGGTGAGCGTCGGCGTCATAGAAGCCGGCCTCGCGCTGCTCTGTCGCGTCTTCCTCGAGGGCCTCAGCAAGGACGACGATCGCGGCGTCGAGACGATCCTCCTTGGCGGCATGGAAGGCGGCGACCGCCCGTACCCAGGCCCGACCCTCGCGCAAGATGATCGGCGTCTCCTTCGAGCGCAGCGCCGTCCCCGCCAGATAGCCGCCGTAGTTGAAATCCCATTGGGCCTGACAGGTCAAGAGCATCGACTGCTCGGTGTAGGAGATGTCGCGCTTCATCGAACGGCGTCCTTTCGGTTGGGGCAGGTGTCGAAATGGGTGGTCCAACGAGAGCCGAAGAAACTGTGCGGCCGAGCCTCTTCGGCGACCGGCTTGCCGGCGAAGGTGAACAGCTTGTAGAGCCGCCGGCCGAGCTTCGGCACCGTCACCGGCGCTGCATCGAAGGGCATCCAGGTCTCACGCGGAGAGAGCGCCCAGACGATCAACCCGTCGCAGCTCGAGCAACTAGCCACGGGGCGACCTCCCGCAGCGAGGACAGCGCAGACGGCGCCAGAAACGATGGCCGCAGTTGAGGCAGATGATCGCCGCGAAGTTCAAAAGATGTCCTCCGGATCGACCGGGTCCTGCCGGCCGGATTCGATAGTGGCTTCGCCCGCGAGCTGCCGCTTTTCGAGCACCCTCGCCGCGATCGCCTCCTCCTTCGACTTACCGGCACCGGGGCAGAGCGTCTTGACGCGGGCGCCCCGATCGTGCTGGTACATCGTGCCGTCCTGCTTGACCCGCGGGTGGCCGAGACAGAAGGGGCACTGGACCTTGGCGGCGCTCGGGTTCACCCGTCGCCCTCTTCCTCGAGACGTTCCTGCTCGAGCTTCGTCAGCCGGTTGCGCAGGAAGCGAATGGTCGAGCCGTGAGAGGAGAAGAGGGGGTTGTCTTCGAGGTCGGCGAGGCGGCCGTTGATATCCGCGATCGGCGAACGGATCTTGCGCTCGCGCTTATCGCGACGGAGCTGATTCTGCTCCTCCTGCTGGCCTTTGCCGATCGCCTCGGGCTCACCGCGTAGGGAGGCGCCTGGGGACGTCGTGTAGGCGCTCTCCTCGGCGGCCTGGGCGACTGCGGCGGCATCCTCCATCGGCTTCGGCACGCCCTTACTGTCGTAGCTGCGTCGGATGGAATCGAAGTCAACGGAGTGGACGTTGGCGCGCAGCAACCGCGGGCGCTGGTCGAAAACGGTGTAGACCAAGACGTCCTGGCCCTGACCCTCGGCGACGCCGACGATGCCGATCGAGAGGTTCCGGGTGCCGGGCACGTCGTAGACGTCGCCGGGCTCGAAGGGGCACTCGCCGGCCGGCACCGTGATCCGCGGCGTCTCCCCGGAGAAGAGGGCCTGGCGCTGGCGACGATCGAGCCGGAAGACGTAGGTCGGCTTACGCCGGAAGCGCGAGGCCGGCGCCGTCTCGACCTCGCCGTTGGGCCGGGTGATCGTCACCCGAGTCGCCTTGCGGGAGACCTTCTTCTTCGCCCGGCTCACTTCCCGTTTGACCTGGCTCTCGGACTTCTGAATCAAAACGGGAACACCCGCCCCTCGCCCGTGTCGTGCGACGGCGCCATGTTGCCGACCTCGAGCTTGTCCTGCTCATGCACCGGCTCGGGGGGTAGGTGAAGGAAGCGGTGAGTCCGACTCGACTGGACCACGTTGATCTCCTTCGGCACCCCGTTCCTAACCTTCGCGTAGAACAGCTCGCCCTCGGGCATGATGTGCGCCTCGGCGTCTTGCTTACGGTGAAGGAAGAGGACAGCGTGGGCGTTGGTTTCGAGAGCGCCCGAGCCCTTCAGATCGGCGAGCACCGGCCGCGGCTTCACCCCTTTGGGATCCCTGAGCCGGTTGCGATTCAGGTGAGAGACGGCGATCACATGGCAGTCGGCGCGGCCGGCGACCGTCGCGAGTCGACGAGAGATCTTCGAGGCAGTTTCCGTTTCTTCAAAGCCGGGGATCTCGGTGACCGGGTCGATCGCGACGACGTCGTAATCGCCGAAGATGATCCGCTCGCAGATCTTGTCGGCGCTCCATTCAAACGCCTCGAAGTAATCGAAGGGCAGCCGGCCGTTGGCCTCGGCTCGAGCCCTCGCCAACTTGAGATGGTCGTCGGGATCGAGCCGGTTGCGGAGGATCTTTTCGAGGGACACCCCGGTCTGCGCCGTCAACCACCTGGCCGCCCTCTCCTCGCGTGACATCTCCGTCGCGAAGATCGCCGCCTTGTAGCCCTGCGAGTCGAAGCCGGCCATGATGTCGTCCAGCAACCAGCTCTTGCCCATGCCGGTCCAGCCGGCAATCACCGACATCTGCTTGCGCCGATAGCCGCCGAGCACCGACTCGTTGAGGACCGCCCAGGGCAGCTCGAAGACCTCACCCTCCTCGTCGCGATCGAAGTGGTCGAACAGCTCGTCAAGGATCTCTTCACCCGAAGTGGGTTCGGCCTCGATCGTGTAGTCGGAGGCGGCGAGCTGCAAGCCCTCCCGAACCAGCGCGGCCGAGCGCTCCTCGTCGGCCCGCTCATGCACCCCCTGCTGAATCAACTGCGCGCCCTCGAGCTTGGCCCGGAGCTGAGCGTTGAGCAAGACGATCCGGGCGTAGTGCATCGCGTTCCCCGGCGCCGGCACCTTGGCGACGAGGTCGGCTATCACGTCCTTGTGCTCGGGGATCTCGTTGCTGACGAGCAGCGAGTCCACGGCGCCGCTGCGGACGGCGACCCGGCAGATCGTGGCGAAGATCTGACGGTGTCGATCGAGGTAGAAGTGCTTGGAGGTCAGGCCCGAGTCCACCCGCACCTGCTTCAGCGCCCGCTCGTTGACGAGCATCGCCCCGAGCACCGATTCCTCCATCTCGATATTGGTCGGCGGGGAGTCGTCCTGCCCCGGCATCGTGACCGAACCCATCAGTCCTCGCCGCCTTCTTCTTGCTCACGTTTCATCCGATCGGCTTCGGCGTTGACGTCATAGCGTTTGGGTTTTTTGGCCGCGGCTCGAGCCAACTCGATCGACGTCTCGAACTGCGCCGCGTTGCCGTAGATGATCCGCAGCGACGGCGCCCCGTTCCACCAATGCTCGCCCTCGAAGACGGCCTCGATCACCATCCGGTGATGGTCGGCATTGAGCTTCGGCTTCTCGCGGATCCGACCGACGATCGGGGTCAGGTGCGGATCGACGGTGAGCGCCGTGCCGAAAATTTCATTGAAGCTAACGACCACAGCAGCAGCGAGGATCAGCTCGTCCTCGGAAACAGGCTTGGAATTGACCGTTTTGACAGCCGCCTTCTTCTTGGCTTTATCTTTTTCTTCTTTAGTAGTTGTGGGACTCTGTGACCCGGGGTCCCCTGGACTCTGTGACCCGGGGGTGGGACTCTGTGTCCCGGGCTCGATCAACACGTAGAGGCTCGGGAGCTGCCGTTCTTCGCGTCGCTCGACCCGAAGAACGCCGACTCGCTCGAGGGCCTTGAGGCCCCGCGAAACGGTCTTGGTTGACGTGCCTGAATAGGAGGCAACGCGCTCCCTCGTCGCCGTGAAGCTGTCGCTGTCGTCGCCGATTCCAGGGCGAGAGCGTTGCTCGTTGGCGACCTCGATCAGGGCGTCATAGACCGAGCGCAGGCTGCTCAGGCTGGGATCGCTGGCGGTGACTCCCTCACGGATTGCCTTGATCGCCGCGATCGTCGTCCAAACGAAGGGAGCCCTACGCTGGTCAACGAGGCTCAACTCGCCTCCACGAAGCGGACCAGCTCCATGCGCCGTTTCGGGTGGTTGTCGTTCATCGACCCGCGGCAGTACCCCTTCATCTGGGTGGCCGCCCCCTTGATCGGGATTTTGCCGACGTGCCGGCAGGCGGGCTCAGGGCAGACGAGGAGATCGACTTCGACCGGCCTCACGCCGGCAGAAGGTTGTCGTCTACGAGGAAGTAATCGCGGGTCCATTCGTAGCGAATGACGCCGCCGCGATCGGGGTCGTAGCCGGCCGGCGCCGCGATGTGTGTCCCCGCCGCGGTCTGCTTGACGACCTGCGGCTTGGGGAGGAAGCAGCCCTTGCCGGGGTCTCGAAATTGGTGCATCCCGATCTGCTGCTTCACCGCGATCTCTCCTCCATGCTCGGCCCCCTCGGCGTCGTTTGCAAGACGACGGCGAAGCTAAGGCCACCTGCGGACGGAAAGAAAAGTCCTGCTGGCCGGACACAAACGCCCGCCCCTCGAGGACGGAGTGAGGGGCGGGCGTCAGCGACCAGGAACGAACGTGGTGAAGCGGGCGAGACCCTACGCGGCGGCGCTCTCCTCTGTCAAGGGTTGCTCGCCGCGAGGACGCAATTTGCGGCGAGCATCGGCGACCTCGAGCTGCTCGCCGCGACCCCTGCCGACGACCGCCGGGAAGCGCCGGCCGACGTCGTCAGGACACTTTCGGCGCCAGTCGAAGGGCCTCACCGCCCCTCCTGATGGACGAACTCCCTCGTCCCCTTCGCGTGGTTCTCGGGCGGGGTCCGAAACAGCTTGCCTTTGACCTCGCCGCGCTGCGCCAGGGCGATCCGACGCCGGTTGGCTGCGGGTGTGTTTTCCTTCGACTTTTTCACCTTCCCGGGGTTCCTTTCCCGCCGGCCACGGAGCCGGGATTCGCGTTGTTGACTGGCATCCCCTCGGCGATGTAACAGGCATCGCAGAGCACCGTCTCACCGTCCCAGGTGCCGTCTTCGGCCATACCGTCACCTTCAGGGTCCATCGCCGTCGAGACGGTCAGTCGGCCGTGCTCGCAGTTGGGCGACTTCCGCGATCGGCAGTTGATTCTCTCTTCTGCGGGCATCGCCATCAGAACACCCCGACCTCTCGACGCAGATCCTTCAGCGCCCGGCCGAAGGCGATCGTCACACCCAGCCGTTTGTTGAACTCGTCTTCTGGGTTTTGATAGGCGACACCGTTCCCCATTACCGACACCGGGGCCTGCGCCCCGATCGGATTCCGGCTCTGGATCTCCACCGTCGTCCGAATGACTGTTACCTGCTCACCGCCTGGTTCGTTGGGGACAAGGTGTTTCGACCACACTTCCTGCCGACGGACGACGGGATGCGCCGCCGCGTGCAGCTCGAATAGCTCGTCTAGCTGCTCCGGAGTGACCGCTTTGCCGAGCACCTGCTCGGCGTATCGACGTGGGGGTAGGGTCTCGCGGCTCATCAGTGCTTCACCCCCGAGATCAGCTCGGCCTCCGCGGAGAGGGCGGGACCGGCGGCGTGGATCGCCTTGACCGCGTCGCCGGGGTGGTCGTCGCAGTACGGCGCTACCCACATGCAGCGAACCGCCGTCCCCTCGTAGGCCATGACCCGGGTGGCCTCCTTATCGCAGTTGGAGTTCGTGCATTCCATCTCAGCTCACCCCCTCGAGCAGACCCTCGGCGAGCTTGAAGGTCGGGTTGGAATCGAGGTTGTGACGGTTGCGGTTGTAGAGCATCGTCGTGTGCGGGCTCGAGTGGCCGACCGCGTCCTGCACCAAGTGCAGAGGCACCCCGTCTTGGAGCGAGATCGTCACGAAGCTGCGTCGCAACGAGTGCGGCGAGAGCGCCGGGTTGACACCGGCCTCCCGGGCGAGTTTCTGGACGCGGTCATAGACGGCCTGCCTCGAGATCCCGAGAAAGGGCTCGGCGACCGCACCTGCCCGGTTTAGCCGTGCGATCAGCGGCCCCGCCTCGCGGCCCTCGAGGAAGTCGTCCACCGCGGCGACCACAGGGAGCGCCAGGGGGACGATGCCGGCCTTGGAGCCCTTGCGGGTGACCCGCAGGGTGCGGTGGCCGCCAGAGGCCCCCAGGTCCGGTACAGCGGCTCCTATCGCCTCGGAGGCTCGCAGGCCGTTGAGACCCAGGAGGGCGATCAGCAGAAAGTCGCGAGTACAGCTCTCGCGGGCGGTCAGCAGCAGTTGCCGTAATTCCTCTCGGTCGGCCCAGGGGGTGGTCAGCTCGTTCGGCATATGGGTTCTCCTTCGGAAGGCCGGACCCCCTCGGCCCGGCGTTGGCGACACCCTATCGCAGATTGTGGGCACACTCCGGTAAGGTTTCCCCGTTCACTCAAACCAGCTAAGGAGACGAACGTGTCAGCAACCACAGAGAAGGTCCACGAGATGTTGTCGTCGGCCCTCGAGGAGATCGACGGCGAGCGCAGGCGGGTCGAGAACGCACTCGCCGCGCTGAGCCCCAACGGCGGACGGCCGGCGCCCGCTCGAGCCCCGCGCCTCGCCCGCGGTCCCGGCCGGAAACGACGTCGGACGCGACGGGGCGGCTCTCGCATCGACCAGGCCCTCAAACTGATCGCCGAGCAGCCCGGGATCAGCGCCAAGGAGATCGCCGACGCGATGAAGATCAAACCCAACTACCTCTACCGGGTGCTGGGCGAACTCGAGAAAGAAAAGCGTGTGGTGAAGAGGGGCCGCACCTACTCGATCCCCGGCGTCAAGGACTAGGCAGCCGCGGGAAGGGCGCTGCGCCGACACCGCTCGGCCAGCGCCCCTTCATTGCCTTCGGCCGCCTGACGTCGCAGCTCGTCCTCGTGGCGGGAGGTCAGCGAGCAGTCCACGGCGTTTTCGGTGACGACGATCTCCGCGGCCCGTCGCTCGAGCGCCGAGAGGTTGTCGATCGCCTCGTTGGAGATCGACTGGAAACGCTCGTCGTGGCGCATCGACCGTCGCAGGTCGACGGTGTCTTCGAGGATCTCCCCCGCCTTGCGCTGAGCACCTATGTGTCGTAGCCGTGCCATGCCGGGCACTGTAGCCACAGCGGACGGACGGAAAGCGACGAGGCCCCCTACTAAGCCGGGTGGTTGAACCCGCCGGGGCGCTCGGCCGGCGGGCCTCGTCGTCGCAGGAGATTACCCCTAGAACGACGCCCGCCCCCGCCACCGAGTTCCGGAACAAGGTGGCAGAGGCGGGTAGTCGCGGCTCGGAAGCCTAGCGGAACTAGGCCGGCTGCGCGCCGCCCTCGTCGCCACCCTCGGCCGGGGCCTCGCCGTCGGGACTGCCGCCGGGGTCTCCGGCGATCTCCTCGGCGTTGCCGAGCTGGACGTCCGTCGGCTCGTGAGCGTTCGGGAGGGCGATCGTCACCTTGTTGCCGGGCTCGACCACGGCGGAAGCGACCTCCTCTTCGGTGCTCGGGTTGACGACGCGGACTACGGCACTGTCGCCGCCATTCAGAACTTCGATCTTCACTGGATCTCCTTCGTTGTAGTTGGACCCCGACCCCCGCATCCTAGGTCGCGAGTCGGGGCGGCGACAACCTACACCGTCGCGGGGATCCGCGGCAAGCTGTCGTCGCTACCTGGCGGCGACGACGTGTAGAGATCCCAGGCCCGCTCGACCGCACCCGAGCCGGGGAAGAGGTCGTCCAGACGATCGCCCCGCGACGCTCCCAGCAGCTCGAACAGCCAGTTGCAGAAGGCCGCCGGCTTCATCCCGACCAGGGAGCCGGGGTGGGAGTGCTGACGGCCGCCCCATTGCAAGACGTCGCAGAGGTCCTCCACGACGGGAACGGCTCGAGGGCGACCGCCCCAGACGAGCAGCGCCTCGTAGGCGTGCAGGGCGGCGTAGGACTTGGTCATGCGCGGCCCGTTGAACCAGATGCACAGACGGGTCTCCGGAGGGCAAAGCGCCCAAACGTCGCGCAGGGCCTCAGCCGACGTCGAGAGTGCCCAACCGTCGTAGGGGCCCGTGGTGAGCCGCGCCAGCAACTCGACGTGATCGACCTCGCCCTTGAAGTCGCGGTGATCGCCGTAGTAGCGCTTGGAGAGGCCCGGGTAGGGCGGGTCGGCGTAGGCGAATCGCATCGGTGTCGCTGACGTCGACGCGCGACCGATGTGCTTGTTGAAGCGCTGCTTGGCCTGGCGGCAGGGCTTCGAGCAGGTCCGTCGTGTCGATCGAGAGCCGACGGGCAGCGGCCCCTTGCACCATTCGCAGATGGACGCGCCGGGGGTCGAACCCGGATCCGGTTGGCGGGGCCCGTCAGCTCCGGCCGGTGACTGTCCGCAGATCGCGCCCAAGAGCCGAACCTAATCGTCGCGTCGGCCGGCAAGCGCGACGCAGATCCC
>Ga0193749_1000035_pt1 | contig 15481 bp, 14 predicted proteins | sample L1s2metaG_FD_145081 | JGI IMG/M metagenome (GOLD analysis project Ga0193749, IMG submission 145081) | Soil microbial communities from a riparian zone of the East river system, Colorado, United States - L1s2 | ecosystem: Environmental > Terrestrial > Soil > Riparian zone | place: USA: East River...
TTCAATAATGCCGTGCGCGGCTGCAATTAGGCTGACCTTACGTCGCGCCGCAGCGCTCATTTCGGCGGCCAGCCGGTCGAGAGCTTCGCGGGCGCGCCCTTCATCGAGTTTGAATTCACCACCGAGCAGACCGGCGCCGGGAAAATGACCGAGCACCACGTGCGCATCAGTTACTGTCGGCAGGAATGAGCCACCGTAACACGCCGGGCCGGGCTCGGCGCCCGCGGATTCCGGACCAACGCGCAGCGACCCTCCCTCGTCGATCCGCGCAATCGATCCGCCTCCAGCACCTACAGTGTGGATGTCCATCATTGGCACGGCGACCGGTAATCCCGCCACGATGGCTTCACTAGTCAGACGCATTCCTTCGCGATCGCACAGCGCAACATCAGTCGACGTGCCGCCCATATCGAACGTGATGATGTTTTCGAAGCCGGCGGCGCGAGAGGCCTGTAATGCGCCAACTACTCCGCCGGCCGGGCCGGATAAGATCGTGCGTACGGGTTCATCAGCGGCCACGGTAGCGGAAATACTTCCACCTGATGACTGCATTACTCGCAGACGCCCAGCCGAACTTTGTAGTTTGCGCCTGGTGGTTTGATTTCCCTGCGAAGACGTTCGGGCTGCCACACCCGAGTTCATCAAGCGGTTCAGATAACGGCCCATCAATGGTTGCAGATAAGCGTTGACGGTGACGGTTGAGGTGCGCTCGTACTCGCGATATTCGGGAAGGATTTGGTGCGAGATTGACAGCGGCAGGCCCAGCGGATCGAGCGCTCGCGCGACTCTCTGTTCGTGTTCCGGATAGGCAAACGAGAACAGCAGCGACACTGCGATCGCTTCACAACCTGACTGGCGGAGTGCTTCGCCAAGCTCCTGCAATTCGTGTTCGCGAAGTGATTCGATCACCTCGCCTGAAGCCGCGACCCTTTCGCCCACGCCAAATCTTAGGTCGCTTGCAACCAACGGTGAAGGCTTTATGGCATTCAGGTTGTAAAGCTCCGGCCGCGCCTGACGTCCAATCTCGATCACATCTTCAAAGCCGGCAGTGGTTACCAGAGCGACGCGCGCCCCGCGACGTTGCAGCAAAGCGTTGGTGCCCACTGTGGTGCCATGTACAACTTCTATCTGAGCCAGCGACGAACCAGTCTCAACCGCAATCCGTTGCAAACCCTCAGTTATTGCGCGCGAAGGATCATTCGGGGTCGAGGCGAGTTTGAAAATCCGCAGACCACCGCCCGCTGAAAAAACAAAATCAGTGAACGTCCCGCCGGTGTCGACGCCGGCGCGCACGCGTTTTGAAGCTGGGGCCTTTTTCATTTCGTTCTGTGGTTCGGTGATATAGGCGTCGAACAATGCGATCCGTACAACCGAGCTTGGCAATCCGATCCGAACCGCGAGTTCTTTTCTCAGTTAAATGAAACAGGAAGACAATGTTGCCACTCGATAAACTAATCGCGCAAGTTGATGTGCTCATGTTTACCTCGTGGTTTGACGGACGGTCAGGACTTCACCTATTGTTTGGTGGACCCGGAGGATCAAGGTTATGGATTTCTTGCTCGCATTCAATGATCGCGCCGCTCTGGTCGGAGATATGGAGGGCCAGGTGCGCACAGAAACACGGCCAACTCAATGGTCAGCTCAAGAGTGGGAAACGCGCTTGCACTCCGATTACATCGAGCCTGAGCACGGCTACAATGAACAGGGAATTCCCTTTACGAATATGACCGGCGACTTTCGTTTCGTAAATGGCGAGGTGCAGGTGGTAAGGTTGGATGGGGTCAAGCCCTATCAAACTTTTTCGGATGAGTCTTCCGGCCTCTCTTGCCGGGCCGTGTTCCTCTCACATCTGAATCAGTGGACTGTCGCTGATTAATTTGGTTGCGTGTTTTTTTCTACTCTCGGCCAAAGCGATCCACGAAATCACACTCGAACATACTTCTTTGCCTGTGACAGAGACACAGAGTTGCAAAGAGAGTAATTCAGTTACCTTCGTCCGGTTTTTCTGAAGTCTCTTCACCAACTGATTCCGCAGTCTGATCCGGCTCCGGGTTCTGGTAGGCAAAGACAGCATCTTCTTCAAGAGGTGGCGTAAAACCCGCAGCCAGTCGTTCGAGCAGCAGCCGCACTCTTCCAGGACCCTCATCCGGAGTCGGATCTTGCTCAGGCTCGAACTGCGACTCAAACCGAATCAACAGCGCCGTCGTGTGACGGCAGGACGCGCAGGTGATCAGATGAGAGATCACGGGGGATGCTTCAGCCTCTTCGAGTCGACCCTCAACAAAGGCGCAGATCGCATCCTCATCAACGTGCGCATCTAACGCTGGCTGTTCAGGGATACGGGCCTTGAGACGCTGATCGATCATGTAGCGAATAGTCTCCGTCTCTGTTCCAACTTCTTGTTCCGTCAACTTTTTCTTCACGAGGCTCCTTCAACCCGCCGCCCTTCGGCCTCTTCAGTATTGAAGCCTTCGCTGTCGGTAACGCACGAATCGAGTCGCACGCCCTGCGCCGGATCTTCGGTGGCAATAGCCTTGCAAATCTCGATTTCCGCCGGATTCAATCCATGCTTGTTCGCCAGTTCAGCGTGAAAATGATCCGAAACTTTCTTGTATACCTTCTCCAGCCAACGCATCACTGTCGATTCGTGAACCCGGCCCGGTGATTGACCGGCTCGCAATTTAGACTGTCGCTGAAACCAACGCCGGATCGGCGAGCGTGGCTGCTCGACTATGCGGGCTATTTCGCGAAGCTTCAGACCTTCGACGTGATAGTAGAGCAATAGCAGCGTCTCGTGATCGTCCAGGGACGCCAGCGACTGATCCAACGCGGTCATCGTCGCCGCCCGATAGCGTTCGCGCACTACATTCACCAGCATTAACTCCTCAGTCCCACGAGTCGCAGTGAGCGAGCCATGCCGCTCACGCGTTTCTTCGGCACTGCCCGACCACTCTTCCAGAGAGATTTCGTCCTTTCGGCCCCGGTACAAATCGACGACAGCATGCAACATGACCGTGCGCAGCCACCCTCGCAAGGTGCCGCGCCCGGTATAAGTCCTGAACTTTGACTGCCGCACTCCGTCGACAACTCTGGTTCCCAGCAACTCGACATAGACAAAGTCGATGACCTCATCGGCATCCGATCCACTGCGAACGAGGTGGCGGGCCCAACGTTCAATGAACGATCGGTACTGGCGATCAAACTCCCACCAGGCCTGCTCGTTACCCCGCCCGCACGCCAGCGCGAGATAAAGATCACGATCCTGCAGCTCGCCAATGAAACGCCCAACCTGTTCCCTGGACGGCGTGACCCGCTGCGTCATCAGGTATTTGCGAACGGCTCGTTCAATCGCGTCGCGAAATTCGGCCGGGGACAAATCAAAATCTGGATGCGCTTTCGCGCACTCAGCAAAGATCGCATCCACCTGAGACGCGCAGGCAGCTAGATTATTGAGAGACTCGGCTTCGAATGACGAGGTCTCGGAACGAATACGACTTTCTGGCAAAGTGCGCTCATTATATTGGCAAAGAGCTTGGCAAACAATCAGCGTCAGACTTAGCGGCTGTCAGAAGCCCGACCGTTAGGGAGGGCTCAGCAGTGGATCAGGCCCTCCCTGACGGTCGGGCTTCTTACACATCCCACGATACGTCCCTCCCCCATGTCTGGGGACGCGCTCAACGACATGTTTTTGCCGAAGATTTTTTGGCGAAGCAATGTAAGGACCGGACATTAACGCCGTTAGGGAGGGCTCGGCTTTTTACGCCGCTTAACCATTGAGCCCTCCCTGGACGGTCGGGCTAGTGCCCCGTTGATAAAGTCGCAATTACGCTTGTGACTTACTGGCCTCGCTACTCTGGGCGAAGGCCGCGGCCTTCTCTCGGTTGTGTTGAGCGATGGTGTAGAGAACAGACTTGATCTGAAAAGGCGTCAGATTTGGGTAAGCTTCCTTAATTAACGCAATGATGCCGACGACGTAGGGACATGCGAAGCTGTTGCCGGTTAGTTGTCGATAGCCCCCGCCGGGCCACGTGGTCGTAACTTCAACGCCCGGGGCAACGAGTTCGATCACTTGCCCGTAGCGATAACCAAAATTGAACGGATCGCCACCAGACCTTTTAACCACCGACACGACCGATGAGGAAAAGATTGAAGGATAACTGGGGTAAGGAAGGTTGTTTGCCGCCGATACCACGATGCAGCCCGACTGGTAGGCGCGATCCAAAAGCTCATGCAGAGGCGCAAAAAACTCACGCTTTGTTGTTCCCAGAGAGAGGTTGATAACCTGAAATTTTTGCTTGATGGCATAATCCAGGCCCACCAGAAACATGTCGCCAGAGCCGGAAGCCTTCGGTCCCAGCACCTTCACGCTATAGAGTTCCACGTCAGGCGCAACACTGGCGATGATCCCAGCACAGGCGGTGCCGTGTCCCGCTTGATCGCCGGAGGTTGACGGACGAAAGTCGATGCGCCCGTCTTCGGCCACCGCTTCGACTGATTCCTTTACTTTGCCTTTCAAATCGGGATGTTCCGTATCTATGCCACTGTCCACCACGGCCACGCGGACTCCACGTCCGGTGCGGCCGTTCCAGATAGCCTCTGGCTGGATGGCGGCCCACAGATCCTTCATCGTCTCCGTCGCCTCCGCCGTAGTCTCAAGAGCCATTTGGCGATCTCCTTCTCACAACGTGAATCTTCAAAACCCGAAATTACCGCCGGCTCCGGATCGTCTTTTCACAAAGCGCGCGATCATGTCCAGCAAATCTCGACACAATTGTCGTTCGGCGTTTCCGTGACCCATAATCTCACGGAGGGTGACCCACAACAGTAAGAGGTCGCGATGCTCTGCGGCCGCCGGACTGTGTTCGAGCCACTCGCGCACATCACTTTCGCGACCAGCCGGCGCTGTCGTTCCCAATGAGGCTTTCACTGAATAATCAAAAAGAGATTCAAACAATTGCGCCAGTTCGTATGCATCGACCAGACGAGCTATCGCGTCGGCAAAGCGTGACCCGCTATCCATTTCCGCCGGTGTAAACGGGGGATACGGCGGTTCTCCATGGCGGTTGACGAACTCCAGCACGCCGACCATTTCACCATGATCGCGCAGTGGAGTTGCCAGCAAAGTAATCGTCTTAAAGCCCGTGCGTCGATCGGCCTCTGACCAGAATGAGCCCTCATTCGAGACATCGGCGACCGCCATCGGTTGAGTGGTTGAGAAAACCAATCCCGCTACGCCTGCGCCCGGCGGAAGCCGCAATGCCAGCAACTCATCTGAAACGCCGCTGGTAGCGGTCAGAAACTTCAGGCCCCCTTCATCGCCGTCGCGCACAAGTACGGATGCGACCGCTGAACCAACCGACTGGGCCGCGACTTGCAGCAGATCGTCGATGGCCTTCTTTAGCGGCGCGCTCAGAGAGTTGGAAACATCTATTTGACTGACAATGTCGCCCACCTGGGTGGCAAAGGACTTTCTGCCGGCGCTGCCGCCGGGCTGCGTCCCTCCTGCTTCCTCAGAAACTTGGTCGCTCATGTTTTTTTCTTTCTCAGAAATCGAAGATAAATTAGCTGGACGATCTAGGAATGAACCGTTAGCTGTTGAAGACTCAGGATCCCAAACCACACCGCACATCGATGATAGTCGCGACGCGCATTATACAGTTGCCAGCACCTCTTTCAAGAACATCTGCGACGATTACAGTGGCATGGGCGTCCCGCCCGCGTCTCGCGCGCAAGATGCGCGTGCCACAATCAAATTGCCCGCAAACAAAACTCGCGCTTGCTCTCGCTTACTCAGGACAGCTATATTTCGTCACTCGAACGGAGCCAAATGGAAATGACCATCCCATCGGAAGCATCGACTGAATCTGTCATGTCAACGCCACAAGCTTCGGTTGCGGCGGCCCTGGATCAAGCTTCAGAGTTTCAGCGCAGCGGCAAGTTGATTGACGCAGCGGCTGAGTTAGAAAAGGCATTGGCAGCGGCGCGGGCCACACCTTATGAGATCGAATTTCAAACCCGCATCCGCCTGGGAATGATGCTGTCAGATGTTTATCTGGCACTTGACCAGAATCAGGCGGCGCGCGATATGCTCGCGGCCGAAGTTGCATTCGCCGAGAGAATTTCCCAGATCATGCAAGCGAGTGGCACGCCGCCGCAAAAGCGCGCAGCCACCAGCGGTTATCTGCAGATCCGGGATCGCGCCACCCAAATTGCCCTGATCGGCCAGAAGGCTCCTGAGATTACCATCAAGACCTGGATCAATGGCGGACCAGTGCGCGTTGAAGATTTGCGCGGTCAAGTTGTGCTGCTGGAGTTTTGGGCGACGTGGTGCAAGCCATGTCAGGAGATGTTTCCAAAGTTGAGACAACTCCACGAGCAGGCGTCTACCCGAGGACTGGAAATCATAGCGATTACGCGCCACTACATGGCGTACGGCGGAACTGACGAATCGAAGCAAGAAGAATTGCAATTAATGGATACAACGGTAACTACGCATGAAGTTAGTTTTGCTGTGGGTGTCGCTGAGGACGAAAGCCTCCAGGCGGTCTATGGCGCAAATGGATTACCGACGGCGGTCCTGATTGATCGCCGCGGCGTGGTGCGTTATGCAGGGCCCGGCGGCGAGGACCCCGGTTTTGAAAGGACGCTGTGGCAATGTCTGGACGAATCTGAATAGAAACTGATTCCGTTGCGCAAAAAAGCTTGCCTCATCACGTCTTGGCTGTTAGGATGCCCCGCCTTCAAACTTTTGGTTTTGCCAAAGCTGCCTCTGAGCCGTGTATCAGGGAAATGTAACGCCTAGACGGCTTTTTCCCGGCATATCTAAGAGCGAGCTGACAGAGATTGAAGATCGGGATTCGAGCCAGGCCCAGGTTCCAGGTTTATGTTTCCACGCACTGGCTCACGCGGAGACGAAAGGGCCGCGGTCATGAGACCGAAGAGGCTCATTACCAGGCGCTTTAACTGAGGAATGGCAAATTCCTCCAGACTTAATTCCAAAAGGAGAGACAACAATGGCGATTTTGACTTCTACGCCCGGAGCAGACAATAAGGTAAGCATTTACGACGTCCCTGATAGCGTACTTTCGCAATATGCGATCACTGGCGACAAAGCAGCTCAGATGTTTCCCGAGAGCAAGAAGACTGCGGGCGCTGAGATTCCTCAAAGCAGCGGCGCCGATGCCGTCAAGGTCGAAAATGCTGAAAGCCTCGGTGAAGTTCAAGCGTACAGCGCTATCTGCGTTTGTCGGGAGCTTCTTTGTAATGCTTACGGCTGCTGGTGGCATTACTACTATTGCTACTGCTAAAAGCGCTCGATGTTTGGCCAAACCGGCTAAGCACGCGCACGGAAGATTTCTTCGTCGTGGCGTTCACTTTCCGGAGCGGCTATTGCGGCAAACCATTTGATGGCGGGCAAGCGAAACACTTGCCCGCCAGCCGCGTTTTGTGTTAGCTACATTTTCGGTTTTCTAGTCTTCCACTCCCACGCAGCTGAAAGAGGATCATATGTCGAGTTCCCAAACTCCGCCTCCCGGCGCGCCCGACGCGACGCCCACCAAAATGCGAAGCGGCCAGCCGATTGAGGGATTGGCGCCGGATGGTTTGCCACCCGGCGGACTTCCTGATCTGCCCGCAGGCGAACCACCCATCCCGGGCCCGGACAGCGGTCCGATACGGATGAAGACAATGCCCCGCATGAACGCTCGACCTTATCTCAAACGCGCCTTCAAACTTCTCGGCTCACACAAAGCAATGGTGGCTTTGTCGCTACTGCTTTCGTTGATCATGTTTCTGCTGCCCTTTCTGGCGGCCGCAGCCTTTGGTCCACTAATTAAACTCTTCGGCGATGTGGCGAAGGGTGGTGATTGGAACCGCGTCTGGAGCGTGACCGGTTCGTTCTATGACAAGTCCGCTGCAACCGGGGACGGTGGCGGGTTCTCTATACCTTTCATCTCTGACTGGTTGGCGACGCCCTTGTCCTTCACTACCATTTTCATTATCTGGACGTGCGCTATAGTGCTGCGCAACGTGCTGGATATTTTTCGCGCCTGGGTGGATGCGAATCTCGAGCAAAGAATCCTCACCGGGTTACGGCAGAAACTTTACGAACACATCCAATCGCTTTCGCTCGACTTCTTCATGGGTGGGCAAACCGGAGCACTAATGCAGCGCGTGCTCTCAGAGACCACCGCGGTGCAGCGACTACTTACCCAGGTCCTGCTGACGCCGGTAATCGACGCTATCGTGCTGATCATCGTGATTAGCTATCTGCTCGCGTTGAGTTGGCAAATGACGCTGGTGCTGTTCGTACTCGCTCCTTTTACTGTGCTCATGTTCCGTTTCACCAGCGGCAAACTGCAGCAAGGGGCGATGGGCATTAACTTGAGTTCTCGTGATTTGGGCTCAGAGCTGGAAGAGACCATCAACGGCATTTCTGACATTCAGGTCTTCAATGCACAGCCAAAGCGAAACGAACGATTCCGTGAAGCTTCACGGATCGCGGCCAAAAACACCGCGAACACAACTGCCTGGATGAGTCTCAGCAACAGCGGCGCGCAGGTGCTTATTTCTTTGACCACCGCACTGATTCTGCTCTCGGCCATTCTGTTCGGCCAAAAGTGGGGACTCACGTTTGCGAGCGCGCTGGTCTTTATGCAAATGGCGCCAAACCTCTTTACCCCGGTGCAGCGGCTCATTAGCTCTTATACGATGTACCAATCGCTGGTGCCGGGCATCGTCTCGACCTACGAACTGTTCGACACGAAACCAACGGTGGTGGAAAAGCCCGGCGCGGTGGCGCTGGGCGAGGTCCATGGCGACATCACTTTTGAAAATGTTGTCTTTGGCTACTCGCCTACGCAGAAAGTCCTGAACCATAGCGTTTGTCGGTCCCATCGGTTGCGGAAAATCCACGATCATGAATTTGATTCTGCGTTTTCTCGAGCCGGAGCAAGGCCGCATTCTGCTCGAAGGCAAAGACATCTCCGACGTGACCCTCAATTCGTTGCGCGAACAGGTGTCGAAGCTGGCGCAGTTTCCTTTCTTTCTCAAGGACACGATTCGAGAGAACGTGCGGCTTGGTCGAGCAGGGGCTACCGACGCCGAAATTGAAGAGGCGTGCAAGTTGGCGCACATCCACGACGTGATAGTTGATCCGCAAAGAATGCCGAAAGGCTACGACACAGTAGTTGGCGTCCAGGTGCCGTCGGGCGGGCAAAAGCGGCTGATCGCTTTGGCGCGTTGCTTATTGAGAAAGCCGGAGGTGCTCCTGCTGGATGAGCCGACCGAGAACCTGGACGCGACTGAGCGTAACCGCCTGACTCTGGTGATTCGTGAATATGCCAACGAACGCACCTGTATGGTGATTAGTCACGATCTGAACTTTGTCGCCGACGTCGCCGATCGAATTCTGGTGATTGACAAAGGACGAATCGTGGATCAAGGCACGCATGAAGAACTGGTTGCGCGCGAGGGCCTATACAAGACGCTTTACGGACTGAAGAATGTCGATCCCTCGCTGCTGCGCTCAAGAGGCGAGGGCGGGGGCGCTAAGCCGGCGCCTGGCACGCCGATTGGAGGAATGGACATGCGTGGAGGAGGAGGAATGCCGCCGGGAATGTCTATGCCGATGTAGCGTCACCATCCTATTTCTGAAATCCAAAGGAGACGACTATGAAACTGCAAACGCGAGCCCACGTCACTCTTGCCTTCGCATTGCTCTTTGCCTTCGCTGTCGGCTGCAAGTCCAGCGGAACTGCCAGCTCCTCGACCAGTAGCAAAACGGATCCTCCAAAGAACGGCGATAGTGCAATCAGCGGCGCGGACACACAGCACAGCACAAACCGGAAGCACGCCACACCCGCGGACATCGCGGGCAAGTACGACGTAGTCGGGAATAACCCGGATGGCGGCGCATACAAAGGCACGCTCGAGATCATACAGCATGGTGATGTCTACCAGTTTCGTTGGAACGCCGGTACCCAATACGACGGCGTCGGCGTGACCAACGGCAACGTCGTCGCGGTGGCGTTTGCCAATGGCGAAAACGGCAAAGGCTGCGGCGTGGTTGACTATGAAATTGCAGACGACGGCGCGTTGGACGGGAAGTGGGGCTACTGGGGAACTAACGAAGCGGGCATTGAAAAAGCGACGCGCACTGGCGGCTCAGGTTTAGCGGGAGACTACGATGCGACCGGCAAAAATCCCAATGGCAAGGAATACAAGGCTAAGCTTACCGTCGAACCGGCCGGCAACCTCTATCGATTCGTTTGGAGCAATAACACCGATGGCGTGGGTATCAAGCAAGGTACCAACGTTGCTGTAGGCATTGGCGGCGCGCGCTGCGGATTTGTGGCTTATGAGATCAGACCAGATGGGCTGGAAGGAATCTGGGGCGGTTACGGCACCGACCAGACCGGGACTGAAAAAGCCACGAAGCAGTAATCACCTCGGAGCGCGGACGTCCCGCGCACAGCGTGCGCAGCACGCTCTGTCTGGATTTTTTGAAAAGAAGTTTTCGCGCTTCGCGCTCAATGCGGACTGGACGTCCGCGTTTCCGGCTATTACTCTGCGGCTTCCGATAACAGGTTCGCATCCCGGCTCAACACCCAGTTCCCGCCTTCTTTCCTTCTAAAGATCGTCAGAGTGAATCCCGTGCGCCGATTGGGCGCGCCGCCTTTCAATGGCGTCAGCGTAACTGTCAGATTGTTCCGGCAATACGCCAAGTCGCCGGAGATCTCGATCTCTTGAATGTCGTTGGTCGCCTCGATACGAACCTGCTCGACCGCTGTTTTAAACTGCGCCGCGAATTCTTTCCGGCCACGCATTGGCGGATGACCCGCAACCAGAAAGATTGCATCCTCGTCCATCAGCGAAAGGATTTTATCCAGGTCACCGGCCGCTGAGGCTTGGGCCCACGTCTCGATTAGATCGCGAATCTGTTGTTTGTCGTCTCCCATTTCCGGCCTCATTCAATCTTTACCCAGCATCCGCTCTCATTCGCCTGGCGCGCCGCGTCCAGCGCGAGTTGTGTGCGATAGCCATCCTCAAACGTGGCCGCACCTTCAACCGTCGTACGGCCTTCGCGCATGGCTTCGACGATTCGGGTTGAGAAAGCAGTAAAGCCGCGTGCCCAACCACCATCACGCATTCCCGGAGCCAGACCCCCCGGATTAGTTTCTACCAGACGCCAGTCGCCTTTCCCAACGTTTGCTTGCCATAACTCGCCGCCTTCGTCGATCCTCAGCGCGCCCAGCGAGCCGAACAATTCCAGACGATGCTCAGGCTTGCCCGGTTCAACCAACGACATTGATGCATTACCCGTCGTGCCTTCAGTCAGTTCACCGTCGTCGAATCGCAAAAGCAGGTTCGCTTCATCGTCAGTCGTCACCTCATGGAGGGCGCCGCTTTCATCCTTGCGTTCGCCAATGTGCGTCGCGAGATTCCCCATTACTTCCCTTACTTCGGCGCCCAACAACCAGCGAAAACTGTCAATCACATGAGACCCAATCGCGCCCAGAGCTCCGCCTCCCTGCTTTGCATCCGACCACCAGTTCCACGGACGATTGGGATCGGCGCGCGAGTCGGAACGAAAAGTAAGCTGCGCATGCCGCACTCTGCCGATATCGCCACGACGAACCAGTTCGCGCATTGTCATGCGGCCCGGCAGAAAGCGTAGTTCGTGATCGATCAGAGCCAACACGCCGGCTGCCCGGGCCAGTTCAGTCATGCGCAGAGCTTCGCCGGCATTCATGGCCATCGGCTTCTCGCAGAGCACGGCTTTGCCGCGATCAAGCGCGGCCAACGTCATCTCGCAATGCGTCACGACCGGGGTGACGATGCTGACTAAATCGATATCGTCACGCGCGACCAGCGCGCGCCAATCAGCTTCGACCTGATCAATGCCGAACTCGCGCGCTACGTCCTCGGCATGCTCGCGACGCGCGCTGGCAATCGCCACGATCCGCGCGCCGCCGCAAGCTTTGAACCCGGGTATCTGCGTCGAGCGCGCAAAGCCCGCACCGATAATGCCTATACGTATTGTCTTGTCCGTAGTCATTGTTAAGTCCTTCCGCGTTCAATTCGATGTTATCTCATTGGCACCCTGCTTGAGCAAGGTGGTACGGAGGAAAGCCTGCATCCGAAATTGTCTTTCAGTAGTGAAAGCGATAACGGAGGTCGACATACACCTGGCGTGGCTCGACAAAATGAGTTCCACCAAACGTGTTGCTGTTATCCAACAGGAACCGGGCGTTGCCAAGATTTACAGTCTGCAGCGCGATCGTCCAGCGCTCGCCAAAGCTTCTGCCGAACGAAAGATCAAACGAAGTGTGACCGGGAAGATGATCGGGCCCATCACCGTTGAGAAAGCCCGACCCGTAACGCACATTACCCGATATATAGCTCCGAGACGGGAGGTTTACGGTAACGCCGGCGCTGACGGTATCGCGCTGGTCGTGATCGAGAAAAAATAAGTCTGCCGGCGGAGCGAAGTCTGTCAATCCGCCGGTAACTGCACCCTGCCCTTGCGCCCGTTGATGCGAGTAGGCCAGGTGAAACCGCGCGGTGCCAAATACCACCGGTGAATTCGCGGTAACTTCGAAAGCGCGAATCCGGGCTCGTTCAATGGTCAACGGAAAAAAGATGTTGGCATTGCCTAACGCATCGTGATCGAAGAAGTCTTTCACGGCGGTACGAAAATAGCTCGCGTCAATGTCCCAACCTTTGACGGGAACAGTGATCCCGAATTGATGTTCCTCGTCCCGCTCGCCGCGCAGCGGAATAAAGTCGAAACCCTGAGCCAAAGCAAATTGGAACAATGGGCCGGAAATAGTTGATAGCGGCGGGGCTTGATAGAAGCGCCCGTAGAACCCATGCACTGTGATCTTCACTCGTGGTATCCGTATCGCCGCGCCCAGACGCGGGCTGGCCACATTCTCTGTTAGCGAACCATGAAAGCGCGTCACGCGCACGCCGCCTGTAAGTGTCAGCCATTTTGACGGACGGTATTGATCTTCGAGGAACAGGACGAGCAGATTCCCGCGTGGACTCTGATCCTGGCGCACGCTGATCGGAGCACCGTCATTATCCAGGCCCTGCAAGCTAAAGCGCGCCAAGTCGCTTTGCCAAAAGCCGTAGAAGCCGGCCTTCGCATTATGCTGACGCGTGGCAAAGTTAAGGACTACCTGCGCGCCGGCGTATTGCGAACTGCGTTCGTCGCTCGCGATTACCGGAGTGTCACTTGCCCCGCCGATGAAAGATGCGCGGTTATGGTGGAAGAAAGGTGAAACAGTAAGAAGCAGTTTACTGTTCACGGTACGCACCCATGAAAAGTTGATGAAAGCATCGCGCTCACGTTCGACATCGTGCACGCCGAGATCTTGCGCGGCCTGATCGTTTGGCACCTGGTAGAAGTCTTTGCGCAGCGCCGTTACCAGGCGAAATTGATCTTTCTGGCCGGGATTGAAAATCAAAGAGGCAAATCCGCCGAAGCCATTGCTTTGATCGTGCAGCACCTTCAAAACCGGAGTCTCCAAACCGTAGTCACTTCGATTGGCGTTGATGCTCGCGTAGTAAGCGAGGCGTTTGGTGTGACTGCCAAAGTTCAAATGTTCATTCGTCTGATTGAAGTTTCCATAAGAGAGCAGAAGCTCGCCTTCGCGTTTCCGATCAAATCCGCTGCGCGGCACAACGTTGAATATTCCATAAGTGCGGTCCCCATACTCAGCGCTATAACTGCCGCGTTGGACTTCCAGATAATCTATGTCCTTGGGATCGAACTGCGGCCCTACTGTGTCGGCGATGTTGGTGTTAGCGACCGGGACCCCATCAACCAACCAGGTCACCTGATGGCCGCCCCGGATGTGCAGTTGATTGTGGGTGACATATGAACCCGGCACATAATCGGTAATCATTGTCAGGCTGTTGCTGCGATCGGCGCCGGGAGTCTGTGCGACTTGTTGGCGGTTAATAAGCGTTACCGGAGTCAGCGAGTTAGCACTCAATTCTTCTCCGCGTACGGCGGTTACTTGAACCGTCTGCGAGACCGGAGCGATCTTCAATTGAAAGCGCAAGACAGTGGTGCGATCGGAAAGGACGATCACTGTTTGCGCAAGCCTGGCGAAGCCGCTTGATTCCGCCGTGACGATATATTCACCGATCGGCACAGTTCGAAAAAGGAAGGCCCCGGCGGTGTCGCTCTTCACAGTTTTCGAGTAGCTCGAGGTCCGGGCTTGCAAGACTACCTGAGCGCCGATTAGAGCGTGTTGTTGTTGGTCGACAACCAGTCCCTGAATTTCGCCAAACACGGAGGCTTTGGTCTCGGCCGCGCATAACAGTATCAAGATCATTCCAACCAATAAGGAGCTGCGATACATTGGTGCTCTCCTGAATGTATTTAATTACGATGGATTACGAATGGACTACAGCCTGCTGTCGCAAAAGCCAGGCGCGCTGGCTCCACGACAGAATGCTAATCCTGCATCGTTCGGGATAGTTTAGTAGTTGCGAAATTAAGAACCGGCGGATGGTGGGCCGCGCGGGGAGCCTTGCCGGCACTGCGCGTTGAGAACTCGAGTCCGATGATATCTGAAATCAGAAAGACGACTACTTGAGGGCGGGCGCGGGCGATTATCGCCCATGACTGCTGCCGAGTTACGAACACGATTTGAATTCGCGAAGCCGGAGGCGCAGCCACCACAATCTGGCTGACAGGGATTTTCCAGGGCCAATGACGACAAATGATCGGATGAGCTGGGCACCCGCGATTTGGCGCGACTTAAAACGCTGGTCAGATGGATCTCTCGCGGGAGACCACAAAGCTTTTCTGTTCGATCTGGTGACGCGTGATGGCTATGCTTCCGTGCACTGGGCAGAGTTACTTGACAAGATCCGTTCATGCACGAGCCGCTCGCATGGGGCGCTCTTCCAGCGCAGCATTCGAGGGTGCACATTGATCCGGCCGTAACCGCAGCCAGCGGAACGATGCCGGACAAGAAAGCACTAAGGAGCACAAAGGCCATCAGGCCTCTGGCCGCGCTGTTTATCCTGAATCGGCTTGATTGAGATCGATCCATTTGATAGTCGAAGAACGGATTCTGCCACGCAGTGCGTCTATGCGCAAGTACTTGCTTGAAATCTCAGGCCTGGCCTCTGCGCCCGGAGGGCGTTGCCTAAATCGCTCTTTCCTGGTTGCTGATTGTGGTGCCCCCGCAGGGTGTGCTAAAAGCTCATGGGCCAGCGGACGAAAAATCTTGAGTCGCACATTTTCCGGTTCAGCATGTTTACGAGGTTCGCAGATGTAATGAGGGTTGAGAAAAGATGAGGAACAGTTTGCTAAACAAGCAAAGCGGAAGGGTAGCGGTAGGTGTCGTCGGTCTTCTAGCCGTTCTCGTCCTCCAGCTGACGCTGTCGGTATCGCGGGACTCGCCGACCTGGGACGAAGGCGACCATATTTTTGCGGGTTACCGGTCCTTGACACATA
>Ga0193749_1000036_pt1 | contig 15462 bp, 10 predicted proteins | sample L1s2metaG_FD_145081 | JGI IMG/M metagenome (GOLD analysis project Ga0193749, IMG submission 145081) | Soil microbial communities from a riparian zone of the East river system, Colorado, United States - L1s2 | ecosystem: Environmental > Terrestrial > Soil > Riparian zone | place: USA: East River...
TGTCGTTAATTCCAGCCGTTCTCTTCTTCTTCATCCTCTCGATTCAATCCGACGCGAGTCTTCGGCGCGCCACCGCGGTCGCCCAAAACAGATCGATACCGTCGCCTGAGCAAGTACTCGGCTTCCGGCCCGGCGACGATCGCAAGCTCGCGAGTTGGGCCCAGGTAGTTCAGTACTTTCAAAAGCTCGCCGCTGCCAGCGATCGCGTGAAGTTTGAAGAGATTGGCAAATCGACGATGGGCGCGCCGTTTGTTTACGCAACGATCAGCGCGCCTGAGAACCTCAAGCGACTTGATGAGTTCAAGGATATTCAGCGACAGCTCGCCGACCCGCGCTTGCTTGGTTCGCCTGCGAATTCCGCGCTGGCTGATCGCAAAGCACGCGCCCTGATTGCACGCGGCAAGACCATTGTCGCCATCACCTGCGGCATTCATTCGACTGAGGTCGGCTCGTATCTTTCAAGCATGCTGATCGCGTACCGGCTCGCCTCATCAAACGACCCGGAAGTTCAGGAGATTCTGCAGAACACCATCATCCTGTTAGTACCTTCAACGAATCCAGACGGTGTCGACATCGTCAACAACTGGTATCAGAAGACTCTGGGCACGCCCTACGAAGGTACCGATCCGCCGGAGCTTTATCACAAGTACACCGGCCACGATGACAACCGCGACTGGTACGCATTCACACAAGTCGAAACGCAACTCGTCGTCGATAAGATTCTCAACGTCTGGCATCCACAGATTGTTCACGACATACATCAGCAGGGTGCTTTCGGTTCGCGTTTGTTTCTGCCGCCATACATGCAGCCGGTCGAGCCCAACGTGCCGAAACAGATCGTGGAAGGCTACACGGAACTCGGCAACTACATAGCAAAAGAGATGCGCGGCGCCGGCTTTAAGGGCATCACGACAGATTCAACTTACGACGCCTGGTCACCTTCGCGGGCGTACTCGCACTATCACGGCGGCGTGCGCATCTTGCAGGAAACGGCATCTTGTCGGCTGGCTACGCCTATAACTGTTAAGTTCGATCAACTCCGCCCCGGCGAAGGCTACGATCCGCGCAAGGAAGCCGCGAACTTTGGTCCCGTTTGGCAAGGCGGCGAGTGGCACATCCGCGATATCACGAACACCATGACCACCGTGGCTTTCTTTCTGTTGAAGAACGCTGCGCAGAATCGCGAGCATTGGTTGGGAAGGTTTTATGAGATTGAGAAGGAAGCTGTGCGACCAAGGAAGCCGGGCGAGTTATTTGGTTATGTGATATCCGCCGCACCGAATACGAGATCTCTAACCGACATCCTCGAAAGAGGTGGCGTGGAAGTAAGTTGGGCGCGAGGCCAAAAAGCGTTCTCGGCGAATGGAATCACTTACGCCGAAGGCTCAAGGATCGTGCTCATGAGCCAACCTTACTCGGGCTTTGCCAAAGCGGTGTTTGAAGACCAACACTATCCTGATTTAAGAGATAGTACGGGTCGCCCGATTCCTCCTTACGACGTGACCGCACACACGTTGTCGCGACTCATGAATGTTGAGGTCAGGCCCGTGTCGACTCCTTTCACATACCCGAGGCCCAGGAATGGCGAAACGGTGATTGGCGGCAACAACGGCTGCGCTCCGGCTCCCCTTGTCCCAGGTCAAAAAGCGCCGGCGATCTACAAATCACACGTTCCCTCGATGGATCGAGGTTGGACTCAGTGGCTTATGACCGATCAGGGAAAAGGCTACAGGACTGTAGAAGACGAGGAAATCAGATTAGGGAAACTAAACGATAAGTACTACGCGATCATTATCCCCGATCAACCACGCGCCGCAATCCTCAACGGCCACCGCGCCGGCACGATGCCGCCCGAATACACCGGCGGTCTCGGACCAGAAGGCGTGAAGGCCCTACGCGAGTTTGTCGAGCAAGGCGGCACGCTCGTCTGTCTCAATCGCGCTTCGGACTTTGCGATCGAGCAGTTCAAGTTGCCGATGCGCGATGTCGTCGATGGTTTGCCACGCACGGACTTCTATGTGCCGGGATCGATCCTGCGGATCGAACTCGATACAAACGATCCAATCGCCAAAGGAATGCCAAAGGAATCCATTGCCTGGGCTGAGAATTCACCGGTGTTTGAGATCAAGAGCGATCCTTTGGCGCTTCAGCGCGTGAAGATCATCGCCTGGTATCCGAAAGATAAAGATCCGCTCCTTTCCGGCTGGCTGCTCGGAGGCGATCGCATCAAAGGGAAAGCCGCGCTGGTCGAAGTAGGAATGGGCAAAGGTCGTATCATTCTCTTCGGCTTTCGCCCTCAGTACCGCGGCCAGTCGCTCGCAACCTATCCGCTGTTCTTTAACGCGATCAGTGGTAAATAGCGTCGTCGACTAACCCAAATCGTTCGAAAGCACGCGTCACTCTACTACTGGGAGCGCGGGCGCCCTCGCCCGCACTGAGCGCGAAGCGCGAAAACGTTTCTCCAAAAACCAAGCCTCCGGTTGCCATTTTTCTTGGATTGACTAATCTTCGCGCTGCGCGCTCAATGCGGGCGGGGGCGCTCGCGCTCCCAGTAAGAGGGCACTTTTTTCCCCTCAAGATCGAGTCGAGGTTTTCCAGTCTCAGTGTCTCTAATCGAAAGTCCCCATCAAGCAGCCCTCAAGGACGCCGGCTGGCATAGTCGCGGTTACTTACCACACTTCGATGGGCGCGCCGTCCCACAGTTCATCACATTGCGTTTGTATGATGCCGTCCCGAACCACGTTCTGCAGAAATGGATGGGTGAGCTTAACGTACTTAACTCTACGACCGATCAAATCACCTTACAAAACCGAATAGAAAAGTATCTCGACCATGGGTATGGCGACGCATTTATGAAGAACCCTTGCGTCGCAGAGATGGTGCAGAAAGACCTGCTACATTATGACGGTGAAAGTTATCGACTGTCGTCATGGGTAGTGATGCCCAATCACATCCATTTTCTCATTACGCGCTTTGAAGCGATCGAGCTTGCCGACATCATGCAATCGTTGAAGTCACTCACGTCGCACAAAGCGAACAGAATTCTTATGCGCAGAGGTCGTTTTTGGATGGCAGATTATTTCGATCGTTACATTCGGAATTCTGAACATTTTGCGAATACGGTTCGATACATTGAAAACAACCCTGTGAAGGTTGGGCTCTGTAGGAAGCCTGACGATTGGCCGTTCAGCAGCGCGAGGTTTCGTGAGAAGAGAGCAACGGAATTTGCCGTCTAACTCGAATGCGCCATTCGTTACTGGGAGCGCGGGCGCCCTCGCCCGCACTGAGCGTGCAGCGCGAAAGTTTCTTGTCGACGAACTCTGGGTATCATGAACTTTGAGTGCGCGTACGGTGTGCGGGCGGGGCGCCCGCGCTCCCAGTATTGAGGTGATCGTCAATACCAACGCGGCAACCAAAGCATCACGCTCGAACAATAGAATCGCCCCTCAGGCTTTAAACCTTTTGAGGCTCGCTGGCGTATAATCCTTCAACCGATAGACAAAGCCCGAAAGAAGAAAGCCGCTTTATCATCGGGACCGAAATGGTCACGCTTCTCTTTACCGCCGTAGTTATTCTCCTCCTGTTTGGAATCGGAGCTTACTTCTGGCAAAAGCCGGCGGAAGGTAACTCGGTAAACGTCCTGCCGCCACCACCGAACTCGCGTGGTTTGTTCGACCCAGAGTCTTCGACAGAAGCCGATGACACGGAACACCAGGCCCTGATATTTCAGCAGCGTGAAGAACTGATCAAACAAGCGAGAAACGGTGAGCGCGGCGCGCTTGATGAAGCACACCTGACTGGCGACCCCGATCTGTATGATCGAGTGCTCACCGAACTCGTGCAGTTCTCTGATTCAGATCCAAAGCTGCTCTCGTTGCTGTCTTTCATAAGTCAAAACGAGTTGCCGGTTAACCGGAGTCTCGCGGAGGCCGTGTTGACGTCGTGGAGCGCCTCTCCGGATCGCGGGAGCACAGCGAGGGCCCTGCACTTTGCTGCTCTGAGCGACGACGCTGACATTTATCGAGGCGCAGTAGAGGGTGCTTTGCAATTGTGGCGGGCGGGCAAGCTCGGTGATATCTCGGCAATCGAGTTGCGCGCTTTATTTGACGGGGAGTTTTGGGTACTCTCTTCCCGCTCAAGGAGCTCAGGCGCAGGTTTTGTTTTGAAGCGCACCCTGGACGGCGCGCGTCGCGAACTGGAAGCGGCGCCCGGCGCCGATCAATGAAAATGATTTCCTTCCAGCTTGAGTCCAATCTTCGTGCATCCGTTCGGAGTACTGCCTTCAGGCGGAATTCCTCCGATATTAAGGTGCATCCGCTGAAGGCGAGACTCCGAACCAGTAGAGGTAACCCATGAATAACATCGATCTCTTTTCAATTCTCCCCGTGCTGATCGTTGCGTTCGTTCTCTTCATTGTTTTGGTGATCATTCTCCGGCGCATCTTCGTGAACGTTGGCGCTCGGGAGATCGCGATCAAAGAACGGCGCTATTTGGGACGCCGCATGCCCCCTGGACGCGTGGTGGCCACCGAAGGCGAAGTGGGCATCCAGGCTGAAGTGCTGAAGCCCGGCCTGCATTTGATCAGGTTCCCCTTTGAGAAAGTCGTCCGCAAAGTTCCTTTGATCGAGATCGGCGCCGATGAGTTGGGCATCGTTGAAGCGATTGACGGCGAGCCGATGTTGCCCGGACGAATCTTCGCGCTCGATCGCGCGCAGAACGCGCACAACAATTTTCAGGACCCGATTGCCTTTATCAAACAAGGCGGAGTCAAAGGCATTCAATTGCGAACGCTGCCGCCTGGCTTGTGGCCCATCCATCCTTATCTGTTCCGCGTTTCAGTGGCGAAGACCACGGTAATTCCGCAGGGCAAGGTTGGCGTGATCATCGCCGCTGACGGAGCTTCGCTTGATCCCGGCCGCCTGCTGGGTAAATCGGTTGCTGGGCACCTCAGCTTTCAGAATGCCGAACTTTTTGTGTCGGCCGGCGGTCAGAGAGGTCCCCAGGTAGACATTCTCACGCCCGGGACGTATCGCATTCTGAATCAGTCGCAACCGCATGAGGGTGGCTCAGAAGTTAAACCCGGCTTGTTTACCATTCGCCTTTACGATGCCACGGTAATCGATGAAAACCAGATTGGGTTGGTCGAAGCATTGGACGGCGACACCCTGAACCCCGGTGATTATGTGGCCGAATCGATTGAAGGCCACGACAACTTCCAGGACGGACACGAGTTCATCGATAGCAAGGGCCAGCGTGGTCCGCAGAAAGACATCCTGCTGCCCGGCACTTACTACATCAACCCGCTGCTCTTCAAGGTTATTCCGGAAAGTGCCAAGGAAGTTAAGCCGGGCGAAGTAGCAGTGATCGTATCGAACACCGGCAAAGATCCTTCAGACGAGATTCGCCGGCAGATGGCGGCGAAAGTGCGCCAGCGAATGGAGCGCGAAGAAAAAGAACAGGCCGCTCAATCGGCGGCCCACCTCGACACTGCCGACGCGGAAGCGATTAAGAGTGAATTACTGACTGGCGATCCCGCCGACCGCCGGCTCGACGAAGGAGCTCACGAAGCTTACGTGGTGCCCGAAGGTTATCGCGGCATCCAGGAAACCGTCGTGGGACCAGGCCGTTATTATGTGAACACGCTGGCGATTACTCCGATCATTATTCCGACCACCAATCAAACGGTGGAATGGACTTCGGGGGAAGTCGTCAACACCTTTAACCCGTTCGAGGTGATTTCCAAAGACGGCTTTACGATGCAGTTGGAAGTGCGGGTGGTATTTCGCGTCAAGCCGGAAGATGCGCCTTTCATGGTCGCGAAAATTGGCGGCATCGAACGCTTGATTCAAAACGTCATGCATCCGTTGATTGACTCGATCTTTCGCAATCAGGCTTCCGAGTCTTCGGCGATGGCGTATCTGCAGAACCGGCACGAGGAACAGGAACGCGCTGAAGCTCGCGTGCGAGCACACCTGCTTAAATACCACGTGGACGTCGTCAATGTGCTGATCTGCCACATTCATCTGCCGGAAGAATTGATGAAGACTCAGACGGAAAAGATTCTGGCTGAGCAGCGCCAGAACATGTACAACGCGCAGCGCGAAGCGGAAGAGAAGCGCATTCAACTCGAGCGGACCAAGTCTCAGGCCGACAATCAGCGCGATTTAATGGCCGCAACTGTCGGCGTCGAAATCGCAGGCAAACGCGCCGAGCAGCGCAAGGCTGAGGGCGAAGGCGAAGCTCACTACATTTCACAGACGGGTCGAGCCGAAGCCGAGAAGGTACGCCTGATGGGTGAGGCGCAAGGCGTCGCTTATCATGAACAGGTCAATGCTCTGGGAGCTCAGGGAGTGGCGCTGGTTGAAGTTCTGAAAGTAATCGGCGAGAAAGGTGTGCGCATTACGCCCGACATCATGGCGTCGGGTGGTGGATCGGGCGATGGCGGAGGTGGCGGAGGGATCGGTACTCTGCTGTTGCTAAACCTCTTCCGCAATCAAATGAATCTGCCACCGGCGAATGGTGATAAGAAGTAGAAGGGAGTGACGTATTCTGTTGACAGAACACATTACCTATTGCTGGGAACGCGGGCGCCCGCGCCCGCACTGAGCGCGAAGCGCGAACAATTTCTCCTCGAATCCTCATAGCGAGAGAACCGGAGCGCCTTCGGCGCTGTGCGGGCGAGGGCGCCCGCGCTCCCAGTACCTAGTTGACGCCCTAAGGCTCTCACACGACCGCTAACTCTTTCCTAACTCCGGCTCGTTCGAAGTAGTTTTGCGCGCGCGCGACGTCTCGGTCGATTTGGGATTTCAACTCATCGATCGAGCCAAACTTCTTCTCCTCGCGTAAGCGATGCAGAAAGCGCACCCGCACCACATCGCCATACAGATCGCCCAACCATTTCATCACGAAGGTCTCTACCGAACTTTCGTTGTCTGAGCCGAACGTGGGACGAGTCCCGATATTTGTTACGCTGCGCCGCCACTGGCCGTCGATCAAAGCCGCGGTAACGTAAACGCCGTTGCGGGGTATCACGCGATTCTGCGGATGAAGATTGGCGGTCGGGAATCCCAACCTGGTGCCGCGCTCGGCTCCGCGCACGACTCGTCCTTCGACACCATAGGGCCGGCCGAGCATGCGGCGCGCAATATTCACCTCACCCTGCTGCAAGAGTTCGCGAATGCGGCTGGAGCTGACGCGTCGTCCGCGCAGGCGCACTTCGGACACCTCGTCAGCAAAAAAGCCCAGACTCTGACTAACGCTTCGCAGGAGTTCGATATTACCCTCACGGCCATGACCGAAGGCAAAGCCGCACCCGAGATAAACTTCTTTAGCATGCAGCCGTTCGGCGATCACAGAGCGGAGGAAATCCTCGGCGCGAATCTGCGCGAAGCCCTGATCAAAGTGAATGACTATGGTTTGTTCGATCCCGAGTACGCCCAGCGCTTCTATCTTCTGATCGAAAGTCTGCAGGAGCGGCGGAGCGGACTCGGGATGCAGCAGAGCGCGTGGATGAGGGTCGAACGTGATCACGGTTGGCACTGCGCCTATCGCCCGAGCCCTCTCGACGATCGTTTTCATGATGAGCTGATGCCCAAGATGCAAGCCGTCGAACACGCCTAGAGTGAGCACTGTCGGGCGCGCGATTTTGGCGTTATCGGTACCGTGAAATAGACGCATCTGTTCAGAGGTCAGTAGTGTCTGGAGTGGTCGTCTTCATTTTCCATTTCTCATTTGTCATTTGTCATTTTCCACTTGATTGATCAGCTTCGAGATCCGTGGCCAGAGAATGCGTCGCGTCCGAACTACAATGACAAATAACAAGTGAAAAATGACCAATGGAAAATGATTTCTTTGAATGTTCCATTACTCGCCGCTCACGACCAGGCCATCGTAAGCCCACTCAACTCCATCCGGCAGCAGCGCCGAATCGCGTTCGTGCTTGATGTCATGCGTAATGTGTGTGAAATAGGTGCGTTCGGGCTTCAACTCATCGACATATTCGAGCGCGCGTTCCAGCCAAAGGTGCGTACTGTGTGGCTTGATGCGCAGGCAATCGAGCACCAGGACTTTCAAACCGCGCAGGCCTGCCAGCGTGTCCGGCGGAATTTCACTCAAGTCAGTGGCGTAGGCAAATTCATTGAAGCGATATGCGATGACCGGCAGACGTCCGTGAATTACTTCCAGAGGCGTCACTTCTAAATCGTGGCCCAGACAAAAGGGAGCGCCGGATACTACCGTATGCGGGATGATCTGCGGCAGGCCGCCGCCAAAATGCGAGGGCTCAAAGACGTATTTGAAAATGCGCCGGATGTCGACCCAGGCCCGTTCGTTAGCGTAAAGACCCAGCGCGCCATGGCGAAAATTGAGCGGTCGGACGTCATCGAGGCCGAAGATGTGGTCGGCGTGACAATGAGTCACCAGCACCGCGTCAAGATGTTTCAGGCCATGACGCAGAGCCTGTTGGCGAAAATCGGTCGAGGTATCGATGATCACGGTTTGGCCCGCGTGTTCGATTAAGACAGATACGCGCAGGCGCTTATCACGAGGGTCGTCAGAGGTACAGGTCTCGCAGTCGCAGGCGATCGAGGGAACTCCGGTTGATGTGCCGGTGCCAAGGAAGGTTAGTTTCATCTTCGTAGGTAATCAGAACCAATCCATTTTCCATTTGTCATTTCTCATTTGTCATTTTCCATTGGTAATTCGTAAGTAGTGAGGACCTCTCACGCATGAAATGGCTAATGACAAATGTCAAATGAGAAATGGAAAATGAAACCGACCCGCAGCCAACGCGCAACTTACTTGCCGCCGGTGATATCGCTGGCGCTGAACTTGGGAGGCGAAGGCGGAGGCGAGCTGGTAAAAGAGACATACTGCATCCGCAGATCCGCCAGGAGGCTTTCGATCACCTGCGCCTCCTGCGGATCGAGATTTCCGCGGGTTTTCTGTTCCAGCATACCCAGCACATCAATCCAGTGTTTTGCGGTTTTGAGATCGACGCCGGTTTCGCCTGTTACCGGATGAGGCATCATTCCCAGAGAGGCCGCCGCATTTGAAGCCAGCGACATGATCAGACTCAGGAAACTCGCCGGATCATCCAGCGGATCGTGACCGGCGTGGGCCGGCTCGTTTTCCGCGCGCGGTGACGGGCTCGATGCGACCGGCTCGTCTGCTCGCTTGGCTTGAGCTTTCGCGGCCGAGGGTTGGGCCGGAGCAGATCTTTGCGGTGCACTCTCAGCCGCAGAAGACTTCGAAAAGTCCGCGGCTGCACGTTCTGACGCTTCTTTTTCTTCCGGCGAAAGCTCTCGCGGTGTACCGTCTGGATTGAAGGGGCGACGATCGACTACTTTCAAAGTTGGTTGCTCTTCATTCATGAAAAACCTTCGGCGCGGATCTGGGCCGGATTGCCCTCGCCACACGCATTCGAACTAAGTTTATTGAGACAGATGCGATGTTAGCATCGCGCTCGACTTAATCGCAAAGCTGGCAAAGATTCCGCGTCACTTCGTCCTGGAAGCGCGGACGTCCAGGATTGAGGCGTTCGCGGGCGGACGAGCCGTCCGCGCTCCCAGCTGTAAGATGAGTGATCTTCTGAACTTGAACTCCACTGGGCGATTCTGGACAATCAACCCGATGCCGAAAACATTTAACGATCTTGTCGTACTAATGGACCGCCTGCGATCGCCGGACGGTTGTCCCTGGGATCGGGAACAAAACTACGCCACTCTGGCGCCGATGCTCCTGGAAGAAGCCTACGAGGCGTTCGACGCGCTCGAAGAAGCACGCGAAGGACGTCCCGCCGCGCTGCGCGAGGAACTGGGTGACTTGCTATTCCAGATAACCTTTTTCGCGCGCGTGGCAAGTGAACGTGGCGAATTCAATATCGACGATGTGATCGAAGAAGTGCACGCCAAGATGGTGCGTCGGCATCCACACGTTTTCAGTGACACTAAAGCGGGCGACTCGGCCGAGGTGCTGCGCAATTGGGAGGCAATCAAAGCTGAAGAGAAACAGGCCGCCGGTAAACTTTCGGGCAAATCCGAAACCGCATCCATCCTCGACGGCGTCTCAACCAAAGCGCCCGCATTGATGGAGGCGCATCAGATTTCGACCAAGGTAGCGCGAGTCGGTTTCGACTGGACGCAGATCAAGGACATCTTTGAAAAGCTACAGGAAGAGGTCGACGAGTTGCGCGAGGCTATTACGACGCATGCCGGGACTAATGACGAAGCGGATCATGCCCATGTCCGCGAAGAGATCGGTGACCTGCTCTTCGTCATAACGAACGTCGCGCGTCGCTTGAACGTTGAGCCTGAAGCAGCTTTGAAACTCAGTAATCGAAAATTTCGGCGCCGCTTTGCTCACATTGAAGCCCGACTGCGCGAGCTGGGCCGCAAGGTCGAACAGACAAGTCTGGAAGAGTTGGAAAAGCTCTGGCAGGAAGCGAAGACCCGGGAATTGAAGCCGCAGGAAGACACAAAAAGCGCAAAGGCTGAATAATGCCCTGCTTGTTGAGATTTTGGTTGTGCCTCTTTGCGCTTTTTCGTGGCGATGCTTTAGAGCTTCACAATCATCGATTCCAATTCCTCGCGCTTCGACTCGCCTTCGGGCTCGTTCCTACGGTCGTCCGCGTCGATGGCCTGCTCCGTCGAAAGGATCCCCGAGACTCGCATTTTGAATTCGTCCGGGTTCGTGGCGTTGTGCACGGCCTCTTCAAAACTTATGCGGCGCGCCTGCAACAGCCGGAACAACGACTGATCGAAGGTCTGCATGGAATACTGTGATGTGCCATTAGCTATCGCTTCGCGGATCAGGTACGTTTTTTCTTCGTTAATAATGTAATCGCGAATCAGCCCCGTGGAAACCATCACCTCGATTGCGGGGACCCGGCCGGCCCCTTTCGCCGCCCGCACCAGACGCATCGAGATCACAGCCTTCAGGATTCCAGCCAACTGGATACGCACGGATTTTTGTTGGTGCGATGGGAACGACGATACGATGCGCGTAATCGTTTCCGTCGCGTCCAGAGTGTGCAACGTAGAAAGGACCAGGTGGCCCGTTTCAGCTGCGGTGAGGGCTGTCTCGATGGTTTCGAGATCGCGCATCTCGCCGACCAGAATTACGTCCGGGTCCTGCCGCAACGCGCCGCGCAGGGCTTCCGCGAAGGACCGAGTATCGACGTCGACTTCGCGCTGCGTGACGAAGGCTTTTTTGTCGCGATGCAGAAACTCGATCGGGTCTTCGATGGTTACGATGTGCCCTGAACGCGTGGCATTGATGCGGTCGATCATCGCCGCCAGCGTCGTGGACTTACCGGAACCCGTCGCACCGGTCACCAGGATTAGACCGCGCCGCTCTTCAGCGATCTTGTCGATCACGGGCGGTAACCCAAGAGCGGCCGTGCTCCGGCTTTGATCAGGAATCACGCGCAGCACAATGCTGACCGACCCGCGCTGCTGAAAAATGTTTGCGCGAAAACGGCCGAGGCTGTTGACGCTGTAGGCGATGTCAACTTCCGAAACTTCCTTGAGCTTCTGCTTCTGGCGATTCGACATCATAGAAAACGCCATATCGAGGGTGTCTTCCGGCGAGAGTCTTGGCGCCTCGACAATCGGATGCAACTCGCCGCCGATGCGCATCACGGGAAAGGAGCCGACTTTTAAATGCAGGTCTGAGGCAAAGTGTGCAATAGCGGTGACCAGGAGATCGTCAATTTTTACAGACATAGAAATATTCTTGGGAATCCAGTTCAGGCTTCTCTAAATAGTTTGAGAGGGTTAAGGGCAAGAAACCGAGAGGTCAAAGGCGCCTGCCGTGGTTGGGCACGAACGCCGGAAAGACCACAAGCATCATAGCGGTTTGCTTAGAGTGCCGTCAACGAATTGGTTTCGCGTACGCCCGGCAAAGCGTGGAGGCGACGGCGCTTTGGTCAACGCGTCAATGACCTTTTGGAACCCACTAAAGGGCGAAAGTCGAGAAAAACCCAGCGGTTTCGTGCTCCGCATGCCACCGCGCTCCAAATCAGATCTTCCCAAATCCCCGCCAACTATTACTATTATGCCAGTTAATATTGACCTCGCCGGCGCCAATTTCACGCCACCAATCGGCGAATTCCTCGCGGGAAATGTAAAACGCCGTAGGCGCGACCAGATGATCGAAGACGATCGTGTGCTGTTCTCGCCAGCCAAAAGTGGCGATCGAGCCAAGGTAATCGTTGTAGAAAAGGTGGCGCGCCAGAGAGGCGCCGCGCGCCGAACGATTTAATGGTCCGTAGACCAGTTTAGTCGCCGCAAACAGGATCGCCGCCGGGACTTTTGAAAGCTGCAGCAGCGCGTTCGGCTTCATGCGTGAAGTCAGCCGCCGGCGCAAGGGATTCAACCAGCGAGTGATCCATTCGTTGTTCTCGGCGCCGTAGACCCAGGCCGAAATGCGTCCTCCCGGCTTGACCTTCGACGCCAGTGATCGAAAACCGCTCCGCGGATCGGGCAGGTGATGCAGCACCCCGACGGAAAACGCATAATCAAATGCGCGGGCGAACGGCAAACTATAGATGTCGGCCTGGACGATATGGGCGTTCGGCAGGTTACGAGTTGCCGCGAATGCAGTTTCAACCGCCACACTCAGGTCCACTCCGATCACTTCACGTGCTCCCCACTGCGCGGCCAGTTGAGTATGCCGTCCTTTGCCGCATCCGCCCTCGAGCACAACCTTGTCTTGAAAAAACTCAGGTGCGACCGGGGCTATCCAACCGAGAAACTGTTGTTCGTACTTGTCATCGGTTTGAGTGAAGTGCTGCCACTGCCAGCCAAAGCCGGCCGCGGTAGCGGCTTTCTCTGCTTCAACCTCGTCAAGGGAAGCAAACCGTGGCACGCCGCGGGTAATGGGCCAGGTGCGCGCACATGACCCGCATGAGAGCTGGCCTTCGATGACCTCTTCGGCTTCGCGATGATCTTCAGACGCCAGTGCGATCGCGCCAGCGCACGAAGGGCATGAAAGGTAATTCAGGAGTCGTTCCTTCATTTGATTCCAGGAGTCACAACGAGCCGTACTATCGCATAAGTGAAGTGGAACGCGCATCTTGAGCGCGGAGGTCAGGTACCACCTGCATCAGCAGGTGGGATCCAGGTCTACTGCGAGATGAGTATTTGATCCACCCGCTCACTCAGGTGGTATTGACGCCATCCACACGGCCCCCATTCCATGATATATTCCGGCGCGTAAATTTCGTCGTCCGCGCAAAAACCAGAATGATCGAGCCAGAACCAACTCGCCCGAATCCGGTCCAGTGGGCGAAGGTGATCGACCACACTCGCTGTATCGGTTGTCATGCCTGCACGACCGCCTGTAAGTCTGAGAACGTCGTGCCGGTTGGTGTCACCCGCACCTATGTTAAGCACGTCGACGTGGGATTATTTCCACAGGTGCGCCGCGCGCATCAGGTAACCCGCTGCAATCAGTGCGCGCACGCGCCGTGCGTGACCGCCTGTCCGACAACCGCGATGTTCAAGCGGGCGGACGGAATAGTCGATTTCGACAAATCGATTTGCATCGGCTGCAAAGCCTGCATGGCTGCCTGTCCCTATGACGCGATCTTCATCAACCCGGAAGATCATTCGGCTGAGAAGTGCAACTTCTGTGCGCACCGGATCGATGTTGGATTAGAGCCTGCTTGCGTCGTGGTCTGCCCAACGCAGGCGATCCTGATTGGCGACATGAACGATCCCTCGTCGTATGTCGGGCAGATCATCAACCGCGAACCCGTGAACGTGCGCCGTCCAGAGAAGGAGACACTGCCCAAGCTATTCTATAAAGGCGCGCACCAGGCGACGCTCGATCCACTCGCGGCCCAGCGTCCCGAAGCCGGCTTGTTCATGTGGAGCGAGCAACAACAGTCGAGCGATCATGTCGTCTCAGGTAATCCGACTTACAACAACAGCTCGGCCGCGGCCTTGTTGAGTTACGACGTAGCGCATTCGATACCCTGGGACTGGCGCGTGAGTCTGTATACGTGGACCAAGGGCATTGCGGCGGGCGTTTATTTGGTCGCAGCTTTGCTAATGCTTTTCGGATTTCTAAGAACTGACAGCACGCTCTGGCTTTGGGTAACGCCGGTTGCTTCCGGAGTGTTTCTGGGTATTACCGGCCTGCTGTTGATCTGGGACCTCGAACACCCGGCACGCTTTTACATGATCTTCACGCGGCCACAGTGGAAGAGTTGGCTGGTGAAGGGCGCATTTATTATTGCCGGTTACTCGGCAGTGCTGGCTTTGCATTTCGTTGGCAGTCTTCTGCATTCGAAGTCTATACAACAATGGCTGGTAATCGCAGGCCTGCCTCTTTCAGTCATGACCGCAGTCTACACCGCTTATCTCTTTGCCCAGGCGAAGGCGCGTGACCTCTGGCAGAATCCTCTGTTGCCACCGCATCTGTTCGCCCAGGCATTGCTGCTCGGTTCGGCTGTGTTGTTGCCATTAGCCGCACCGTTCGAGGGGACGCGTTCGGCGCTTTCATTCATTGATTCAGTGCCACCGACAGTTCTCGCTTCGCTCTGGGTACTGGCAGTCACTAGCCTGCTTCACGTACTAATGATCTGTGGTGAAGTTTCGCTGACGCATCCGACGGCGCATGCGCGCCTGGCGGTATGGGAAATGGTGTACGGCCGTTACCAGAGCGAGTTCTGGATTGGAATTCTGTTATCGATCCTTGGTGGACTGCTCCCGGGGTTGGCCATTTTCGGATATGTGGACACCGCGATCGGCATTGGCGGTGCACCGCTCGCCTTAATCGGGTTGATGCTCTTCGAGCACGCTTACGTCCAGGCAGGGCAGTCAGTACCACTGGCGTAAAACCGATGACGGCCAAACGATTGTTGAGTTACAGACGTTGGGAAAACCACTTAAGAATAGGAGAGCACCAAATGAAGGTAAAGATAAATAACGCACGTCATTCGAGCACGTTCATGGCGTTGCTCTTGTTAGTCGCAGCGGTCCTGGCTTGCAGTAGCGGAGACGAGACCGAGAAAGCCAACAAACTTACCAATGAAGGAAACGCGGCGGTCGAGGAAGGGAAGAAAGTTTTCCAGGACGCCGATGACAAGAAACAAAAGATGCTGCAGACAAATGTAGCCCAACTCGCAGAGGCCCGCACTCTCGCCAAGGAAGCCATCGCCGCATATGACAAGGCCGAAGACAAGTGCAAAGAAGCGGCCAAGAAATATGACGAGGCGAGCAAGCTGAAGATCAGCGACAAGTTCAAGGAATACCTGGGAATCAAGGTCAAGGAATACAACAAGCGCGCGGAACTGGTCGAGGCCGCGAAAGGGACTCCGCAAGCTTTGATCGACAGCGAGAGCCGATCGAGTTTCATCACGCGGGCACAAGCAAATAATGACAAGGTCGCCGCGCTCGCCAAGGAAGCCGAAGACTTGGCCGGACAGGCAACCAAACTCGAAAAGGACAATCCGGA
>Ga0193749_1000037_pt1 | contig 15159 bp, 13 predicted proteins | sample L1s2metaG_FD_145081 | JGI IMG/M metagenome (GOLD analysis project Ga0193749, IMG submission 145081) | Soil microbial communities from a riparian zone of the East river system, Colorado, United States - L1s2 | ecosystem: Environmental > Terrestrial > Soil > Riparian zone | place: USA: East River...
GCGCTCGAATAAGCGATCGAGATGGTGCGCGGGAATTCCCTCGCCGGTGTCTGAGACACTAATCCGATCAACGCCATGGCTACCGTACTTGATTGCGACTGTGCCGCCTTCCCGGTTGAACTTGATTGCGTTGTCAATCAAGTTGGTAAGCATTTGCACCAGTCGATGTGGATCCGCTAACACTCTTGCTTCCGGCTCGACGAGGTTACGAACGACGATGCTCCGAGTTGCTGCTGCGGCTGACAGGCTCGCAATGACGTCCTCAACCAGCGCATGTAGTTGCACGCTCTCAGGTCGAACCTTTACATTTCCTGCTTCAATTGCGCTCAATTCCAGGATGTCGTCGATAAGCCGATGCATTCGCGCTGCATTTCTTTGGATGATTGAAAGAAATCGTCGATTGTGTTCCTGATCGTCGATCGCCCCGGCTTCAAGAGTTTCGGCCAGCGCTATGATCGAGGTTAAGGGAGTCCGTAATTCGTGCGAGACATTAGAGAGAAACTCCTGCCGCACAAGTTCCAAACGCTCAAGTCTGGTGACATCGAAAAACACTCCCACCGCGCCGGTCGTCCGGCGTCCGTTTCCTGCGCGCAAAGGCACCACCCGCAAATCAAAAACTCGCTTTGTCTGGCCGTAGGTTTCAACTTTTACTCCGGCTCGCTCCGTTCCGCGCACCCCGTCAAGAAATGCGTCATAAATGGCCGGGTTCCTGGTCAACTCAGTCAGACGACGCAAGTTGATTGCGTCATCCACATGCGAAAACAGATTGCGCGCGGCCCGGTTCGAAGCTACTACGCGCATCTCGGCATCGATTACTACCAAACCTTCGCGCATCTCGTTCACAGTCGCATCAAGCAGATCGGCAGAGAAGCCCAGAGGGACCATCCCGCTCGAACGGTCTTCCTGATCGGATGCGCTGACTTCGCGATGAACGGGCGCCCACCCTCTCAACAGCAGACCAAGACACACCCCAAGGATTAGATTTAGAGCGGAGAGAATGAACCAGTGCGGAAATCCTGAAAAATAAGCGATGAGAATGACCAGGGCTGCGAATACAGCCACGAAAAAGCCAAAGAGAAAACGATAATTAGTCATCCGCTGTGGCAGCGGTCAGTTCACCTGCTGCGCAACCTACAAAGCGATAGCCAACGCCAACTACGGTTTCAATGCAATCACCGCACGCCCCCAGCTTTTGGCGCAGGCGGCGTATATGGACATCCAGTGTTCGCGCATCGCCGTAATAACTATATCCCCAGACCTGATCGAGAATCCGTTGACGATTGACCACGCGGCCACGCTTTTTCGCGAGGGTCGAAAGTAACTGGAACTCCTTGTTTGTCAGTTTCACGTTAACGCCGTCACACGCCGCGCGAACGTCCGCGTAGTCAATGGTTAGACGCCCATCTTCATAGCGTTCACCCGCTTCGTCATCAATTCTTCGCAGCACCGCACGCACCCGCGCAAGCAGTTCTCGCACCGAAAATGGTTTAGCGATGTAATCATCTGCTCCGATATCCAGGCCGGCGATGCGATCGGCCTCTGATGTCTTCGCCGTCAGCATGATGATAGGCGTCCGGCGAGTCTGGCTCTCGCGCCTCAGCCGGCGACACAATTCCATACCATTCAGTCCGGGCAACATTAGGTCGAGCACTATTACCTTAGGCGGGTTCTGCGTATCGAGGGCGAGTTTCAGTCCCTGTTCGCCTGTCGCCGCCACAATCGCGGCGAAGCCAGCCGACTCGAGATTGTATTTTACGCTCTCAGCGATGTCAGGATCGTCTTCGATGATTAGGACGGATTTCGGCATGACACTGAACGCTTAAGCGATTATTAGAGGCGAATAAGTACGGCTAGTGCGCGAATGGATATTCTCAACCTGCCCGACCGATGATTTCCGAGATCAATTCGATGATGAAGAAGGACACCGCCGCAAACGCGGCGGCTGCCGGAATAGTCAAAACCCAGGCCCATACGATTCTTCCGGCTACGCGCCACTTGACTGCCGACAGGCGCGTGGTCGATCCGACTCCGGCAATGGCTCCCGTAATGGTATGGGTCGTCGACACCGGAATTCCGGCCGCGGTGGCGCCAAACAAGGTAATCGCTCCTGCCGTCTCTGCGCAGAAACCGCCGACGGGCCGCAACTTGGTGATCTTCGAGCCCATCGTATGAACAATGCGCCACCCGCCAGAGAGCGTGCCCAGGGCAATGGCCGCATGAGCCATCAGTACAACGTAGAGCGGAATCGCAGGCAGCGATCCTTTGTCTCCCATACGCAAACCGAACATTCCCCCGGTGGCCAATACTGCGGTGATAATGCCCATCGTTTTCTGGGCATCGTTACCGCCATGACCCAGCGAGTAGGCGGCGGCTGAAAGCAGTTGCCCGCGACGGAATGTCTTGTCGACCTGAGCTGGTGTCCAGCGGTGAAAAATCCAGTAGACAGCGACCATTAGCACGAACCCCATAACGAATCCAATTACCGGGGAGGCCACGATAAATATAAGCGTCTTGATCCATCCTTCCGGTTTCAGCAAACCACTGACGCCGTGGTAAGCCGCAACGGCCGCGCCCGCATAACCACCCACCAACGCGTGTGAACTGGAAGTCGGCAGTCCCAGGTACCAGGTGAGCAGGTTCCAGATGATTGCTCCCAGCAGTCCGGCGCACAAAACATAAAGGCGCTGGTCCTGCTGAATTAGATCGATTCTCACCAGATCGCCGCCGATCGTCTTTGCGACCCGGGTGCCAAAGACGGCGAAAGCGATAAAGTTGAAAGTCGCGGCCCACATCACTGCATAGCGTGGCGAAAGCACGCGCGTGGAAACTACCGTAGCTATCGAGTTGGCCGCGTCATGAAAACCGTTGGTGAAATCGAAAACCAGCGCGATAACGACAATCAAAAGCGTCAGGACTACTATCCCAGTCATTCGCCTCCGTAAAATGTGGTTGAGATTGAATGAAACGTTCGCCAATTCAATCACACTTTCGAAGTCGCTGGCTAGTAACTCGAACCGTCACTCGAAATGCAGGTCGAAATCAATGTCGGTGCTTGATGATCGCAGCCTCTGCCATGTAAACCGTCAACTCGCAAATGTCGGTCACATAGTCACCAACACGCTCAAGATGTTTGGCCACAAACAGCAACCGCGCGTTCCGAGTAGCGGTCGACGGTTCTTCGGTCATCATTTCGATCAACTCATGAAAGATTTGATTGTAGAGATCATTGATTTCAGCGTCGCGCTTGATAACCTCCCGAGCCGCCGTGGCATCATTCTTCGTAAAAGCGTCAAGGGACGCTCCCAACATTGACGAGGCGATCTCGCCCATTCTCCGCAACCCTGAATAGTCTTTCGGTTCCGGCTCTTTATTAAGATCGATTGCTCCGCGAGCTATGTTGGAAGCGTGATCCGCGATGCGTTCCAGCACCGGCGCCATTTTTGCCACCGCCATCACAAAGCGCAGATCGCGTGCAGCCGGCTGTCGCAGTGCAAAAATGTCTATGCATTGGCGATCAACCTCGACTTCCAGTTGATCGATTTCGTCGTCATGCTCGAGCACCTCGCGCGCTGCCTCGCTGTCTCGCTCGGTGAGGGCGCGCATGGTTCTGATCAGCGCGGCTTCCGCTTCGCCGCCCAGACGCAGCACACTGGCGCGCAGTGCGTCGAGCTCTTCGTCAAGGTGCCGGTGAACTTCCATGAACTCTTTGATCCTGGTCAGCCAAATCGGCCGGTGATGTAGTCTTCAGTCACCTTTTCAACCGGAGCCGTAAAGATCTTTTCAGTCGTATTGACTTCGATCAGTTTGCCGAGCAGAAAAAACGCGGTCAAGTCTGACACTCGGGCAGCCTGCTGCATATTGTGGGTCACGATTACGATCGTGTACTGCCTTTTAAGATCCACGATCAGCTCTTCGATCTTCGAAGTGGCGATCGGATCCAGAGCCGATGCCGGCTCGTCCATCAAGATCACTTCAGGACGAATGGCCAGTGCGCGCGCAATGCAAAGCCGCTGTTGCTGTCCTCCGGAAAGACTGAGTGCCGAGGATTTTAGCCGATCCTTCACTTCCGACCACAGCGCCGCGTCCTGCAAGGCCTGTTCAACCCGACCATCCAGCTCCGTTTTGCTTGTACTGAGGCGATTAATTCTTAGCCCATAGGCGACATTATCAAAAATGGACTTGGGGAAAGGGTTCGACTTTTGAAAAACCATTCCTACTTTGCGGCGCAAATGGACCACGTCCGATCCGGGGGCGTAGATGTCCTGGCCGTCCATCAGAACGGTGCCCTCCACTCGAGTCCCCGGGATAACGTCGTTCATGCGATTGAGCGTGCGCAGAAAGGTAGTCTTGCCGCAACCTGACGGTCCGATAAAGGCCATTACCATCTGTTCCGGGATATTGATGGAAATGTTTTGCAACGCCGGGGTGCGGCCATAATAGAAACTCAGACTGGCGACAGCAATTTTAGTGGCGCGCTCAGCCGATGAGGCGCGGCTCGGTATCGCAAACTTCGGAGTTGTCAGAGGCGTGAATGTCGACACTACATTGACTAAAATTTCTTGAGCGTCAGGAATCCCACTACGGTAGCCCGGCTCTAAAGCTACCTAACGACAAACTGAGTCGGTCGGACAAGGTGCCTATCGCAGCGGTTTTCCGGCGGAGGTTATCGAATTGATTTTCGCTTCGGCCCGCTTCACGATTTCGTCAGGAAGCGGCGCATAGAGCAAATCCTTCGCAAACTTTTCGCCGTCGTGGATTCCCCACCACAAGAAGTCGACCACCGTCTTTCCCTTAACCGGATCTTGTTGTTCTTTGTAAACCAGAATGTAGGTGTAACTTGAAATGGGATATGCAGTCGGACCAGTCGCATCGGTAATCGAGACGCGCAAGTCTTCCGGCGTCGCTGCGACTGCCGCCGCCGCTGCTGCCGTCACTGCATCGATTGACGGCTCGACAAAATTGCCGGCCTTGTTCTTGATGAGTGCAACCGGAAGTTTGTTCTGAGCTGCATAAGCCAATTCAACATATCCAATGGTGTTTGGCGTCTGCTTAACCTGGCCAGTCACGCCTTCATTACCCTTGCCCCCGAGTCCCACTGGCCAATTAGGCGAAGTGCCGGTGCCAACTTTTTCTTTCCATTCCGGGCTGATCTTCGAAAGGTAGTCCGTGAAGACGGCGCTGGTTCCGCTGCCGTCGGAGCGGTGCACGACGGTAATGTCTGAATCAGGAAGACTGGCGCCGGCGTTGTCGGTCTTGAGCCGCGGGTCGCTCCATTTCTTGATCTTGCCGAGAAAAATATCCGCAATAATGTCCGGCGTGAAATGCAATGGCTGCGAAACGCCCGTCAGGTTATAGGTGATCACAACGGCGCCCAGAACTGTGGGAATGTGGAGAATCGGGCCCGGCGCCGCGCGCAAGTCTTCGTCCTTCATAGGCGAATCTGAAGCGCCAAAGTCGACGGTCCGTGACTGAATCTGTTTGATCCCACCGCCCGAACCGATTGATTGATAATCAATCTTGACGTTTGGATTCAGCTTGCCGTACTCGCTCAGCCATTTCTGGTAGAGCGGATTTGGAAATGTAGCGCCGGCGCCCTGCAGCCGGATGTCCTTCCCGGTGTTGCCACCACAGGCCGCGAAGACCAGGGCGACGACCGCGGCCAGAACCATGGCGAACTTTGCATGGACAATCCTTTTAGATGACAACATGAAATCCTCCGATTAGGTTGTTTTGGAGCGCGGCCGACTTATCGCACTTTTTAATCTCTGAGTTTGGAGTACCGCCTTTAGGCGGAACCTCCTACTTCAACACGTTCGGCCCGAAGGCGTACTCGAACGCGATCAAAAACTAAATACGATCTGCTCCTGCAGCCGATATTGCCGCGGCGTAAACGCGTTCAGCGGCACAAAGAAGTTTGGGAAATCTCCGCTGTTACGCAGTTCGGTTTGCAGATAGAGCAGACTTTGCAGCGTTACCTTTTTTGCAAGTCCATAATCGAAGCGGAAATGGTTAGTGCGAATGTTCACGCCGCTGCCCGTTCCCAAATCGTCATCGGTAACTTCCGAGATGATCGAGTTGGCGCCTTTGCGTGAGAACACATAGAGAAAAGCCATGTCGCCACGCCCCGCCACCTTCCCGATTTGCAGCGAGCCGAGAAACGCATCGCGCTCCCTAATTCCAACGCCGACGTTGCGCGCGGCCTGGACGTTAAAGGCGACGGGATAAGTGCGGCCACCTGCCTGGAAGCCCGTCCAATTCAAACGATAAGTAAGACGCGCTATCTGAAAATTTCTGGCCGTGTAGATCGCGCCGCCCGGAGTGGTGGTGGCGTTGCCAGTTCCTGTTATCGGCCCTGACAGCGCCAGACCGATGCCATTCTGAACAATTAACGCGACCCCATTAGTGGTCGACGCAAGTTGGATCTGATTGGGATTGCGATAGAGTTGGACATCACCGCCAAACTGGCTGCTCCAGCGATCGTTGAATTTCTGATTCAAAAGCACGCCCTGGTGAAAGAGATTTGAGCTGCGCCCGGTGGATCCGACGACGGCGCCCGCCTGGGCCAAAGGACTGCCCGCCGTCACAATCGCCACGTTTGGATTACTGAAAATGTATTGGCCGGCGCGGAATTCGAGGCTGGAGACTTTCAATCCGTTTGGCTTGAATGCCAGATTGTATTTTTCGTTGAAGCCATTAAAGCGGACGTCATCGTCAAAAAGAAACCGGGAATTGTCGGCAAAGATTTCCTGCACCCGGCCCGCTTGAAGTTGCGTGGCCTTGTTCGGGTGAAAGTCTATCCATGCCTCGCTGATAAAGAACGGGTGCCGCGTGGTGGTTTCGCCAAAGTCCTGATCCATTGTGAGCGAATTATTGATCGGCCCGGTCGTCAGTTGTCCGTGAAAGCTGAGCCTGGAATCGATATCCGTGTCGAGATTCAAGCGCAGGCGATAACGCATCCGCGCGTTTTGCTGATGTGTGAGCGCCGCAAATCCGGCGGGCGGATTGGGCTCCGCCTTGCGGAAGATACCGTCGAAACGCAGACGAAAGTCTCCGCTAAGACGAAAGGGGCCAATCGCTAACATCTTGTTTTCGAGTTTCTTGACGCGCTCGTCCATTGTGGGAGTTTGCGGTTGCGTTGGCGGGGCAGATGCCGAAGGATCTGATACCGTCGCGACCGCACCGGCCGTCCTCTGCTCTCCCGTTTTCGGTTCATTGGCTTTCGCCGAAAGTGCTTCGATCACACTCTGCTGTCCTGCAATAATGGCCCGCATCTCCGTGAGCGACTTGTTCTGCTGGCGCAACTCTTCTTCCAACGCCTTGAGCCTGTCGTCCAGATTGCCTGTTGAAGCTTCCCGAGTGGTCGGCGGTAAGGATGAACGCTCCGGTGTCGCTGCTCGCATCGAGGACTCAGCCGGCACAGTCCGCATTGATTGAGCCAGCGCTATCGCCGATACCCCCAGCAACACGATGAAGAAAAGCACAAGGCGGAAAATTGCGGATGGAATGCGCTGAGACATTTTGTCCTCCTCAGAGTGCGGCGGAAAGCGTCAAACCCATTCGTTGAGAACGTTCGCTTAAGGGGCGAACGTGGTCACGACATGTGAAAGTTTCCGATTTGAAACAAGCGGAAGACTCAGCCTAAACGAAAGAGGTTAAATCGACCTTAATGTAATCTTAAATCTATGTTAACGAAGCGTACTGTGATTGCGACTGCTAAGCAGCGCAACCTGAGTGAAGAAAAAGAGACCGCTGGGACTGACAGTCGACAGCGCCCAGACTCAAGCGAGAGACGGGAACGTCAGGCTTCACTCACGTTCTCTTAACCTCACCGTGCTAAGATTCGCCCCGCAATGACTCTAATGCGGCGCGTCAGCGCTGAATTAATTGGAACGGCGATGTTGTTGGCGGCTGTCGTTGGTTCGGGCATTATGGGTGAACGGCTGGCCGGCGGAAATGTGGCGGTCGCGCTGCTAGCCAATACGCTCGCAACCGGGGCAGCGCTGGTCGCGCTGATTCTGACCTTCGGTCCAATCTCAGGCGCGCATTTCAATCCGGCGGTTACGCTCGCTGATGCTTCGCAAGGTGGCTTAGCGTGGCGCGAAGTACCGGCGTACATTACTGCGCAAATATTCGGTGCGTTTGTCGGGGTCGCGATCGCGCACGTAATGTTTGGTGTACCGTTGTTCTTTGCCTCGCGTCACGCGCGTGCAGGCATGCGGCAGATGTTTAGTGAGTTCATCGCCACGTTCGGCCTGGTCGCGGTCATCTGGGGATGTGTGCGGTTTCGGTCTGCGATGGTTCCGTTCGCAGTTGCCGCTTACATTTCGGCTGCTTACTGGTTTACTGCATCAACTTCATTCGCCAATCCTGCGGTAACGCTGGCGCGCGCCGCGAGCGACACCTTCACGGGCATTCGACCCGTTGATGTGCCCGGATTCATAATTGCGCAACTAATTGGCGCCGGGGCAGCAACGTTATTATTTCGCTGGTTCGCGCCTTCGTTATCAAACAATGCTGAAGCGGTGATGCTGCCACACGAGACAGGAAAGACACATGAGTAGTTCGTCCAGTTCCGATTCATCAACTCCAAAACGTCTTCTATTTGTCTGTGTCGAGAATTCAAACCGCAGTCAGATGGCTGAGGCCTTTGCGCGCATTCATGGCGGCGAGCAAATAGAAGTTTATAGCGCGGGCTCGCGCCCATCAGGCAGGATCAATTCCAAAGCGATCGAATCGATGAAAGAGATTGGCTATGATCTTTCGCAGCATCAATCAAAGTCCCTGTCTGAAATACCCGACATCGAATTCGATTTCGTTGCGACGATGGGTTGTGGCGATGCCTGCCCGTTCGTCCGCGCCAAACAGAGAGAGGATTGGAACATTCCCGATCCGAAAGAAATGTCGTCTGAAGAGTTTCGCGCCGTGCGGGATTTGATCGAGACCAAAGTCAAAGCCGCACTTGCGCTGGTGTCAGAAGCCCGACCGTGAGGGAGGGCATGTTGCCTCCTCCAGTAATAAACGTAGTTAGCGCAACTTACCGCGACCAACCAATGAACGACTTACCCATCGCATGCAGCCTGACAACTCCTGAACTTCAGGAACGAAGGAGCAACCTCTTACAAAAGGTTCGAGGTGCTGCTCTGGAACTGAAGGAGTTTGAAGATGGATTTGCTTGTCGCTTTCCATCGGACGATGCATTGCTGGCGGACTTGTTTACGCTAATCCAGCTCGAACATCAGTGTTGCCCGTTCCTCCGATTTAGTCTCATCGTCGAAGCGGGCAACGGATCCGTCTGGCTGGAGCTATCCGGCCCGCCGGGCACAAAGGAATTCCTTGACTCTATTTTTGAATGATTACGGAACCGCTTGCGGTAGCAAGCGGGTAACTCTCGCCGATAACCCGGTCGCTACAGCGACCGGTTCCGTACCAGTTTGGCTGAAACATTGCACAGTTGATAAGCGGTGCTCCGGCTGCTTCAAGAACAACGAAGGCGAGAGCTGGCGTCTCCCGGTGGCCTGGAAAGCGATAGTGAAAGACAGTCGAGTGACTCTGTGGCAGGTATTTGCCGATACAATGATCCCGTTTCAGATAATTGAGCGCAATAGCTAAAAAAAGCACTAAGCCGTCGCTCACGGTCGGGTTACTCCCCATGAGCTTTCAGGCCAGGAGGAGTTGCTGGACTTCCGGCGGCTCATCTCCCAACCACTCCGGATGCTGGGCCGTGCCGTCAAAGAGCGATGTGGTCTTAAACGGTTCAAAGCGGCCGGTCAACGCGGCTGCCGAAGTTTTCGCCAACAACGCATCGATCTCTTCCTGGTTTAGGGGATGAAATGTGTGCACCGCCTCGAATGCCTGATCAAGAATCTCCATGCTTTCGATGCCGGTGATGACAACGGACGTCGGCAGGTTAAGCGCGTAATGCAAGCACTCAATCGGCGTCACGGTGTTCGACTTCAGCAGGATGCCGCTGGCCATGCTCTTCATTCCCAGGATCCCGATATTTTGTCTAACCAGCTCCGGAACGACTTCTTTTGAGAAGCTGCGGTAATGCGCGTCCATCAGGTTGAGCGGCAACTGCACCGTGTCGAACTTGAATCCATTCTGTTCAGCCATCTCAAGCATATACAAATGTACCCGAGGATCTTTGTGTCCGGTGAATCCGATATACCGAAGCTTGCCGGCCTTGCGGGCTTCGATGAGCGCGGCGTTGGCGCCATCTTCAGCAAAGATGCGATGCGGATCTTCAAAGCGAATAATCTCGTGATGCTGGACCAGGTCGATGCAGTCGACTTGCAGACGGTCGAGTGATTCATCCAGTTGCTTCGTTGCTTCCTGCTTCGTCCGGCCGTCGATCTTCGTCATGACGAATGCCTTCGCACGATAGCCGTCGCGCAGTGCTTTGCCCATGCGCGTCTCGCTCTGACCTTCGTTATAGTCCCAGCAGTTATCCAGAAAGTTTATGCCGCCATCGATGGCCGAGCGTACGATGCGAATCGCCAATTCCTCGTCAACGTGGCTCAATCCAAGATGCCAGCCGCCCACACCAATCGCCGATACCTTCTCGCCTGTGCTGCCCAGTGTCCGATAGATCATTTCGTCACTCTCCTCCAAAGTTCGTTGTTTCGGTCTGCGAGCGATCACTTTACCTCAGATCGCGCCTTTGGCGCTTCACATTGATTGACCCCTTGCCGGCCGTGCTACCCTTCATCAGGCAGCACCTTCTTCGCCATGGCATATTACCTGGACATCGCAAGCTGGGCCCGACGCGAAGTATTTGAATTCTTCCGCGGCTTTGACAAGCCTTACTTTAATATTTGCACGCGCGTTGACGTTACCAGGTTGGTCGAGCTGCTGCGCGCGCGCAGCGGCACCAGCGTGTCGATGGCCTATCACTATTTTGCGCTGCGGGTCGCAAACGAGATCGAACCATTTCGTTATCGCTTGCGAGCAGGCAAAGTCTTTGTCCACGACGTTCTTCACGGAGGCACCACGGTGTTTCTGCCAAATGAGGCGTTCACCCTGGCGTACTTTGATTATGTCGCGGACTTCACAAAATTCGTTAGCGACGCCGGGCATGCGATCGAACAGGCGCGAAACGGCGACGGAGCCTTCCGGCCGCGCAACGACGACGACGGCCGGATCCATTTTACGGTCTTGCCGTGGACATCGTTTACCAGTTTTTCCCACGCCCGGAATTGGAGCACCGAAGATTCAATCCCAAAGATTGCTTTCGGAAAATTTACCCGCGATAACCAGCGGATTCTGCTGCCCATTTCCGTTGAGGTGCACCACGCGTTAATGGACGGATTTACGGTGGGTCGTTACCTAAGTCGATTAGAAGAGACGCTGTCGGATCCTGAGGCCTATTGGTGAAGGACTTGGCCGCCGACTAAAGTCGGAACACTTAGCTTCGTTAGGGGCCGGTATCACCGCGTGAACGGGGGTGTAACAAAACAAGAAATGAGATCTTCGCTCGACGTTGAATGGCTGATCACCGGTTGACGAGGGTGGACTGACCATGCCCTGCCCCTTTGAATGCTGACGTGATTTCGCTCTTGAAAATTAGCGCGCGAAACAATTGACAGCCTGCAAAGCCTTCACTAAGATTCGAGCGCGCGGAAAAAGTCTTCCCTTACGTACGCTCGGAAGAACGTTCACGTGTTGTCTGGTAAACAACTCGACTCAATCTGCAACCCTTAGCGACGAGGAAAAACCATGCATAAGTTAAAGTTCCCTTTCTTTGCCCTCCGGGTCAAAGGACTTGGTATTAGTTTGCTTGTGATCCTGGCCCTTACTCTCCTGGTTAGTGCCCAAACCCAAATCACAACTGGAACGATTCAAGGCACGGTAACGGACACGAACGGTGCGATCGTGCCCGGGGCCAATGTCGAGATCAAAAACCTCGACACGAACCTTTCGCGCACGCTGACGACAGACGATGGAGGGCGCTTCGTTGCTTTGGGGCTGCCACCTGGTCCGTATTCGGTTACGGTTTCCAAACAGGGCTTTGCTACTTCCGTCGCGGAAAGATTGGATCTCACTATCGGCCAGGCCCTGAATCTTCCAGTGGGTATGAAGATTTCCGGAGTTCAGGAGCGAGTCACGATTACCGCGTCGCCCACTGTCGATACAGTAAAGACAGAGTCCAGTTCCACACTGAACGAAACGACGGTGAGCACGACGCCGATTCTGGGAAGAAAATTTGAAGACCTGCTGACCCTCACTCCGGGCGTAAGTGTGGTCCAGGGTCCGGACGGAGACGAAATCACTTTTTCCGGTCAGCGCGGCGTCTTCAACAACGTCAGCCTGGATGGCGGTGACTACAACAATGGTTTTTTCGGCGAGCAGTTGGGCGGCCAACGCGCCGCGATTGATATTCCGTTGGACGCCGTCAAAGAATTCCAGGTGGTAGCGACGGGAGCCACCGCGGAGTTTGGCCGCACGGCCGGCGGCATTATCAACGTCATTCCCAAGTCGGGCACGAACGAAGTGCACGGTAGCGTTTTCTATTTCCAAAGGCTGGAAGCTCTGACGGCCCACACGTCAGACGGCAAGCCGCTCAAAGATTTTCGCCGCGAGCAGTTTGGCGGCACGGCCGGCGGACCCATTCGCAAGGACAAAGCGTTCTTCTTTCTGTCGTTCGAAGGCATTAAGGAGAACCTGACCCGTGCGAACCTGAGCGATCCTATTGGTACTCCCTGCACGGTTGCGGCGCCAACGATTACCGCCAACACCCGCAACCAGGACGAGGGCTTGCCGGTAAAGCACCCCATCACGAACTATGCGTTCCTGCTGAAGACCGATTTCAATCTTACGAAGTCGAATCAACTGGGAGTCTCGTATAACTTCGACTACTCAAAGAACACGAACCAGACATTCGACGTCGCCACCTATGGCGATTCAGCAAACGGGATCGAAGGTCCATCCAAGATTAACAATTTCAACGTCAACCTCTTTTCGACTATCTCGCCCCTGACGCTGAACGAGGCGCACTTCTCTTACACGCGCGAGTTGCGCCCGCGGGCAGCGGTCACTTCGAACGTGCCGGCCGATACGGCGATGGGCTTTGCCACGACGTTTCGCTTTGGCGCTCCGTTCTTCCTCGAGCCAACCGTTGATGAACTAATCTGGCGGACCGACCTGAAGGACAACTTTTCGATCGTTCACGGCAGCCATACCATCAAGTTCGGCGGCGAGTGGTTGCACACCCTCAACGATCAGGTCTTCCGAGGGTTCTTTACGGGGCGCTATATCTTCGACAGCGTCACCGGCTTTCTGCGTTACGCATCACCTGCGGCGGCGGGAGGATTCGGACCCAGGACGCAGGAGTGCATCAGCGCCGCCGGGGTCGTAACCTGGGTCACTGCCCCGACGACATGCCCGGCGGGCAGTTCGGTCGGCGGCCCTTTGCTTTTGTACCTCCAGAACGGAATATCCACCGGCATCGCCGGCGTTCCTCCGCCAGGCAAGTCAACCATCACGAATCAGGATTACGGGCTGTTCGCCCAGGACAAATGGCAGGTGAGGTCGAACTTCACTTTGAACTATGGCCTGCGATGGGAAGCACAGATTTTTCCCAAACCTGTGATTCCGCCAAGCCAGACAGCGTACGCAGCGCTGTTATCCAATCCTAATTTCCCGTCCGACGGAACGCTGCATAGTCCCAAGAAGGAATTTCAGCCGCGCGTCGGAATCGCGTGGGACATTTCCAAGCGGGGTAAGTCAGTTCTGCGGGCCAGTTACGGCATCTATTATGGCCGGCAGAACATGCTTTCACAGGTGGGATCGATCACAGACAATGGCGCTCAGCAGTTTGGTATTACTTGTGCTTCGACGTTTGCTTTCACCTGCTTCGGGGCTTCGACCCAACCGCCCACCTGGCCCAACATCATCCCGGCCAATCCCACCGGAACGATTCCGTTTGGCGCCAGTGTGCGCGTCTTCAGTAAGAATTACGCCAATCCCCGAATCTACACCGCGAATGCCGGTTTCGAACAGGAGATTTCCAAAGACTGGTCCGCGTACTTCGATTTTACTCATTCGAAGGGCGTTCACCTGACCCGTTTTCTTAACTTTGCCCGCACCGGACTGTTCCCCACCCTCGGCGATGTGTTTGTCACCAGCGCGGTTGGTAAATCGCTCTACAACGGTTTTACCGCCGGAGTGAGAAAGCGCATGAACAAGCGTTATCAGCTTGAGGCGAACTATGTATTCTCAAAAGATCGGGACGACGACTCGAACGAGCGGGATCCATTCACGGATCGATCCTTTGACATCAACAATCTGAGTCTCGACTATGCTCTGTCAGACCGCGACATCCGGCACAAATTCAACTTCTACACGTTTGTAAACATGGGTTGGGGGCTGGAAGGAAATTTCCGCGTGCAGGCACGTTCGGCTCAGCCCATAACGCCGGCGGTGCGCACGGCCACGAATCGCAATTCGCTGCGCAAGGACAATCAGTACTTCTCGTTCGATTGGCGGATCCAGCGGCCCTTTAAGTTCGGCGAGCGCTATGCGCTGATTCCGATCGTCGAGATGTTCAATAGCTTCAACAACAAGAATAATATCAACCCGCTCAGCACGCCGGGGCTATTCAACTTTGACGGCTTTCTGCGCCAGGGTGTGGGCGATCCCAGACAGTTGCAGTTGGCAGTGAAGTTTACTTTCTAACTGTGATACCAGCGTTGGACTACCAACCAAGCGAAGGCGCAGGTCACGTGCCCTGCGCCTTCCTTGCTTTTCATTCATGCGTTTAGCAGCGGGCTACCAACGCCTAGTCGTTCAGTGGCTCGACTCTAAACAACCCAAGTTCGCAGACCAACGAATTGGACGACATCAGCAAACAGATCGAAGAGATAGTCGACCGCGAGACGCGCGCCTGGGACACACAGGATGTCGCACTCTTAATGACGGTCTTCCATCAAGATATGGTCTGGCCCTGGCCGCCCACGCCGCAGTCCCACGATCCGATTGATTGGGTGATCGAATGGGGCAGATACAACGATGAGCGGTGGCGAAGCGGCTGGCAAAAACTATTCGATACCCATCGCCTCGCGCGTAACGACCGCAAGATCAAAAAAATCGAAGTCTCAAATGAAGGCGATGGGGCCTTCGCAGTCGTTGATATCGACACGCTGTGGATTGATGAGGCCGGCC
>Ga0193749_1000038_pt1 | contig 15012 bp, 13 predicted proteins | sample L1s2metaG_FD_145081 | JGI IMG/M metagenome (GOLD analysis project Ga0193749, IMG submission 145081) | Soil microbial communities from a riparian zone of the East river system, Colorado, United States - L1s2 | ecosystem: Environmental > Terrestrial > Soil > Riparian zone | place: USA: East River...
CCGAGGCATGGAGAACACCGAGAAGGTTTTCCGGACATTACTCCTCACCACCCTCGCCAAAATTACTTAGCTCTGCTATGCTCTGTTTCATCGATAGGACGAGATTGCAAGCATGCGCTACATCGACAATCCACCCAACCCCTGGCTGACTCACTCTGTGGAATGGATCGGCGAGCCACCCGCCGCGAAGATCGAGGTTTTTGAGGAGACTGAGACGCGCTCGATCATCAGCAGCAACGACAGCCCTGACGTGGCCTTCGATCATTCGATCAATTGCTATCGCGGCTGCCCGCACGGGTGTACCTATTGTTTCAGCCGGCCGACGCATGAGTATCTCGGCTATGGGGCGGGCACAGACTTTGAAAGAAAGATTATCGCGAAAGTGAACGCTCCTGAGCTGCTGCGCAAAGAATTGATGAAGCCATCCTGGAAAGGTGACGAGATCGTTTTTTCGTTTACTTCAGACCCATACATTCCGCTGGAAGCAAACTATAAGTTGACGCGTCGCTGTCTGGAAGTCTGCGCTGAATTTCGCAATCCCGTCGGCATCGTCACCAAATCGGCTTTGATTCGCCGTGACGTTGACGTGCTGCAAAGACTTTCGGAAGAGGCCAGCGCCGGGGTTTATTTCTCGATTCCCTTTGCTGACTATGCTACTGCTCGCGCCGTCGAACCTTTCGCACCTTCGCCGAATGCGCGCTTCGAAGCAATGAAGGTTTTGGCGGGCGCTGGTATTCAGGTAGGCATTGGCATCGCTCCGACGATTCCCGGATTGTCGACCGACATACCCGGGCTTCTGCAGCGCGCCAAAGACTGCGGCGCCACGAAGGCTTTCATTAACATGCTGCGTCTGCCTGGCAGTGTCGCTCCTTACTTCGAACAACGCCTGCGCGAGAAGTTGCCGACCAAAGCCGATCGCGTGTTGAATCGCATACGCGATGCGCGTGGTGGCCGGCTTAACTCGAGCGTCTTTGGCGAGCGGATGCGCGGCCAGGGTCAGTACTGGGAAGCCCAGCACAAGCTTTTCGAAGTTTATTCGAAGCGGCTCGGGTTCAACGAGCATCGGGTCGGTAGCGAGCGTCATACCAGGGCAAATACTTTTCGTCGACCGACTGCCCAGGGCTCTCTGTTTGGTTGACGAGCGCAGACATCCTGCGTGCGGTCCGCCGGCATCCATGCCGGCCTTTCCTTAATACCAGATAAACACAATTCCATAACATTCTCAGTTTGTGCGCCGATTTACCGTGGAAACCAAAAGACCTCGGCCTTAATCCAAGTTCTTGGGTTGACTCAACAGACCCTGAGAGCGTAAAAGGACAGTCGCCTCGAATGTTTATTCCAGTTCGCGAACTCTGGTGGTTAGCCGCAGGCGGCGCGGGTTACGGTGCGCGTTATATGAAAATGCGTATCGACGCCGCGGTGACTGCGCACCGGCGTGGCCGCATACCGGATCCCACCGGCGAATTGCTGCGGCTGCAAACCCTCTACGGTTACAATCCACACTCTCTGGTCAGCATCGCGCCCGGGGCCATGCTCTGGTCATCACCCGACATTGACGGCGCGGTTATCTATGGCGAGTTCGGCCGCGTCTGGTTGGCGGCAGGCGATCCGCTCGCGCCTCTCGAAGATATGGCCGAGTTGGCGCGTCAGTTTGCCGCATTCGCGAAAAGAAAGAATCGCGTAGTTGCCTTCGTCCCGACCAGTGCTGCGTTTGCTCGCATGGTCGCACCGAGGGATTTCTCAGCCGTTAAGGTGGGCGCCTCTCCTTACTTCGATCTTCAGATCTGGAACCCGCGGGGTGACTCAGCCAAGAAAATCCGCGCCGGCGTGAATCAGGCGCGGCGGGCGGGGGTCTCGGTCGAAATAGTTCCTGAAGGCATCGATGAGGTGCTCAAGCGAGAGACGGCGCAGCTTTGCATGCACTGGCTCGGCGCGCGTCGCTCTGCGACAACGTTTGGCTGGCTGGTGGCCCTCGACCCATTTCTGCATTCCGAATACAAGAAGTACTTCGCCGCCCGAGTGAACGGCAAACTCGTTGGTTTTCTTGCCGCCAGCCCAATCCCGGCGCGCAGAGGTTGGTACCTGGAAGACGTCTTGCGCGAACCTGACGCGCCCCAGGGCACGGCGACTCTTTTGGTGGTTGAGGCCCTGGCCAGTTTGAAAGCCGAAGGCGCCGCATTGGCGACTTTGGGAACCTCGCCGCTGACAACCGACGGCCCGGATGATGTGCCCACCGAACATCGAATGGTGTCGCGGGCTTTGGATGTCGCATCTCGAAGGCTGGGAGGTTTCTACAACTTTGAAGGCCTGCGCCGTTTCAAGGGAAAGTTTGTCCCGAGCTGGTGGGAGAGCGAGTACGCTCTGGGCCAGCACGGCGTCGCCATGCCTCACCGCATAGGCCATGCCATCGTGCGTGCGCTGGTTCCGGGGGGCCTTACCCAGATACTCACCCGCCAGGCTCTGCGCATTACTCGTTTGCAAAGTGTAACCAAGTCCCTCTCGCCATCGTCTAAACCTGCGAGTAAGAAATAATCCCCCCTGTATTGAAAGCTGGATCCCGTGGCTCCGTAGGAGCCAAGTGTTTATAGCCAGCCGCCCAGTCAATTTGTACCGCTCCTTTAAGAGCGGAATACGTTTCGCTCCTAAAGGAGCTCTTGAAAATCAGATCGCTCGCGAGCTATAAACATCGCGCGCCTAACGGCGCTTCTATTAAGCCTGTTTGTTAAGTATCGCTTAGCGTGAAGGATTAATTTCGTGAACGTTACCGGACGACTCAAGCGGCGCTATCTCGCTTCGCGCGTTGCTCATCAATATCCTCAGGCCCTTTCGAAATTCGTTACTGTCAACGAAGCCCGGCTGCACTTTGTAATCAAAGGCGCCGGCCGTCCGGTCGTTCTGATTCACGGCAATCCCGGTTCTTGTCAGGATTGGGGAAGGTTGTACGGCCCGCTGGCATCGCGTTATTGCGGATTCGCGTTCGATCGGCCGGGCCACGGTCACAGCGACCGTCCCAATCATCGCCCCATTACAGTCGACGTACAGGCGCAGATGCTGCACACCGCGCTCAAAGAACTCAACGTCGAACAGCCGATCCTGGTTGGTCATTCATGGGGTGGAGCTTTGGCGGTGGCTTACGCGCTCGAGTTTCCTGGCGATCTTTCCGGCGCGGTGCTGCTGGCTCCTGCGGTTTACGAAAGTGAAGACGGAGTTTCATTTCTGACCAAGGTACCGGCATGGCCCGTTGTTGGCGATGTGGTCAACTTTCTGTTCACGCCGCTGCTCGGCGCGTGGATCGTGAGAGAGGACTTGCAGAAGGCGTTCTCGCCCGATTTGGTGCCGAAGCATTACCTGCGGCACGTGCTCTCGGAATGGACCCGGCCCAGGAAGGTGAAGTGGTATTCAGTAGACGATGCTTTGCTCAACGAGTCCCTGGCTAAGTTCGCGGAGCGCTATTCCGGCATTCGGGTGCCGGTCGTGATTGTGACTGGCGACTCAGACCTGATCGTCCCGGCGAAAGAGAATGCGCATCGGCTGTACGAAGCGCTGCCCCATGCCGAGTTAATTGTCCTGGAAAAAACCGGCCACCAAATTCCTTTTACGCGCCCGGACGCAGTTGTGGACGCGATCAATCGCGTGGCGGCCAAGACTGAATCCGGGGCGCGGACATCCTTGTCCGCATTGAGCGCGAATGGAATGATGACCTAATCTTTTTGGAGTGCGGCGACTTGTCGCCGCTTTCCAAATCTAGCGCTTCCCTGACTGTCAAGGAGTTTGTCAGCAGCCTAAGATCCCCTTGCATGAGGATTCCCCTTGTTACTTAACCGCAACCAGAAAGAAGGAGACAGCATGAAACTAAAAAGAGCCATAGTGCTCGGACTTTTGATGATTTTTTCCGTTGCTGGAATGGCGATGGGCGGACAGAACGACAATCGCCGACAGGACCGGCGCGAGAATAATAACCGGATGGAACGTCGCCAGAACGGTAACGCCAATTGGCACCGCCGCCATCGACGCCACCGCCGACGTCACGGCAGGCGTACGTAAGCGACGACATTCAAAACCGAAAACAACAAGAAAGGGTGAGCAATCGATCTGCCTTGCTCACCCTTTCTCGATTTCCTTTGGCCCTGTCTTAGAGAGAGCCCATAGCGGATGAGGAGTAGATCGGTTAGGCTACTCTGACGCTGTGGTCCGGGTAGTAACTTGAGAAAATTTCTCCATGAAGTCGTGCGTTAGATTTTTACTGTGTAGCGGATTGCTCCTCTCGAGCTTTCAGCCGCAGAACGCGCAGAGTTTTTTGAACGGTGCCCGGGCAAGCCAGGACGCTCAGATCAGCCTTAAGGTCAGCGCCGTCAGTTTGCCTCCAAACTCCGGCCCGGAGACTCAATCAGAGCGTTCGCAGTCCACTTCAAAGTTCGTGACCGTTGACGGCACTCGTCTGCATTTTGTCATTAAAGGCGTGGGACGGCCGGTGGTTCTGATTCACGGCAATCCCGGTTCAAGCCAGGATTGGACGCGTCTGTTTGCTCCCCTGGCGGCGCGTCATGAGGTCATCGCTTTTGATCGTCCCGGCCATGGTCGCAGCCAAAGGCCCAAAGTCGGAGACGCCACCGTCGAAGTTCAGGCGCGTTTGCTTCACGACGCGCTCAAGCAACTCCACGTCGAGCGCCCGATTGTCGTCGGTCATTCCTGGGGCGGCGCACTGGCGCTTGTCTATGCGATCAATTATTCGAAAGAGGTAGCTGGGGTCGTGCTGGTCGCTCCGGCCGTTTACGAAAGCCAGGACCTGGGTTCGCTTGTGACACAGCTTCCCGCGGTGCCGGTCCTCGGCGACGCGGTGAACTCTGTGTTTACGCCCCTGTTCGGGGCTTCAGTCGTGCGTAGCGAGTTAAAGAAAGCCTTTTCACCGGATCCGGTGCCGCCGAAGTATCTGCGGTCCGTACTCTCTGAATGGACCAAACCGGAGAAAGTAAAGGCGTACTCTCTCGATGATTCATCGCTGAATGATAGTTTGAAGAAGTTCGGTCCACGGTATTCTGAGATCAGCGTTCCCGTTTCGATTCTTGCCGGCGATTCTGATCTGATCGTGTCGGAAAAAGACAACGCCGAGCGCCTCCATCAAGCTCTGCCAAAATCACACCTGATCGTCCTGCCAAAGACGGGCCATGAAATCCCTTTCACCCGCCCGCGGGCCGTGATCGATGAGATCGAAAGAGTTCAAAGGCTGACACGAGTTAGACCTTGATACGTGCCAAAAGCCCGCGCCGAGCAGTAGCGAGACCTTCGGAGCAGCGGGGGATGCGACCACGCGGTTGAACGTGGAACCGTATCGCTGCCTTCCCAATGCTATGTGTTGCCCGTTTCATCGGCCCTGATTGATCCCAGCACTGACATGCGGGCTAATTTCAAGCGTCCGCTCACGCGGACTCGCTCAACGATCTACGCAGGAAGACTCATGGGTCTCACTGAATTATCTCTTCCCTAGAGACACCGCGCCCTGACTTCACTTATAATACCCACGCACCCGAACAATTGATTTCACGGCAGGAGGCACGGCGATGTTTATTCGAGATGTCATCCGCAATCGCGAGCCCTATTCTTTGCGCGCTTCGGCGAGCGTTCTGGAGGCGGCCGAGTTCATGGCGCAGAGAAAGATTGGCGCGGTGTGTGTGCTCGACGAAGAAGGGAAGTTGATTGGCGTCTTCTCTGAACGTGACCTGCTGAATAGGGTAGTCGTGCCTCGGCATGATCCCGCGGCCATGCGGCTCGGCGAAGTGATCAGTCCGCTTAGGGCGGTGATTCGTTGTGACGAGACGCCGCAGCAGGCGCTCGAACGCATGGAACAAATCGGGAGTCGTCATCTGCCCGTGGTTGATGATGAGAAGTGGGTAGGGATGCTTTCGATGAGGGACCTACTGCGGGTTGAGTTGAGCGACCGGGGCGATGAGATTAAGTTGCTGCATGAATATATACAGCAGTGAGCAGTGGGCAGTGAGCAGTGGGCAGTGAGCAGTGAGCAGTGAGCGGTGAGCAGTAAGCGGTGGGCAGTTAGAACCATTTATCATTTTTCATTTCATATTTGTCATTTCCGGCCAGCGCAATGACCACGGAACAAGTGGAGAAATGACAAATGGAAAATGATGAATGAGAAATGGAAAATAGCGCAGTTGCACCGCCATAGAGAGAGCAGATCATTAGCGTTCATGGCGACTTGCCTGGCCACGCTCGTCGCGTTGGCGTGCAGTCATCCGCCTCCGGGGCGGGGCGCGGGGGAAATTGAAACCTCTCCGCAATCGCAAACCAGCTTCAAAGTCGAAAGCGTCATTCCCAATCTGGAGATAGTTTGGTCGATTGTCTGGGCGCCGGACGGCCGAATGATCTTCACCGAGCGGCCGGGACGCGTGCGGGTCTATGAAAATGGCAAGCTGCGCCCGGAGCCTCTCTTCACCGTTCCCGATGTCGAGCCAAAAGGTGAAAGTGGACTGATGAGTGTCGCGCTCCATCCGCAGTTTGCTTCAAATCATTTCCTCTATCTTTCGTATGCCTACAATACCGGCGGCCAACTCGTGCGCGTGGCGCGTTATCGCGAGACGGCCGCGGGCTTAACCGATCGCAAAGTCATTATCGAGAATATTCCCGCGGCGCAGTTTCACGCTGGGTGCCGTTTACGATTTGGACCTGACGGCAAGCTTTACATCACGACCGGTGACGCAACGCAGCGCGAGTTGGCGCAACAACTGAACTCACTGGCCGGAAAGATTCTGCGTTTGAATGATGACGGCACAGTGCCGGCTGATAACCCCTTTGTGGGCCAGCAAAATGCCCGTCCGGAGATTTGGACCTATGGGCATCGCAACTCGCAAGGCATCGACTGGCAGCCCTCCACCAACCTTCTATGGGAAACCGAGCACGGGCCGAGCGGATTTGATGGACCGGGCGGCGGCGACGAAGTCAACATCGTCGAACGTGGAAAGAATTATGGTTGGCCGGTGATTCATCACCGCGCGACTCATGAAGGCATGGAGTCGCCGGTACTGGAATACACACCGGCCTGCGCGCCCGCGAGCGGCATGTTTTATCGTGGGTCAGCATTCCCGCAGTTCAAGGGTAACTTCTTCTTTGGCTGTTTGGTTGGTCAACGAATTATCCGCGTCGTGACGAATGGCCGGGCCGTAGTCAGTCAGGAGAATTTATTGGAAGGGAAGTACGGCCGCATCCGGGATATTGCTGAAGGGCCGGATGGGTTGATCTACTTCTCGACTTCGAATCGTGACGGGCGTGGTCGACCGGCGCCGGATGATGATCGGATCTTGAGACTAGTGCCCGCGAAGTGAGCTTACCTTTCCAAAACCCGCGAAGCGGGTGAAAGCATAAAGCCTGGGGTGGAGCGGAGCGAAACCCCAGGTCGACGACCGATAAGAAAATAGAGCGCGCGACGCGTGCGGCAGCGCAAAACCACAATCTACTATGATGAATGCCTGTCGCCGCGCTTCGCGGTCTCCTCCTTCATACCACAATTGATCCTGGGGTTCCGCTCCGCTCCACCCCAGGCTTTATGCTTCCGCCCGCTTCGCGGGCTGAGCCCTTAAACTTTTTGGGCGAGGACTGCTGACTTGCTCCAGCCTATGGCCTGGAACCTGGGGAAGCGATAGTGGCTGACTACCTGAAAATATCGATCGGTGGTTTCGGATACTTCATGTGGTGGGTGGGCCTTGAACCGAAATAGCATCTCCAGGAACGTCGTAACCGGCGTCGGGCGCATCGGCAAGTGAAGCAAATGCCCGCCGGGCGCAATCACCCGCGCCAGTTCGCTGAGGCCTTCTTCGAGCGGCACGTACTCGAGCACGCCGCTGGTTAAGACCAGGTCGAAAGCTTCGTCAGCAAACGGAAGAGCCAGAACGTTGCCCTGTGCGAAGCGCACCGATTGCTCGCTGGGGTTGTTCTTGTCGACGTACTTTCTCGCTGTGGCCATCGACGAGGCGGAAAGATCCAAGGCCGTGAGTTTCACCGGAACCTTTAGATTCCTTAGCAAAGCCAGCGTCAGGGTTCCTGTGCCACAGCCGGCGTCGAGCACGCTGGCGCCCGGGAATACCGGCAAATGATGAGCCTCGAAATATTGGTCGAGCGAGCGTCCATAGCCGTTCAGCTTGAACGTAAGATCATAAAAGCCCTCGATCCGATCATAGAACGAGCCCGCGCGAGCATTGTTCTTGGTAGCGGTCAGTACGTATTCGGCCATCTTATGATTGCTGTTTAGTTAGAATGTACGCGGCCATTGAAACCTAGTCGGGCTTGCTCGTCAAGGAATAACGAACGAAAAAAACGACTCGCCATTCTAGCCCGATGGCTATTCATTACTCAAACCCGCCCTCCGCTTGAGGAAAATTGCCATGAACCAGGGCTGATCTCTCAATCCCGGCGCAAGAAATGTCGATTCGGGCGTTCTGGAAGCGACATTGGTCAGTCTCGCCAGGAAGGGAAAATAAAAGATGCGGAAAAGAATGTTGACGGTAGTTGGTTTGACGATGGTCCTCGTGGTTTTTGCAGGTCTGGGTCTCAGATATGGTTCGCGTGGCGCGCAGGCAAACGCCGGTGAAGGGAACCTGGCCACGGAAGAGTCCTTTACCGAACCGGTAGCAACGGAAAATGGCTTCACCGTGGACGTTCTGGTCGACGGGCGTCCGTTGACAGAGTATGCAGCGCGCGGCCGCCGTTATGTTGAAGCGCTCGAAAACGCCGAGTACGAGGTGCGCGTTCACAATCCGACCGGTTCGCGAGTGGCGGTGGCGCTGGCGGTCGATGGTTTGAACTCGATCGATGCGCGCCACACCAGTGCCTGGGACGCGCATAAGTGGGTCATCGAACCTTACGGAACGATTAGCGTGCGCGGCTGGCAAATGAGCGGCGAGAGCGCGCGGCGCTTCTACTTTACGACTGAGCGGGATTCGTACGCGGCAAAACTGGGGCAGGCATCCAATCTTGGTCTAATCACGGCCGTCTTTTTTCGGGAGCGTCAGCCGGTTACGATCACGCGAGTGACTCCGCCGTACAAGGAAGAAGATCGTATACGTGATCAGAGATCAGCGCCGGAACCCAACACCGCAGGAGAATCGTCTGCGCGCAGCGAAGGCGGTCGCGATGCGGCCAAAGCGCGCAACGCACCGGCCTATCCGCCTCCGGATGATGAATCAGCAGCCACCGGTATTGGTCGCTCGGTCCGCAACGACGTGCAGTGGATTAAGATGGATTTGGATGCGCGGCCAGCAGGCGAGATCATTATTCGCTACGAATACCGGGCGGCGCTGGTGCGTTTGGGAATCATCCCCCGCGATTATTCGAGGCCGGATGTACTGGATCGTCGCGAACGCGCGCGTGGGTTCGAGCCGAAGTATTGTCCACAGCCTTAGGTGGAAACGAAAAGGGCGCAGGCAGGATGCCTGCGAACCGCACGCAGGATGCGTGCGCTCCGTGCGCACCGCTTCAGCGGCGCTTCAGGTTCGAGTCGTACAGTTGCCGGTAGGCCCGGTAGTAGGACATTACTTTGAATACGTAGTTCTTCGATTCAGTGAATCCAACCTCGGCGGCAAAGACGCCTTCATCGTTTTGATTTGAGCGCCCTAACCAGCGAGTCACGTTGTCTTCACCGCCGTTATAAGAAGCGGCGATTGCTTCCGGCAACCCGGCGAACATTCTTGACAGCTCGCTCAGATATTCACTACCCACAGCTATGTTTGTCGCGGGTTGATAAAGCGAGTCGTCGGTGACCTGATTGAGGCCAGCGCGTTTCGCGTATTTCTGGGCGGCATCGATTGTGAGTTGCAAGAGACCACGAGCCGCCGAAGGCGATTTGGCATTAGGCTTGAACGCGCTCTCCTGCTTCATGATTGCCAGCACCAGACGAGGATCCAGGCCGCGCTTCTTCGCTTCAGTAACAACCTGCAGACGATAAGGCGCCGGATAGTCCGCGGCCGCCGCGTTCAACGCGGCCTGAACTGACTGCGAGCGGTCGGCTGCTTTCTGCCGCGCGGTTGGATCATTAATCGATGCCAACCTGTTCGTTGCCAACCCTCCGTAATAAGAATTGATGTTGTCAGGAATCATCGAGTAAGTGCGAACAGCATCCTGAGTTTTCCCCGCGCGCTCGAGCGCATGAGCCTTCAGGTAGATCAGTTCGTCGACATTCGTGTTGCTGCCGCCCGGAAGGGGCTTTTGCAGCAGTTCATCGGCCGTCTGCACGGCGTGCGGCCAGTCCGCCAGGGCAATGTCCAGCCGGAGACGGGCGAAGACGGCATTGGTCTCGACGACGTTTCCGGCAAATCTCTCGCGAGTACGATTGATCCAGGTAATGGCGTCTTGCGGCTGTCCCGCTTCACGATAACCGTCGATGATATTCAGGTGGGCCGTGTCGAGACGTTCGCCGTTGGGATACTTTTCGATGTACTCGGCATAGCGCGCGGCGGCTTCGGCGCCGCGTCCCATTCGCAAAAGGGAGGACGCGGCGAAATTCGAACCTTCGCGTCCTTCTTTGGTCTGCGGATAATCATGCGCCACCTTCTCATAAACCTGCCTGGCGTCTTCATAACGTCGCTCAACATAGTAAGAGCGCGCCATCCCAAACAGCGCGGCGGGGACGCTAACGTCGTTCGGGTAGTTGTCGAGGACCGCTTGCCAGTGTTCGCGCGCCGGGGCGAACGCGCGGTTCGCCAGATAAATTCCCGCGCGGCGCATATGCTCAGCAGCCGTGATCTGTGGGGGAAAGGTTCCGTTGGCGGCGCGATCGGCGCGATCACTGATGCGCACGGCGTTAAGTGACGCATCGGTCGCGCTTTGAGAATAAGCCAGGGGCACCAGGGCGAGGACCAGGCAGAGGCCGAATAGTTTTTGCAAAACTGAATAGAAAGATTGCTCAGACCGGCCCATTTTCTTGATCCTCTTCCACGATCTCGTGACTCGTAATAATCTCGGCGCCGCCGCAGAGGGTCGCAGCAACACTGCAGTACTTTGTCTCTGAAAGCTCAATCGCGCTGGCGACGGCCTGCTCAGAAAGGCCACGACCACGCAGAATGTGTCTGACGTACAGACGCGTATAGCTTTTCGGAAATTCCTCGCGCCGTTCGCCGCTTACTTCGATGCGATAGTCGGTAACGTGTTGCCGCTTCTTTTTCAGAATCGAAATCACATCTATCCCGGTGCAACTGCCGAGCGCGATGAGCAGCAATTCCATTGGGGTCGCGGCTCCGCCCCGAGCCGGATCGGTTTCGATCGCCTGCGCATGTCCGGACGGAGTAACGCCTATGAAAAAATCATTCCCGGCGAAATGAATTGTGGCTTTTGTGTCTTTGTTGGGCATGGATGACCGCAGCCTGGAAAATTCAAGAAAAGAATAACATGCTCGTTTTCAAAACGCAGATGGACGGCGTTGATACGGTCATTTGCAATCAAATTGCTAAAGCAGAGGCAGGATGAAGCTCCAACGTCCGGCAACCTTCGGTCATCCTTAAGGAATCCCAAACATTCCCCTTCACAACTCATTCGCTGATCGGGTTCTTACTCTTCCCTCTAATTTGGTGTGGACTGGCATTTGATGTGCAAATGCATCAGAGAATTCTGTCTCGAGAGATGACGAAAGAATGGAGGGAGAAGAAATGAGCAGACGTGTTTTTACAGCAGCATTGTCGATTATGTGCCTGACAATGATGAGCCTGCTGGGCCAGGCACAACAGCGGGTTTACCGGGGCCCAAATCAGTCTGCCCACCAGGCGATTTTGCGGATCGAGAATCGAGCGAATCTTTTGCGCAACAGCGTCCAGGTGTGGAGCCAACGAAATTCAAGTCCGACCTATGGGAGCGGCCAGGACATCAACGTGCTGGTGCGCGATTTTAACGGTAGCGTGCGCCGGCTGCGCGATCGCTTCGACAGGCGCCAGGCGACATCAGCCGATATTCAGGCGGTCCTCGATTTGGCTTCGTCAATTGACGACTTTGTGCGGCGTAATTCGCTGGACGCGCGGACCCTGAACTACTGGTCGAGCATGCGCGTCGATCTCAACCAACTGGCACGGGCGTATAACCTCAGTTGGCAGCAACCAACCGCGGCTTATCCCCCGAACAGCAATCCGAACTATGGCGATCAATCTGGCAATCGGGTGCTGAGCGGAACCTACCAAATCGACCGTTCGCGCAGCGAGGACGCGCGGCTGGCTGCCGATCGCGCTACGCGCGATTTGTCACCCAGTGAACGCCGCCGGATATTGGATTCTCTCAACCAACGTTTGGACTCACCCGAAGAACTGGCTATCGATGTGCGCGGGAGGACGGTCACCCTGGCATCGACGCGAGCGCCGCAGATCACGTTTGATGCTGATGGCCGAGAGCGAATCGAAACGACTGCGAGCGGGCGAACCATTCATGCGCGTGCGACGCTGAACGCCAATCAGTTGACCGTGAGTTCAACGGGCGACACCGGAAATGATTTCACCGTGACCTTTCAACCGATTGATAACCAGAATCTTAAAGTTACGCGGCAGGTTTACGTGACGGGACTGTCACGGCCGATTGTGGTGCAGAGCACTTACCAGAAGACTGGCGATGTAGCTCGGTTCGACATTTACAGTCAGCAAAGCTATCCGAACTCGACTGGTGGCTTCATCGTTCCTGATGGATCTCGCATGGTAGGCACGCTGGACGATATGTTGTCCACCCGTACTGCGGCAGTTGGTGACAGGTTTACCTTACGAGTTACTGAACCCACGGAATTCGAAGGCGGCACCATCGAAGGACACGTCGCGCAGATTCAGCGGAGTGCACGTCTTACCGGGCGATCGACGATGACTCTGAATTTTGACAACATCCGTTTGCGTGATGGGCGCACTTACCAGTTTGCCGGACTGGTTGAGGGCGTGCGTACAAATGATGGAGAAGCCGTGCGCGTGGACACCGAAGGGACCGTGCGCGACCAAAGCCAAACTACCAGGACTGAACAACGCGCGGCGATGGGTACGGCAGTCGGCGCGATCATTGGAGCGATTGCCGGCGGCGGAAAGGGCGCGGCTATCGGCGCAATTCTGGGCGCGGGCACGGGTGCCGGTTCTGTATATGTGGAAGGCCGTAATGAACTGGAGCTTGGCAGGGGCACCCAGATCATCATTCGCGCCGGAGCGCCGCTAAATACACCGCGATAAGAAGAGCCTGTCGGCGGCATTTTCACCTGCGGCGAGTTGCGATCACTTGTTCTGGTTCGCGACTAGCCGCAGCGCTTTTTTTGATTTCGTGGGTTGTTTGTCCAACGGGAAGAGCAACAAAACCTACTCTCGGGCGGTGAGTTCCTCGCGCAGCTCTCGGGCAGTGTCTTCGCGCAGTTGTTGTTCGACGCGCTCGTTTTCCAACGCCAAAGGCAATTGCTTACGCCCTTCGTTCAGACGCTGCAACATGTAATTCGTCTCGGCCCAACTTGCGCCGCGACTGGAGGCGGCCTCGATCATCTGCAGACGCGCTTCGGCCTCGGCGCGTCGCGATGCGCCCTCCTGCTTGAGCGCATCCAGCCGGGCGCGGTCGCGGGCCAACTCTTCAAGCAAGACTGCGGTGTCAGGCGCGTTCAGATATCGCGCCCGGCTGATGCGCCTTTCTACCAGCAGCAGGTCCCGGCGCGCCCTCGACGTCAGTCGCGACGCATTAAGGCGCAACGCCAGCGTTTCGCGATAGGCGTCGGCCAGCAAAGGCTGCTTTTTCTCCATCTCTTTCAGAGTCCGTTTTTCGCCGCTGGTGAGTTCAGAAAGAAAATATCCAACTTCGTCGGCAGTAATACCATCAGAGGCAAGGTGATCGCGAAGCTGTCGCGCCCATCTGCGTCTAAAGAACAAAAGGACAACCGCGATCATGATCGCCGCGATCAGGGCAAATGGGATCGAGGTGAGAGCCAGCACTAGGTACACAGTGGCTGCCCCGGTTAACAGATAGGCAACGAGAAAAGCGGCGGGTGGGCCGAGAGTCACGCCAAAGAGTGCTACCCATGGCGCCATTTGCCAAAGGCGAGCCGCTTTTCTCTCGCGAATAGCAAGTTTGGCTGATTGATCAGTTTCGTTCATAGAATCTGGAGCAGCTTCAACCCGGCACATACCAGCCAGGAGGAATCTCATTCTCAGTATCGGGAATCATACTAGGGTGCCGAACGACAGGCTAGTTCGCGGGGACCAAGGGCTCGCTTCCCCGCCTGCTGGCCTTGTAATATGATTGGCCCAGGTAGTATTAGAGGACGACAATGATCAAACCCGGAAAAACTATAGCGATTCAAATCGCATTGGCAGCTTCTCTACTGTTGATTGGGCAATTGGTTCAGGGCCAGGACGGTAAACGCGAGGGCAAGATGAGTTCAGGAGCGAAGCCCGTCACCGTTCCGGTCACGATCCGGCTTCGCGGGTCGAAACGAGAAGTTGAAATGCGGTTCGTGGATCTCGTAGTCAAGGAAGACGGCGACGTGCAGACTACTCTTTCGATTCGCAAGCCGTCAGAAAATCCGATTACGCTGGCGATCCTGTTACAGGACGACCTGGTTTCATCGATCTCAACTGAGACGAAAGGGATTGCGAACTTTGTGCGACGTCTGCCCCCTGGCTCGCGAGTAATGGTCGGGTATATTCGGACCGGAACTCTCGACGTTCGGCGCAAGTTCACTTCTGATCTTGAAAAGGCGGCCGCGGGCCTGCGGCCTCCGATGGGCTTGACCAGCGCCAGTCCGTTCAATCCGTTCGTCGAAATTATCGAGGCGCTCAAGCGCTTTGATTCGCAGCCGTTGGGGCGCCGCACGATTGTAGTCGTTTCCGACGGAGTCGATACTTCGCGCGGACTCGATAGTTCCTCGCCCGGACAGAGTTTCGATCTGCAGCGCGCCATCAATGAAGCCCAACGCCGCAGCGTAGCGATCTATTCGATTTATGCACCGTCGGCCGGGCCCACGGGAGCGGCGTTGGGACTTAACGGACAAGGTTGCCTGGAAAGACTCTCGAAAGAAACTGG
>Ga0193749_1000040_pt1 | contig 14933 bp, 10 predicted proteins | sample L1s2metaG_FD_145081 | JGI IMG/M metagenome (GOLD analysis project Ga0193749, IMG submission 145081) | Soil microbial communities from a riparian zone of the East river system, Colorado, United States - L1s2 | ecosystem: Environmental > Terrestrial > Soil > Riparian zone | place: USA: East River...
ATGCCCCGGCGTTGCGAGACATGTATCGCAAGACCCGCGACGAAGGTTTTGGTCCGGAAGTGAAGCGCCGCATCATGCTCGGCACCTATGTACTCTCCGCGGGTTACTACGATGCCTATTATTTGAAAGCCCAAAAGGTGCGCACCTTACTGCGGCAGGACTTTGCCCAGGCTTTTCAGAAATGCGACGCCGTGCTGACACCGACTGCGCCCACCCCTGCATTCCTGTTCGGTGAAAAGGTCGACGATCCTCTGGCGATGTATCTCAACGATATTTTTACCGTGACGGCGAATCTGGCGGGAGTTCCCGGGATCAGCCTTCCCTGTGGACTGTCGTCTGACGGACTGCCGATTGGCTTGCAACTAATGGGGCCTTACTGGAGCGAAGCGAGATTACTTCGCCTGGCCCACGCATATCAAAAAGCCCAACCGTTTACTGCCCGGCCGAAAGTCCACGCTTGATTTTGGAGTGCACCGGTATTTGTTTGGAGTTCCGCCTTTAGGCGGGCTTATTCCCTTGATCAAAGCTGCCTGAAGGCGGAACTGCAAACTCTCGAGTGACTGGCCCGAGACACTACTTAGCCTCAAACTTCTTCTGATACTCCGGCGAGCGACGGCGAAGTTCCAACCAATCTGCAAATAGAAGAGGCGTCTGAATCCAAACTTTGAGCCACTCAACTATCTCAGACTGTTTAGCGCGTTCCTGTTGGTCAAGCTTTCGATCCTTCGCCAGCGACTCCGCGTGCTGCCTGCCACTGACCGCCATTGTTCGCACCTGATGTAACGCGGCCTGATTGCCTGACGCCTCGGCACGCTGGCGCAACTTCTCCAGTTTCTTAATCAATGCTTCCGCTTTCTTGAGCTGCAGAGGCTTTCCCGCCAACAGTTCATCGAGACCCTTCAACTGGCGGCTTTCTGTTTCAATCTTCGCTTCGCGCCAGCGTGCATCGAACTCGATCACTTCGGGATGACGCAACTCCGCGCCTTCATCGGCCAGCACTCGCGCAATTGCTGCCGGACTTTCGTCCGCACCCGGGCCGAACTGCTTGCGGACCGAAGCTTGAATTTCACGCAGCTCTGTTTCACCAACCATGGTGCGGCCCAGACTCTCCCACACTTCGATTATCAGCGCGCGTTTTGTCAGCGCGGTGGGTTTGCGACTGCGGGTCACTGATTCCGTGCCTTCCATGCTCAATCCATACAAGATAGAATCGGATCCTGCTGAAGATGCTTCACACGCGGGCCCGGAGTCAACCGATGAGAAATAAGCGCAGTTGCCAGTTTTGGGTTCGTCATTGGGCCAACTATGCAGCGTTCGCGACCGCCCTCTTCACGTTGTTATGCGTGTCGAGCTCGCCCTGCCACGCACAGCAGAAGCTGACTCTGCGCCGCGTGGAATTCGTAGGTCTCAAGAAACTGACCGGGCAGCAGGTCATTGATGCCAGCGGACTGAAAGTCGGGGACACGGTCAGTCCGGAGATCGTTGACGCAGCGGCTGAAAAACTGATGCAGTCGGGGTGGTTCAAAAAACTGGGATACAAACTTCGCACTGCCAATAACGAAGCCACTGTAATTTTTGATGTTGAAGAAGCGTCCCGAAATTTGCCCGTCGTCTTTGAGAACTTTGTCTGGTTTAGCGAGGACGAGATTGCCCGGGCTATTAGACAGGACGTGCCATTCTTTGACGGGACTGCGCCCGAGGGCGGCACGATGACCGACAAGATCGCCGCGGCATTACAACGTCTCTTGAGCCAGAAGGAAATTCCCGGACACGTCGAGCACATGCCGTACGCAGATTTGGCCAAAGGCACGCAGGAAATTCTGTTCACGGTCGAAGGCGTCAAGATCCCTGTGTGTTCTTTGCACTTTCCCGGGGCTACAGCAATCTCTGAGGCCGACCTGATTAAGGCTTCGCAGGCTTTGCTCAAGTCTAATTACTCACGAAAAGACGCGAGCGGGTTTGCTTACTACACACTCTTTCCGCTCTACCGCCATCTCGGTTATCTGCGCGCACAGTTTCAACGGCCGGCCGCTGCACTCGAAAAATCTCCTGGCCCTTGCGCGGGCGGAGTGGCGCTCACGATTCCAGTTGACGAAGGTGTGGTCTATTCCTGGGACACGGCCGAGTGGTCCGGGAATCAGGCATTAACCAAAGAAGATTTGGCGGCCGCGCTGGCAATGACGTCCGGCGAAGTTGCCGATGGCGTCAAGATCGAGCAGGGCTTGAAGGACGCGCGCAAAGCCTACGGCCGGAGAGGCTATATTTCCGCCGCTTTCAAAGAATCGGAGGAGTTCGACGACTCAACCAGACGTGTTAGCTATCGATTCAACGTGACTGAAGGCCCGCGGTATTTCATGGGCAATTTGATCGTTAACGGCTTGCCGGTTGAGGAGGTCGAGCGGCTGAAGGCCATTTGGACGCTTGGTTCCAACGCAGTATTTGACGAATCATACATCGATGATTTCAGACAGCACGGCTTGCGAGAATTCATGGCTGCTCTGGCGCTACGCACTGGCTCTCACCCAACAGCAGAAACCGAAATAAAGCCCAATGCGCAAAAACAAACCGTTGATGTCATTATTAATTTCAAGTGAGCCGGCTCCGCGTTAGGACGCTGAAAGTCCAATATAACAGCCGGGGGCAAAGCGAAGCGGCGCCCCGGAACGCATTCCAGAAATGAACCCGATCCTGAAGGGGTCGCACAATCTCACATTCTGTGCGAACCTGTAGTCCACTATAAATAAAGCTATGCCCCAAGATGTACCCTCAACCTCCCTGCTCGCGCGCATAGCCAGCGACTTCACAACGAAGCCCTTCATTCCTTATCGCCTGCTCAAACAAGGCGACGCCCAAACCCTCGGAGCGTATCTCTGGCCAAGGCGATTTCGCTTACGCGATCACAGCGGCGATGAAGAGCGCCTGTTCGAGGTCGAACCCGGCAGTCAGGTCCTGGGACATTGTCGTTGGCAGCCGGATCGAGCAAAGCAGCCTACGTTGGTGATGTGGCACGGGATGGAAGGCTCGACCGCGTCGGCATACATGCTGACCACGGCCGACAAAATGTTCCGGTCCGGCTTTAACGTGGTGCGGGTCAACTTTCGTAACTGCGGGGGGACTGAGCATCTGTCACCGACGCTTTATCACGGAGGACTGACCGGCGATCTGCGCGCGGTGGTTGACGACTTGATCGCGCGTGATCGTCTGTCGCGTATCTTTGTCGCCGGCTTTTCTTTGGGCGGCAACATGGTTCTCAAACTCGCCGGAGAGTATGGCGACAATCCGCCGGCGGAAGTGAAAGCGATCTGCGCCGTCTCACCTTCGATTGATTTGCGCGCCAGCACAACTCTAATGGCCCTGCGCCGCAACTGGATTTATCAGCAGGACTTTCTGCGGCGCCTGAAGAACCGCGTTAAGCTTAAAGACAAACTCTTTCCCGGTCGTTACGATGCGAGCCTTCTGGAGAAGATTCGCAGCGTCGAGCAGTTCGACAATCAATACGTGGCGCCACACTTTGGTTTTGCCGACGCGAACGATTACTACGCCAAAGCCAGCTCCCGTCCCTTCATCGGCCGCATTCGCATTCCGACTCTCATCATCCATGCCAAGGACGACCCTTTCATCCCCTTCGACCCGATGCGCGATCCTTCAATCGCTTCCAATCCTTACGTGCTGTTGCTGGCCACCGAACAAGGCGGCCACGTCGCCTTTGTATCCGCCAGCACGGGTGAAGAACGTTTCTGGGCAGAGAGTCGAGTGATTGATTTTTGTAATCTGATCGACACAAACGGTCTTCCCGATGGCAACGGGTCAGGAGCCCGACCATAAGGGAGGGCGTTAATGATCCTCAGCCCGCGAGATTCGCTATTCAGATTCTCAACTTTGGGAGTAGACTCTTCTCCGTCGATTGACGTTTGGTTGCTCCTGAGGTGAACCATGAAAGCCACAGATTTTGTCGAAGTTAACCCAAAGAAGATGAGCGGCACGCCCGTCTTTCGCGGAACGCGGGTTCCGATCCAGAATCTTTTCGATTGCCTCGAAGACAGCGAAACCGTTGAGCAGTTTCTCGAACAGTTTCCCACCGTGACCCGCGAACAGGTTAGCGGCGTCCTGGAATTGTCCAAGGAAAGGTTGCTCGACAGTGAAGTTGCTGCTTGATGAATGTGTGACGCACAGTCTTCGACGCGACCTGGCCGGGCACGAAGTCCACACCGTTGCAGATGCCGGGTTGAAGGGTTTGGAAAACGGCGACCTATTGAAAGCCGCCGCCGGTGTCTACGAGGTTCTGATCACCGTCGATCAGAACATTCCTTATCAACAGAATCTTGGCGGTTTACCCATCGCGATTCTTATTCTCGCCGCAAGAAGAAACAGTTACGCGCGCCTGAAGCCATTGATGCCCCGCGCATTGGTTGTCCTTGAGACAATCAAGCCCGGTGAAGTGATCCGGATCGAGGCGTGAGAACCCCGCCGTCCAGTCGCCGAAGCCCAACCAGGAATCCATCGCCATCAGTTAAATCAAGAAACGAGCAGGGGCAATGCCAGTAATGACTGCACGAGCTTGGCGGTTTCCACGCTCACGGTTACTACCTGTCCAGTCAGCCTCACGATGTATTGCGGATCGTCCGCGCGGTTGGGGTTGTTGGTGATGCCGCTGCGTTTGTCGGTACTGACCTGGTATTGGTCGATGATCCAATCGAGCGCCGAGCGATTGCCCAGCCGATACTCAAACACTTCGGGTGGAATTCCACTCAGAGTTAGAAAGTCGTTGTAGATAAGCGAGCGCTTGTCTTTGCTCAGCTTCATCCGCTCCACGCGCCAATCAAGTTGCGCGCCTGGCTTCTCAATTCTTTCCAGCGGATACTCAGTCTGCTGTTCGTAGTTGACGTGGATTTCGGCGAGACGTTTGCCGATGTCTGCGAAAGCTCGAAAGTCGGGAGCGAAAGGAATGCGCGGTAGTTCGCGTTTTAGATTCGCCGCATAACGCTCGCGGTAGAGCGGATGATGCAGCACGGCGTAGACGTAATGAAAGATGTCCCACTTCGTGATCGATTTGTCCTTGTAATGCAAACGGAATTTTTCCAGCACCCAGTCGGTGATATTGTCGCGGCGGTTCGTACCGTCTTCGTTGTAAGTGTAGAAGGGGAAGCACTGGATTTTCTCAAACGCCAAATCTAGCGAGGTTATACGCCTTGAGATCAAACAACCAAATCCCTTCCTGTCGCCCAACCCTGCTACGCAAATCACTTGGTTTTCGGCTTCCGATTCAGGATATGGAAAAATATGGGGGAACAAGTATCTGCTGTTGTTTAGATACTCGTCGAAGTATAAGAAGCATTCAGTAAACGGTCGATACAGGGATCTTCGGATTCTGTCCTCTTTGAAATCGACGGTTAGACCCTTAAACAGATGATCCTTTAGATCGCCCGACCAACTAATGTTTTTATCGTCGTAACTGACAAAATCATCAACGCTTTTGCTTTTGTCTTGACGGCGAAGCCATTTAGCGACTTGTTCATCATAAGCGTCGATCGTCCGCTGCATATTGGACGCTAATTCATCACGGCTAAAATTAAGAGCCCATCTGTCTCGGCAGGTTATGATCCCTCGGCTATATGTCTTGAAGACAGCTTCGACATCTAACGCTTTGCCTCGCTTCGTTTCCCGGTTTCCTAAAGGCAGCAAACCTTCAAAGTCCGAGCGGAGTTGATCTGTCAACCAGTTATTATTCTTGTCTGGGGTGATCTCTTTCCACTCAACGCGATTGACATGCTGAGCAGTGTCTAAGAAACGGTATTTTTCTTCCTTCCGCGAGTATTCATCCACACGGGCATAGAAGATTCTTCCCTGGCCATTACTTGAAGTGTCTTTCTTCTTAAGGAGGAAGCTGACGCTTACACCCACCTGAATGCCAAAAACATTATGTGCCGTCCCTGAGAGCTTCGGATTCTTCCTCACATTTCCGCCCAGATCCAGGACATATACAGCGTCGAATTCCTCTCTCAATCGCTTACGCATACCATCAAACGCAACGTTGTCAATAAAACTGTTGTTCGTCACATACGCTACGATCCCTTCTCCATTCTTGATTATTCGGTCGGATGCCCACCTAATTGCTTTAACAAAGGGATCTTTCAAACTGATCTTTAGCTTTGCCTTAGATTCTTTTGCATAAGTGTCTGCAACTCTCCTGTCCACCTCCTGATATTTCCGGTTCTTGTTGTTGTCATTTTCATTCAGTTGCCACGCGTTGTAGGGCGGATTACCGATAACAACCATCAGGGAAGAACGCTTTTGCCGCTCGACACGCGCAGTGTTTTCCGTTGAAAAGAATGAGATCTGTTTCGCCTCTGCCAGTTCAAACGTGTCCACCAAACAAATCCCCTCAAATGATTCGTAACTATCAACTAACTCAAAGAACTCATGCTCGATGTTCATCGAAGCGATGTAATACGGCAGCAGCATCACTTCATTGCAGTGCAGTTCGTTGTGGTACTTCTGTGTCAAGGCCGTCTTCTTGATCGCCTGCATGATATGCACGATAAAGTTGCCCGTGCCGACGAATGGATCGAGGATGTGCACCTCTGGCGAGCTTAACGATTTGCCGAACTCCTTGTGCAAAATGTCTTCAACACTGCGGACCATGAAGTTCACGATTGATACCGGCGTATAGACAATGCCATGCGTGTCGGCAACCTTGACCGAAAAGCCCTGGAAGAATTTTTCATAGACCGTATTGAGAAACTCTTGCTTCTGCGAGAAGTCGTCGATGGTCTTCGCCGTCGAGTCAATCGCCTTGTAGAAACGATCGAGACTTTGCAGGAAGCCATCGCGGCTAAACGATTGCGAAGTCAGCGCGTCGATCACCTTTTCAATCTCAGACGCGATTACGTTGCGGCGCGTGAAGTCTGGGTTGTTAAAGACCGTGCGGAAGATGCGTTCCGTCAGCAGATGCTGGATGAGCATCTCTTCGACAGCCTGCGCGGAGAGGTTGGGATTGATGGATTGACGGCAGAGCGCCAGAAAATCATCAAAGGCCGCGCGGAAACGCGAGTTTGACTTCTCTTCGTGTTTGATTAACTCGGCGAGGGCGCGGCCCAGCTCGGGGACCTGATTCTGAAAGTGCGTGACCGCGTCGGCCCACTCTTCGAACTCCGGCGGCACGTATTCAAGGAACCTCTTCAGGACTTCTACCAGCACGACCGGCTCGCTGATGTCTTCATCGAGTGTGACCCGGCCGTTCTGCAAAAGGATGGCACGTTCGGGCGCCTGAAAGATGATGTTGTTCTGCGGATAGCCGGCGGTGAGTTTCTTCTTTACTTCCTTGCCGAGATCGTCTCGACTGTCTTTGGCTTCCCAAAATCCATGCGTGAGCCGAAACTCATCGACGAGCGCGCCGTCAACACGCAGCGGATGACCGTGGTTGCGTTTGATTTGCCATTCGGGAACGAGCTTCCAATCGAACTGCCGGCCGCAATGCTCCAGCAGAGTTTGAAAGGCAGAGCGAACCGCGCCTTCGTGAGAGACGCCGAGGCCCCGGAATTGGCGTAGCGCCTCGTAATAATTCTGGACGGGCTTATGTGTTGGCTTGAGGTTTAGCTTTTCCATAAGCAGCAGGAGCCTGGCTCGCAGGAATCTTAGCAGTCTTGGCGGTTATGGCAAATAGAATCTGCGGATAGCGTTTATGCCGCGCGCATTCGCGGGCTCGATTATTTCAGCTGGTTTCCAATTACCCACAGCTGGTGCTGTGGGCTATTGATATAACGTCGGCTTCGCCGACTAAGCCCCCCTGACGGTCGGGCTAGTGCCCGCATGCCACAACTAACTTCGCTCTAGTATCGGATTATTGCTGCACCCTAACCAAACATCGCCAAAGAGGCTTTCGAAATGCTCCGGATCGTGTGCGGCATTGTGATTGCCAAAGCCCGACCCTGAGGGAGGACGATTCGGTTGCGGCGACGAGTCGCCGCTTTCAAAAGCGCTGACAAGTCAGCGCACTCCAAATCATGCAAATGGAACTAGTAATGAAAAGCAAACCTTTCCGCGATGCCGAGCGGGAGCAGACAAGTATCTTAGCCCCGCTCGAAAGAGCTGCCCTGCGGGGACTCGCGCGCCGCATGCCTGGCTGGGTGAATTCCGATCATCTGTCGGTCCTCGGGCTGGCGGGTATGCTCGGCGCCGGCGCGTGCTATGCCGCGAGCAAACAGAATCCGCTGCTGCTGCACCTTGTGAATGTTTTTATCTTTCTCAACTGGTTTGGCGACAGTTTAGATGGAACGCTGGCGCGATACAGACAGCGGCAGCGTCCGCGCTATGGGTTCTATGTAGACCACATCATAGATACCTTCGGCGCTGTATTCCTGCTTTTCGGCCTCGCGCTCTCCGGTTATATGAGCGAGCGCGTTGCCGCGGCGGTGCTAATCGCCTTCTTCATGCTGGCAATCAACTCGTATCTAGCGGCGTATGCGCTCGGCGTATTCAAGCTCTCCCAATGGAAAATGGGCCCCACTGAAATGCGTCTGCTACTTATGATCGGGAATATTTTTCTGATCTACCATCCGCGCGTGCACCACCACCGCTATCTGCTCTTCGACGTCGGCGGGGTAGTCGCGATAATCGGCATGCTCTTCATCCTGATCGTCTTGTCCATTCAGAATACCCACACGCTCTACGAATTGGAGCGTCTACCCAAGCAGTGACAGCGACGATGAGTCGTTGAACGGTCGCAAGCCAGATGATTCACTTCATAAGATTCAACGTGGTGGGCGTGTTTGGGTTTGCTCTACAATCCGGCGCGCTTTTTGTTCTGACGCACGGCGCGCGCCCCTTCGGCTATCTGTTGGCGACCGCAGCAGCGGTTGAGTTGGCAGTACTGAATAATTTTATCTGGCATCAACGGTGGACATGGAGAGACCGTCCTTCGGCAACAGCGGGGGAAACCGTGCGCCGCCTTTCCAAGTTCAACCTGACGAACGGCGCGGTTTCCATAACCGGTAATCTGGTTTTTATGAGCATTCTGGTAGGACGCCTGGGTTTGCCAATCGCCGGCTCGAACGTAGCCAGCGTAGTGGCTTGCTCAATCTGCAATTTTTTCCTCGCTGACCGAATTGCGTTTCATGTGGAAAAGAATACGCAGAGGGCTTAACCGTTGGAGTTCGGTTGGTTCTCGGGACAGACAGCCGGCGCTGGGGGCTATTGATATGACGCCGGCTTCGCTGACTCTTACTTCTCGATCTTCTTCAGAATCCGATCAGCGTGATTGCGGGCGATGAGGGGGATGTGTTCGTCGGTTTTCAGTTCAGTCAGTAGCGGCACCAGTTGGTAGGGATCGGAAAGACCATTGCTGTTGAGCAGCATCTCCATCTCGTTCAAAAGTTGCGGCGCGTTTAGGGGCTGCATCTCGCGGGCGAGTTTTAGATTGAAGATCAGGATCGCCTGTTCGGTAACCCGGCGATACTCGTTGGCCAGCGACCACGCCTCTTTGTTGTTGCTCCAGTTGAACTCGGCCGTACGCCGGCGCTGCCCGTCGTCCATGTGCAGCTTGTAAGTTCCCAGGTGAGCAAAGCTCTTGGGTGTTTGATAATTCTCGTTTGAATCCAGGAAGTGCAGTTGGGTCCATAGACCAAGCACGCGACCGAGCGCGCTGATCGACAATTCGATCGGTTCGACGATCGGGGTTTCCTCGCCGCGGCGCTCAAACGTAATCTTGCCCCGGCCGAGCGCATCGTGATCGATCACCACATGACTAATTACAAATTCGGCTTTAGCGAATTCGTACGAGTAGCGCGTGGGATCAGGCGCCTTCTTGTTGTCTTCCCGGCGCTGTGTGACAGGCGCGCTTGCTCCCTGGGGACGATCATTGCGTTTGGTTTCCTGAGAAAAAGAAAGAAACGCCGCGCTGAGAATCAGCAGCGCTGCTAATAATAATTTCGATGTGGGTATTCGCATTCGAATCAAGCTGGGGACTTACTTTTTAGACGATGGGGGAGCAGAACGCAAGCACGGAGAGCGGCTGTCAATAAGCTTGCGATAGCGGGCGGCATATTGGTAGCCCCGGGCGTAAGCCCGGGGATCGACCACCCTAAGGAATCTCAAGCCCGCTTTAGCGGGCGACAGAAGATATTTGATCGACTCCTCTGTCGCCCGCTAAAGCGGGCTGATTAAATCAAAAGCTGGATACCCAGGGCTCCGCTCGCTGTGCTCGCTTCACTCTCAAAAAGGAAATCGGTTCGCGCTGCGCGCTCAGTGCGGACGGGACTTTCGCGCTCCCGAAGCTATTCGAACCGCACGGAGACTAACTTGGAGACGCCAACTTCTTCCATCGTCACGCCGTACAGAGCGCGCGCGGTTTCCATTGTGCGTTTGTTGTGCGTGATGACGATGAACTGAGTGTTGGCCGACATGGACACAACTTTGTCGGTGAAGCGGCCCACATTTGCTTCATCAAGCGGCGCGTCAACTTCGTCAAGCAGGCAGAAAGGCGAGGGCCGGTACTGGAATATCCCCAGCACCAGAGCGAGCGCGGCCATTGCTTTTTCACCACCCGAAAGCAGCAGCACATTCTGCAGACGCTTGCCCGGAGGCTGGGCCACGATGTCGATTCCTGATTCCAGATCGTTATCGTCATCGATTAGGCTCATTTCGCCGCGACCGCCGCCAAACAGCTCATTAAAGAACTCGCTGAAGTTTTGATTGATCTTTTCAAAGGCATCACGGAAGCGCTCGCGTGAACGACGCTTGATTTCGCGCAGCGCCTCTTCCGTAGCCGCGATCCCCTGAGTGATGTCCTCGCGTTGCGTGGTCAAAAATGCCAGGCGCTCGTCGGCCTCGGACAATTCTTCGAGGGCCATCATGTTTACGGCGCCAAAGTTTTCCAGGCGTTCGCGGAATTCTTCCACCCGGGCCCGCTCAGTTTCGAGATCGAACTCGTCGCTCAGTTGGACCTCGCGAGCGAGATCTTCCAGACTTTGGCTCAATTCGTTGACGCATGATTCGCGCACAAAGTTGACCCGGGCCAGAGCCTCGGCGCGCCGTACCTCGATAGCGGCGCGGGCATCGCGTGACGCCGCGGCATTGCGGTTCAACTCCGCCAATTCATTGGCCAAAGCATCGGCCTGTGAGCGGGCGTCGGCCAGTCGCGTCGAAGCAAGCGCAATCTGTTCTTCTTCGCGAGCTTTCTCATCATCGACCGAGGCCGCCAGTCGATCAATTTCGGTAATTGATTTATCTAACTCGTCGATTCGCGTCGCGGCTTCGTCCAAATCCAAATGGTGACGCGCGATGCGCGCGGCAACGTCCTCGCGCTCGGCTTCCAGACGACGCAAATCCGCAGTGGTCGAGCGGCGGCGTTCGGCCGCGGCGGCGGCTTCGGCCCGCTGCTGATTGAGGATCTCGCTTTCGGCTTCGGCCTCACGGCGAATTCCCGCGAGCACATTGGTGGTCTGCTCGATTCTCTCCTGCGTGGCGCGGCGCATGGTTTCCGCCGTTTCGGCGTCACGCAAAGTCTTCGTCCGGCTGTCTTCCAACTCAAGGCGTTCCTGCTCCAGACGCGCTGTATCATCCGCGACGACCCGCAGGTGACGCTCGGCCCGCTCGATGTCCTGCTGCAAAGTTCCGTAATTGAGTTCACGCGCCATGGCCTCGCGATCTTCACGGGCAATCGAAGCGTTCAGCAGGACGACTGATTCTTCCAATCCGGTCAGACGAGAGCGCGCGTCTTTAACCGCCACCTCGGCTACGGCGAGTTCAGCAGCCAAATCTGCTACGCGGATTTCCAGTTCGCGTAATTCGCGTTTGAAGGTAAGCAGGCCCGCGCCCTCTTCGAGCGCCCGGCCGTTGCCCGCATTGACGAACTGTCCTCCGGCAACCCAGTCTCCGTCGGTGGTAACAAACATGTCGCCGGTGGCCAAGGATAAAGCGATCGCATCGTCCAGAGTATCCACCACGCGCGCGTTCATTCTCTCCGGCATCGTCCGCTCCAGCACCGTCAGCAATTCGGGCGCTGCCTGCAGAGTGTCGGCGATACGGGGGCCATTGATCCCGACGGGAACGTACTGCTGCCGGGCGGCGGTGTTGTTCATTGTGTCCCTGAAGGTCATCACGTCGACATCTACTGCGTCGCTGCCGCCGTGAAAGCCGGTAACCAGAAACGTCGCGCGCCCGGCCTGATTATTCTTCAGCCAGGCGGCTGCCCGAATCGCATCGTCAGGTGTAGGCACCAGGATCGATTGCAGAGCCGATCCGAACACGCCTTCGACCGCACGCTCCCACCGCGCATCAACCTGCAGGCTGTCGGCCAGGGTGCCGATCAGGTGAAAGTCTTCACTCTCATTCGCCGAGAAGGCCTCCTGCACGGCCAATGAATAATGCGTGCGGCGCTGGTCGAGTTCTTTAAAGCTCTCGAGCCGGTGGAGAACGCGCGAATAGTCGTCGCGCACGCGCGTCTGTTCGGCATCGTTGTCCGAAACGCGCTCGTGGCCTTCGATCACTGCTCTTACTGCAGCTTCCCGCTCGGCAGTAAGGCGACCAAGTTTTTCGCGCGTGTATAAGATTTGCAGGTTAAGCTTCCCGGCCTCCGCACTGCGTTCGGCATGAGCCGCGGCGGCGCGTTCCCCTTCGTGCGCCAGACCTTCGGCCTGTTGAGTAAGCTTCTCGAGCGCATGTTCGAGTTGCCGCGCCAACTCATTCAGTCGTTCCGCGCCCGCCGTATGGGTGAGCAACTCGGCTCGCGCACTCTCGATCTCGTTTTCTGCCTGGACAACTTCGCCCAGCTTCCGGGCATGGGATTCTTCAGCTGAACGCAGAGCCAACACTGCCTGTTCATTGTCAGTGCTGAGTTGGGCTTCGGCCTGACGCAGGCGTTCCAGTTCAGATTCGACAATCAGCAGTCGCGCATCGAGCGCCGTCACTTCCGTTTCAATCTCTGTGCGACGCCTGGTCAGGGCCTCGATCTGTTCCTCCTGATAGACGCGCTCGCGGATCCGGCGATCACGTTGCAACGCGGCGTCAGCTACCGCAGCGCGTAATTGCGTCAGCTCATCTTCCAGGGCGCGGGCATTTTGGGTTGCGGAGCGGCTGGTCTCTTCCCTTTCTGCTAACTCTGCCGCGAGCCTCCGATCTTCTTCCGTAGCGCTCGCCAACTGCACCTGCGATTGTTCGAGCAGGACTACCAGACTGCGTTCCTCGGCCACGTAGACTTGTCGCAGCAGTTCGCGCAGCTCTTCCCGCTGAATTCGATAACGGCGCGCCTTGGCCGCCTGCCGGCGGAGACTGTTCACCTGTCGCTCGATCTCAGCGATGATGTCAGAGACGCGGCTGAGATTCGAACGAGCGGACTCCAGACGCGCTTCGGCAGCGCGTTGCCGCACGCGAAACTTGGTGATACCAGCGGCTTCTTCGATGATCGTGCGGCGGTCCATCGGCTTGGCTGAGAGGATTTGTCCGATGCGACCCTGCTCAATGATGGCGTAGTGTCCGCCCGACAATCCGGTCCCGGAGAACAGATCCTGAATATCGCGCAGACGACAGGGCCGATCGTTGAGCAGGTATTCGCTTTCGCCGGAACGATAGAGACGGCGGGTGACGGAGATGGCTTCGCCGGGCGCAAACTCGAGCGCAAGATTACGCCGTCGCCAGTGGCGATGTGTCGGTGTTCTTGGTTTTGTTTCTGCGGGTGCGTCGCCAGACGATGCGATCGCCGGCGCTTGATCAGATTCCCTGGAAGCCAGGTCTGGTGACGCTTCTGTTGTTGTATCAGGAAGGACGCCAGCGTCAACCGCTGCGGTAACGACTTCAGCTTCTTCAAAAACCGCGCTGTGTTCGTCGATCTGCTCGAGCGTCGAATCAATATCTTCGATGTCCGGCTCGTGCTCGACCATCTCGTCGCGTACGAGGTGCAGGACTACTTCTGCCATGCCGCTGGGTCTACGATTGCGCGAGCCCTGAAAGATGACGTCTTTCATCTCGGCGCCGCGCAGGTGCTTGACGCGCTGCTCGCCCAGGACCCAGGCAATGGCATCGGCAACATTGCTCTTGCCGCAGCCATTGGGGCCGACCACGCCAGTTATGCCATCACCGGTGAAGATGAGGTCAGTATGGTCCGCGAAGGATTTGAATCCCGTAATCTCGAGGCGTCTTAGCTTGAACATCGGCTATCCGTCGATTTGATGCGGGGGGTGACGGCCGAAGCTAGCATCAAAGGCGACCTACGGGTATTGCACTATAGAGACAGGTGGGCGACATGTCAATCAGAACTTTAGCTCGCGAAGTTTAAGTCGTAGAGGCCAACAACTTAAGCGTGGCCGTTGGTGGCGGGCATCGATGGGAGCGGCGGGCAGTTCAACAATAGATGCTCCTAACGTTGATCATAGATCTTATACGAATAAGTGGTCATATAGCCGTACGTTGGATCGCTGTTGGTTACGGGGGTGGCATCCTGCGCATCAACCCACGCAGTGTGGATAGTGAAATTTGGTGGAACCACCTCCACAGTCAGACGTCCTACACTCAGTGGCGTAAGCGATATTTGGTGTAATACTAAGGTGAATCACGCCTTCCAGGAGTATCGTGCCGGCAATCTTACTCCAGGACAAGGCTTTCGGATGCAAACAGATACCGTACAGGCATATACGGATCATGGTGCCGCAGAAAATATTGTTTCACCCGCTCCTTCGCCAGCGCCCTAAGCGTTCTTATGAAAGGATCAATCATGCTTCGCCAGTTAAAGTTGTTCATACCGCTGTGCCTAGTCGTAGCCTTCGTTCTAATCTCAACGCTCATTGTGGCTAAGAAGTCGGCGTCTTCGCGCCTGCCGGCCTCACAGATGTCTACCGCTATGTCTCCGCTAGATTTATCCGCTTTAACGAATGACGCTGATCTGATCGCGGTAGGAAGCGTGCAAACGGTCTGGGAAGACGACTCTACAACGATGAATATAC
>Ga0193749_1000041_pt1 | contig 14847 bp, 8 predicted proteins | sample L1s2metaG_FD_145081 | JGI IMG/M metagenome (GOLD analysis project Ga0193749, IMG submission 145081) | Soil microbial communities from a riparian zone of the East river system, Colorado, United States - L1s2 | ecosystem: Environmental > Terrestrial > Soil > Riparian zone | place: USA: East River...
CTCACCATCTCTTCGTTCTTTAATTCATCGGCGATGTTTGGCTTCTGTTCATCCGGGACGCGGGCCTGCATGTAAACATTTAGCCGGCTGGCCCGTTTATTGATTTCAGCTGTCTGTTCGGCCACCAATTTGTATTCGATTGGTTTCCGCGCGACGAGGTTGCGGGCGATGTCGTTACGCAGCACTTGAATGCGCTTGTAATCATCTTTCATGTTTACGATCGCCGCCTGCAAACGCTTTTGATTCTCTTCTTCCAGGCTGACATTCGTTTCCGCCCCCCGCAGTCTGCCCTCATCGATCTGGCGAATACGATCGTCGATATTCGGATTATTGTTCGGCGGTGGACCAGCCCCGGCAGGTTTCCCCTGGGCCAGCGTTGGGGCAGCGACGCAAAGCGAAAACAGTGCAGCAACCAGAAGCCGCGCGACGTTTGTGCAATTAACAAGTCGGCAATTCATTGAGAAACTCCTTCTGCTCGTCAGGTCGCGATTGTACTCGCATCAAGGCGCGCGGTCACGCTAATCAGCGCCTGATTGGCATTCAATAGCTCATCCGGCAATTTAGTAATCACAACAGTGATCCAGCCGAGCGCTGGCGCTTGATTCTGTGACCTTCAGACGCGATCCCTTTCCCGCGTTGATAGACACGAACATAATCGACCAGCATCTGTTGCGGGAAAACCGTTGACGCATCGGGATTGCCCGGAAACCCGCCGCCAACCGCCACGTTCAAGAGAATAAAGAAGGGATGATCGAAGACCCACGTGGTGCCTGCGGGCAGGTCCCCTGGCGTGCGCGTCTTGTACAAGAGTCCGTCGACATAGAAACGCATGACGTTCGGCTCCCATTCCACCGCGAAGGTATGGAAATCGCCGGAAAACCTCTGGCCACTCGGCAACGTGTAGGCTGCCGTTATGCCGCCAGCGCCTGAATAGCCTGGTCCATGAAAGGTGCCATGAACGATCGACGGCTCCTTACCGATGTTTTCCATGACGTCGATCTCACCGCAGTTGGGCCAGTGGGCCGTATCGATGTTGTTACCCAGCATCCAAAACGCCGGCCAGAGACCCTGGCCAAACGGGACCTTGAGGCGCGCCTCAAAACGTCCGTAGGCCTGGGTAAATTTATTCCGGGTAAGCAGTCTTGCCGAAGTGTAGTTGCGAGTTATGCCATCAGAGCCCGTGAACGTCTCTTTCAGCGTTTTGATTACCAAATTCCCGCCTTCGATATCGGCATTTGCGGTGCGGCTCGTGTAGGTTTCAAGTTCGTTGTTGCCCCAGCCGTTACCGCCAATAGCAAAGGACCATTTGCTTGAATCAACCGGCGAACCGTTGGGACCATTGAACTCATCACTCCAAACCAGGTTCCACGCCGCAGGATTACCGGCGTTCGCTGTGGGACATGAGATGAAAAATAGCCCGAGGACACCCGCAAATAAAACGGTTAAGGGCGCGCCAATAGTCGCCCTCGCGTCAAACGAGATGCGCTTGCGGCAAAGGCCCTGGGCGTTCCTCATGCTCATGGCAGGAAATCTTTTTCAGCGGCCGCTTTTGATCGTTACGATCCCGCGTGAATCAGCTACAATGCGGCCAATAAATACGCGGGCGATTATGTCACGATTTCGGATCCAATAGAACCAGAAGACACTCAAACGCCTGGAAAGACAAAGGTGAAGACTGCTAACCATGAAGGCTGCCAAATACAGTGCGCTAGTAGTGATTTTAACCTGTGCTTTTAACCTGCCCTGTCCTGTGTCAGCCCACGGCTTCGCGGACGAAATGACGGCGGCGGGCCAACTAAACCTAATGCCTGTGCCGGCGTCACTGCAAACCCAAACAGGCCGCTTGCCCATCACCAGTAGCTTCAGCGTGCTGGTCAAGAACTATGCGGACGATCGATTGCGCGGCGGTATCACTCGCATGCTGAAGCGGCTTGCGGGACGAACGGTACTAACCTTTCCGGCTGAGCCGGCGACCGATGAAAGCGCAGCTACCCTCATCGTTCAATGCGACCGGGCAGGCGAAGCTATTCCCTCTCTGGGTGAAAACGAAAGCTACAGCCTGGACGTCACTGACAAGCAGGCGCGGCTCTCGGCGCCGACAGTCGTGGGCGCGTTACGTGGCCTGGAAACTTTCCTGCAACTTGTCCAGGGCGATCGGGTTGGATTCTATCTGCCGGGCATCAAAATCCAGGACCAGCCTCGGTTTCCCTGGCGCGGCCTGCTCATTGACGTCGGTCGCCACTACGAACCGATGGAAGTCCTCAAACGGAATCTCGATGCGATGGCGGCAGTCAAGCTCAACGTCTTTCACTGGCACTTAACGGAGGACCAGGGTTTCCGGGTCGAGAGCAAGAGGCTTCCCAAACTTCATACGCTCGGCTCTGATGGTCTGTTCTACACCCAGGACCAGGTGCGCGAGATCATTGCCTACGCTCGCGAGCGCGGCATTCGGGTAATGCCCGAGTTCGATATTCCCGGTCATAGCACCAGCTGGCTGGTTGCTTATCCCGAAATGGGCAGCGCCCCAGGTCCTTATAAGATCGAACGAGGCGCGGGAATCTTTGAGCCGGCGCTCGATCCGACACGCGAACAGACTTACAAATTTCTTGACACTTTCCTGGGAGAGATGGCGGCGCTTTTTCCTGATGCGTATATCCACATTGGCGGCGACGAAAACGAAGGCAAACAGTGGGACCGCAATCCACAAATCCAGGCCTTCATGAAAGCCAAAGGCATCAAGGATAATCACGCGCTGCAGGCTTACTTTAACCAACGCGTCTTGAAAATCTTGCAGAAGCACGGCAAGAAAATGATTGGCTGGGAAGAGATTCTGCATCCGGATCTGCCTAAGGACGCCGTCATTCATTCGTGGCGTGGGCCGGCATCTCTCGCAGAGGCCGCGAAGAAAGGCTACGACGGAATTCTTTCGGCGGGCTATTACATCGATCTGATCTTCCCCGCTGCTCAACATTATCTGGCCGATCCCATCCCGCAGAACTCCACGCTGACGACAGAAGAAGCGAAACATATTCTCGGTGGTGAAGCCACGATGTGGGGCGAGTGGGTAAGCCCGGAAACGATCGACTCGCGCATCTGGCCGCGCACGGCCGCGGTGGCCGAGCGGCTTTGGTCGCCGCGAAACGTGACCGACGTCGACGACATGTATCGCCGCTTGTCCGTGATTAGTCGTCAACTGGAGGAGCTGGGCCTGACTCACGAAAAGAACGGGACCGCTGCGGACGCTGGCATCGATCATCGAACCCGTAAAAGAATATCACCGCTATCGAATGCGGCCGCAGACCATGTTGAGTCCACTGACCGGTCTGGTCGATGCTGCGCGGCCGGACAGTGAAACCGCTCGTCAATTCCTGGCCAGGGTCGATGCCTTCCTTTCCGATGCGCCGCGCTTTGCGCTTTATCGACAGAACATCGATCAGACGCTGGTGGAGTGGCAAAGCGCCGGCCGGGCGCTGAATCCTCTGATCGATCGATCACCCGCTCTTCAGGAGGCAAGGCCGCTGGCAAGCGATCTATCGGTTATCTCCGAAGTTGCACTGGAAGCGATGGCGCATCTATCTACAGGTACTTCCGCTCCCACGGAGTGGCGTGACGCACAGTTGGCCAAACTCGATGAAGCAGCCAAACCGAAAGCAGCGCTCGAGTTCGTGGTCATAAGCAGCGTGCGGAAGCTGGTTATTGCGGCGGCTGAGTTGCCACAGCTCAGGTCGACTACGCCAGCGGAATGGAATAAGCGCGTGACGACAATGGCCAGTCCGTCCGCGCCTTCTAAGCCATAGATTCGGTCTTCAGGAAGGTCTGATCACCAGACGCTCGGGACTATCGCGAGCGGTTGAGCAACATCGTCGTTCGGTTTTTTTTGTGCAGTTTGGCCGGGGTATGGGTTGGGATACAAATCAATTCGGCGTGGGCTCACCCGCCTTGACGATGCGAATCCAGTGATCGGTGAACTTGCCGTGCGCTCCGGGCAGGTCGATCTTCGGCATGTGACACGTTGTGCATTGTTGCTTGCTCACCGGACAGGCGGGAGCCGAACGAGCATCAGTCTTTGCCTGACCGCGGGTCGAGAGATGGCAAGCCAAACATTTCGTGTCATAGAAAGCTGAATCTGCCGATAATTTATCATGCGGATCGTGACAGGCTACGCAGCTTATACGCGCATCACCGCTGTGGCCCCGGCTATTAAGAATTCGGTATGGTTGGTAACGCAGATTATTCGTGCCGCCCTGATTGGGCATGAGCAGAGCTTTTTCAAAACTAACATGACAAGCCCCGCAGAAATCCTGTGACAGCTCATCCGCCTCCATCTTCGCAGGATTAAATATCTGCAGATTCCTGCTGCCGGTTTTGATAGCCGCAATGTGCTTTTCACCCGGGCCATGACATCCTTCACAAGTAACTCCGGGCGTCAGATGATCGATTTGAAGTTGACCACTGCGCACTGCGGCGGTTGAGTGGCAAGCGAAACAGCCTTGCGCTGCCTCAGTGGTCATCGGACGGCCCAGCCCCTCTTCCAGAGACTCTGGTAAAGAATGCGGATGCAGAATGGTGAAGTCCAGATCCTGGATTTCCTGATAGTAACTCACCCGGCTTTCGTAGAACACTCCCTTGTGTTGAAACACGTAAGTCTGACCTGCCTTGCCCTGGCCAAAACAAAACAGAATCGGTTCGGAAATCGAGCTCCGGCCATCGCTGATAGTGTAGCTGCTGTGATTTCCCTCTCGGACAATCTGGTAGTTGTACGTTCCGTTGCGAAAAGTCAGACGAGAATGCGTTTTCAAGACGTCACAACCTTCGGCGGGTTCCAGCGCGCGACTCATCGGATTAGCCAAACGTTTTGCTGACAGCGCGGCGTGACACTCAGCGCAAGCGGCGCTGCCCACATAGCGAACGCCCGCAAGTTCATGCGTTGGCCGCCATTTTGAGACAGCGTCACGCTGGCTCTGAGCGAGTGTTAAAGAAAGAGAGAAGGCGAAACAGGCAAGGCCCACCACTGCCAGAGTTTTCTTAACTCGCTCCGCCATGTTACTTCACTATGCTCAGGCTGGTCCTGGCAATGCCTTCGCCTTCGAACACTTTTAAGTAGGTGTTAATTGGCAGATTCGTCAGTTTGTCTACTTTGCCGCTGGGCCAGCGAATCTCAACACTGTCAATTTTCCTGGCAGAGCCCAGCCCCAGCACCTCGCGCGGATCATGCGAAGAAAGATAGCTGCCGCCCGCCGTCTTCAGGCGACTTCGTTTCACGCCGCCGGCCTGCCAGGTGATTACGGCGCCCACCGCAGATGAGTTGCTTTTGGTTGCGACAAGTTGCAGACCGAGCCAATTGTTCTTGTTGCCGCCTTCATTGCGGAGCAGAAGCGGAGGTTCGCCGTTGTTTGAGATCAACACATCCAGATCGCCATCGTTATCGAAATCGCCTGTGGCCATGCCTCGTCCGGAAAACTCTTTACCGAAAATTGAGCCTGATTGGGCGCTGACATTTTTGAAAGCGCGCCCCGTATTTTCAAACATCAACAAAGGTTCTTTGTACTTTACGCGATTGGTGCGCATCTCGATAAAGTCGTCCGGGTGGCCGTTAACCAGGAGCAGATCGGGATCACCATCGTTGTCATAATCAAAGAATCTCAGGCCCCAGCCGCTCAACATCTGAGTTGCGGTGCCAATCTCTCCCGGCTCGTCGGTAAAGGTCAGATCCTTCTGATTATGATAAAGACTGAAGAACTCTCGATCGATATTGGCCACGAAAAGATCCTGCCAACCGTCGCCGTCAAAGTCGGCCGCGTCGACACCCATTCCCGAACGCGGTTTGCCGCTATCACTAAAGGCCACGCCAGCCGCCAACCCAACCTCTTCGAATTTGCCGCCGCCCTTATTTATGAATAGAAAATTCGGCATGGTGTCGTTAGCTACGAACAAGTCCATTAAGCCGTCGTTGTTAACGTCGGTGGCGACGGCGCCAAAAGACTTGCCAGGCGAATCGGCGATACCAGATTCCTTGCTCACATCGGTGAATTTGCCGTTGCCATCGTTGTGAAAGATGTGACCTGGCCGGGGCTTGAAAAGCCGCGGCACACAGTAGTAGCGCCGGCTTAGGGTTTCGTCGGTGCAGAGAATGTTTAGAGACTTTTCGTAAACGACAAAACTGGATACGAACAGGTCCAGCTTACCGTCGTTGTCGTAATCGAACCACACCGCGCAAGTAGACCAGCCTGGCGCACTAACGCCCGCCTTATCCGTTACGTCGGTGAAGCTGCCATTGCCGTTGTTGTGATAGAGAATATTGCGTCCATAACTGGTTACGTATAGGTCAATCCAGCCATCGCCATCGTAATCACCGGCGGCGACGCCCATGCCAAAGGTCCCGCCGGCGACTCCGGCTTTGTCGGTGACGTCAGTAAAGGTGCCATCGTGATTGTTATGATAAAGAGCATTCCGGAGCGGCTTGCTGGGAGTGTAGAAATCTGAAGGTCCGCTGTTGACCAGATAGATGTCCATCCAGCCATCGTTATCGTAATCGAAGAAGGCACAACCGGCCCCTACCGTCTCGGGCAAATAGCGATCGTTCGAATGCGCGTTGTTATGAATCCAGGTGATGCCGCTCTTTTGGGCCGGCACTTCCACGAAGGTGACGTTGGACTTCGGAGTCTGTGCGGAAGTGTTCGGGCGTAAATTCAGAGCCAGCAACAAAAGCGCCAGTGCGAGTTTAAGATGACGGTAATAGTATGTACGCATTCCCGCGATGAAACTGTTAATGCCAGGAGCGCGGACGTCTCGTCCGCCCAGCGGGCGCAACTCGCTCTCCCTAAGGGTTGATGTGCACTTGGAACGCCTTTTCGCGCTAAGCTCTCAATGCGGACGAGACGTCCGCGCTCCCAGCATAAAAGGGTCAACGCGGATTCGGTACCACCGGCGCAATCACAAACGTGTCGCCGTCTCTTTTTTGTGACTGCTCTACCGTTTTCAGCCTTTCCACGATTGCCATTTCCGCCTGCGCCCGTTTCGGATCCTTGAGCCGGGCATACAAGACAGCCAACTGATAGTGCGCTTTCGAATCGTCGGGATTCAGTTCGGCTCCCAGCTCGAGTTCCTTCCGGGCGCGCGCATAATTTTTCAGCTTCAGGTAACTGGCGCCGAGAGCGACGTGGGCATTAGCAAAAGTGGGTGACACCTGAATCGCTTTTTCCAGCAGTGTGATGGCCCGCTCATCCTCGTTCTCTTCCTGGACGATCAATCCCAGATAGTAGAAAGGTTCAGGCAGGCTGGCATCAGCCTTGATGGTTTTCTCGAGATAGCCCCTCGCTTCGCTGAACTTCTTTTGTTTGTAAAGGACATAACCAAGATACATCTGTGCTTGAGCGTTGTCAGGCTGCAGCTCCAGCGACTTGCGGAAAATCTGCTCCGCAACGGCCAGATCGGCCTTCTTTAACCAGGCGGCGCCAAGGGCGATCAGGTAAGTTGGATCGTTTGGCTTTAGTTTCACCGCTTGCTCCAAGTCGGTGCGGGCGTCGTCAAAAGCCCCGAGACCGAGAGCAGCTACGCCGGCTTTGTAACGGAGCTCGGGAGAGTTGCCAGCCAGTTCGCGAGCCTGAGCCAGATACCCCAAAGCCGCCTTTATGTCTCCGCGACTCTGGTACACCTTTGCCAGGCCCAGAGTCGCGTCCGCGTTATCTTTCTGCGACGCAAGTGCCAGCAGATAACTCTCTTCAGCCTTGTCGGCATTGCCCTTTCTGAGATATGCATCGCCAAGCAACGGCAGGAAGACAACGGGTGCGGATGTCCCGCCCTTCGCTCTTTCAATTACGCTGATAGCGTCGTCGATTTGACCTCGCGCAAGCAACAGACGTCCCAGTTTGTAATTGGCCTCAACATTATTCGGCTCGAGCCTGATAACCTCTTTCAATTCCGAAATTGTCTTCTCAGGCGCATTCTTAAGCAGGTAAAGGAAGGCGAGGTTCATGTGCACCGCGACAAACGAGGGATCTATTCTTGCCGCCCGGGTCATGAGGATCTCCGCGTCGTTTAGCCTTCCCTGCACGGAGCGAATGGTGCCCAGCAGATTGAGCGCTACTGCCTGGTTCGGAGCCCTTTTCAAAACACTGTTCAGTTGCTGTTCAGCCTCGACAATCCGATTCTCGCGAATTAGCGTTGCCGCATTCTCAAGACGCTCCTGAATGTTATTTGCCTGAGCCGGAACAAGCGATGCGGTTAGCACCAGTGTCAGAACCCCGACTGTCAGGGAGGGCCTGCGGCGTGAGATGCCCTCCCTGACGGTCTGGCTTCCGACACCTCCTTTGGGATTCCCACTTCGTCCTTTGCGGTTAAGAAACAACGTCGCTACCGCTCCCGGTTCTGTAACGGTTGCGCACCACTCTTGTAATCACTTTGCGCAACGATGCCCTGGCCCTCTTTGATAGTAACGATTCTATTCACCCCGGCATCGACAATTCTGTCGACGGTGCCGCTCGGCCAGTGGACTTCAATCACATCTATTTTCGTTCGCTTCTCGAGTCCGAAATGCAGCCGGAGGTCGCTCTGAGAAAGATAACTGCCACCACTGTGGACTTCGTCAATCTGTGTTAGATCACCGGAGACGATCTTGATGCGCGCGCCGATGCCGTCACGATTGCTTTTCACGCCAATCGTCTTTATTAAGATGGAATTGTTTCCGTTACCCCCGTCGTTGCGCAGCACTTGCGGCGGACCGTCCAGATTGTTGATTACCACATCGGTGTCGCCGTCGTTATCTATATCGCCAAAGGCGGCGCCCCGCCCAGTGTGCTTCTCAGCGAATGGCGCTCCGAGTTGCGCTCCGACTTCGGTAAAGGTGCCGTCGCAGTTGTTGTGATGCACAAAATTTCGTTGCCGGTAGGTGGGGAGTTGTGGGTAAACGTGGCCATTGACCACCAACAGATCTGCCCAGCCATCGTTGTCATAATCAAAAAACCACGTGCCCCAGCCCACATAAGGCAGACTTACAGCCGCGACGTTCGCCTTATAAGACACATCCGTAAAAGACCCCTTGCCGTCGTTGTGATAGAGAGTGTTGTAGTCATCGTCAAAGTTGGTAATGAACAGATCGAGTCTGCCGTCGTGATCATAATCGCCGAGCGTAACGCCCATACTTCCCTGCTCGCTGCCGTTCTCATTGACCGCAGTACCCGAGGAGAATCCAATCTCTTTGAAAGTCCCATCCCCGTTATTGTGATAAAGGAAATTCGGCGTTGAGTCATTCGCCACAAAGATGTCCACCAGGCCATCGCCATCAAAATCGCTGGCAATCACACCCAGTCCATAATAGCCGTCCGGGTCAGAGACGCCGGCTTTCTTTGATACGTCGGTGAACGTTCCATCGCCGTTGTTGTGATAGAGCGTATCGCCCGCGCCTTTCAGTCCTCTGGGTCCGCACTGGACCGGTATCCCTTTGAACTGGCAAGTGCGCCCTTTGCCAAACTCCGGCAAATTGTCCACATCGAAATCTACGTAGTTCGAGACGAACAGGTCCAGCTTGCCGTCGTTATCATAATCGACGAACGCCGCGCCGGTAGACCAACGCGGATCGCCCACACCCGCCTTCTTAGTAACATCCGTAAAGGTACCGTCGCCGTTGTTTTTCAGTAGATGGTTCGGTCCCAGGCAGGTCACGTAGATATCGTCCCAGCCGTCATTATTGTAATCGCCAATGGCCACTCCCATGCCCCATCCGATATCACCGACGCCGGCCTTGTCCGTCACATCCGTGAACGTGCCGTCGCCGTTATTGTGATAGAGAACGCTCCTGGTCTTCTGTTTGGATTTCACCATGTCGACTGTCAGCGAGTTAACCAGGTAAAGATCCAGATACCCATCGCCGTCGTAATCAAAGAGCGCCACTCCACCGCTCATTGATTCGACAATGTACTTTTTCTCAGGCGAGGAGACGTGTGTAAACTTGATGCCTGCCTTCTCTGTGATATCTGTAAAGTGGACATCGATAGCCGGGCCATTGATCATCCAGGCCGGGGATGACAGAAGCAGCATCAATAACGGCGTGATGAGAGCCGGAACTATTCTTAAGGGCAAGAGTCAGCAACCTCTCATCGGAATTATGGTTTCGTTTGTTGGCGCGCTTTTTCTTTCAACTGGCGTGAGATTTCCAGATGATTTTCGCCTTCAGCTTTTCGGCCGGCCGCGAGGTAAGCTCGACCGAGCTGGTAATGAACATATGGCTTGTCCGGCGCCAGCTTCGCCGCTACCTCCAGATTGTACAACGCATCTTTAACCTCGCCCTGTTGCAAAAGCGCTTTGCCCAGCTCGTAGTGTGCGTCCGCAAAATCGGGCTGCCGTTGAATTACTTCACGCATTAACTTGATGCCCGCCGCTGTTTTTTGCTGATTGAGCAGGACAAAGCCAAGATGGTATTTGGCCTTCACATCTCCCGGATTCAAAACCAATTCGTTCTCAAACTCATGTGCCGCCTCATCGAATTTACCGGCCTTCACATATATCAAGCCGGAATAATAATGGACCAGGGGGGTTTTGCTATCGAGCGCTAAAGCGGATCGTAGTTCTTCCAGCGCTTTCTCAGTCTCACCCTGTTCGTCATAAGCCTGGCCCAGCAGGATATGAAGTTGCGGAGTGCTACCTCCGATCGCGACCATCTGCTGGATCACCTGCTCAGCTTTTTCTTTCTGGCCCTCTTTGATCAGCGAGAGTGCCAACGTGTAGTAGACGCCGACATTAGACGGCTTGGCTACGATTACCTCCGACAGCAACTGAGAGGTCCGAGCGTAATTCTCCAACATGAAGTAGCTCAGGCCCAGCAACTGCTTGGCCTGAACGTTGGCGGGATGAGCACTCAATTCCTTTTCCAGTGGGTCGATTGCCTCTTTATACAACTCCGCCTTAAAAGCAGCGAGGCCCCAGTTGAAGTTGAGGCCTTCGAGTTGTGAGTCCCATTTAGCTGCCAGAGCGAACTGCCCGGACGCCTCCTTGAAATCTCCGCGGTCGGCCCGCAGCAAACCGATCTCGTTGTGCGCTGTGGCGATAACTCTTGAATAATAAATCTCGCCGTCTTTTAACTCCTTCGCGGTCCTGGCGTCAGTTGAGTTTGATTCTGCGATCACACCTTCGGCAACCATTTCAGGGAATTTGCTGTTTTGCTCATGAAGATTTGCGGCGTTGAGGTAAAGCTCGTTCCTCTCTTTGTCGAGTTGGAGCGATTTAGACTTGAGTTCGGACGAGAGTTGTAACTCTTTTTGAGCCGCTTCGTTCTGGCCGGCTTTTAAGAGAGATTGTCCCAGACGGTAATGTGCCGTGGCCACCTGGTAATCATTGCGGCTTAACGAAGGACTAAGAGCGATCGATTTCCTGAGCACCTCGATAGCTTCCGCGTATCTCTCGGTAGCCTGGTACGCCTGGCCCAAATGAAAGTAAGGATCAGGATTATTCGGTTGAATGAGAACAGTCTTCTGTAAAAAAGTGATCGCCTGGTCCCATTTCCTGTCCATCAAATAAACAATGCCGAGATAATAGTTGGCGAAGAATTCATCCGGATTTGAAGCCAGCTCAATCTTAAACTCCTGTTCTGCGTCAGGTAGCCTGGAGGACCCGTCCTTCAGTAGATAAGTCAGGCCCAGATAGTAATGGGCGCGAGGGAAATGAAGGTCAAGGGCAACAGCTTTTTTGAATTCTTCTATAGCTTCGGCCAAAAACCCGGTTTCGCGATATGCGCGGCCAAAGATAATACGGAGCTGGGGCCGATCTCCGAGCTGCCTGATCATGCGGTCAAATATTTGTTGCGTCGGAGCGATTTGATGTTGCTTGAGATAAGCAAGACCTAAGGTATACGAAATATCATAATCCCTGGGCGAGATTCTGAGAGCTGTTTCCAACTCGGCGGCAGACTTCGAAAAGTCTCCCAGCATAAAATAACTCTTGCCCAGCATATGGTGGGCGCCGGCGCTCTGTGGATTGAGACTTAACGCTTTGACCAGTGGCTCGATAGCCTTTTCATATTGTTCTGAGTCGAAGCGAGCAATCGCCAGATCGATCAAGACTTCCTGGGAATCAGGCTGGTAGATAGTAGCGGATTCAAGAGTTGGTATGGCCTGCTGATACTTTTTCTCTGCGGCATATACCTGTCCCAGCTTGCCGTATCCTTCAGCCAGAACAGCCTGGTATTCTTTTTCTGCTGCGGCAAAATTTCCCGCGCGTCGTTGCGCTTCTGCTGCTTCAGAATGTTGCCGCAGCGCATCCTGGGGTGTTTGGAAGCCAAGGACCAGCAGTAGCAGAGGAAGAAAAGTCGAAGGTAGGTACCTCAATGGAACTTCTTTGAACCCTACAAAAAAATTAGACGGAGGGCTGAGGTAAAACTTCGAGCCCTCCGTCTTTGTTTCAGCCGAGCCGTACTATATCAGAAGTTGAACTTGATCCCGAACTGAATATTGCGCGGTCCGCGATCGGAATTCAGCTTGCCAAAGTTTGTGTTATTAAACCCGGTAAACTGCCCTGCGGTATTGAAGCTGGCGCCCAGGCCAGGATCGAATCCGTTGAAATTCGTGGTGTTGAAAAGATTGAACATTTCCGCACGGAACTGAATGCCGTACCTCTCCTTTAGCTTCCAATTCTTGGCCACCGAAAAATCAACGTTCTTGAGCCCCGGCTGTCGCACGAATCCACGCCGAAGATTACCGAAATGCCCGGGAGCAGGTAAGGCGAACGCGGCGGGATTCAGATATACCGTCTTGTCAGCACCGTGCAGATAGATAGGCACCCCCGTAACCAGGTCAGGGCGGAAGCCGGCCGGGGCGTTACTAGCCAGACCAAAATAGCCCGCAGGAGCACCGGTCGTAACGTCGAGAGGTATCCCACTCAACAGAGTGACAATTCCATTGAGTTGCCAATTGCCCAGGATGTTACTCACAAACGAACCCTTGTCCTTAAAAGTGGGCAAGGCATAAACCGCGTTCGAAACGAACATATGCCTGCGGTCGAGGTCGGAATCGCCCTTGTCGATAGCAAAGTTGAAGGGATCGGTGGTGGCACTTGTAAAGGACGTTAACGGAACGTTGGACGTGGCGTGCGACCAGGTGTAGGCGACCTGCCAGGACAGCCGGTTGGTAAAGCGGCGGTTAATCCAGACCTGTAACGCTTTATAGTCCGATGTACCGTTCGACTCGCTCATGGTAATGCCCCCAAGATTTGGGAACACGCGATTAGCATTCGCGATGGCTTGTTCATTGGAAGCACCGCTGGTGAATGCCGCGACCACAGCGGCCCTCTTCTCCGGCGAAACTTCATTGACGTTCACACCGCGACGCCAGATGCGCGAACCATGGTTTCCGATATAGGAAACTTCAGCTACCGTATTCTTAATAATTTCCCGGGAGACTGTTAGGTTCCACTGCCAGCTCTCGGGTGGTCTGAAGTTTTCGTCCACGGCGTTGAAGCCTGTGCTGTTACTGACGCCGGCTACAGCATTTTTCAGGCCGGGATTTATGGTATCAAGACTACGGAAGGTTGGATCGTCGGCAAGATTTGCCGTACTGCCTCCCCAGTTAGAATTTACCACCGCGGTCCACGGAGGATTACCCGCCAAACGCAGGACATCTTCGATAACGTTTGAGCGGCTCATGAAACGGCCGAATCCCGCGCGCACCGCAGTCTTGCCATCACCCTTGACGTCCCAGGCCACACCTACTCGTGGCTGGAAGCCCTTGTTATATGGATGCCATAGAGAGCGGCCGAATCCATCCTCTCCAGGTTTCACCAAACCGCTAAGCGGATGGACCCCGTCGTATAATCGAGGAATGTAGTTACTGATGCGATCGTTGTTTGAGTAAGCCGGAGAATATCTGGACCAGCGCATGCCCAAAGTGAGCGTTAGTCGCGGACGCACTTTGTAAGTATCGTTCCCGTAGAATTCAAAGTCATGCCAGCGACCCAGTGAAGCCTCGTCATGATCGATCTCGGTATAGCATCCAAGCGGCAAGTCTTTGTACAGCAGTTCGGCGATAGCATTGCCGGTGCGCGAATTAGTGCCACAATACTGCGCGATGCCGTTGGCACCCTGCGCCAGTTCATTCTTGATGTTATGGCTGACTAGGGCGCCGAATTTTAGATCGTGTGAACCAGAAACTTTGGAAAAGTCGTCTTTCCAAATGAAGAGGTCTTCATGATTTTGCCATGGCGCCTGGTGCCAAAGTGCAGGATACCCATCCGCACCCCAGTTCGTGGGCAGGCCTACGCCTGGCGCTTTCGGAAAGACAGTGGGAAACTTCGAGGCGATGTCGTTATTGAGTGCCTCGCCCGCTTTATTCGTTGTAATAAATATGTTATTGCCCGCGCGCGAAAACTGAAACTCGTTAACCGACGTCGAACTCAAAGTGGTCGCCAGCTTAACGGCGAAACTGTGACTGGGCTGATTCCAATCCGAGCTGATAGTCGGGAACGGAGAGTCGCCCCAGAAGTTCCCTGCCGCATTCCCGTGCGTCCAGGTCTCATTTGTATATTTGACCAGCAGATTCATCTTCTTGCTGATGTTGATGTCACCCCGAATACTGTCCTGGCGGGTCCTGATCGGCTCCAGGAACGACGAGACCCAGTTGGTTGAGCCAGTGGTATTGGGAAGCGGGAAAATCTGTAATATTGCCAGACCGGCCGGGCTAAGTTTGTTGGCCGGGATCTTGTTACCGGGGAAAGGCAGCCCAGTGAAAGGATCGTGTGGCAGCGCATCCGTTAGAGCTCCGCTGAAATCTCCCACCCTCTCGGCGGCGGTCGGAACCTTGCTCGATAAAACAAATCCGGTTTGTTGGCGACGCCATTCTTCATTCCAGAAGAAGAAGATTCTGT
>Ga0193749_1000042_pt1 | contig 14845 bp, 14 predicted proteins | sample L1s2metaG_FD_145081 | JGI IMG/M metagenome (GOLD analysis project Ga0193749, IMG submission 145081) | Soil microbial communities from a riparian zone of the East river system, Colorado, United States - L1s2 | ecosystem: Environmental > Terrestrial > Soil > Riparian zone | place: USA: East River...
CGCTGCGGAGAAAATTCTATTGCAACAACTTTAGCTGTATTGTGGGGAGAAAAAATTTTACCAGCGATCTTCCGCACAGCTTTGATAGATGATGAAGAAGCCGGCCTGGTAGAAAAAGCGAAACAATTTGCAGCTACCGCTTCATCAAATGATTTATTATTACCATTACTTGCAACAATAAAAGAATTGCAAAACAAATTCGGTAACTGGCAAATACCATGGGGAGAGATCAACCGTTTTCAAAGAATTTCATCAGACTTTGATAATAAATTTGATGACAGCAAAGCCAGTATCCCCGATGGTTTTGTATCTTCTACATGGGGAATGTTGCCCTCTTTTGTAAGCCAAACATATCCCGGTACAAAAAAAAGATATGGATACAAAGGCAATAGTTTCATTTGTGCAGTTGAGTTCGGAAAAAGAATTAAAGCGAAATCGTTATTGACAGGTGGTGAAAGTGGTGATGAAAACTCAAAACATTTTTTTGACCAGGCATTGATGTACACGAAAGGTCAATTTAAGGATGTACTGTTTTATAAGGAAGATGTAGTGAAGCATGCTGAAAAAATGTATCACCCGGGAGAATAGTCTGTATAAAGAACTATCTATATTATTTAGACTTTTTTCAAAAACATTTTTTATGAAAAAGATTCTTTTCTTTTTGCTGTTTCCTATTTCTGTTACAGCACAAAACTATTCTCACCTGCTTGATGAATACATGACGGGCCAGCATAAATATTTTCAATTTAATGGAAATGTTTTGGTAGCTAAAAATGGAAGCCCGATTTACCAGGGAGCCTTTGGCTATGCTGATTACAATACCAAAAGAATGTTGAATGATAGCTCTGTTTTTGAATTGGCTTCTCTTTCCAAACAGTTTACGGCTATGGGGATCATGATACTGAAAGAAAAAAGGCAATTAAGCTATGATGACAATGTCAAAAAGTTTTTGCCTGATTTTCCCTACGATAATATAACTATCCGCCATCTTCTTACTCATACTTCCGGCCTTCCTTCTTATGAAGATCAGTTTGAAAAAAACTGGGATCATAAAAAGATAGCTTATAATAAGGATGTCATTGATATGCTCAAGCAGGTAAATGACACGTTGTACTTTACACCCGGCACCAAATGGAAATATAGCAACACCGGTTATGCGATACTTGCATTGATCATTGACCGGGTTTGGGCTATGGATTACGATAAGTTTATGTCAAAATATATTTTTCAGCCTCTGGGCATGACGCATACATTTATTTATAATACCCGTCGCAGTACAAATAAATTCCCCGCTAATTATGCATTAGGTTATGTGTATTCTGATAGTTTGAAACGTTATATTTTGCCTGATAGTCTGAAGAAATATGATATGGTTTATTACCTTGATGGCATAGCAGGTGATGGGTGTGTAAATTCTACTATTATTGATCTTTTCAAATGGGACAGGGCATTGTATACAGATAAACTTGTAGGCAAAGCTACATTAGATGAAATGCTATCTCCGCTTGTGCAAACATCGCCTGCTGATACAACTTCATTCTATGGTTTTGGAGTAATGGTGCAACCACATTCGGATAAAGGAAAAGTTATTTCACATACAGGTAGTTGGCCGGGATACCGGACAACAATTGTCCGGCGGCCCGATATTGATGAAACCATTATCTTACTTTCCAATAATGAATCCAATCTTCCGTTCTTTCGTGCCGCTATTGAATCCATTCTTGATGGCGAATCATTAATCATGCCTTATGAGCATAAGGAAATTAAAATTGATACGGCTATACTTAGTAACTATGTTGGCAAATACACAGCCGGGCTTACACTTGAATTCATCAGGAAAAACGGAAAGCTTTACCGCCATCGCAATGGAACTGCCGATATTGAATTAAAGCCAGAGTCTGATACAAAATTCTTTTATGCCGATGGTACGGACAGGCAGATAGAATTTGAAAAAGATAATAATGGTAGGGTCATTAAAGTATGGTTCATTAATATGGGGCAAAAAGGAGAGATGAAGAAAATAGAATAACCAATTCTTTCTTTCAAACAAAGAATATCATTTTGAAATAATCCTTCAAAGATTTAAAACTTTTAAAATTTTTTCATGGAAGTACATAGCCATACACATACTGAAAGAAAAAAATGGACACATTACTTCTGGGAATTCTTTATGTTGTTCCTGGCTGTGACGGCGGGTTTTTTTGTAGAGAACATGAGAGAGCATTTGGTAGAGCATCAGCGGGAGAAACAATTTGTCCGATCACTGTTTAATGATATCAAAGCGGATACTACCAACGTTACCAGGATCATCAATTCGCGAACAACAAAAGAAAATGCGCTAGATTCTCTTTCCTGGTTAATGAATAGTGACTTAGTGAAAAATTTTACAAAAGAAATATATTTTTATGCAGCTCCTATAGCTCGTACTCTTCCATACCGGTTCGTACCTAATGACGGTACTATGCAACAATTAAAAAATTCAGGCGGACTGCGTTTAATCAGCAACCATTCAGTTGTTGACAGTATTGCAAAATATGATGTGACCGTAAGAAATATGGTGGGCCAGTGGGGTGTGGAAGAAAATCTGATCGAATCTTACAGAACGGCGGCAACAAAAATATTCGATGCTCTTGTTTTCGATAAAATGCTTGATGAAAATGCGAATGTCACCAGGTTATCTGGCGGCAATCCCGCTTTACAGCCATATACTAAACGGGAGCTTTATGAATGGAATTACAGGCTTTATGGATTAAAAGCGATCAACAAGGCAAACCGGCGGGATTTAAAATCACTCTTACAAGAAGCCATTAATCTTTTGAATACATTGGGGAGGGCATATCATCTTGAATAGAGTTTTCAATCTGAGGACTCCGGAAATCAATAAAAAGAATTCCTTTTGATTTAGCCTTCACTCAAAAGTCATATCTTTTGTTCTTTATGAATAATCCTGAAACGAACAATACAAAACCAGTTTGGAAGGAACGAATCATAAGGCTCCTTATTTACTTGGTTATTGGTTTTTTAGCTGCCTTTTTATACCGGCAACTAAAAAAATAAAAACGATACTCTTTGATTAACTCTATCCCGCTTTGAGGACTTTCATTTAATTAATCTATCAACTAAAACGAACCTTGATGGAAGTACACAGCCACGCCCACTCCCCACGAAAAAAATGGCATCATTATCTCTGGGAATTTCTGATGTTATTTCTTGCAGTATTCGCCGGATTCTTGGCAGAGAATCAACGGGAGCATATCGTTGAGAAAAAGAGAGCCCACCAGTTTCTGCAAAGCATGCTGGTGGATGTAAGAACGAATACAAAAAACCTGGATTCATTGCTTAGGAAGGATAGTGAAATAATCACTAATCAGAATTCATTAGTGCAATGGCTGCTGGCCGATAGTGTTTCTATTGACAGGGCCGCCTTTGCAAAAAAATTGGGAGCAGTATGGATGCAGAATTTCCTGGTGCGTAAAGAAACTTATGAGCAAATGAAATCTTCCGGGTCGCTTCGTTATGTGGGCAATATTGAATTTCTGAAAAGCATGATGGATTATGATCGCATCACCAACTTTGCTAATTACCGTAACCAGGAATTTGAAAAAAAATATTACCAGGAATATTTTATTCCCGCCCTTTATAAAAGTTATGATCTGACCTGCCAGATCAACCTTGATACAAGCAATCATTCCAACCCTACTATGATGGAAAAGATCGCTCATCATCATGATGTGCTGACGGGAAATGAAGCTGCAAACTTTCGTCATGACATGGGTGCAGCATTAATGCTCCGGCTTGAAAGGCTAAGAAGAAGCCGTGATGCATATATAGATGCAAGAGCAGCATGTATTGAAATGGAACAGTTAATCAATAAACAACTGGGAGAGCCTTCAAGTAAATAAATGTTGTATAAATTTATTGAATTGGAAGCCCACCACACCCACACTGTCCCGATAGCTATCAAAAGAAAGGAAATGGAACCACTACTTCCGGAAATTTTTAAAATTAAATGAATAAGTGAGATTATGAGAAGAATTGCCATTGCTATTTTGTTTGTTTTAATTGCAGGCGCCAGCCACGCACAAAACAAATATGAGGACAGCTTAAAAACTGTTTTGGCAAATACAACTAAGCCCATTGATCGTTTTAACCTCCTCAATAAAATAGCTGAAGATATTTTTACCAATGGCGACGGAAATATTGATTCTTCGTCCTGCATTCAAATGCTTAGGATAGCGCAGCAATTAAATAATGATTCACTGCTGGCGGTTGGTTACGATATGGCGGGAAATTATTTTCTTATAAACAATGGTGATTACAGCAATGCCCTTGAATATTTTTTTAAAGGCATTCCCTTCGCTGAAAACGCAAAAGACAAACGCAGAATAAGTTCTTTATATATTGATATTTCTATTGTGTATTATAAACTTAATAATCCCGATGAGCAAATCAGGTATCTCAGGAAAGCTGTAGAAAATTTACCAGATAAAACATCGCCCTTATATTATTTTATGCTCAGCCAGGCACAATATTATTTGTGCCGTTATTTTATTGTACAGCAACAAAACGATTCAGCCTTGCATTATGCACAGGCCTTGAATGAAAGCAACCTATATTTAAAAAGCCCTATTTACAATTGTGCAGCGCAGGGACTAATGGCTAATATTTATGACAGGCTTGGAGATATGGCATTAGCGGAGTTACATTATAAGAATACAATGAGAATCGCTGATTCGGTCCGGTATTTTTATATAAAGCTTGAAACAAAGCCTCCTTATATTGATTTTTTATTGAAGCATAACAGGATAGCAGGAGCTTTGGAACAAGCCCGGGAATTGATGAATATCGGAGAGGAAAAAAATATTGCTGATATAAAAAGAACTGCTGCGGATTTTTTGAGAAAGATTTCAGAATACAAACACCAACCCGACAGCGCATATTATTATTCGCAGCTGGAGTCTGCCATGAAAGATTCAGTTTTCAGCCGGAGTAATATTAATAAAATGCAGTCGCTGGCCTTTAGCGAGAAGCTACGAATGATTGAAGAAGAAGGCAAAAAGGCTGCTGAACAACAACAACGTAAACAAAATCTTCAATACGCATTAATTGCTTTAGGCATTATCATTTTTGTTATACTTTATCTTTTGTTAAGCACCAGGATAATAACCAATGTAAAAGTGATTGAATTTTTAAGCGTCGTGGCTTTATTAATTGTGTTTGAATTTCTCAATTTGTTACTGCATCCTTTTTTAGAAAGGATAACCCATCATTCGCCTTTAATGATGTTAATTGCATTGGTTTGTATTGCAGCTTTATTAGTTCCATTACATCATCGGCTGGAAAAATGGGCAATGCATAAATTAGTGGAGAAAAATAAACAAATAAGATTAGCGGCAACAAGAAGAACAATTGAGAAACAAGGAAAGAATAAGTCTTAAATTAAGATTATCAAGTTCATCAGCTCATAAACTATCTGAAGAAAAAAAGAATAGTAACAGTTATTTAAAAAACAACACCACCAAATAATGGAAGTACATAGCCACACCCACAGCCCAAGAAAAAAATGGTATCATTATTTCTGGGAGTTTTTTATGCTATTCCTTGCTGTGACGCTTGGATTTATTGTAGAAAACTGGAGAGAGCATAATGCAGAAAAAAAACATGAAAAAGAATTTGCCCAGGAGTTATATTCTGAATTGAAAGCCGACTCAATAGTGTTAGCTAATAAAATCTCGGAAAGAAAACTAAAGGAAAAAAAGATGTATTACGTGGCTTCCTGGTTTAAAGATAGCTCGCTTAATAACCTTCCCGAACCTTTTTATCCTGCACTTACTATCAGCCTGTATCTTATCAACAGGTATGCATTTGAGCCAAAGGATGGCATACTAAGCCAGTTAAGAAATTCCGGTTCTCTACGATATTTTAAGAGTGTGTATTTGCAAAAATTACTTGGGGATATCAGCGTCTCCATTAATAATATCCGTGAAAGAAATAATCAAGAATACCAGTACTGGTCTAGCCCAATCAAACCATTTATGTTAAAATATTTTGATTTTGATTGGTTAACACAATTGCGAAATATAAACGATACTTCAGCTATACATGAGTTGGTATATAATTATGAAAAATACAATTTCCATGTAAAAGGAAAGATCATGAACTTATCAGCTCTCGATAAAAATGAAGCTGCCAACATAATATTGTTTTACAGACAAATGTTGATTTCTACCCGAACACTACAGTTAAATGATTATATCATAACCAATCATAAAATCCTCGATGAGCTCAGAAGAAATTATAAACTGGAATAAAGAAGGTAAATAACAAACTTAAAATTAATACGATGAAAAAAAATATAGCCAAATTTTTAATCGCTTATTTATTTATTATTTCAACAAATACTTATGCTCAACCGGATTCAATTGTATTAAGAGATATTACCTGGGATAAGAGTTCCTCCGCTGGCATGAATGAGTTATTCATTCCATCAGAGAAATCTCTTTTAGCGGGTTTTATTTACAAGGCAAATGGAGAGCAAAAGCATCCGACACTTTTAATATTGCATGGTTATCCAGGTAATGAAAGACATCTTGACCTGGCACAGGCAATAAGAGCCCATGGATGGAATGTTATTTATTTCGATTATCGGGGGTCATGGGGAAGCCAGGGTCAATTTAGTTTCATCAATTGTGTACAGGATGTTGTGAACGTAGTTTCATTTTGCAAAAAGAATGCTAATCAATTTCATATTGATACATCCAATATTGTTTTGTTCGGACATAGCATGGGTGGTTGGATATGTTTGAAAGCATTGGCTCAATTACCAGATGTAAAAAAGGGGGTTGCTTTATCTACATGGAACATCTATGCCGATTTCAAAAATGTAACAATGGAACAACAGCTACTGGCAAAGGCGAAAGATGATGGAGAATATTTTGTGCTGAATACACCTGCCAAGGAAATATTCAAACCGGTGATTGATGATCTTTCTCTTTATAAAATAGAAAATGACACTACCGCTTTATCCAATAAACAAATTATTATGCTCGATGAACATAATGGAAATAAAGAGTTGGCAGAAACTATTCAAAAAGCAAACCACAACTATTTTAATTATGAAGTATGGCAAACAGACCATCCTTTTACGAATAAAAGAATTTCATTAATAAATAAAGTATTGGCTTTTCTTGACAGATAAATGAGGATGAAGACAACTACAAACCCAAAACTGCACAAATGGAAGTACATGCCCACGCCCACACAGAAAGAAAAAAATGGACACATTATCTCTGGGAATTTTTAATGTTGTTTCTCGCTGTGTTCTGTGGGTTTTTGGCGGAGAATCAAAGGGAGCGTATGGTAGAACATCGCCGGGAAAAAGAATATATCGTTTCGTTGGTTGAGGACCTGAAAATCGATTCTGCTTTTTTAAATCTAAGTATCAGCAAACTTATTCCTTATCATTTGGGCTGGCTGGATTCTACTGTTCATTTATTAAGGATGCCCGACCTTGAAGGAAAGGACAGGCTCATCTACCAGGCATTCATGCTTGGCACTGCCTGGGGTTATAATTTTCATCCCACCGAGCGTACTTTGACCCAGTTGCATACAGAAGGCTTTCATCTGATTCGAAATAAGAATGCCACAAATATTATTGGTCAATTGGAATCTCAATACAAATTTTTCAATGGTCAGACACGGGAATTTATAGAAGGCATACAGAATGATCTTGATTTGTCAGCCTGGGTATTTGCCGACCGGGCGATTACTTCTCAGATCGGTAATACCGCCTTTCAGAATTTTTCTGACTCTGCCTCGGTGGAATTGAAATTATCGGACGTACCGGAATCAGCTACTATCAATTTTCAAAATAAAGAGGGGATTAAGTCTTATGTCGATAAGCTTGAGCGATATGGATTTTACCTTGAATATGCTATCAAGCTCGGTCAGATAGCATTATTGAGAGAAATAGATACTGCTATAAATATTTTGAAAACAGAATATCATTTAAAATAAATCATCATGGAAGTTCATGCACATACTCACACCGAAAGAAAAAAATGGACGCATTATCTCTGGGAGTTTTTGATGCTGTTTCTTGCTGTGTTCTGTGGTTTCCTTGCAGAAAATATCCGGGAGCATTATGTAGAGCATCAACGGGAAATGCAATTTATACATTCATTAATAATAGATATTAGATTAGACACGGCCAACCTAAATCGCAGCATTTCAGGAAGAACCGAACGGTCAAATATGTTCGATTCATTGACATCTTTAATTAACAGCCCGGACAGAGATAAACATTCCGGGGATATTTATTTTTTTGGCCGCCACATCACAAGAATATCCGAGATTATATTTATTTATAATGACAGAACCATGCAACAGTTAAAAAGTTCAGGAAGTTTAAGGTTAATCAGAAAGCGTAATGCCGCTGACAGCATTATTATATATGATGCAAAGGTCAGAGCTCTTGAAAAACTGGAAGAAAGAGAACTTAAGTTTATAGATTTATGCCTGCCCTCTAGTTATAAAATTTTTGACGGGTTGGTTTATGATAGCATGATTACCAACGAAACAGTGATCACGAAACCAAATTCAAATCCAGCTTTGTTAAATACAACACTTCAAACCTTACCTGAATTCAATTTAACGCTGCATAATGTAAAATCAGTTAACAGGTTAAACAAAAAAATGCAATTGAATTATTACATAAAGCTATCCAGCTATTAAACACATTAAAGGAAGAATATAAACTGGAATAAATTTCAAATATGGAAGTACACAGCCACACCCACACCGAAAGAAAAAAATGGACACATTATTTCTGGGAGTTCTTTATGCTTTTCCTCGCAGTAACACTGGGGTTCTTTGTAGAAAATCAGCGGGAGCACATGGTAGAAAAAAGAAAGGAAAAACAAATTATATCGGCTCTGTATGCAGATTTAAAAAAAGACACTGACAATCTCAATGATATTATTTATCGCTATATGCCGGAGCATTCAACCTGGGAAGATTCAGCAGAAGCTTTCCTAACATCATTACCCATACAAAAAAATGAAAAGAAAATAGCCCTTGCACTTGTAAACGCCACCAATTGGAATTTTTATTCTCCTCCTCAGGTATCACTTGAAATACTTAAAAGCTCAGGCACATTTAACCTGATAGAAGATGAAAACATTAAAGCAGAAATCGTAAACTTTAACGGCCTTATCAACACCTACTTAAACTATAGCCAGTTTACCCTTGCTGCAGAACATGCCATGGATACCACTACCGCCGGCATTATCAGCAGGCAAGCCTTGAGATCAATAATTGTAAATGTGTATTTAAAAACGAATGCTCAATATGGCTCTATTACTGAAAACGACTTACCATCGGGCAATCTTTTAAAAACATTCGATAAAAATGTATATCTCAATTTCGTTAAAAAGCTGGATGCTATGGATTATCTTCTGCACGATCTGCTTGGATTATATCAGAAAATATTAGAGGAAGAAAATATATTATTGACAGCTTTAAAGAAACACTATCACCCGGAATAAGCCATGCTATAAACAAAACAACTATAAAGAATAAACTAACAATGGAAGTACACCACCATCCACACACCGAAAGAAAAAAATGGTATCATTATTTCTGGGAGTTCTTAATGTTATTTCTCGCCGTGTTCTGTGGGTTTTTAGCAGAGAATATTCGGGAGCATAGTATGGAAAAACATCGGGAAAAAGAATACATGAAAGAAATTGTTGAGAATTTAAAATATGATACTGTTCGTTGCAGTATAAATGCAGCAGCCAATGTCGAAATTGCCCTGGGATTGGATTCTTTAAGAAACGAATTAAGAAAAGCTGTCAGTGGAGAAATTAATGGCAATGCCTTGTATTATTTTACTATCCGGTATGCCGGGAATGTTGGCGAGGCAGTTTTTAATACTTCCGCTATTACCGAATTAAAAAATTCAGGTTCCTTACGATTAATAGATAACAAAGAAATAGTTGCCAGTATTGCAGATTATTATGAAAGAAAAGTTTTTGCAACCAATGACTATATGCCAACCAAAGGTCAAATAGAATCTTTACAAAAAACGATAAATGATTTTTTTAGTTTGTTGTACCTGGATAATTATATACAGTCCTTTAGCAATATGCAAGCAAAAGGCTATAAGAACAATTACAATTATCAGGGTATTCTTGAACTCAGGCCAGCTCTCCAACTGTTAAATAACGACACAAAAGCATTGGAAAAATTTTACACTCAGATAAGCCAATTTGAAATATTTGTAAAAATGTATAATTCCTGGTTGTATTATACTAAAGAGGCGGCAGAAAAATTAATTGCTGAGATTCAAAAAGAATATCACCTGAACTAAATTTTATGGAAGTACATGCACACTCTCACACCGAAAGAAAAAAATGGCACCATTATCTCTGGGAATTTTTAATGTTATTCCTCGCTGTAACGCTGGGCTTTTTAGTAGAGAACCAAAGGGAGCATTATGTAGAGCATAAAAGAGCAAAAGATTTTGCCGGTCTGTTAGTTGCCGATTTGCAGATTGACATTGCTGAATTAAACAGAGCCGACCGGATATTAGATAAAATAATTATCGCAGGAGACAGCCTTGCTTCTCTATTAAACACTGGTATAGAAAAAGTGCCGGGAGGAAAATTGTATTATTATGAATACTGGTCCGGATGGCGATGGGACGTCATTTCAAGAGATGCTACTCTGCAACAATTGAAAAACTCAGGCTCCCTCCGGTATATGAAAAAAGAGTTGGTAAAAAAAATTCTTGATTATGAAGAGTCACTAAAGCTTATTTATCTTCTGCAGGGAAAATATGAGCCTGAAAAGATCCAGAACTGGAATCTTGTACAAAAAGTTTTTGATTATGATCATTTTAATGAACTGGGCAAAATTAAAACAGCAACAAGAGACTCTTCTTTAAAGAGTTTTGATCCTCAAGACAAGGAACTTGGAAAGTTCCTGAATAAAAATATTTCTTTAGGCACTTATGATAAAAATATATTGTTTGAAATAAAAAACTGGGCCCTTAATTCTTCCTGGTCATATAGGGTGCAAATTGGAAATCTAAGATCTGCTGCAAAGAATGCATTAGTAGCAATAGAAGCTTTGAAAAAAGAATATCACCTGAAATAAATTATTTATGGAAGTACATGCCCACACCCACACCGAAAGAAAAAAATGGTTTCATTATCTCTGGGAATTTCTAATGTTATTTCTGGCCGTCTACTGTGGGTTTCTTGCAGAGAATGTACGGGAACATTCGGTAGAGCGGCATAGGGAGAAAGAATACATTGCTTCATTAGTGAACGACCTGGAGTTTGATACTGCACAATTCAATTACCAGCTTGATGTGCTTGAAAAGAAAATCCCATTCTTCGATTCGGTATTTCTTTTTTTAGATCATCCGGATTCTTTTAATAACAAGCTTCCGGTTAAAAACTGGATAAATGCTAACTCAGCAATATTTTATAAACCTGCTGAGCCTACTATCCAGCAACTAAAAAGCTCCGGCAACCTCCGATTAGTGGGAAATAAAAAGATTCTCGACAGTATTCTTGTTTATGACAGCTGGATAATCGGGGCCTATCTTGATCAGGTCAGATTATGTGTTCAGTTTCAAAACAACATATTAGAATTTTCGGGAAAAGTACTCGACTACCATAACTTTAACCAGCTATTAAATGAAAATGATCCAATCAAATGGAATACCGATTTGGGCTATAGTTTTATTTTACTTTCAAACAGCAAAGAGAAGATAAAGGAAATGTATAACCGGGAAGTGGATTTTAAAGTTGTTTCTGTTTTTATGAATACTATGCTTCAGAAAACCCGGAAAAAAGCAACGGATCTTATAGCTTTTATAAAAAATGAATACCACCTGAAATAAATATTTATGGAAGTACATGCCCACACACATACCGCCCGGAAAAAATGGACACATTATCTCTGGGAGTTTTTAATGTTATTCCTTGCCGTGTTCTGCGGATTCCTCGCAGAGAATCAACGGGAACATTTAGTAGAGCACCAGCGGGAAAAACAATTTATGATCACTCTTATAGAAGACCTGAACATTGATACTGCTGATATGAGCAGGTTAAAAAAAACTCTCTATTATGTGATGACGAGAAAAGACTCGATAAAAAAGTATCTTCATCCGCCTATAAGTGCAGAAAGGATCCCCGAATATTATAAAGAGTCATGGGTGGTTCCAAGGATGAGGTCATATACTTATAATGACAGAACGGTTGAGCAGCTCAGGAGTTCCGGTAATTACAGGTTAATAAGAAATAAAAACGTAACAGACAGCATCATTGCCTATGATATTCGTATGCGGGGAACATTTTCCAAAACTTATAATGTTCTATTTGAAAGCCAGTTAAAATTAATTGACCTACAAAATGATATTCTTGACGTAGGAATTGCTGATAAATACTTCGATGAAAATGATAACCTGGAGATCGATAACTTAAAAAAAGCCAATTTATGGCCGCTTCACTTATTGACAACCGACGCAAAGATTTTATTCCATCACTATAATGCATGCTTATCACATATAGGTTGGGTTATAAACCTGTATGAATGGATAGAAATAATGACAAGCAAGGCTATTAATCTGATCACAATGATTAAAAAAGAATATCACCTGAAATAAAAATCAATTAAGAATGACTTTACAAAATATAAAATAGCAATTCATAATTCTTAACTCTAAATTCTAAATTAAACAACATGGAAGTACATGCTCACACACATACTGCAAGGAAAAAATGGACGCATTATCTCTGGGAGTTTTTAATGTTATTCCTTGCTGTGTTTTGTGGTTTTCTTGCAGAAAATATCCGGGAGCATCAGCTAGAAAAAGAAAAAGGCAAACAATACATTCAATCTCTATATGAAGATTTGAAGACTGATACAACGAGATTAGGGCTTCTTATTAATTCTGATAAAGATAAAATTGCCGGGTTAAGTAATATGATAGCTTGTTATGATACTGTAACAAAGAACCTGAGATCAACCGCCTGCATGGGATTATTAATAAAGCATTCAAAGACCAATGCAGCTTTCCAGTTAACCGATCGTACATTAAGACAGCTTGCAAATGCCGGCGGTTTCAGATTATTGGGTAAGGAAGACGCCGATAGTATTCTTGGATATGAAAGTTCGTATAGACGATACCAGAATTTTGAATCCACTGTTTTCCAGACAGCACAGGATAATGTAAGAAACACATTAAATGAGCTGGCAGATTTCAGAGTGAATGCACCGGTTCAAAATTTCACTACTGCACTTGGTGGAGATACAGCCAGCGGCAAACTGCAAGGGCCATTACTATTTACTGATGACAGGGTATTGCTGAATAAATGGTTTAATGAATTAGCATTGTATTTACGGGTCACCAACGGTCAGCAAAATATATTGAGCGGATTAAAAGATAAAGCAACAGGCCTTATTCTTTATTATAAGAAAAGACATAACCTTCCATGAATTATTTATGGAAGTACATACCCACACCCATACCATCCCGATAGCTATCGGGAGAAAAAAATGGAATCATTACTTCTGGGAATTTTTCCAGTTATATTTGATCATCAATCCCATACACAATGCCTCTCTTCCAGCAGTCTGTTGTAAAAAAATATTTAAGCGACCTTGATAAAAATAATCTGCAGCAACGTTGGACTGTTTTCACTACACATTTTCATAATCTCACTATACAGCAAAACATTTTAAATGCAAAAGAAGAAGAATACCAGGAAGGTTTTGTAAGAGATTTGTTTGTAGACGTATTCGGCTACACACTGAACCCGCAACCCGATTATAATTTTGTACTGGAAAAGAAAACAGAAGCCGACAGTACAAAAAGTGACGGCGCTATTTTACAAGACGGTAAAGTGGTTGCTATAATAGAATTAAAAGATACCGCCATTACTGATCTTGATAAAGTGGAGAAACAAGCATTCGGTTATAAGCATCGCCATCGTGAATGTATTTATGTCATCACCGCCAATTTTCAAAAGCTGCGTTTCTATATTAATGATGCCATCGAATATGAAGAGTTTGATTTGTTTAATCTCACACAGGAACGCTTTGCCTTGTTATATCTCTGTCTCAGTGAAAAAACTATTTTTAAGAACATTCCGCTGCTTATAAAAAAAGCATCGCTGACACAGGAAGAAGCTGTTACCAAAAAATTGTATGATGATTACTCCGGCTTTCGCAAAAAACTATTTCATAATATTATTGACCTGAACCCGCAGTACCCAAAGATTGAACTGTTTCAGAAAACACAAAAACTGCTCGACCGTTTTCTCTTTATCCTTTTTGCTGAAGACCGTTTGCTGGTGCCGCCTAATTCAGTAAGAGAAATTTTAAGACAATGGCAGCAATTGAAAGAGATGGATGCTGAAGTGCCTCTCTATGAACGGTTCAAAAAATATTTCGGTTACCTCAACACCGGCCACCATGGAAAACAATATGAAATATTTGCTTACAACGGCGGCCTCTTTGCAACTGATGAAATGCTGGACCATATAAAAATTGATGATGCCCTATTGTATGATAGTTGTATGGCACTGAGCAATTATGATTTTCAAACAGAGATTGATGTAAACATACTCGGCCATATTTTTGAACACAGCCTGAATGAAATTGAAGAACTGCAGGCCGAAGCCAAAGGCAATGTAATAGATAAAACCAAAACAAGAAGAAAGAAGGAAGGCATTTTCTATACGCCCCGCTACATTACCAAGTACATTGTAGCCAACACCGTAGGCGCATTGTGCGAACAAAAGAAAGAGGAACTATCCATTAATGAAGA
>Ga0193749_1000043_pt1 | contig 14789 bp, 14 predicted proteins | sample L1s2metaG_FD_145081 | JGI IMG/M metagenome (GOLD analysis project Ga0193749, IMG submission 145081) | Soil microbial communities from a riparian zone of the East river system, Colorado, United States - L1s2 | ecosystem: Environmental > Terrestrial > Soil > Riparian zone | place: USA: East River...
ATCCGGCGGGCTCAAAGCCAAGGGCCATCCGATCGGCGCCACCGGCGTATCGATGCACGCGCTCGCTTCCATGCAGCTCACCGGCACTGCCGGCGACATGCAGGTGAAAAACGCCAAGCTCGGCGGCATCTTCAATATGGGCGGCACCGCGGTCGCCAATTACGTGAGCATTCTGGAGCGGCTGCGCTGAGGTGCGCTGACGTGCCGCGCCGGCATTTTTCAGAGCTCGCTCAGCCGGGCCAGGAGAGCTCACTTCCTGCGCTGCATGCAAAAACTACTCAGCCGCAGTCGTAAACTGCGCCTGCACGAGTTCGGCAAAGAAGCCGCCGCGGCGTTGCAGTTCGTCAAACGTGCCGCTCTCGGCGATGCCGCCGTTGCGAAAAACCAGAATGCGGCTGGCGTTGCGAATGGTGGCAAGCCGATGCGCAATCACAAAGGTAGTGCGGCCCTGCATTACTTCGTCGAGCGCGAGGTTCACGCGCTTTTCGGTTAGAGGATCGAGCGCGCTAGTCGCCTCGTCGAGAATGAGGATCGGCGGATCCTTGAGCAGTGCGCGCGCGATAGCGAGCCGCTGGCGCTCGCCGCCCGAAAGCAGTCGCCCGCGCTCGCCGATGCGCGCTTGCAAGCCTTCCTCATTGGCATCGATGAACTGTAGCGCCTGCGCCCGCGCCGCGGCCTCGCGTAATTCCTGCTCGCTCGCGTCCGGCTTGCCGACGCGCAAATTCTCGGCGATCGAACGGTTGAATAGCAGCGTCTCCTGGAACACAACGCCGATATTGCGGCGCAGTCCGCCGAGCGTAAGGTCGCGAATATCCCGGCCGTCGATCAAAATTGCGCCCGATTGCGGATCGAAGGCGCGATGCAACAGGGCAAGCGCGGTGGATTTGCCGCTGCCGGTCGGACCGACCAGGGCAATACGCTCGCCCGGCGATGCGGTGAAGCTCAAATGCGCAACCGCGGCACGCCTGCCGTCATAGGAAAATGACACATCTTTGAACTCGACCGCGCCGCGCACGCGGCCTGGGTCCATGGCGCCGGGTCGGTCGCGCACGGCAGGCACGGTGTCGAATACGCCGAAGAAATCGGCGAGCTTCGGTGCGTCGAGGAACAGGCGATTGGAGAAGCTGACCGCCTGTTCGAGTCGAGCTATGAGCAGCGCGGCGATGCTCATGAAGCTGACGATCTGGCCGACCGAAGCGAGGCCGACGAGCTTCAGATACGCTCCGACCAGCAAAATCACCAATAGCGTGAGCGTCGTGCCGGCACGCGTCAGCACGGCCGCAACCGCCCACCATGACAGGACCGGCATCTGCGCTCGCAGCAGCGAATCCACCGCGCTCTTAAGGCTGGAGACCTCGAGTTCGACGCGGGCATAGCTTTGCACCAGCGCCACATTGCCGAGCGCGTCGGCGGCGGTCTCGGCGACATCGGAGTATTGGCGCTCGACCGCGGTCTGCATGGCAAAGGCCTTGTTCATGACCACCATCGTGAGCGCGACGAAGGCGAGGCACAGCGCGATCAGCGGCAGCGCAAGCCGCCAGTTGAGCGCCAGCGAAGCGGGCAGCAGCAAAGCGATAAACACGAATGCGGCGAAATGTTCGCGAAAGAACGAGACCCAGAGCCACCACAGCGTGTCGGTGCCGCTGAGCATCACCTTAATCTGCCGGCCGGAATGCGCACCGGAATGACAGGCGAGCGTTAGCTGCAGCACGTGCTCGAAGTAATCCGCCAAGACCATATTGCGCCGACGGTGGGCGAGCCGGTCGGCAAACCAGGCAACGAGCGTGCTGGCGGAAATGATGAACAGGCCAAATCCCACCCAGGCGCCGATCAGCGGCGCCAGCATCCGTGCGGCGGACCCCAGGCCAGAAGGCAGCGCACCCGAGAGCGCATCGACTATGCGCCCCAACAGTACCGGCTCGACGAACTGCGCGCCGGCAAGCGCGATATTCGCCAGCGCCAGCGCGATCGCAAGCTTCGCATCGGACCGTAGTAAGCCAAGGACACGCAGATAGATGCGGATGAAGGACATGCCGAATTCTAAGCATGATCCCGAAAAGTGGTAACCGGTTTTCGGAAAAGATCATGCTCAAATAAAACAGCATGATCCCGAAAAGTGGTAACCGGTTTCCCGCTTTCGCGAAGCCCGCTTCGGCGGGCGAAGGCAGGTCGGAAAAGATTATGCTGCCGTCGGGCGCTTGACGGGGACGGTTTCGCGGTGTATTTAACCGATTAGTTATTTAACCGGATGGTCAAATTGTCGCTCGATTCCACCTTCGCCGCCCTGTCGGACCCCACCCGACGCGCCATTCTGGCGCGGCTCGCTGTCGGCGAAACTTCGGTCACTGACTTGGCCAAGCCGTTCGCGATGAGCCTGCCGGCAGTCTCTAAACATCTGAAGGTGCTAGAGCGCGCCGGCCTCATTGCCCGCGGCCGTGAAGCGCAATGGCGGCCGTGCCGCATCGAGCCGCGGGCGCTTAAAGACATCGACGATTGGCTCGCGCACTACCGCCGCTTTTTCGACGAGAGCTTCGACCGGTTGGACGCTTACCTGGAAAAGCTGCAGGCCAAAGAACGCACCAAGGATCGCAACAATCGAGGACCGAAGCGGAAGGACAGAAAACATGCCCGTAACAAGCAGCCTCGATCTTGACCGCGACCCGCGTTCGATCATCGGCACGCGCGAATTCGATGCGCCACGTGAACTGCTTTTTTCCGGCTGGACGGATCCAAAGCACCTCGCGCAATGGTGGGGACCGAACGGCTTTACCACCACCACTTACAGTTTCGATTTTCGCCCGGGCGGAACTTGGCGCTTTGTGATGCATGGGCCCGATGGCCGCGACTATCAGAATCTCATCACCTTCCAACAGATCGTGCCGCCCGAGCGCATTGTTTACCGCCACGGCGGAGCCGACGACGTCGAGCCGGTGCAGTTCCGGCAGACCATCATTTTCGAGGATCTCGGCGGCCGCACGCGCTTAATTTGGCGCGGCGACTTTCTGTCAGTCGCGGAACGCGATCGCGTCATCAGGGAATATGGCGCCGATAAGGGCTTGGCACAGACGATGGCGCGGCTGGCCGACTGCGTGGCGGCGCAAGCCTAGTTCCGAGCTTTTTTGCGTGCGGGTTGTCGGAATAGGGCGTGGCCGACCGTCCTTGGGACAATGAAAGGGAGAGGGGTCATGCTGGAACTGCTGCTTTACTGTCACATGAACGCAAATATGAAATACGCCGGCCATTTCGCTGCTGTCACAGCTTTCATTGCCATGGTGAACGCGCAATGCGACCGCTTATTCGCGTCCGGCCGCAAGCACCTGGCACCGGTGTTCGAGGGTTGGACGGAGCAGGAGCTGGTGAGATTGCTGGCTCGGCTGGATGCTTACGTCGCGTCAATGGCCTAGCGGGTGCAAGGGCGGAATGCCAAGGTCCCGTTCGTCCTTGGCGTAGTCGGCGCAATCATCAGACATTTACGCCGCAAGGAAAGGAGCCAAATCATGCAAGTGCAACCTTATCTGTTCTTCGACGGCCGCTGCGACGAGGCGCTGGAATTTTACAAAAAGACGATCGGCGCCGACGTGAAAATGGTGATGCGCTGGAAAGACAGCCCCGATAAAAACATGTGCACGCCGGCAATGCCGACAAGGTGATGCACGCCCAGTTCCAGGTCGGCGAAACGACGATCATGACATCCGATGGCCGCAATACCGGGCATCCGAAATTCGACGGCTTCGCGCTGTCGATTGCGGCGAAAGACGAAGCGGAGGCCGACAAGATGTTCGCAGCGCTGGGCGATGGCGGCCAGGTGACGATGCCGCTCGGCAAGACGTTCTTCTCGCCGCGTTTCGGCATGCTCGCCGACAAGTTCGGCGTGCACTGGATGATCCTCGTTCCGCAACACTAAGCATATCGTCAAACACGTAATCACGGGGGATTTCCATGCTTGCCGAAACCAAAAGCACCGATTTCGTGATCACGCGCGTGTTCGACGCGCCACGCGAGGTGCTGTGGAAGTGCTTCACCGAGCCGGAAAGCATGAAAGAGTGGTTTGGCCCGAAAGGCTCGGTCGTCGTGGCATCGAAAATGGATCTGCGTGTCGGCGGCACCTATCATGGTGCGATGCGGGCCGCCAACGGCACCGTGGCGTGGGCGAAATTCGTCTATCGCGAAATCGTCGCGCCGCAGCGCCTGGTCTGGGTGCATTCGTTTTCCGATGAAGCCGGCGGCCTCACGCGCCACCCGATGGCGCCCACCTGGCCGCTGCAAATGCTTACAACGGTCACATTCGAAGACGCGCCAGGCGGCGAGGGGAGTGGCAAGACCAAGCTCACGCTGCGCTGGTCGCCGCTCGATGCCTCGGCGGAAGAACAGGCAACTTTCGACGCGGCGCACGACAGCATGCGTGGCGGCTGGACCGGCTCGTTCGAGCGGCTTGACGCCTATCTCGCCAGTCCCAGCGCGCGTTGAGCTGGTGCAATTTGGCGCAGTAACTTGAGGAGATGATGATGGCTGTTGCAGAGCAGGCGACGCTGGCTGAACGTGAAATTACTATCACGCGCATGTTCGACGCGCCGCGCGCGGCGGTCTTCCGGGCTTGGACGGATGCCGGTCAACTCGCGCAATGGTGGGGACCCAAGGGGTTCACCAATCCGGTTTGCGAGATCGATGTTCGCGTCGGCGGCGCGATCCGCATCCATATGCGCAGTCCCGACGGCAACATCTATCCGATGAAGGGCGAGTTTCGCGAAATCGTGCCGCCGGAGCGGCTCGTCTTTACCAACATCGCTGTCGATGCGGCGGGTAATCCCATTATCGAAGGGCTCACCACGGTCACCCTTGCCGAGAAAGGCGGCAAGACGACGATGACGTTGCACACGCGCGGCCGCGCCGTGGTCGATTATGCCGTCGGCTACCTCAACGGCATGGAAGCTGGTTGGACGGGAAGCATCAACAAGCTCGAGACGCTGCTCACCCCCGGCGGCTAAATCTCCCCCGCTTCGCCGCAGAGCGGCTAGAATGCCGGCATGAATGGAGTGACGGCCGCGCTGCCGCCGTTCCAGGCGCCATACGCTCAACCCGACGAGGAACTGGCGGCGAGATTTTTAGCGGATGCGGCGCGCGAGCCGGCCGCAGAACGCCGGGTCGATGCGCGCGCGCGGCGCTTAATTGAGGCGATCCGCGCCAAGATCGGCGGCTTGGGCGGGGTCGAGGATTTTCTGCATGCCTTTTCGCTCTCCACCAAAGAGGGCCTCGCGCTCATGGTGCTGGCCGAGGCGCTCCTGCGCGTGCCTGATGCGGCCACTGCGGATCGGTTGATCGAAGACAAGCTCGCCGGCGGCCGTTGGCTCGACGGCGACGTCAAGTCGACGGCGCTCCTGGTCTCCGCCTCGGCTTGGACACTTGGGGTTGCGGCGCGCGTCATTCATCCCGGCGAAACGCCGGAAACGATCCTGGACAATGTCGTGCGCCGGATCGGGCTTCCGGCGATGCGCGCGGCAACGCGCCAGGCGATGCGGCTGTTGGCTTCGCACTTCGTGATGGGGCGGACGATTGAAGAGGCGCTTTCGCGCGCGAATGCGCATCCGCAATTGCGCTATTCATTTGATATGCTCGGCGAGGGCGCGTGGACCGGTGCCGACGCGGAGAACTATTTAGAAGCTTATGCCGGCGCCATCGCCGCTATCGGCGCAGATGGCGGCAACAAACATTCGCGCGTCCAGCCGGGAATTTCCGTCAAGCTTTCGGCGCTGCACCCACGCTACGAGGCGATCTCGCGCGAGCGTGTGCGCGAGGAATTGACGCCGCGGCTCATTGAACTCGCGGAACTGGCCAAGGCGCACGATTTGCAATTCACCGTCGACGCGGAAGAGGCCGATCGGCTGGAACTGTCCCTTGAGGTGATCGCCGCGGCACTCAGCGATGGCGCGCTCGGCGGCTGGGATGGCTTCGGCCTCGCGGTGCAGGCCTATCAAAAGCGCGCTCTGGCGCTGATCGATTGGGTCGAGGAAGTGGCCGCAGCCACAAACCGCAAGCTGACCGTGCGACTGGTCAAGGGCGCCTATTGGGATACCGAAATCAAACGCGCCCAGGAGCGCGGCTTGGCGGATTATCCGGTCTTCACCCGCAAGGCGATGACCGACCTTTGTTACATGGCCTGTGTGAAGAGGCTCTTGGCGGCGCGCAACCGGCTGTTTCCGCAATTCGCCACGCACAACGCCTTGACCGTTGCCGGCGTCATCGAGGATGCCGGCGGCATCGACGGATTCGAATTCCAGCGGCTCTACGGCATGGGCGAAGCGCTCTACGAGGCGCTGCTTGCGGAATTTCCGCAAACCCTTTGCCGTGTCTATGCGCCGGTCGGCGGCCATCGCGATCTCCTGGCCTATCTGGTGCGCCGGCTGCTGGAGAATGGCGCGAACTCTTCCTTCGTTTCGGCCGCCGCCGATCCCAGCGTGTCGGTGGCCGACATCCTGCAGCGGCCGCAGAGTTGGATTGGCGAGGCCGCGCTAGCGCGCAATCGAAAAATTCCATTGCCGCGCGACATTTATCAGCCGGAGCGCCGTGCCGCCGCCGGCATCGAATTCGGCGACCGCGCCAGCGTCGAGGCGCTGCTCGGCGAAATTCGCGAGGCCGCCAATGCGAACGCGGAAGCCGCGCCGCTGGTCAATGGCGTGGCGCTGCCGGGCATCGACCGGCACTTGCATTCGCCGATTGACGGCAGCGCGATCGGCCTCGTCCGCGAAGCCGACGATGCGATCGCCCGCGCCGCCATCGCCGCGGCATCCGATGGCTTCGCCGCCTGGGCGGCAAAGCCGCTCGAATATCGCGCCACGGTTCTCGATCGCGCCGCCGATCGGCTCGAACGCAATCGCGGCCGCTTGCTGGCCTTACTGCAGAACGAAGCTGGCAAGACCTTGGACGATGCCGTCGCCGAACTGCGCGAGGCGGTCGATTACTGCCGCTATTACGCCGCGCAAGCGCGCACGACGCTCGCGCCCCAAGCGATGCCCGGGCCGACCGGCGAAGGCAACCAATTACGCTACCGCGGCCGCGGCGTGTTCGTCTGCATCTCGCCGTGGAATTTTCCGCTCGCCATCTTTGTCGGCCAGATCGCCGCGGCGCTCCTTGCCGGCAATACGGTGGTCGCGAAGCCGGCGGAACAGACCCCGCTTATTGCCGCGCTCGCCGTTTCGCTCCTCCATGAAGCCGGCGTGCCAAAAAGCGCGCTGCATCTGGTTCCTGGCGACGGCGCGATCGGCGCACGCCTCGTCGCGCACCGGCTCCTCGCCGGCGTAGCGTTCACCGGTTCGACCGAGACGGGGCAGGCCATCAATCGCGCGCTCGCCAAGAAAACAGGCCCGATCGTGCCGCTCATCGCCGAGACCGGTGGCATCAACGCCATGATCGTCGACGCGACGGCGCTACCTGAGCAAGTGTGCGATGACGTGCTGACCTCGTCGTTCCGCTCCGCCGGGCAGCGCTGTTCGGCACTTCGCCTACTTTGCCTGCAGGAGGAAATCGCCGAGCCAATGCTCGACATGCTGGCAGGCGCCGCGCGCGAACTGAAAGTCGGCGATCCGCGGCGCATTGGCACTCATGTCGGCCCGGTGATCGATGCCGAAGCCAAGGCGAACCTGGACGATTGGCTTAGCGAACAGGAGCGCGCGGATCGAGTGAAATTTCGTTGGGATCGGCATGGCCGTCTGCCGGCGGATGGGACCTATGTCGCGCCCGCCATCGTCGAACTCGACGGCGTCGCCGAGCTTGATCGCGAAGTCTTCGGCCCGGTGCTGCATGTCGTGCGCTGGCAGCCGGAGCGGCTGGACGCGCTGTTGGACGACATCGCCGCGAACGGCACCGCGCTGACACTCGGCATCCAATCGCGCATCGATCTTCGCATCGAGCGGATTGCCGGCCGGCTCCCGCACGGCAATATTTATGTCAACCGTAATATGATCGGCGCGGTCGTCGGCGTGCAGCCGTTCGGCGGTACAGGACTTTCAGGGACCGGACCCAAAGCCGGTGGGCCGGATTATGTGCGGCGCTTTGCGGCCGAGCAGGTCGTGACCATCAACACCGCCGCGGCCGGAGGCAATGCCGGGCTGTTAGCCCTGGAAGATTGAACCCCGGTAAAGCAGGTTTTTTAGCTCTTTTTTGCCTTCCGAAGCCAAAAACCTGTTGCGGCGGCGGGAATTAACACAATCGCGACAAGATCGCGTTATTCTGATGCCCCATGAGTGATTCGATTGCCCGGCTCTATCAGGCCGCCTATGCCTGCCGTAACGACGATCCGTCCACCTCGCGGACGGCGCGGCTGTTGCGCTCGGGCCGCAGCAAGATGGCGAAGAAGCTCGCCGAGGAGGCCGTGGAGGTCGTGATCGACGCCATGCACGGCGATCGCCAGGCCGTCGTCAAGGAAAGCGCCGATCTCATCTATAACCTCGTGGTGCTGTGGATCGCCTCCGGCATCAAGCCGGACGATGTGTGGAAAGAGATGGACCGGCGCGAGCGGCTCCTTGGCATCGCCGAAAAGGTGCCGAAGAAGCTGCCGGAAGAGTTTCCACGGCGTAAGATCGTCGTGCTCGAAGGCCGCCGGGCGCGCAAGCAGCGCTGAGCTTCCGCGCCTGCTATTATTTCCGTAATGCTCGAGCAGGTTATTTCGACGCTCGCCGCCTGGATCGTCGCTGTGATCTCGGCGGCCGGCTATTTCGGCGTCGTCGTCCTCATGGCGATCGAGTCGGCCTGCATTCCACTGCCGTCCGAAGTCATCATGCCGTTCGCCGGCTATCTCGTTTCCATCGGCCAGTTCAGCCTGATCGGCGCTGCGACGATGGGCGCACTCGGCTGCAATGTCGGTTCGACGGTCGCCTACTACGTCGCCGCCAAGGGCGGCCGCAAGGCATTCGAGCGCTGGGGCGCGTATGTCCTGGTCAGCGCCGCCGAGCTTGATCGCGCCGAGCATTTTTTTGCGCGCTACGGCGCCATTACGGTTTTCATCGGCCGGCTGTTACCGGTAGTGCGGACCTTCATCGCCTTTCCGGCGGGATTGGCGCGCATGCCGATGCTGAAATTCCAGGTCTATACGTTTCTCGGGTCGTGGCCCTGGTGTTTTGGCCTGGCCTATATCGGCATGTTGTTGGGCGCGCGCTGGAACAGCGACCCGACTTTTCGCAGCCTGTTTCACCGCTTTGATGTCGTCATTGTCGTCCTGCTGGCCGCCGGATTGGCATGGTTTGTTTGGATCAGGTGGCGGGAAAGTCGGCGCTCTGGAGCATGATCCCGAAAAGTGGGAACCGGTTTTCGGAAAAGATCATGCTCAAACAAAAAGCTAGAGTGGACGACGATTCGACGAAATCTATTCCTGCTCTATTGTCGGCAAGTAGGGTTACAAGCAGGGCTGATCGGCGGACCCTGCTCTATGATTGGCCAGCGCGGGTCGGTGAGTTATTTTGACTTGTTGAGGCCCAATTTGGCCATCAAGAGTCTTGTTAGATTGCCAGGAAGCGACGGCAATCGTGACACGCCATTACGGGGTGGCCGTGACAGCAGGCGATAGCAATAGAAGAAATACAACGGCAGCTGGCACGGGCGCGGCAGCGCGATCACCTATGCAATCATTCGTGCAATCATTTTTGGCGCGCGCTTCGGCCCGCTGTTTGCTCGCGGCGACGCTTACCGCCGCGACGGCCGGCATCGCACTCGCCCAAAATGTTCAACCGACGCCCTCCGCCCCAACCACGACTCCGTCCACGGTACAACCGGCGCCCGCGCAACCGCCTGCTCCTCCGTCTGCCGGCGTGACGCTGCCGCCGCAACCGCCGCCGCCGAGCGCAGCCTTGCCGCCGCCTGCGCCCGAGAAGCGCGGCTTCTTCGATCAGGTGGCGCGCTGGTGGCACGACTCCGTTGCTGACTTCAATGCCAAGCTGAAGGAGCAGCAGTCCAAGCTCGACGACTTCAATAAAAAGTCGGCGGATGCCGCCAAGGATGCCGCTGCAGCAACTGGGCAAGCGATGAAGAATGCGGCAGACGCGGTAGTGAAATCGGCGACCTCGAAAGTGATCGAGATCCAAGCGCCGTGCGCGATCGCAGGCAACGGCGCCGCCGATTGCGCGAGTGCCGCGGTGAACGCCTGCAAGGGCAAGGGATTCGCCGACGGCCAGCCGCTCGATGTCCGTACCGCCGAGAAATGCAGTGCTTCGCTGTGGCTCCAGGGACAAAAACAACCGGCAGACTGTGCGGTCGAAACCGTCGTGCTGCGCGCCGCCTGCCAATAAGCGCGCGCTTTCTCTCAAGCCAACTGTGCTAAACCTCTCGCCGCCAAAGCATGATCCCGAAAAAGCTTACCGCGGACAACCGGTTGCACTTTCGTCTGATGCTTCGGCGGGCGAAGGCAGGTCGGAAAAAAAGATCATGCTCAAACAAAAAGGGGGAGTTTGGCCGCCATGATGTCTGACGCCGATCGCAGGAAAGCTGCCGATATACTTGTTACCGCCGAGAAAGACCGCAAACAGGCGGTTCAGCTGACAAAGACCTGGCCCGGCATCACCATGGAGGACGCCTATGCGATCTCCTCCGAGGTCGCCAGACGCAAGATCGCGGCCGGCGCCAAGCTCATCGGGCACAAGGTCGGGCTTACGTCCAAGGCCATGCAGCGCTCGTCGCAAATCGACGAGCCCGATTATGGCCATCTCCTCGACAGCATGATGATCGCTGACGGCGCCCGCGTTCCGCATGAAAATTATTGCGTACCGCGTGTCGAAATCGAACTTGCCTTTGTGCTCGGCAAGCCGTTGCGCGGCCCTGGGATCGGGCTGCCCGATGTGCTGCGCGCCACGGAATATGTCGTACCAGCGATCGAGATCGTCGATGCGCGGCTGCAGGACCCGCGCAAGATTTTCGACACGGTTTCCGACAATGGCGCCGCGGCCGGTATCGTGATCGGCGGCCGGCCGGTCGGTCCGCTCGATATCGATCTGCGCTGGGTCGGTGGCATCATGTACCGCAATTCGGAGATCGAGGAGACCGGCGTCGCCGCTGGCGTGCTCGGCCATCCGGCGCTAGGCGTGGCTTGGCTTGCCAACAAGCTCGGCCAGCACGGCGTCGCGCTCGAAGTCGGCCATCTGGTGCTCGCCGGTTCGTTCACGCGCATCGTGCACGCGCGCAAGGGCGATACGCTGCACGCCGATTTCGGCAGCCTCGGCGGCATCGCTGTGCAATTTGTTTGAGGTTCCTCCGCGCCCGCCGATCATGCGGTGGACGTACGAGTTTTCAGCAACAAATTCCCGTTCAAAAGCTAAATTCTATTCAATGCGACAGGCAGCCGATCTCCGCCATGCAACCCGGGCCAGCCGCAAGTGTGAACCGGAATCCGTGCAATTTGACGATCGCGGCGACCATACTCAAGCCCAGGCCCAGGCCTTTGGTGTTTCGACTTTTGTCCGAGCGATAGAAGCGCTGGGTCACCGCTTCTCGTTCGATCTCGGGGATGCCGGGGCCGGTGTCGCTAACCCGGATTACGGTCTCGCCTTCCTGGTGAAGCAATGCGAGCTCCACGCGTCCGCCTTCGGGGGTGAATTTAACGGCGTTGTCGACCAGATTGGTGACGGCCTCGAAAAGAAGATCGCGGTCGCCGCGCACAGTCGCCCCATCGGGAGCCTCGACCCAAAGGGCGACACCCTTGTCCTCCGCGATCGGGTCGTAGAGATCGCCCACTTCGCGAATCAGAGGGGCAAGTTGGACCTCGCCAAACCCTTCGCGCCGGCGCCTATGCTCGATTTCCGTGATGCGCAACAGCGCCGTGACTGTGGTCAACGATTGGTCGAGACCAGCGATCGCCTGATCGGCAACTGCGCGTAATTCCTCCAACGTTGAGGCGTGTTCGCGGCCGCGTTCGAGGCGTATCCGCACGCGGCTGAGCGGCGTGCGCAGGTCATGAGCAATGTTGTCGCCTACCACCTTCGCTTCCTGCAGAGCTTCCTCCAGCTGCGCCGCGCGCACCGCCGCGGTTATGTCGCTGCCCACGCCCCGGTAACCAAGGAAACGTCCTTGCGGATCAAATAGCGGCTTGCCGCTCGTGGCAATGTAGACTTCGGAACCGTCAATGCTGTTGGTGGCTCTGTACCTGAAATCGCGGAATGGCTTGTGCGCATCGAGGTCCGCCATGTGACGCCGCCACTTTTCTGGCTCCTCCTCGACATCGCGAGCGAGTTCCCATCGCATCAGGCCGATCCGGCGGACGGGCATCCCAAGGGGGCTGAGCTGGTCGGATACATTGATGAAACGGTGGTCCGGCCCGGTTTCCCAGTACCAATCGAAAGCCGACTCGGTGTAATCGCGAAATCGCTGCTCGCTCTCACGAAGCGCATCTTCGGCACGCTTTTGGTCTTCGATGTCGGTAGAGACGCCGTACCATTTTACAATTTTTCCGAGTTCGTCACGGAGCGGCTGGGCGCGGCCTAGGAACCAGCGATATTCCCCGTCCGCCCTGCGGAGGCGTTCTATGTTCTCAAACGAAGTCCCAGTTTCCACGGCGACGCGCCACCTGTCTCCCATACGATCGACCGGATGGAGCACTTTGTTCCATTCTCGTACATCGTCCAAGGAGAGGCCGATTTCCTCCCAACGTTGATTGATAAAATCGACAGAGCCGTCAGGCAAAGCAGTCCAGACCAGCGCTGGAATCGTATTGATGGCGAGTCGAAGCTCCCTTTCCGCCTGCTTGGCTACTGCTTCGGCCTGAAGCGACAGGATCAACAGGAAGATTCCGGAAACGCAGAACGCGACGATGACGACAATGATGGCGAGCAGATCGGTCGACAGCGCCGGCGCGCCTGCGGCCGCTCCCGGGTACGGCAACAGCGTCAAGCCTACCATGGCCGTGTAGTGCATTCCCGAAACTGCGACGCCGAGGGTGATCGCCGACAGGATCAGCGGCGGCCGTCCGCCGCGGCCGGTCGCCAGCCACAGCGCCAAACCCGACGCCGCGATCGCGATCGCCATGCTGGCGGCGACGTAGTAGCGATCGTGGATCATGTAGGCGCTGGCAGAAAGCGCGCTCATGCCGATGTAGTGCATGGCGAAAATGCCGCCGCCCATCAGGCACGCGGATAGCGTCAAGCGCAGAAGCGTGAGCGCCCCGGAGCTGGCGGCATAAACGGCGGCGCCGACCACGACGACGCAAACCAGAAACGACAGGAGCGTCGGGAATACCAGATAGTCGATCGGAAACGACGTGCGCGCTGCTAGCATGCCGACGAAGTGCATGGTCCAGATGGCGATGGCCAGCGAGAAGGCCGCGCCAGCCAGCAGCAAGCGCCGTCGCATGCCGGCGGCGGCGCCGATTTGCACCGCCAGACTCAAGCCGACATAGGCGCCCTGAATCGCCATGACGATCGAGAGCAGGACAAGCCAGGTTTCGTAGGTCACTGGCATTGCCGTCATATCCTTCGCCAGGAGACGACGCTTAAGCCCATTCTCCAATGGGTTCTGGAGCCATTATAGATGAGTTTGCGGCTGCCGCGAGACCGGGCTTTGGCGCCATCTCGCGGCGCCTGATGGCGGCAGCAACAGATAGGATGGTGAGAACCATTGATACAAAGTAGCTGCAATTGCATTACGACTTTGAGTCGGGTGGGGAACTGAGACTCCTGAACCGAAGCGTAGTGGACCACCAGCCGAAAACTGTTGCTGGAAACTTGATGAAGCAGCAGAGATTGTTGCGAGCGCGTTTTCCAAGATGTGATCCACGCAACCCTCAATCGCCCGTCAAACGTACGCCCGACAGCTGGTACTCATCGCGATCGTTGACTTTCGCGCACATTTGCCGCGTAGCTTTCGCGCAATCCGAAACACGCAATCCAAAAAGCACGACATGAAAGCGCGACATGGCTGAACCGATCAAAATCCGCATGGGCGGCTATGGCCCGCCAAGCACATCATTTTCGCGATCGCTCAAATTGATCGGCGATACGCTCGCTGCGCGCCTGGGCGACCGCGTGCGCATCCACTACGTCTGGAACATCATGGATTTCGGCTACCGCGCCGAAGAAATCTTGAGCTTGGTCGAAGACGGGATACTGACGCTCGGCTATCAGTCGTCGAGCTATCTAACCGACCGCGTGCCAGACCTAGGCTTCGTCGATCTGCCGTTTCTGTTCGAGCGCCGCGACCAGGCGCGCGCCGCTATCGATGGCGAGCTCGGCCGCTATCTGGCCCACAAGATCGAAGCACGCGTGAATTACCGCATCCTCGGCTATTTCGAAAACGGCTTCCGTCACATCTCCAATCGTCTGCGCACCATCCGCACGCCGGCAGATCTTGCCGGCATGCGCATCCGCGTGCTGCCGAGCGAGGTGCAGGCCAGGACCTTCGAACTCCTTGGCGCCATTCCGCTGCGCTGCGACTTGACCGAAGCGATCGCCGCGATCAAGGCCGGCGCCATCGACGCGCAGGAGAATCCATTCGCCAACACCGTGACCTATGGCGTGCACAAGTTTCATCATTTCCACACGGTTACCAACCATTTCTATATTTCGCGGCCGATCTTCCTTAACCGCACGCAATTCGACGCCTGGCCGCTCGATATGCAAAGCGCGATGGGCGAGGCAGTCACCAAGGCGATCGCATTCCAACGCGAGCTCGCCATCGAGGAGGATCGCGAAGCGCGCGCGGCGATCCTAGCTGCCGGTTGCGAAATCAACGCTTTAAGCGCCGACCAGCATGCGCAATTTCGTGAAGCGGTGGCGCCGCTACTCGACGAGGCGCGCCGGACTTACGGCGCGGAAATGTTC
>Ga0193749_1000044_pt1 | contig 14737 bp, 16 predicted proteins | sample L1s2metaG_FD_145081 | JGI IMG/M metagenome (GOLD analysis project Ga0193749, IMG submission 145081) | Soil microbial communities from a riparian zone of the East river system, Colorado, United States - L1s2 | ecosystem: Environmental > Terrestrial > Soil > Riparian zone | place: USA: East River...
ACGACGTCACGACGCCCGCGTGCCTTGGCTCGAAGAACGCAAAAGCCGTTCTCGGCATTATGATACGTGACGCGCTCGACGAGACCAGCAAGAGCCTCCTGCGACTGATTCTCGGACGAGTGTTTCATGGACGGCGCGACATAATCACCAATTGCACGCAAGCCATTCTGCTCAAGCCGGCGACTGGGCGGCAACGTTGGTGGCGTGACTTAGCCTCGAGTCTCAAACTTTTCCAATGCAACATAGTCGAACGTCGCAAGCACACCACATCGGATTATTGCGTTGGCTTTCGACTCAGATTGAGTCGAGTCGCCTGCTTCCGCTACGCTTCCGGTGGCATTTGCCGCAAAATCGATCGTGGCTTTAAGTTATTGAAGTCATTGGTGGAGCCGAGGGGATTTGAACCCCTGACCTCCGCAGTGCGATTGCGGCGCTCTCCCAACTGAGCTACGGCCCCGCCATATCCCGCCAAGATAGCGCCAACCTTGCATCACGCTAGCGTCAAGCGGCGAAATTACTGCCGATTTTGGCGAGTGCGGGCCATTTAGGGCTGCCATCCCGGAGTGTCAAGGACGGCGGCCAAGCAGGGCCCGCCCGCCGCGGCATCGGCTTGTTCCGGCGCGGCAACACCGGTAAACCCTGCGCCACGGCACTTGAGCTGGGGCGCGCAATGATCGAGCTTCTCCAATTCATCTCTTATCTGCTCACTATTTATGTCTACATCGTCATCGCGATGGCGATCTTGAGCTGGCTGATCGCGTTCAACGTGGTCAACACGCGCAATCAGATCGTGCACATGATCGCCGAGCTGCTCTATCGATTGACCGAGCCGGCGCTGCGTCCAATCCGCAACGTTCTGCCGAACATGGGCGGCATCGACATTTCGCCGATCATTTTATTTCTCATCATTTTGTTTATTCAATCGGTCATTCTGCCCAACATTGCCAAACTGTTCATCTAAGAGTCGATCCTGACGTCATGGCTTCAACGCCATGTTAAAGAGACCATCGTCGAAGCCATGGTCGAGACCTTCTTCGAGACCATGGATGCGCGTGGCGGACGGGATCGTGCTCGATGTGCGCCTGACGCCGCGCAGCGCGCGCGACGCGATCGAGGGCATCGAGTGCCGCGCCGACGGACGGACCGTGCTCAAGGTAAGAGTGCGCGCGGCTCCGGTGGAAGGCGAAGCCAACGAAGCGCTGCGGCGGCTCATCGCCAAAGCGCTTGGCATTGCGCCGCGGCAGGTCGAGCTCGCAGCGGGGGCGGCCGCGCGCCTCAAGCGGCTGCAAATTGCGGGCGACGCGCAGATGCTCGACGCAATGCTTGAGCGCTTGTTGAAGGGAACGGCAGAGTGCCAAAATGAGCGCCAAAATTAGCGCCAAGATCATCGACGGCAAGGCGATCGCTGCCGATCTGCGCGCCGCCGTCAAAGCCGAGACGCAGCTTTTGACGGCCGCGCACGACATTGTGCCGGGGCTTGCGGTCGTGCTGCTCGGCGACGATCCGGCGAGTAGATCCTATGTCACGAGCAAATCCCGCGCCGTGCTCGAAGTGGGTATGCGCCCGTTCGACCATCACTTGCCGGCCGATGTGAATGAGGCTGGACTGCTCGCGCTGGTGCAAAAGCTCAATGCCGATCCGGCGGTGCACGGCATTCTGGTGCAGGCGCCGCTGCCGCCGCAGATCAGCACCAACCGTATTGTGGCCGGCATCGATCCGGCCAAAGACGTCGACGGCTTTCATCCGCTCAATGCCGGCCGGCTTGTCAGCGGCTTGCCAGCGCTCGCACCTTGTACTCCGATCGCCTGCATCAAGCTGATCAAGACAGTCCGCACCTCGCTCGCCGGCTGCGACGCGCTGATGGTGGGACGCTCGCATATTGTCGGCAATCCGCTGGCCCAGCTCCTTCTCAAGGAAAATGCGACGGTGACGATCGCGCATACCCGCACGCGCGATCTGCCAGCCTATTGCCGCCGAGCCGAAATTCTCTGCGTCGCCATCGGTCACGCCGAATTCATTCGCGGCGACTGGATCAAGCCGGGCGCCACTGTGATCGATATCGGCATCAACCGCGTGGACGCCGGCGGCAAATCGCGCATTGTCGGCGACGTGAACTTTGCCGAAGCGCTCAATGTGGCCGGCGCGGTGACGCCGGTGCCTGGCGGCGTCGGGCCAATGACGATTGCCTGTCTTCTGGTCAATACGCTGCGCGCCGCTTGCATGCAGGCCGGCTTGCCGGCGCCGGAGATCTGATCTTAGCTATTCCAGCCGAAGGCCACTTTGTCGAGCACGCGGGCACCGAATTTTTCCGAAGACCGCGCCACCGCCTTGCCGCCGAGCGCGCGATAGAACTCGACCGCATTTTCGTTCTCCGAGAGCGCCCACACGATCAGCGATTTCAGCGCGCTCTGCGCCAGATCGCGCCGCGCCGCCGTGAACAAGCGCCGGCCGAAGCCCAAGCCCTGGAATTCTGGCCGCAGATAAAGTTCGTAGATTTCGCCGTCGTAATAGAGGCTGCGCGCCCGGTTGCGCCCGTAATTGGCATAGCCCGCGATCTTGTCGCCGAATTGAAGGAGCGCAATGCGGCTGCCCTTGCGAATCGCGCTTTCCCACCACGCCGGACCGCGCCGATTGATGAGCCGGCGCAGCTCGGCGCCCGGGATAATTCCCTGATAGGCGGTCCGCCATGCCTCATCGTGCGCCTCCGCAACCGTGGCGGCATCGCTCGCCCGGGCGCGGCGGATTTCGATAAGGACGGTGCTCATGATGCGGTGCTCATGACGCGGTCTCGACGTTATCGACCCGAGGAGTAGTCTTAGCGCTCGTCCCCGGCCGAGCTCATCGGTGCGATCAAAGCAAGCAAGATGGCGGCCTGCAAGACTTCACCTTCCATTTCACCACATCGATTATTACCGGAAAGAAATGGGGCCTGCCAGAATTGCAAACAGGAAAATGCGCTTCTGCCGCGCAATCCGCGACGGCTGTTGCAATCCCGTCACGGTTGGGGACTTTTTGCCGCGCTCGCGCGCCACGCGCGGTTATTTATGACAAGATGCGCCTCGAATCATAGCCGCCGAGGCGGCGCGTGCGGAAAGCAACGCGGGCACGCTTAGACGCGCTCGGCTTCTTTGCGCCGCTCGTCGCGTTTGCGCTCGTTTGGATCGAGCAGCTTCTTGCGCAGCCGTATCGATTTTGGCGTCACTTCGACGAGCTCATCGTCCTCGATATAGGCCAGGGCCTTCTCCAGCGTCATGCGAATCGGCGGCGTAAGCCTTATCGCTTCGTCTTTGGAATGGGTGCGGATATTGGTGAGCTTCTTGCCCTTGAGCACGTTGACCTCAAGGTCATTGCCGCGGGTATGCTCGCCGACGATCATGCCGCGATAAACTTTCCAGCCCGGCTCGATCATCATCGGGCCGCGGTCTTCGAGATTCCACATGGCATAGGCGACGGCCTCGCCTTGATCGGTTGAGATCAATACGCCATTGCGGCGGCCGGCGATTTCACCGCGATGCGGGCCATAGGCATGAAACAGCCGGTTCATGACGGCGGTGCCCCGCGTATCGGTCAGTAGTTCGCCGTGGTAGCCGATCAGCCCGCGCGTCGGCGCGTAGAAGATCAGCCGCACCCGTCCGCCGCCGGATGGGCGCATCTCGATCATCTCGCCCTTGCGCTCGGCAAGTTTCTGCACGACGACGCCGGCGTGCTGTTCGTCGACGTCGATGACGACTTCTTCGATCGGTTCGAGGAGCTCGCCCGTCAGGCCATGCCGAAACAGCACCTTCGGCCGCGACACCGAAAGCTCGAAGCCTTCGCGCCGCATGGTCTCGATCAGAATGCCAAGCTGCAATTCGCCGCGGCCGGCGACCTCCATTGAATCTTTTTCGTTGGATTCCGAGATGCGTAGCGCCACATTGCCCTCGGCCTCGCGCAACAGCCGCTCGCGGATCACCCGGCTTTGCACCTTGTCGCCCTCGGTGCCGGCGAGCGGCGAATCGTTGATGCGGAATGTCATCGTCAGCGTCGGCGGATCCATCGGCTGCGCCGGCAATGGCTCGGTTACTTCGGGCGCGCACAGCGTGTGCGAAACGGTAGCCTCGGGCAGGCCGGCGATGGCGACGATGTCGCCGGCGAAGCCTTCCTCGATCGATGCGCGCTCGAGTCCGCGGAAGGCGAGCACCTTGGTGACGCGGCCTTCTTCGATCAGAGCGCCGTTGGGATCGAGAACCTTCACGGTTTGATTGGCCCTCACCGAGCCGGCGCTGATTCGGCCGGTGACAACGCGGCCGAGATAGGAATTGGCCTCCAATATCGTGCCCAGCATGCGGAACGGGCCGTCCTCGACCCCCGGCGGCGCGACATGGCGGATCACCAGATCGAACAGCGGCGCCATGCCTTTATCCTTGGGTCCGGCGGGGTCGGCGGCCATCCAGCCCTGTTTGGCCGAACCGTAGAGAATGGGGAAATCGAGCTGCTCCTCGCTGGCGTCCAGCGCGGCAAACAAATCAAACACGGCATTCGCCACCTCGGTCGGGCGCGCGTCCGAGCGGTCAACCTTGTTAATGACGACGATCGGCTTGAGCCCCATCTTCAGCGCCTTGGAAACCACGAATTTGGTCTGCGGCAGCGGTCCCTCGGCGGCATCGACCAGCACCAGCGCGCCGTCGACCATATTGAGGATGCGCTCGACCTCGCCGCCGAAATCGGCATGGCCCGGCGTATCGACGATATTGATGCGAGTATTCCGCCACACCAGCGAGGTCGCCTTCGCCAGAATCGTGATGCCGCGCTCGCGCTCGAGATCGTTGGAATCGAGCGCGCGCTCGATCACGCGCTGGTTCTCGCGGAACGAGCCCGATTGCTGCAGCAGCCGGTCGACCAGCGTCGTCTTGCCATGGTCGACGTGGGCGATAATGGCGATGTTGCGCAGGTCCATTGGGGGCTTTGTGAAAACGGGCGAATCCTGGAAAATTCACGGGCCCCGAAGGGCCCGCGATTCGCATGCGGTATATAGGCATAAATGGCGCCGAGGCAATCGCCGCCTCCATGCGGAGACGCCTACGCGGCAGAAAAGCTAAGCAGCAGCGGCGTTGCCGGCGGGCTTGGCGGCGCTACCGGCCGGCTCGGCGCCGGCGTCCTCGGTCAATCTATCCGCGCGATCGAGTATGGCGGTGCGCCGCGCGGCGATCGCGAAGCGAAGCTGATCGAGCGCGAAGGCAAACGACATGCGCACGGTCTCGTCGAATTCCTCATGCTCACCCTGATGGACGATTGCGATCACGAGATTGTCCGCTTCGACCTGAAGCTGTTCGAGCGTTGCCAAGCTCTGCGCCGCATGCGCCTTGCGAACGAGATCGAGCACGCGTTGCAATAGCCGCAGCCGCCGCGTGCGCTTGTCCCGGCGCAGATAGCCCGCCATGCCGGCAAGGGCCGATCCGAATACCGGAAAGATCAGCATGCCGTAGAAGATATCGTCGCCGTATTTGTCGAAGAACGATTGCTGACTGTCGTTCAGATAGGCGAGCGCACCTGAATGCGCGACCACATCGGCATCCTTGTCGGTCGAGGGCGCCGCAATCTTGATCTCGCCTGGCACCGCGGCGGCAAGCGCTTGGCGGGAGGTAAAGATAAGCTTCGCCAGCGCGGCGATGACGGAATCGCTGTATGATTTCCGCGCCATCAGATATTCGGCAAAGCTGAGACTCTTGAGACTGTCGTCGGGCGTCGGCGGAGTGCCGCCGAAAGTGCCGGCGTCGATGTCGATCGATTCGAACACGGGATTGCGCTTGGCGATGCCATCGGCCTGATCTATTTCAACAAAACTTGGCGCTTCGCCGTTTCGACTGGCCGCCTTGACCGCGTCGGAAATGGCCGCGCCGGTGGCCGCGCCGGCAACGAACAGCACATCGACCTGATTGTTCTTGACTGCGTCGACAATGTTGTTGGGTTCGATTTCCGACACGTTCACCTTGGCGATCGGCACGCCGTAATGATCGAGTACGGCGCGCAGCAGATCAGGCGTCGCCTCGTTGCCGGTCACGATTCCGACGCGGTGGCCGGCAAGCTGATCGATCTTTTCGATCTTGCCGGACTTCTTCTTTCCCTTCTTTGCCGATGCGGATGGCGGAACGATCAGCGCCATTACGTTTTGCCGCAGGATCGCGACCACCGGCCATTTCAGCGAGCTGTCGGCCGTGCTTGGCAGAATGGCGAGATCGGCCTTACCGTCTCTGATCGCGTTAGCGGCGTCTTGCGAGCTGGCGACGGGCACGAATTTCAAGTGAAGATTGCGATGGCTCTGGGCGATCTGGTCGGATAGGGCCTGGACGAACTTTGCGTCGGTCGGTCCCGCCGCAATCCGCACACGCTCCGCCTCGGTGCTGATGTAGAAGCCGACCCAGACGAGGCCGACCACGATCGCCGTACCGAGAATGGCGAGCAGCCAAGTGTGGCGCACAATCGTGCGCATCCGGCTGCGCATAATATGTTCAAGCGACTCGATACTCATAATTCGATCCGCCGACTGGGCGCTGGCCGTCGCTGCACCCGATTGCTGCCGGAACAGCCACAATTTCATGGCGAGAGGGATACGGTTCGGTGTTCCGGACGACATACTTAATTCTATCACGGCTGCGCCGGTTTGAGGCGATACTGCAAATCTGCTTTGCCATCGTGGCCGGTCCGTTGGTTAACGCTGCGCCGCACATGTCAAAGCCTTAAGAGCAAAGCCTTAAGACCGCTTGAGGTTACGTGAAATTCCCGCCGCAGCGTCGCTCAGGCGCCGGCTGGCCGGCTCCATGGCCCAAACCGTAAGCCGCCGGGCATCGCGCGGTGCACCATCAGCATTTCGCCGATGGTGGCCGAGGTCACGAGCCCGATCAGGCGCTGCGATGCATCGACAATTCCGACGGCGGGCGCCGATTTTTGCTGCAAGAGACGAAAAGCTTCATCGAGGCAGTGGCGGTGCCCGAGCGTGAGTATTTGTCCGGTCATGACGTCGCCAACTTTGGCGTCGGGGCCGCGCTCCTTGAGCGCCCGGATGATATCGTTGCGCGCTAAGAGACCGACCGGACGGCCGAGCCCGTCCACCACCGGGAACTCGCCCTGGGTGGTGCGCAGCAGCGTCTCCACCGCGGCATCGACATGCTCATCGAGTGTCAGCGTGACGAATTCGGTCATCATCGCCGCAGTCACCGGCACGCCTTGCGAAATGGCGCGGATCGCAACGAGATGCGCCTCCGCCGCGGCGGCAAGATAAACGAAAACGGCGATGAAGATCAGCAACGGATCGCCGAACAGGCCGATAAAGCCGAGGACGAACGCGACCGCCTGTCCGACCGAGGCTGCGATTTCGGTGGCGCGGACATAACCGAACCGCGTCGCCAATAACGCGCGGAGCACGCGGCCGCCGTCCATCGGAAAGGCCGGGATCAAATTGAATAGCGCGAGAAACACGTTCACAGCGGCGAGCCGTTCGACGAGGCCGATTTTGTTGCTTTCGATCGAGCCGAGATGGCTTGGGTCGAGACTGGCGCCACCGATCACGACCAGCACGGCGGCGATCGCCACATTGACGGCCGGGCCGGCGATGGCGATGAGGAACTCTTCGCTGGGTCGTTCGGGAATGCGCTCGAGCCGCGCCACGCCGCCGATCGGAAGTAGAATCACGTCAGGTGTCGTCACACCGAACGCGCGCGCCGTGAAAATGTGGCCGAATTCGTGGAGCAGCACGCAAAGGAACAACAGCACCATGAACAAAAGGCCGTTCCAGGCAGCCTGCGGGCCGCCGGAAACGTAGCTGACGCCGAAGATCCAGGCGAGAAACAACAGGAATGTCACATGAATGCGGATCGCCGTCCCGGCGACCGAGCCGATGGTCAAAGACCAGCCCATAGCGACCTCCTGACGACCTCCTAGTGTCCCGATTCCGAAGTTCGCACGCTCTGTCGGCACGCTCTCGTGCGAACTTCGGAATCAAAGGGACCCTAGCAAATATATAATTCTAGTGCGGTTTTTGGATTTGAAGTTCCTATGAGAGTTTCCGACCGAGCTGTAGGAACTTCAAATCCACCGCACTAGCGACGAGCGCGGCGACTTTCGCGCATTGCGCCTTTCTTTCCATTAGGTAAGAATTGATCGGCTTTTTGCGAGTGCCGCGCGTCATCCGCGCTGGTCCTCGACGAAGCGCGAAGGAGCGCCGATATGGCAGAAAAACTCTCCGGCGAAGCACACAAATCTGCGCTCGCCCGCCTCAAAAGCTGGCGCGCAGTGGCGGGTCGCGATGCCATCACCAGGAAATTCGTTTTCAAGGATTTCAGTGAAGCCTTCGGTTTCATGGCGCGCGCCGCGCTGGTGGCGGAGAAACTCGACCACCATCCCGAATGGTCCAACGTCTACAAGACCGTCGAGGTGACGTTGTCGACGCACGATGCCGGCGGCCTCACGGAGCTTGATGTCAAGCTGGCCGAAGCCATGGATAAGCTTGCGGACAAGCTGGTGGGTTGAACTCCGCCTTGCCGCTGCCGTGTTTCACAGCCATTTCATAGGCGACTTCATCGGAGCAATACGCCCACTGGGAGAGTCGGAGTTACAGGACACTAGGTACCGGAGATTTGGAACTTATGTGGTTTTGGCAACAAGCCGCGACTTGGCCGGATTTTTGGCCGGATTTTGCAGCGCTGACCCGCCGCATGGCGGACGACGAAGCCGGCTTGCGCCACAAGTTGTGGCGCAAGCTCAAGCGCGAAGTAGCGACTATTCCGTTCCTGGAAGACGTGCTGACCGCGCATTATTGCGCCTTCGATCGCCACACCCCGCTCCACGTCAAGGCCGTGCTCGTTGGCGCCGTCGTCTACTTTGTCGCGCCGGATGACTTGATCCCCGATTCTCTGCCCATCATCGGCTACGCCGATGATGCCGCGGTGCTCGGCCTGGCGATCAAGTTGATGTCCGCGCATATCAAGCCCGAGCATCGCGAGGCGGCGCGCCGCATGGTGGCGCGGCTGCGCGAAGCGTAGGTCCGCTAAGCGCGCAGCACGATTTTGCCCATCACCTTGCGCTCGGCGATCGCGTTGAGCGCCGCCGCGATCTCGGACAGCGGATAGACCGCTTGAACATGGGCGCTGAGCTTGCCTGCGGCGCTCCAATTCACGATGTCCGCCATCAATTTGCGCTGCGCCTGCGGTTCGCGGGAGGTCCAAGCGCCCCAGGACACGCCGCGGATGTCGCAGCTTTTAAGAAGTGCGAGGTTAAGCGGGATTTTTGGGATTTCGCCGGCGGCAAAGCCCACCACGAGATAGCGGCCGAGCCAGCCGAGCGAGCGGAGCGCCGGTTCGGCATAGCGGCCGCCGACCGGATCGTAGACCACGTCGATGCCGCGTTCGCTGCCAAGCTTTCTGAGCGCACCGCGCAAATCCTCACGCTCATAGTTCACGGTGTCGTCGGCGCCGTGTTTGCGGGCGAAAGCGAGCTTTTCATCCGAGGAGGCGCAGGCGATCACGCGCGCGCCCATGATCTTGCCGAGCTCGACTGCCGCAAGCCCGGTTCCGCCGGATGCGCCAAGCACGGCGAGCGACTCGCCCGACCTGAGTTCGGCGCGCTCGCGCAGCGCGTACAGTGTCGTCCCATAGGTCACGGTCAAGCCGGCGGCGCGCTCGAAATCGAGTTGATCGGGGATTTTGACCAGCCGCTCCGCGCGGACCGCGACGCTCTCCCGCGCCGCGCCCCAGCCGCAATAACCGATGACGCGATCACCCGGTCTGATATCGGCGACACCGCTATCGACGCTCTCGACCACTCCGGCAAATTCCGCGCCGGGCGAAAACGGAAATGGCGGCTTGTGCTGGTATTTGCCGGCGATAATCAGGGTATCGAAAAAATTGAGCGCGACCGCTTTCACGGCCACGACAGCCTCGCCCGGGCCGGCGCCCGGCGGGTCGATATCGTCCAGTCTGAGTGCGTCAGGCGGACCGAAATGGGTACAGAGAACGGCTTTCATGCGCCTGTTGCTCCTCGCTGAAAAGCCCGCAGCAATCGGGCGGAGCTTCATAAACGTGAAAGCGGCGTTCGGAAAGCACGCTGCCGAAAGGGTAGGTTTGCACCGCCGCAGCCCAACTCGCTTCGAATTGGATAAAAATTGAAAGTTTTGCTATCAATGCTGTTTGTTGTAACGGCTTGGTTGCCCCGACTTGGGGCATTGCCGTGCGAGGCCCGATGCGGATCCAGCGACTGCGGATGCAGCGACAATGGAGGCTTGTGTTTTTGCTGCTCGGTGTAGCGGCAATGCTTTGTCCTGCACGCGCCCAGCAATCTACGCCGGCGACTGCGCCTTCTGCGGCCACGCCAGCCAAGCCAAAGCCCAAACCCGAGGCAAAACCCGAAGTGAAGCCGGCAAAACCGGCCGCGCCGGCTGCTGCCGCTAAGCCGGCATCGCCTGCCGCCGCAGTCGCCGGCGGCGCCCAGCCAAAGCTGCTTGGCCAGTACGGCGTGTGGGGCGCCTACACGGCTTCACCCGGCGGCAAGAAAATCTGCTTCGCGCTTGCCAAGCCGAGTTCGTCCGAGACCAATCCTCCCAACCGGCCGCGCAATCCGGTCTACATATTCATTTCCACGCGCCCGGCCGACAAAGTGGCGAATGAGGTTTCGGTCGTGGTCGGTTATCCGTTCAAATCGGGCGCCGAGGCTAGCGCCCAAATCGGCGCGAACTCTTTTCCGCTCTACACCCAGCAGGACGGCGCCTGGATCAAGAACGCGTCCGAAGAAGCCAAAATGGTTGACGCGATGCGTGGCGGCGATACCGCGGTGGTCAAGGGCGTCTCCGCAAAGGGCACGCAATCGACCGATACCTTCACTCTTAAGGGTGTGGCCCAGGCGCTCGACCGCGCCGGACAGGAATGCAAGTAGCGTAAATCAAGTAGCGCAAATAGTGAGCGTTAACCGCTCGGCCGACGTCAGGCGCGGCAGCAAAGTCTGACCGGCTCGGTTTTATCGGAGACCGCCGCCACTCGTCATTTCCCGGTAAGGGATTATTTATGGGAAGGGCCAAACGCGTTTCGTTCGGCCCACTATTCGTCGATGCTGGATCGCTCACGATGACTTCTTTTGCCGCAAGCGAAGTAGCCCTTGCGCCGGCTTTTATCGAAAAAAGCCCGCTTGAGCGCTATGCCGCGCCGACCCAGCCGTCGCTCGTTGGCATGTCGCGCGAATTGCTGGCGCAGGCGCTGAGCGAGGTCGGTGTGCCGGAACGCCAGCGCCGGATGCGCGTGCAGCAAATCTGGCACTGGCTCTATGTGCGCGGTGCGCAAGATTTTGACGCGATGACGACGCTGTCAAAGGAGCTGCGTGGCGCACTGGCACAGCGTTTCACTTTGGCACGGCCGCAAATCGCCGCCGAGCAGATTTCGGTCGACGGCACGCGCAAATGGCTTCTCAACCTGCCGGGCGAACGGGCCGACGCGCCGCACGAGGTCGAATGCGTCTACATCCCGGAGACCGATCGCGGCACGCTGTGCATTTCGAGCCAGGTTGGCTGCACGCTCAATTGTACTTTCTGTCATACCGGGACGCAGCGCCTGGTGCGCAATCTCACTGCAGCCGAGATCGCCGCCCAGGTCGTCGTTGCTCGCGATCGGCTCGGCGATTGGCTCGCCGCCCAACCTCCGGCAAGCGCCGGCGGCGTAAGGGGAGCGGCGCGTGAGCCCGAGAAGCGGCTCGTCTCCAATGTCGTCATGATGGGAATGGGTGAGCCGCTTTATAATTTTGAGGCGGTGCGCGACGGCCTCAATGTCGTCGCCGATGGCGACGGCTTGAGCATTTCCAAGCGCCGCATCACACTGTCGACGTCAGGCGTGGTGCCGAACATTGGGCGCGCCGGCGCCGAGATCGGCTCCATGCTCGCGGTCTCGCTGCACGCGGTCACCGATGAGCTGCGCAACCAGCTGGTGCCGCTTAACCGCAAATACCCAATTCGCGAATTGCTCGACGCCTGCCGTAATTATCCCGGCCTATCGAACGCACGCCGCGTCACCTTCGAATACGTGATGCTCAAGGGCGTCAACGATTCGCTTGCCGACGCCAAAGCGCTGGTGCGGCTGCTCAAGGGCATTCCCGCCAAGATCAATCTGATCCCGTTCAATCCGTGGCCTGGAACCAAATATGAATGCTCCGATTGGGATCAGATCGAAAAATTTTCCGAAGTGATCTTCGCCGCGGGCTATGCGTCGCCGGTGCGCACCCCGCGCGGGCGCGATATTCTGGCCGCCTGCGGCCAGCTCAAAAGCGCGAGCGAAAAGCTCTCCGCGCGCGAGCGCCTGGCGCTTCGCGCCATGGCAATGACCGACTGAGGCTGGCGCCGCGCACATGACTGTACTCGGCCGCATTGTGATGGCGCTTATCGGCTATGCCCTGGCCTGCGTCGCGGCCTCGCTCGTGTTGACCATCGGCAGCTTTGCCCCGGATTGGAACGAACTGACGGCGCGGCTCGGTATGGATTCGGCGGCTGCGCAATCGGCCGCCTTGTGGTGGATTACCGGCGTGGCGGCGATCATCATCTTCTCGGTCGGATTTCTGCCGGCATTTCTCGTCATCGCGCTGGCAGAAGGATTGGCGCTGCGCTCGGCCATCATTTACGGGTTGATCGGCGCCGCGCTGGCGCTGGCCATGGCCTATGGGCTCGATTTCGCCGGCTATCCCACCTCGCCGGACGGCGATCTCGCGCGCAACCGTGAAGTGTTCGCCGCGGCGGGAATTGCCGGCGGGCTGGTCTATTGGGTGATCGCCGGGCGCCGCGCCGGCGCGTGGAAGTGACGGCATGAACCGCGCCGGGCTGACCATCGCACTCAGTATCGGCTTCGTGCTCGGCCTGCTCTGCGCGGTCGACCCGCAGCTCGATCTCGATCTCGCGGCCATTGGCTTCGACTCGTCACGGCACTTGTTCGCCGCCAACGCCCAGCCCTGGGTGCAGCACACTCGCGCAGCGGCGCGAATTATCATCGCGCTTCTGGCGCTGCCGGCATTCCTGGCAATTGTTGTGAAGTTGATCCTGCCGCAGCGGCGCATGCTCATCGAAGCGCGGGCTGCGCTGTTCCTGATCGCGACTTTGGCGCTCGGCCCCGGGCTGGTGACCAATCTGATCTTGAAAGATCATTGGAGCCGCCCGCGTCCGATCGACGTGCAGCAATTCGGCGGCGAATACCGCTTTGAGCCGTGGTGGGATCCGCGCGGCGATTGTCCGAACAATTGCTCGTTCATCGCCGGCGAGCCATCCGGCGCCTTTTGGACGCTGGCGCCGGCGGCGCTGGCGCCGCCGCCATTGCAAGCCGCCGCCTATGGTGCGGCGCTCGCCTTCGGAGTGGGCCTGGGCGCGCTGCGCATGGCCGCGGGCGCGCATTTTTTCTCTGACGTCGTCTTTGCCGGCGCTCTGATGTACGTCCTGGTCTGGATCGCCCATGGCTTGATCTACCGCTGGCCGGCCACGCGCCTGGACGAGAAAGCGCTCGAGGACCGCCTCGGCCGGGCCGGCGAATGGCTCGCCGACACAGCGCCTCTTGATGACGGGGTGCTTGCGCCGAAGCGGCTGGCGCTTATAGTCCGCGCGCGCTTGGGTGGCTCAAGCGAAATGGCGCTGGATTTTTTGGTTTTCCCATGCCCGCCGACGGCGTGAACAAGAAAGACGTGCGGAAAGTCGTGCTGGCCTATTCCGGCGGCCTCGATACGTCCATCATCTTGAAATGGCTGCAGACGACTTACGGCTGCGAGGTCGTCACCTTCACGGCCGATCTCGGCCAAGGCGACGAGCTTGAACCGGCGCGGCAGAAAGCGCTGGCGCTCGGTATCAAGCCGCAAAACATTTTCATCGAGGATCTGCGCGAAGAATTCGTGCGCGATTACGTGTTCCCGATGTTTCGGGCCAATGCGCTCTACGAAGGGCAATATCTTCTCGGCACGTCGATTGCGCGGCCGCTGATCGCCAAACGACAGATCGAAATTGCCGAAAAGGTCGGCGCCGATGCCGTCGCCCATGGCGCGACCGGCAAGGGCAACGACCAGGTGCGCTTCGAGCTCGCCTATTACGCGCTCAAGCCCGACGTCAAAGTCATCGCGCCATGGCGCGAATGGGATTTCAAGTCACGCGAAGCGCTCATCGCCTTCGCCGAACAAAATCAAATCCCGATCGCCAAAGACAAGCGCGGCGAGGCGCCATTTTCGACCGACGCCAATCTGCTGCACACCTCGTCCGAGGGCAAAGTGCTCGAAGATCCGGTGGGGGAAGTCCCAGGCTATGTCTATTCGCGCACGGCAGATCCCGAAAAGGCGCCGGACCGACACGATAGATTTCGAGCGCGGCGATCCGGTCGCCATCGACGGAAAAAAACTGAAACCCGCCGAATTGCTGGCGCAACTCAACGCGCTTGGCCGGACGCACGGCATCGGCCGCCTCGATCTGGTCGAAAATCGGTTCGTCGGCATGAAATCGCGCGGCATGTATGAGACGCCGGGCGGCGCCATCCTGCTTGCCGCGCATCGCGGCATCGAATCGATCACGCTCGATCGCGGCGCAGCGCATCTCAAAGACGAGCTGATGCCGAAATATGCGGAAGCGATCTATTACGGCTTCTGGTTCGCGCCGGAGCGCGAAATGCTGCAAGCAGCGATCGACAAGAGCCAGGAATTTGTCACCGGCCGCGTGCGGGTGAAGCTGTACAAGGGCAATGTCGGCGTGGTCGGCCGCGAGAGCAAA
>Ga0193749_1000045_pt1 | contig 14381 bp, 9 predicted proteins | sample L1s2metaG_FD_145081 | JGI IMG/M metagenome (GOLD analysis project Ga0193749, IMG submission 145081) | Soil microbial communities from a riparian zone of the East river system, Colorado, United States - L1s2 | ecosystem: Environmental > Terrestrial > Soil > Riparian zone | place: USA: East River...
TATGTTGATGAGCCAGTCGATGTAGTTCGTCATGAACCAGGGGCATCAATTGCTCAAGCGCAGTCTCATCGCCGTCATTCCATTGCTTCAAAAGCGTCGTAACCTGATGCGGCGCAGATTTCATTAGAGGCTTCGCGCGCGATTTGCGCATTAGTAAGTAGAGCAAAGAATAACAGGACTCGCAACGGTCTCGCTAGCCTTTTGCGGGGCCTTTTGTGCCGGATCCTTTTGACAAGGAGTTACTCATGAAAAGCCCAAATAGATTCCTTATATCAATCGGTGCGGTCGCTCTGTTTCTCGCGTTCGCTTTGATGCCGGCAAAGATTACGAGAGTGCAGGGTGCCGGTGCCCAGGAACCGAAAAAGGAACAGGACGATCAGGAACCCATGCCGCATGCGCTCCGAAATCTTCGTCGAGGGCAATCACCCGACGGACCTGAGAAAGATGATCCTTTAAGTCGGATGAGAGCTGAGTTTGAAAGCCGCGGCCGAATAACGGCGCCGGCAATCCAAAGGCAGGTTCGCGAAGCCAAACGTCAACGCGACGATTATCCTGGTCGCTTTTCTCAAGGACAAGGCGAACCAAATGTTCCCAGTTGGAAATCTCTGGGTCCAACGTCAGACGAGTTTATTCAGAACTCTGTGACGCTAACAGAAATCGATAGTGGCCGTCTGCGCACGATCCTTCCTCACCCAACTGACCCTGACACCGTTTATGTGCTCAGCGCGGAAGGCGGCCTCTGGAAGACCACTAATTTTAGAAGCCCTAACCATAAATGGAGGCCCCTCACTGACTCAATAGGAACAACCTCTGGAGGTTCAGTTGCCTTCGGAAGCAATCCCAATACGCTGTACCTGGGAACGGGGGACCCCTTTGATGCGCCGGGTGGGTTCATGGTGAGATCGACCGACAATGGCGAAACGTGGTCTGATCCTTTTATTCTTCCGGATGCTACGAGGGTCCTCGAAGTAAAGGTTGACCCGATTAGTCCTAATCGCGACGTTGTCCTGGCGGGAACCGACGCTGGATTGTTTCGGTCGGTAGACGGCGGAAAGGGTTTTGTTCCCGTTAATGCATTGCTCGGGAAATGGGTTTGGAGTCTGGTTAAGACGAGTGCGGGCTGGCTCGCCTCGGCACAAGAGTTTGGCGGCTTCGCAGGCTTCGGGCCTACCAGTTTGTACATATCAGCCGATCGGGGTGAGACGTGGTCGCCGATTACAAACACAGGAAACGGATTCGCGAATGCCGGTCGCACAACGTTAGCCGTAGGCAAGTCGGACGACTCAACGGTTTATGCTTTCGCAGCGACTGTAGGAGACTTCAATGCCGGAGAAAGTGATCAGATGGATCTCTTCCGTTCGTCGGACGGAGGCCAGACGTGGTTCCCTCTGCACATCAACGGCAAAACTCCGACTGGAGCCAATCCATGGCAAACCAACATGGACTTGATGAGTGGCCAGGCTTTTTACAATCAGCTCATTCTCGTCGATCCCACCGATTCATTACGAAATACTGTCTATCTTGGTGGACAGCTCGCAACTGCCAAAACCGCAGACGGCGGTAACACCTGGCAGCTCCTCAGTGACTGGCTTCCGACCTACTATCCTGGCGATAATCTGCCATACGTTCATGCCGATTGTCATACCGCAGCGTTCTCAACTTTCGGTCAAACCAACACCGTTTTCTTCGGTACCGATGGAGGGCTCTCGATCAGCCGTAATGGCAATACCTGGGACAATTCGAAAAATAAGGGACTGGTTGATCAACTTCTCGATAGCATCACCGCAAGCGCTGTACATCCTGATCAAACATTGATCGGTTTGCAGGATCTGGGTACACGGTTTCGCGTAGGTGATTCGTCGGTTTGGAACCAGGTCATTGGCGGAGACGGTTAGGGCGTCGGTTGGTCCCAGGCAAACGACAACGAGAGCATGGCTTCCGTCCCAGGCAATGCTTACTTTCAATCGCTCCACAATCCACCTGACAATCTAAATAAATTTGTTTTCTCAACTTGCTATTTGCCCGATTACTTTCAAGACTTCTCCACACCCATCACCACGCCTGCCGCCGTTGGTGATCCGTCCGGTTCAATCTTTTTTACCTACACGCCAACGCTGGTGCATTTTAACTACAACGGAAGAAGGTGCTGGTTTGTGTTGGCCGGCATTGACGAGGGCAATGGTTATGGACCAAGTAACATCCAGGCCGGGCCGCCCTTCACGACGTTCTTTCGCGACGTGGTTCACGGTCTGGGAATCAGTGATGATAATCTTTTAGCCACGGGAGTGTCGATAGGAGTGTGCGCCACAGGTGGACAAGTCGTTCTCTCGCCATATAACGAAAACACCTGGAGCACTGTCTCATTGAACACTGAAGTTCCCGACACACCGACGACACTTGGTTTTCACAGCTTTACTTCTAACGTTTTGTGGGCGACGAACACGGATGTCTATGTGACCTCGGATAACCCCGCACCCGGCGTAACCCGCGTGGTTCGGTCAGCTCAAGGCGGCGCTCCGGGCACCTGGACCGCTGCGCAACAAGGACTTCCTGACGAGCCCGTGAATAAACTCGCGGCATCTCCTGCCGATCCGACTCGACAGACAATCTTTGCGGCAACAGATCTGGGTGTTTATCGAACCACTGACGGCGGGGCGCATTGGTCACTGTTCGGATCACATCTACCCCAAGTGAGTGTGTCGGATCTCTATATTCCACCGGACGGCAGCTTTCTGCGAATCGCCACCTATGGTCGGGGAGTTTGGGAGATCGCATTGTAGTCGCCAGCCGACAATTGATTGGAGGTCTAAGTATGACATCAAAGATTCTCTTCATTGCCACCGCGATGGTCGTTGCGGCGCTGACTCTCTCTTTGGTAATGAACAAATTCTCAGGCTTCAGATCTCGGTGCACGATGCCTTTCTCGTGCGCAGCGGAGAGCCCGCTGATGATCTGGTGCGCGTAATGAATCGTTTGGCGAAGTGCTATAGGCCCTTCGTCAAGGCGCTGACGAAGTTCTTCGCCTTCGAGCAGTTCAGCAACGATGTAAGGTGAACCGTTGTTCATACCGATATCGTAGACAGTGAGAATGTTGGGATGATTGAGTGCTGACGTTGCCCGTACTTCCTGCTCGAATCGCTTCAAGCGATCTGAGTCACTAGAGACTTCGGCGATCAGGACCTTGATCGCAACTTCACGATCGAGTCGAGTGTCACGAGCGCGATAAACCTCGCCCATGCCACCAGCGCCAATCTTGGAGATGATCGTATAGTGTCCTAGCGTCGTATTGGGGGATAGTGACATTGTCGATTTTCAGTTGCCGATTGCCGATTCATGTTCGAAACGCTTCACCTTCCTCAGTGGCAGTTCTTTATTCATCCGGTTCAATTCATTCCGGTAGATTCAGGCGCTTCAGCATCTCCTTGAATCGCGGGTCGTCGCGCAACGGATCCATAAACGGATCAAATCTCAAAAACAGAACGTAAAAACCGCGCTCGTTAAAGGTTTTTTCCAGCTCGACAAAGGCCTTATCTTTGTCCCCCAGTCCGACATACAGCACGGCAAAGTCATAGGGGTCCACAGGTTCGGTTTTTTCGAGATCACGTAATCTCTTTATCGCATCCTCTGCTTTGTCTCGCCGGCCTGTTTTCGCATACGCGTATCCGGAGTAAAGGAGAAAGTAATCGCTGGACGCGTTGTTTTTCAGCGACTCTTCGCTGAGGGTAATGGCTTCGTGGTACATTCCGAGACTTTCGTATATATTCGCGAGCCAGACGCGCGCAGTAATGTGGTTCGGTTCAAGGTCGAATGTTTTCCTGGCTTGCGCAAGTGCCAGGTCGTTCTGACGGGCATACATGTAGGCTCCGGCGAGGTTCGCATTCATGGCGATCGAGAGTGGTTCAAGCTCCAATGCCCGCTTGATTTCGCGAATTGCTTCATCCATGCGCCCAGCTGGAAGCAGGTAAATCAAGCCGTACCGATAATGGATGTCGGCCACGTTCGGATTGAGTTCTATTGCCCGTTTGAATTCACGCTCCGCTTCTGCCCAATTCCAATCGTAACCGGCAAGCGTGGTTGCTAATGCCGCGTGAGCATCAGCCAATGACGGATCGATCTCCAAAGCTTTCTGGGCCGCAGCCCTGGCCGGGGGAGCGGCTTCCCCGGGGCTGAGATAGGAATAGGACGGCATCAGTGAGTAAGCCTGGGAGATGCCGACGTAGGCGAGCGCAAAATTGGGATCAAGCCTGGTGGCCTGTTGAAAATACTCAATCGCCTTGTGGACGTCCTCCTTCGTGCGGTTCGCAAAATGGAAAAGGCCCTTCAAATAAAGCTGATAGGCTTCGTTGCTGTCGGTGTATTTCTTCGCCAGTTTCTGCTCGCCTTCGCCCGACAATTTCAATTGCAGCCTGTTCGTGATCTCGCCGGCAATTTCGCGTTGGGTTGTCAATAATTCCGACATCTTGCGTTCATACTGCTCGCCCCACAGCAGTTTATTGTTGCGTACATCGACTAGTTCGACGCTGATCGTCAGATTGTCTCCCCGCTTCACAATCCGCCCCGTCATCACCGCGCTCACGCCGAGCTCGTTGCCGATTTTTTGCGCGTCGCCATCCTTGCCTTTGTAACGAAAAACCGAACTCGTCGGGCTCACTTTAAGGTTCGGTAGCTGTGAGAGCCGATAAATCAGCGATTCCGCCAGGCCGTCAGACAGATAGTCAGTATCAGCGTCCGTGCTCCGGTTCTGAAACGGCAGTACGGCAATCGAGTTGATGGCGCCTCCGGCGCTGCTGGTCCGAGCCCGCCAGAACAGGCCGAGCCCGATGCTTCCCGCGACGAGCACGAGAGCCGCAACGACCGCGGCAAGTTTGTGCTGTTTGAATCCGGTGACGATGTACTCGGCGCTGGAGGTCGGGTTACCTTGCTCAATGATGGTGGCGCCGGCGCCAGACTGCGTTCGGGACGTGCTCGCTTGCGACGCGGTGCCGCTCGGATTTCGTAAGTTGGGTGCGACGGTGCGCTCTATTTCGGCATCAACGTCCAGCTTCCGTCGCAAATTGCGCAAGTCGATTAACAAGTCCTTCGCGCTTTGGTAACGTTCGTCTTTCTCTTTCGCCAGACACTTGGTGACGATCTCTTCGAGGCGGTCCGGCACGCCTTCAACCTGTTGTGAGAGCGGCACCGGTTCGCCTTCCTGGATAGCGATAATCTGCCGGTGAATATCTTTACCCTGGAATGGCACCTGTCCGGCGATCATTTCGTAGAGCACCACACCGAAACTCCAAATATCAGTGCGTTGATCCACTCCCTTTCCCACCGACTGCTCCGGTGACATGTAACTGACAGTTCCCATGACGAGACCAGGTTCAGTGTGGACCAGGACTCTCGTGCCGGCTTCTGAATCGATTTGATTGTCCGGCGCGGGCACTGACGGTTTCGCGAGGCCGAAGTCGAGCACCTTCACGATATGATCGCGACGGACCATGACATTCTCGGGTTTAAGATCACGGTGCGTAACCCCCGCCTCATGAGCGGCATTCAATGCGGCAACGATCTGAATAGCCAGATCCAGCACCTCGACCAACTTCAACTTCCGGCCCGAAACGTGCTGCCGCAGCGTCACCCCGTCAACGTACTCAGTGGCCATGAAGGACGTCGACTCGTCCTTGCCGAATTCATGAACGGTGAGGATGTTGGGATGGTTGAGATTTGAGACGGTGCGCGCCTCCTGGATAAAGCGCTGCAACCGATCTTTGTCGCCGGCAACTTCCGCTGACAGGAGCTTGAGCGCGACCATGCGGCCGAGTTCCGATGTGTCCTGGGCCAAATAGACCTCGCCCATGCCGCCAGCGCCGATCTTGGAGAGGATACGGTAGTGGGAGATAAGGGAATCGGTTGTTAGAGATTGACTCATTCTCTTATGTCTTCTCTATGGAAAGAGAAGGCAAGCTCGGCCTGGTAAGCCGAAGTTACGGTCACAATCCCACACGCTTCACGAGATTATTGAACCGCGGATCCGAGCGCAGGCTATCCATCGCCGGGTCAACTTTCAGAAAGGTTATTTCCCAGCCGCCATCCTGAAGGCTTTGTTCCAGCCATTGAAATGCTTGATCCTTGTCGCCGAGTGCGGCATAGACGAGGGCAAAACCATACGCGGGAACGTAGCGTTGTTTGGCAAGCTCATGCATCTGAGCCACTACTTTCATCGCTTCATCTCTCTTGCCTGACAAAGCGTACGCACGCGCAAGGTACGACAGCACGGCCGGATCGTCATTTAACCCTCTGGCCTTCTCACATTCGGCAATAGCTTCACCAAACTCTCCCTTAAAACTATAAGTTTGGCAGAGCACCATGCGCGCAAGGTACCAGTTCGGATCCATTTCGATTATTTTGCGAAGTTGAGCGACCGCCTCGTCGTTTTGCCGCGCGTAGCCATAGATAGCACCTAACTCCAGGTTGGCAATCAACGATAAGGGATCAAGTTCGACTGCTCGTTTGCCTTCGGAGATGGTCTGGTCGAATCGCTGAGTGCTCACTAAATTGCCGCCCGCATACCATTGATGGGCAGTTGCATAGTTCGGATTCAACTCAATTGCACGTTGATACTCTCGATCGGATTCCGGGATATTGCGCTCGTAGAAATAGAGCAGATTGGCCAACGCCGTATGAGCTTCGGCAAGTGTGTCGTCCAGGGCCAGGGCTTTTCTGGCAGCCACCTTTGCTTTGGGCATCGACTCGGCGGGTTTACTGGCAGAATATTGCGGGAGCAAAACGTAAGCCAACGCCATTCCGGCGTACGCCTGCGCGTAGCTTGGATCCTTCTCGATTGCCTGATTGAAGTAGTCGATTGATGTCTTGAGTGCTTCGCCAGTGCGCTTGTTCCAGTGGTACAGGCCTTTCAAGTAAAGCTGATACGCTTCCGGATCTGCCGTATACGTTTTCGCTACCTTCTGCTGATCGGTGCCAGAGAGTTTGCTGCTAAGCTTGGCTGAAACATTGCGAGCAATCTCGCTTTGCAAGGAAACAAGGTCGGCCTGTTGGCGAATGTATTGTTCGCTCCAAATTACGTTTTCGGTTTGCGCGTCAACCAGCTCTAGTGTCAGGGTCAATTGATCGCCACGTTGTGCTATTCGCCCGTTCAAGATCGCCTGTACGTTCAACTCCTTGCCGATTGTCTGCGGATTGGTCTCCTTGCCCTTAAAACGAAAAACTGATGACCGCGCCTTAACACTCAGATTTGGTAGCTGCGACAAGCTGCTGATGAGCGTGTCCGTCATGCCGTCTGACAAATACTCGAGTTCGGCTTTGCCGCCTTCGTTGACGAACGGCATCACGGCGATCGAACTGATCTGCTTTGTGCCGCCGCTTCTGGAAACAAACGCAAAGTAGCCGGCAGTCGAGATCACTCCGACCAGCAAGACCCCAATTATCGCGGTGGCAAGTTTGTGGCTCTTGGCCTGAGTAACCGCGTATTCCAGACTCGAAGACGAGGTCGTTACACTTTGTGTTGCCGCGGCCTGGCCGCTGCTCGTCGCTGCGACGACGTCAGCCGCATACATCTGCGTTGCATTTTCAAGTGAGGCATTCGCTGTCTCACGATTCGGAACTATCGAACGCTCGAGCTCTCCCTGAATATCGAGGTCGCGGCGCAAGTTCTTAAGGTCGATCAATAGGTCGCGTGCAGACTGGTACCGCATGTCCACATCTTTCGTCATCGACTTCCGCACGATGCGTTGCAGTTCAGCCGGTACGTTCGCCAGGGGCGGTGGTTCTTTCTCGAGGATCGAAACGATAGTGTGATTGATGGTTTCGCCACTGAAAGGAACTTTACTCGCCAACATTTCATACAAGACGACTCCCAGGCTCCAGATATCTGTTCGCGCATCTGTCACGTTCCCGCGGGCTTGTTCGGGCGACATGTACGACACTGTTCCCATCACCATGCCGGGAGTGGTATTGACTTGGACCCGGGTTGCATCTTCTGAGCCGGTCGCTATCGCTCCCGGTTCTGACAGTTTCGCCAAACCGAAATCCAACACCTTCGCGTAGCCATCTTTGCGCAGCATGATGTTCTCAGGCTTGATGTCGCGGTGGACAATCCCGGCTTGATGCGCCGCGGAGAGCGCTTCCGATACCTGCTCACCGATCTTCAGGATCTGATTTAGCTGAAGCGATTCCTTTTGCGAGAGATGTTCACGCAGGGTCTGGCCGTCAATCAACTCGGTCGAGATGTAGTTTTTGCCGTCCACCTCACCGATCTCATAAACGGTCAGAATGTTCGGGTGATTCAGTGCCGAAGCTGACTTGGCTTCCTGGATAAAGCGGGCCAACTTGTCCGCGTCCTTGCTGAACTCCTCGTGCAGGAATTTGATCGCCATCTTGCGATCGAGTTTGGTGTCCTGGGCCAGATACACCTCGCCCATGCCACCAGCCCCGATCTTGGAGACGATGCGGTAGTGGGAGATAAGGGAATCGGTTGTTAGAGATTGACTCATTCTCTTATGTCTTCTCTATGGAAAGAGAAGGCAAGCTCAGCCTGGTAAGCCGAAGCTACCTTGTCTAGTTGAAATCATTCCGGCTAACTCAGACACTTCCCGAGACGCCTAAAGCGCGGGTCGTCGTGGAAAAGTCTGAGTTGGCGTTGTCGGCAATCCCGCTGGCATTCAGGCCATCGTTTCATAAAACTCTCATTCCGACACATAAATCGTTGTCGGCAAATCTATCTACTGTTTTTGATTTCCTAGCGGACGCCGGACCGCCTTGCCAGGCTTGGCGCCTTCAACGATCTTGTCATCGCGGACGACGAAGACGCCGCCGACCAACACGTGCCGGATGCCTTCGGAGAATAGCGCCGGCTGCTCAAAGGTCGCGCGATCGATGACAGTTGCCGGGTCGAAGATCGTGATGTCGGCATCGGCGCCGACCTTGATGCGGCCTTTCACGCGCATAGCGGGAACGGCCTTTTCCAAACGCTGCGCGGGCAGCAGCGACATTTTGCGAATTGCATCCATAAGCGACAGAGCATTCTGCTGACGGACATAAACCCCAAGCACTCGCGCAAAGGTTCCTGCTCCGCGCGGATGACCTTTGCCGTTTTCGATCAATCCGTCGCTGGCGATTATCACCCGCGGATCAGCGACGGCCAGACGCGAGATCTCTTCGGGGATCGCATGGCCTATGACTGATCCTCCCTCTTTGCGGTAACGCGCGAACGTTTCCGCAGTTAATCTTTCGCCGGTCGCCACCCATTGCAGGTCTTTGAACGTAATGCCGAACTTCTCTTGCCAGCCCTCGTCGTAAATGGCTGATTCGAGACGGGTCTGCGTCGCAGTGTAAGGATAGGCTTCCGTCGTCACGTCCAGGCCGCGCCGCTGGGCGCCCTCGATCATTTCCAGACAGGTGGCCGTTTGCCGGAGGCACATGCTGGTGATATGCACGACGTGCAGCGAGGCGCCGGTGCCGGCGGCGTCTGCCAGGACTTCCTGCAAGGCTCCCACACCGCTACCCGGTTCGACCGCGCCGGCGTGCCGCATATGAACGTAGTTCGCCACGCCGCGCTCGGCCGCGAGAGCGAAAAGATCGAACACCTCGGCCCGCGTCGTCGTCGGCACATAGTTGATGCCGAAGCCGATGCCGAGACCGCCTTCGTCCAAGCCTCGTTTGATCAGGTTGGTGATCTGTCGAACCTCGTCGGGCGTGGCGACTCGGTTGATGGCGTTGTCACGCGGGAGAAATGTGCCGGTGTCTTTCATCACGGCCATCTTCGCCGGGATATGGCCGACCGTCGCGCCGAAGTTGATGAGCGCTTTGCCTTCGCGCCGGGCGTACCACGCGGCCACAGGCGATACGCCGACCTCCATTTCAAGCGCCGTCGTTACGCCGTCGCGCGCTTTGTAGCGATAGTTTTCGTCGTCCTGCCCGTGTGAATGCAGATCGATAAAGCCGGGCGCGATGACAAGACCTTTTGCGTCGATCACCGTACGTCCCCGCAGTGGGCTGGCCGAAATGGCAGCGATCTTGTTTCCGCGGATGCCGACATAGCGAACCGCGTCCGTATTCGATTCCGGGTCCATCACCCGCCCATTGGCCAGCACAATGTCGAACTCAGCGGCGTTCTGCCCCTTGACAACAGATGCCGGTATGGCCAGCAGGGTAAGCAACGTCATCAAAACCGCTGCGATGAACGACACAGCGCGAGTGCAGAAGTAGCCGCTCATGACTGTTTCTCCTCTAGCGTGACTACGATTTGATACAAACGATCAATCCATCTTCGATTGCTCTACCTTAGAAATTAAAGCATTACGTACCGAATCCTTTTGGGATGTATCATAGCTGTCAAACATTACCAATAGGCCAGCATGTCGTTCAACGCCAATCGCGGCCATCCCCGAGCCCGAGTCCACATCATACCAATTTGCCTGTCAGCCTTCCCAAAGGCTCGTTCTGGTGTCGCTAATGTGAATCTTATCTGCGTCAGTCGAATTGAGCCAATCCGCGTTCGGCTGCCGCGTATGATGAGTAATCCGTTTATGCAGCGTAATTATGATCGAAGCGGCAAGAGCTACGCACAAACGGACTCGGGATCACGAGGCAATTAGACCCTGTTGGAAGCATTGGGACTGTTAGTTCCAGAGGCCCACAGTTTCGCAGAGAGAATTTGCGGGGCGTTTCTAACGTTTGAAAATTGAGATTAAGAATTACTCAGCAAGGTTGGAGCGGGCGACGGGGATCGTACCCGCAACATCCAGCTTGGGAATCTGAATTTTCGATCCTTTACTTTCAGTACTTACAAAATCGCTCAGAAAAAATGTACGTGCATGCACTGCATACCGTGCATGCATTGCCTGATTTGCGTGTCGCTGGGGGACGTTTGGGGGACGGTTTTCTATCACGCGTTGACGTTCGCGGTCGCAGATTTGAGTATACTTTGTTGTGCCCGAAGCAACCTGATATTCGAGGTTCGTGGTGCCAAATTAACAACGTGCGAAGACCCCTACGCTTGCGATGTAGTGCACGCGCAGGTGGTCAACGACTACAAAATGATTCAGACGCGAGTATCGTTCAGACCGTTAATCAGCCGTTCAATGTCATCTTCGTTATTGAAGAAATGCGTCGCGACGCGAATGCCTTGGGGCTTTTCGGTAACGATCACACCGCGACGGGAAAGTTGACGAACAACCTCACCTGGCTTTGCAACTTCAACCAGCGTCTCGGCCGATCGCGCGCTCTCGTTTTGCAGCGGTGAAAGAACCTCCCATCCGCCTTCGCCCAGACGTGAAGTAAGAAAACGATTCATTTCCAGGGCTCGCGCTTGAACATTTGCAATCCCGATCTCGCTAGTTAGCTCGAGGGCCGCGCCCAGCGAAAAGATGCCCGCGAAGTGTGGACAGCCAAGCTCAGCTCGGGCTGCGGCGTCATGGCGCGGCCGCAGCTCATTATTTCGATCTACGAAAGGATCCTCGACGCTTAACCAACCGAGATTGTGCGAATGCGATCGGTGCAGTAATTCGCGGCTGAGATACACAAAGCCCGATCCGTATCCGGCAAGCATCCATTTGTGACCCGTCGCACACAGAGCATCAATCCTCATTCGCTTCACATCGATTTCAAAAACGCCCGCCGATTGAGCCGCGTTAAGGACTAGTGCGTGATCGCCTTTTATCTTTCCCAGCTCTTCCGGATCTATGCGAAAGCCATTTGAGAACTGTACATGACTGAGCGCTATGACTCCCGTGGCGTGGGTCATCGCACCGCGTACATCTTCGATTGGCACTTCCCCTGCGACCGCCGGCAGCAGATGGACAGGAATCCGGCGATGCATCCACGGCAGCGTAGTAACCGGAAACTCCAAGTCGCATGAGATTACTTCGCCTCGTGCTTCCAGAGCATCCACGATCACGTTCATGCCCGAGGAGGTATTTGTCGTGAGCGCAATCTCATCCGGTTCGGCATTGATGAACTGTGCGAGGCGTTTTCGAATCGCTTCCCTTTCGGCCAGCCAGCGATTCCAATGCGCATCGCCGTCGTTCATCATCTTCCGGCAGTAGCCCTCGACCGTTTCGTTCGCAACGCGTGACACTGGACCCGCAGCTGCGCTATTGAGATACGCGAGGCGTTCAGTTATCGGAAACTGTTTGCGAATTTCTTCCCAGTTGATCATCTTGAAGGGCGAAGATACAGTATGAGGCGGGTGGCGCGATAGCCCGACCGAGAGGGAGCTGTCACCGACGTGGTCTGATGAGAATACGTACCCGCAAGAGTAACTCGGATGTGACGTTTGTTGTCATTTTGTAAAAGAAGGTACGCAGGGGTTGTTTCTCCTTCGCTACCAACCGCCTTCGCTGCACCCGCCGCATACGGCGACCTAGTTGCGGCGAGACTAGCAATCGCGGCCTCCACAGCACTTTCCAAGCGCGCGCCTTTAGCCATGTTATTCGTGTGGCTGTTCAATGTGTGGGGCGCAACCGATCTCCTCTTTGCCTTTTACCAGGCGATTAGGATCCAACTTGATGCGAGGATGCTCGGCGCGGCGTTCTTCATTCCGACCGTAGTAGTGCCACGCTTGCTTGTTGCACATGGACTGATATTTTGGCTGCTCGTTAGACCAGGAAAGTTCAAGGCATAAAATCGGATAGATTCGTGGGTTGACGTGTCTTAATATGCTGAATGAAATGATGAGTGTGATTAGCCAGGAGCCAATACCATGAATGAAATTTTTATCTATCCGTTATCACAGCAAGTCTCAGCGGAGCTAAAGGAGACAATGCGCGATCAGTTCGGCAATCGACCGAAGCTGGAACAGGCACAGTCCCGACGTAGCATTTGTCGGCGATGCTTGCGTCGTTTTAATCCGGGCGAACGAAGGCTCTTGTTTAAGTACCGGCCATTTCAAAAAGAGGGAGTGTTTGCTGAAGCAGGTCCTATCTACATTCATGAAAATGACTGCCAACCCGAAACGGAAATCTTGACCGGATATCCGGATGACCTCCGCGAACTACCCCTACTGCTCAGAGCTTACACCAAGGGGGATGGACAAGTGGATTCCAAACTCATCAAAGACGGCGACGCGGAGAGGATTATAGGAGAATTCTTCGCCGACCCCGAGGTCGCATATATCCACTTACGTGATGGAGAGTCCGGTTGCTACTACGCCAGGATTGAGAGAGCCGCAGGTAGATGGGAATGAACGAGCAGCAACGAATCCTGGACACATTAACTGTTCTTTAGGATCTCGTTTGACGAGCGATTCTTCCGGCAAAGTGTAGAAGAATTCATCGAGCGCTTGACCTCTGGCGTTGCTGGCTTGCAGCGCGAGCCTTGTACGGAAAGATCGAAGCACCGATCACACTTACATATGGAGAAAGCGATTGGTCACAATCCCAGGAACGAGAAGAGAACAAAAACTCTCGCCTAAGCGATATGTCATTTTCGAAAAGAGTGGCCACTTTTCACCTTGGAAACGCCAGCGCAATTAGCGAATGTAATTTGGAGTTTATATAGACTGCCCCCGCCATGCCCGTATCGCCCTGGCATGCTTCGGGTAATGATTGTAGGTATCGAGCCGTAGACGACGACGGAAGCGGGTGTCCTGTGTGAATTGCTCTGCGGGCGCGCTTTGGATGTAAGCGACGAGCCGGCGGTGGGTTTCATCCTGTTGCCTCAGGACCTCGGAGAGCGAAAGCTCCTGTTTCTGTTTCGTCATCAGGGCGTTGAAGGCGTCGATGCCGCCGTACACTGTAGAGTACCTTGGTGGCCTGCCTCCTGCGTTGATGAGCGGCAGATGCTTCAGCGCCTCCCCCTCCCACCACGTCACGTGCGCGATAATGTCTTTCACCGACCAATTGCCCGTGACTACGGATTCCGTAATCTGTGAGTCTGACAAACCTGCGTACGACTCATTGAATGCTGTCCACCTCTTGTCAAGTTGCTCCAAAAGCTGTTGTCTATCCATGATTCAGGGTTCCAATCAATGCGAACGCTAGTATGGAGCTTGCCCAGACCAATTATCCATTCAATACCGTCGATAACCACACGGAAGAGCGAACAGCAGATGAGTAAATCGGCTGACAAGTAATCCGCCGAAACAGAACGAGCAGATGGCTTGTGACAAAGTGATGACGCGCTCAGCAGGTATTCTCCGACCAGGATAGGATTAACGCCGTACTCTGGCGCGATGGACAGCTCCCCAAGCCGACATTGACTGCAAGATCGGCTTCAGCGTCTTACCGTGGGTGGTCAGCGAATAGTCAACTCTCGGGGGTACTTCCGGATAAACTTTGCGGTTAACAATTCCGTCGCGTTCCAGTTCGCGCAACTGCTGCGTCAACATCTTCTTGGTGATTTGGGGAATGTAGCGCTGCAGCTCACCGAACCGACAAACCTTT
>Ga0193749_1000046_pt1 | contig 14327 bp, 9 predicted proteins | sample L1s2metaG_FD_145081 | JGI IMG/M metagenome (GOLD analysis project Ga0193749, IMG submission 145081) | Soil microbial communities from a riparian zone of the East river system, Colorado, United States - L1s2 | ecosystem: Environmental > Terrestrial > Soil > Riparian zone | place: USA: East River...
TTTTAAGGGCGGCGCCAGGACCGCTGCGCTTGGTCTTGTTTTTCACTTCCTGATCGCGACTATCGCGGCGGCTGTTTACTATCTCGCGAGTCGCCCGCTACGCTTTCTCGTGAATCAGGCAATCATCTGCGGTCCTTTATATGGCGTCTGTATTTATCTCGTCATGAATTTCGTCGTGCTGCCGCTTTCAGCTATAGGATCCAGGCCGGCCTTGCCCTTGCCCGTACTCATAGGAGGACTGCTTATCCACATGCTGGGAATCGGACTGCCGATTGCCCTGGTGGTGCGCAGGTATTCAAGGTAAACAAATCAATGGAAATGAACGAGGTTACTTTAGAGACTGAACGGCTCCGGTTACGCTGGATTCGCGAAGATGATTTTGAACAATATGCCCCGATGTGCCGTGACGCTGAAGTTATGCGTCATCTGGGCGGGCAGGTGCTCAACGATTTCGAAATCTGGCGTCAGATGGCTTCCTTCTTGGGCCACTGGTATTTTCGCGGCTACGGAATCTGGGCGGTCGAGGAAAAGAGCACCGGCAAGCTGGTCGGAAGAATTGGATTCATGAATCCCATCGGCTGGCCCGCGTTTGAATTGGGTTGGACTCTTGCCCGAGAGAGTTGGGGCAAAGGCTATGCGACCGAAGGCGCGCAACGAGCACTTCAGTACGCGTTTACCGAACTGGGCCGCGATCATGTTATTAGTCTGATCGCGCCGGCGAACGTCGCATCGGCCAGAGTGGCGGAACGTCTCGGCGAGAAGATTGAAGGCCGCACTGAACTATTAGGAAAGGAAGTCTTTATCTACGGCATCGGCCGGGAGCAGTGGGCCGCGACTCAGGCAAATAGCTCTTCTGTAGGGTGAGCTTGGACGAAAAAGTCGATCCTATCTGCAACGAGCCAGGTTAATACTGGGAACGCGGCCGCCCTCGCCCGCTATGAGCGCGAAGCGCGAAACATTTACGGCCTTGAGAGGCTTGAGGTTGAGCGTGTTGGGCACGCAGGGCGGGCGACGGCGCCCGCGCTCCCAGTATTAGCTTGTCTCTTCCTGGCAAACCACTTTCTGGGCAAAGCCTTTAAGGTTCGATCGCCATTCTATTAACAGCAGACATCGGCACGCGCTCGATCTTTCCCGTCCTGAGTACGATTACGATCATGCCGCCCTCGACTACTACGCGTCTTACAGTCGACATCGGACGATCGATTCTGGTTCCATCCTTAGACTCAATAATCAGATGGGAGCCCTGCGTCGGCAAATCCTGAGTTTTCGATTTGGCAGCTTCAATCTTCTCTTCCTTCGGCGCACCGGTGTTTTTCCTCGTAGAGTCAATCTTTACATCCTCGGTCCTGGTTTGGTCTGTCTTCGACGTTTCCGCATCGGAGGTCGCGGGCTTAGGCCGTACCGGACGGGTCCGGCCTCGAGAATTTCGGGTCGTCGTTGCCGGTCTGGAGGGCCGCTTTTTTGCCGCCGTGGCTTTCTTAGCCGCCTCAGTGTCTTCTGATGACTTTTCTGTCGCGGCGACTGATTTTGGCTCAGTGTTCATTGCCGGCGTTTCGACTACAGGCTCGGCTATCGTCGCGCCCACGGACGACAGACGCTTGCTTCCACGACGCGTTTCGGTCGCGCTCGCCGGCTCGCTGTTCTCCGCGACCGGGATACCACCACTAAACGGCGCGAAACTTCCACCAAACCGAACGTGGTACGAGCCCTCTTCATCATTAGGTGTGCGCGCTTCAACGCGCAGAATCAGAATCTGGCGCGTGCGCAGGTAGAGCCCCTTGGTCACCTCACCGGACTGCGAACCGGCGTAGAGAGTGGTTTTCATCAGCGGCCTGAACGTAACCGCCGTAAAGATGTCCATGTCGCCATTCAGGTTCTTGCTGTTTATCGTGATCAGGAGGTCGCCCGGAGTGCCTTCGAATGCATAGAAGTGGCGCGTTAAGCGGGCATCGCCGAGATCGAGGGCCGCGATGCTGCCATTGATCTCGTTCTCGAGCAGGGCTGTGGGAAGACTCTGGTCAGAGGATTGTCCGAATACGACCGACGCGATCGCGCACAAAAGACCAGGTAGCAGCAGGGCGACAAAAAATTGTTTGCGGAACGTCACGATCAATCACCCGAGGCAAAGCTGAATGGCAGCTTGCGAGTCAAGATCTCAAATTAATTTGCCGGAGAATCTACAAAAACGTCTCTCACTGGCCCTCGCAAGCTGAGTCGTTTGACGCGATTTAGAGTAACAGATTTGCTGTCAGGATCGAACTCAGGAAAACAGTCTGTAGACAAGTGGCGCCGAAGGGTGAAGTGAGGCGGAAGTGCTAAACGGTTTTTGATTGACACTGGATCGGGATGAGCGTGTGATCCGTTCCTGGCACGCTATGGCTCAAACGATTCAAATCGCTGTGACCTTTCGGGTAAGGAGACGCAACCGACTGAAATTCAGTACAGCTGAAGGCATTGGCTAAGTCCATTCCCGGATCACAAGACGGTCTCACTACTAGCGGAAGGGAGTCGGCCGAAAACTGTTGTTAAAAGGCGGGAGTCCTTTCCCCTGGGAACTGCTTTGCAGATTTATGCTCTCGACCGAGTGGTAGATGGGGTCTTTCTTCTCCGGCAGCAGACCTGCTATCTCCTGTGTATTTCTAACTACAGCCGTCAGGTTTGTCCCCTGATTCAGAATTGCATCGTCACCCTTCTTCAGGGCCCAAAACAGTGCGGCTGGAGAAGCGTAAGGAAAAGCTATGGCTCCGGTAACGATAGCGGCGGCTGCAACTGCTGTGGTGTGATCGTTGCCCTTCACCTCGTTCGAGAGTCTGATTGGAATCTGGGTGCCGTCTACGGCAACCACATTTTCCAATGCGAATTCGAGTGTGCCGCCTCGGCCCCAGGATCCGGCACGTTTGCTCCTGATTGCCAGGGCAGTCGCAACAGCTCCTCGATCGATCACCAGCACGCCATTAACGAAAACACGCCGGGATACCAGGAAGGTAATCACATTTCCTTTATCAACGTCGGCGGAAGAGATCGCCTTAGCCGCCTCGATATCGATCATGGTGCCTGCAGGAATGTGCACCTGAACTCTCGCAGGCGCAACCATGGTTTTTGGAGGCCCGGCCACAGCCATGGCGGGAGGGCCATACGGGACCATCTTCATTGCCATCAGTACGGTGTCCGGGATGCCACGCATCTGCAAGTCCTTGATAACCGGCGGAAAGGTATCGAAGGCGCAGCTTGAAGTCACGATCCTGGCAATAATCTCGCCTGGCTTAACGCCTTCTGTAAACATGCGCAGAACATCGCCATTGTGGAGCACCAGCACGGAAGGTGTGGATGTCGCTTCGGTCTGAGCAAAGGACGAGGCACTGGCCAGAAGCAAGACCGCCAGCAGCGGTGAGAGTTTGCATTTCATTGTGGGACCTCCTAAAGCAGAAGCAGACTATAACACTGATTACCTCGCAACGGATAGGTAGGTTGTTCCCACCGTTACGTCACGGCTCAAGGTCCAATTGAACAGCGTTGGCATATACCTCACCCAGCCAAAATGCAATCACTAAAAGTGTGAGCCTGAGTAGTGAATAGCGATAAGCCGCGCCGGCACTCTCTTGGGTGTTGCCTCTGTACGGAGAGAAAAGTGGTGCTGAAAAGAGGCTTCGACTTCCCTGCTCCCTCTAACTCATTCTCGGCGAAAGAGTTTCTCTCACGCAGCGCGAAGTGCTGGTTCTCGTGCGCTACAGCGGCAGCCTCAGCCGTGCTTCGCAACCGCGCCGCAGAGGACGGTTCTCGAGGGTTAGAGTGCCGCCGTGGGCCTCGGCGATCTGGCGCGAGAGGACCAGTCCGATGCCGGAGCCGTCCGCTTTAGTCGTGAAGAATGGCACGAACAAGTTCGCCGTGCTGGCGAGTCCCGGTCCTTCGTCGCTGATACAGAGTTCAAGCTGCCCGTTGTTTTGTGTCCAGCCAAGCTCCACACCGCCGCTTGTTTCAAGCGCAGCATCTACGGCATTTCGTACCAGGTTGATCAGTAACTGTTCCAGTTGCACGCTATCCCCATGGATTATCACATCGGGACCCGGAACTACTTTGATCGGTAGACGCGTCTCCAGACTGGCAACGCGGTGCAACAGTTCGCCCAGGTTGAGCCGCTCGAACCGAGGTTGGGGTAAACGCGCCAGCTTTGAATATGACTCGACAAAGCGCGCCAGCGAATCGGCGCGCGAGGAAATCACTTCGAGGCCCCGATGCATGTCATCGCCCCAATCAGCACCCCGAGGTTGACGACTGAGCAAGTCCGCCAGACTGCCGGCAACCGATTTGATCGGCGCCAGCGAGTTATTCAGTTCGTGGCCCAGCACGCGCAAAAGGCGCTGCCAGGCAGTCCTCTCTTCTTCGCGGAGCGTCTGACTTAGATCTGTTAGAACGAGCAACTGGTGTTGCGCGCCGCGTTCGCGGAAGGTGCTGCGGCGAATGTCCCAGCGTCCAACGCCGCCAGGAAAAACCATTTGCATGGTATACGGGCCGGCACCGTCGTCTCGATTCAGGCACGAAGCAAGTCCCAGTTCATCGCTGGTTCGACCAAGCAAGCGTATGGCCGGCCGGGCCAGTAACTTCTCTCCTGCCCTGTTCACCAATCTCAAGCGCTGATTACCATCGAAAGCAAAAACTGCTACGTCAATCTCGGCCATGACCGTACGCAGGAGGGCCGTTGCTTCCAGTGCTCCCAGTCGTTGTCCTCGTAATGTTTCCCCCAGGTCATTCACTTCAAGCATGACTTCGCCCAATGCATCGCCTGACGCGGCGCGCCGCCCCCGAATTGAATAGTCGCCTTCGCGAATGGCGGCCAGAATATTTGAAAGAGTTTGCAGCGGCCGAACTATCCGTTGTTTGAGATTGAAGGCGATACCCAGCCACAGAAGCACGAGAAAAAGATCGACGGTCCACTGTAATCGAATGGAATAGCTGTCATACCAGAGCAGAAACGCAACCAGGAACACGGCGGGAAAACCGGCTGCGAGTGCCAGGAGGGTAATCCGCCTTTCGAATCTCAGCCGGCCGCCCCGCTTTAAGGCCGGGTCGAGGCTGGAAAAACTCGAGGAGTTCTTTGGCAGCTTGGCAGGGGTACTCACGCCGTTATGATAACTCAAACCCTGTGGCACTTCAGTCTGTGACGCCGGGCTGAATTCATACCGACGCGTCGCGTCGAAGACATTTGTTCAGAGGGCTCTAAAAGGCGATGCCACTATGACAACCCATACTTCTGTAAGCGGCGGTAGAGGGCGCTGCGGCTCAAGCCCAGCGCTTCGGCGGCGCGGTTGGTATTTCCTTCAAATCGGGCAAGAGCCTTCCCAATCAACAGACGCTCGGCGTCTTCGAGGCTCATTTCCTCCAGTCTCGCCGACAAACGGGCGTCCGGCGTCGTTTGTAACGCCAGATCGAATGCGGTCACAACGTGGCCCGAACTCATCAATACGGCCCGTTCAATCACGTGATCCAGCTCGCGCACGTTGCCCGGCCAGGAGTGAGCGCGTAATGCTGCGAAAGCTTCCGGCGTGAAACCCATAATCGATCGGCGGTAACGCTCTCGGTGCTGGCACAGAAAATGTTCCGCCAGCGCCGGGATATCTTCGTGCCGATCCCGCAGTGGCGGCAAATGCAACTCAACCGTATTCAGACGGAACAAGAGATCCTGACGAAACCTGCCTTGCGCAACCTCTGTATTCAAGTCGGCATTAGTGGCTGAGAGCACCCGCACATTCGCCTTCAGTGTTTTTGAAGAGCCGACCCGCTCGAATTCACCGGTTTCCAAAACGCGCAGGAGTTTGGGTTGCAGATTTACTGGCACGTTCGCGATCTCATCCAAAAACAAAGTGCCTCCATCCGCCAATTCGAAACGCCCGACGCGGTCGGTCTTGGCGTCGGTGAACGCTCCGCGCACATGACCAAACAATTCGCTCTCGAATACTCCTTCGGCCAGCGCTCCAGCGTTAAGTGAGATCAGAGGCTTTGATTTTCTTGGCGAGATGACATGCAGGGCGCGTGTGATCACTTCCTTGCCGGCGCCGTTCTCGCCGGTGATCAGCACGTTGGCATCGGCCGGCCCGATCCGTTCAACCAGATTGAGGACGCCTTTCATCGCCGGCGATTCGGCGATGATTCTCGGAAATTGGCTGGCTGGTTCGGCAACGCTGTCGCGCAGGGCCAGGTTCTCGGCTTCCAGGCGTTGCCCGCGCCTCAGCGCCTCAGCCAATTCAACCTGGGTTCGCAAGACTGCGAGCAGACGTGCGTTGTCCCATGGCTTTTGAATAAAATCGCGCGCCCCGCGGCGCATTGCTTCCACCGCCAGATCGACACTACCCCAGGCGGTCATCACGACTATCGGCAGGGTTGGATCCACCGCCCGGATTCTCGTCAGCAAATCCAGCCCTTCGCTTCCTGAAGTCGTGTCACGGGCATAGTTCAGATCGATTAGGATGACGTCGAGTTCCTGTGAATCAACTGCCCTCAGGACGCCGGCGGGTGATGATGCTATCTCAATCTGAAAGGGCTCACTCTTAAGCAAGAGACGCAATGCTGCCAGCACGTCCGCTTGATCGTCAGCAATGAGAATTTTGGGCATAAGCTGGAGAGTCTTTGAACAATATCGGTCAAACGGTGAACTTTGTCATTGTTCTGTGTCCCTCAAGCGGTATAGGTCCAATACGTCCTATTGGGCCTATAGCTCGAAATTTACTCGTACCGCAGCGCCACCAGCGGATCGACTTTCGTCGCGCGGCGAGCCGGGATGTAACAGGCGATCAGGGCAACCACCAGCAGACAGACCGATACTATTGCGATGGTCGCCTTATCCGTCGGTTCGACCGCGAACAACAAACTGGTCATCAATCGGGTCAAGGCAAGGGCGCCGGCGAGTCCCAATGCGACTCCCATCAACGCCAGCGATAGTCCGCTCTTCAAAACCAGCTTCATCACATCGATCATCTGGGCGCCCAACGCCATGCGAATGCCGATCTCCTGAGTCCGCTGCGTTACCGCATAAGACATCACGCCGTAGACGCCGACCGCCGCGAGCATCAGGGCAAGGACCGCGAAAATCGTCAGCAGCAACATATTGAAGCGCCGCGCGGCAAAGGAGCCGGCAGAGACTTCGTCCATCGTTTGCACCCTGGTCACCGGGAGCTGGGTATCGACTTTCCAGATTTGTTGTTTGATCGCGGACGCCATTCCGGCCGGATCAGATTGAGTCCGCACGGCAATGGTCATCCAACGCTTCCATGCATTTGCCTGTGGGTAAGGCGAATAGAGACCTGGCTGTTCAGGCAGATCGAGGCCGAAATGTTTGACGTCGCCGACTACGCCGACAATCGTGATCCACTCTATCTGCGGATTGCGCACAAAGCGGACTCGCTTACCCAAAGGATCTTCGTTGGGAAAATACTGGCGCACCATGGCATCGTTCGCGATACCAACCAAAGGAGCCTTCTCTTCAAAATCCTGCGGGCCAAAGTCGCGTCCCCTGCGCAACGGGATCTGCATCGTATGAAAGTAGTCGCCCATGATGCTGCGACTCTCGAGACTCGGCTCATCACCTGGCGCAATCGGCGCCCGGCCATCGATCACAAAATCATGATTCAGCGAGTCACCGCTCAGGGGCAATTCACTCACCATCGCAGCCTGTGCACCGGGCAGCGAATTGATTCCGGCCAGCACCTGCGTGCGAAATCGTGTCTGTGTATCAATCTCTTTGTAGCGACCCTCCGGCAACTCAACCCGCATCGTCAACAGATGATCGGTCTTGAATCCCGGTTCCACGTTGCGCAACTTCCAAAACGTCCTTACCAGTAGCCCAGCGCCGACCAGCAGCACCAGCGCAATTGCCAACTCGACTACCACAAACGTGCTGCGCAATCGCTGTTGCGCGCCACCTGCAGTTGCGCCGCGTCCTCCTTCTTTGAGGCTTTCGCTGACTCCTGTGCGCGAGGCCGTCCACGCCGGGAGCAATCCGAAAACCACTCCGGTCAACAGCGACAATCCAAACGTGAAAGCGAGGACGCGAAAGTCGACGCCGATCTCCTGCAAGCGAGGAAGGTTCTCAGGCTTGAGCGCTACCAGCAGACTGGTCCCCCACCATGCGATCAGGACCGCTATTGCACCGCCGGCTAAAGAGATCAGAACGCTTTCGGTCAGAAGTTGTCGGATCAATCGCCACCGGCCGGCGCCCAGTGCGGTGCGAATCACGATCTCGCGTCCCCGCTCAGCAGCCCGTGCCAGCAAAAGGTTGGCAAAGTTAGCGCATGCGATTAGCAACACCAGACTGACGGCGGCAAACAAAATCAGTAGCGCATTCCGGGAATCACCTACGACACGTTCATGCAAGGGAATCAGGATAGTGCTGCGGTTCTTGTTGTCGGCTGGATACTGCGCCGCCAGTTGCTGGTCAATCAACTTCATTTCGGAACGTGCCTGTTCCATGGTTGTCCCAGGCGCAAGCCGGCCATACGTACGGAGAAAATGCACACCACGAAAGCTTGCAGCTACGGGATTCGACAGATGAACCGGAGTCCAGGCTTCGGCGTTGTCACGGGGCGAGAGAAAACCCACGGGCATGACGCCTTGCCGATGATCTGCTGATCGCCACTGAACTGACGTTGCCATAAGGCGTAGCTGAGGACTACGACATACGGAGCGCCGGCTTTGTCATCGCCCGGACTTATGAAACGGCCACGTTCCGCTTTCACACCGAGCACTTCGAAGTATCCTCCGGTGACCTGGCCGACCTGAATTTGTATTGGCTCTGGTCCCGCGGTATACGCCAGCGGCTGGAGCACCTCGCCTCCAAGTGTGCTGAAAGTACGGCTGCTCGCTTCGACGTCGGCGAGGTCGGGCGCAGATTGGTTCGACCGAAATGTAACCAGCCGATCGGGTGCGTCATAAGCCAGGGGGCGCAGCAACACTGCATTGATCACGCTGAAGATGGCAGTGTTCGCGCCAATGCCGATCGCCAGGGTGATCACAGCCACAGCAGTAAACGCCGGGCGCTTCAACAAACTTCGGATGCCGTAGCGGATGTCTTTGAATAATGTTTCCATGACCACTTTCCCCATTGCCAATTTCCGATTGCTGATTGCCGATTGTTGTCTTGCCAATGTTCAGCAATAGTTTGCGATGGCCTCAAATCGGCAACTGCAAATGGGCAATTGCACATGTCTTCACTCATAACGCAGCGCCACCAAGGGATTCACCCGCGATGCCTTTCTCGCCGGAATGTAACCGGCCAGGGCCGCGACCAGAGTCAGCAGGATGACCGCCATCGAGAGTGTCACCGGATCTCCTGGATTGAGTCCGAAGAGCTGACTGGAGATCAGATGAGCCGCAGCCCACGAGGCCGGCACCCCGATAACTAGTCCCGCACCCACCAGCAATAAACTTTCCTTTAAGACCATCCAGATAATGTTGCGCCGTTCAGCGCCGAGAGCCATGCGTATGCCAATTTCATTCGTCCTCCGCACCACCGCATGGGCCATAATTCCGTACAAACCAACGCATGACAGCACGAGTCCGAGGCCGCCAAAGAAGCTGACGAGTTGTGCCAACAGTTTTTCCTGCTTTAGAGACTCGTCGGTTTGTGCGCGCAGCGAGGTTATGCTCCGGATCGGCAGCTTGACATCTACCTGCGCGATCGCTGATCGCACTTCGCCCGCCAGACCAATTGGATCGCCGGCGGTGCGCAACTGCAGAACATTGTTGTAGGTTTGCTGATCCTGTACCTGGAGGATGGGCCGATAGACAACTCGATCGGGTTTCTCTTTGGCACTATCATACTTTGCGTCGCCCACTACACCGACGATTTCGATGTCGTCCTTGTCTGACTTTTCGTCAAAGGTGATGCGCCGGCCGATCGGGTTTTGATTATGAAAGTAGGTTTCGGCAAACGTTTGATTCACCACGGCAACTTTGGTCGAAGCCAACGTGTCCTGCAGACCAATCTCGCGGCCGAGGACGAGCGGCAGTCCCAGTGTCTCGGCGTATCTTGGCCCGACAAACATGTCTTCGACGACCATGTCTTCATCCGGCCGGGGCTGATATCCGCGAACCAGGAGGCTGCTGCTGGTGTGACTTCCGCTCATCGGAGTGTTGCTGGACATCGTGACTGAACGAACATTAGGCAACGAACTCAAGCGATCATAGAGTTGCCGATAGAGTGGCGTTAGTTCCGCCGGCTTGTAACCGGCCAAACGCGAATCGATTACTGCGAGCAGAACGTTGTCGCGGTTGAAACCCAGATCTACCTCCTGAAGCTTGATCAAGCTGCGAGCGAACAGGCCGGCGCCCACCAGCAGGATGAGAGAAATGGCCACCTGCGTTACCACCAACATCGATCCCAAATTGAAGCGACCACGCCGGCCGCGAGTGGATTTCTCTTTCAAAGCGGAAGTTAGATCGGTTCGGGTCGCGCGGATGGCGGGTGCAATGCCGAAGAGAATTCCCGACAGAAGTGAAATCCCGATGCTAAACATCAGCACTGCCCAGTCCGGCTTAACGTCGAGCGGCGCAGTTGCGGCGACGCGCGCCACCAACAGGCTGACACCCCACTGGGCGAGTAGCAGTCCGGCCACCCCGCCGATGACGGCGAGCAGCAGACTCTCGGTTAGTAGTTGGCGTATCAGTCGACCGCGACTAGCGCCCAGCGCCTGGCGGAGCGAGAGCTCGGCTTGTCGCGTGGCCGCGCGCGACAGCAAAAGATTTCCCACATTGGCACAAGCGATGAGGAGAACCAGAGCCACGATCACCATCAACATGCGGAGTGCCTGCGCATAGTATTTCCGCAAGCCCGAAATTCCGCCTCCGCCCGGAGCAAGCTGGATGTAGCTATTCGCAATCGCGCGCCTCACGTCGTCGCTGGCCTTAGTCCCGAATTGATCGGTAATGAACTGTCTGAGCTCCACATTAGCTGCGGCCTGCGCCTGTCCCATTTGTGTCCCTGGTTTCAGACGGCCGACCAGGTTCAGCCAGGAGACGTTCTTATCTTCCAGAAAGGACTTGCGCAGTTCGACCTGTGGTTGAAAGACGAGCGGCAGCCAGAAGTCGGGTGCGTGCCGCACTCGCACGCCGAAAAATCCACGCGGCATGACGCCGACAATGGTGAATGGGGTGCCGTTAAGCAGAACACTTCTCCCTACGACTTGAGCATCGCTGTTCAGTTTTTCCGTCCAATAGTCGTAGCTGATAACTGCCGCGGGCTGGGCAGCAGCAGTATCGTCGTCGTTGGTGAACACTCGTCCTCGAAGCGCGTTAACACCCAGCACCGCAAAATAGTTTCCTGAAACCAGATGGCCTGAAGCACGCTCTGCGGTTCCTCCGTTTTGAGTATCTGCCTGCCTGACGTTCAGACCGCTTTCGCCACTACGGAAGGCGCTCAGCTCCTGAAACGAGGAATCATGCTCGCGGAAATAACGGTAAGCCGCATAGGAAAAGCGATGCACCTGGCCAGGCGACGGGTCGCCGTCCGACGTGCTCGTACCTTCTCCCGTCGAGTCGTCGAAGAGCACGAGTTGCTCGGGTTTATTAACCGGCAAAGGTTTCAGGAGCACGGCATCGATCAAGGTAAAGATCGCCGTGTTGGCGCCGATGCCCAGCGCGAGTATGACCAGGGCAACGATCGTGAAAGCCGGCCGCTTCAACAAACCTCTCAAGCCGTAGCGAATGTCTTTTAATAATGTTTCCATGATTGTATTTCCGATTTTCCAGGCTCATTAATTGCGCAGGGCCACCATTGGTTCAACTCTGCTGGCTCGCCATGCTGGTAAGAGACACGCCAGCAATGCCGCGACCAACAGCAAAAACGCGACCGCACCAAAAGCACGAACATCAAAAGCGCCAACTCCGAACAAAGTAGACTGCATCGCGCGGCCAACCAGATAAGCTCCACCGAGTCCAATAAGCGATCCTATGCCAGCCAGAAGCGCCCCTTCCTTCAAGACCAACACCAGTACTCGCGAGCGTTGTGCGCCCAGCGCCATGCGCAGGCCAAACTCCTGAGTCCGTTGCGCAACGGTGAAGGCCATCACGCCGTATATGCCTACACCCGCGAGCAGTAGGCCCAGGAATCCAAAGCTGCTAAACAACACGACGCTAAAGCGATCGATGGCTAATGTCTCGTTTACGATTTCGTCAACAGTCTTAACACCGGCAAGCGGCAGATCCCTGTCGACTGACGCGACCGACGCCGCGATACTATTGATTACACTTTTTGGATCGCCGTCCGTCTTGACGACCATCGAAGTCTGTGGCCAGGGGCTTTGCCAGAACGGCACCACGATCTCCGCATACTCATCACGAGATCCGGAACTGCGTACGTTATGAAAGACGCCTACGATTTGCAGTTCCACGGGTGGTCCATTCCTCCCGCCTGGGATCATTTCATCGACGGAGATGCGTTGGGAAAGGGGATCGACGTTGGGGAAAAAGCGTTGGACAAAGCGTTCGTTGACCATCGCGACACGCGTGTTGCCGGCAGTGTCGTGGTCATCGATGGTGCGCCCATTAATCACACGAATTCCGAGGGCATCGAAATATCCCGGGGTGACCATCTGGAATGCCGCTCCCGGGCGTTCAGAAGGATTGGGCACAGGCTGGCCCACAATGCTGAACCTTCTGCCCGACATTGGGCCCCGAGCCGGCACTCCAGTCATTGCTGCCGCGTTGCTTACGCCCGGAATGGCCCTGATCCTTTCGAGCATTTGTCCGTAATACGATCTGATCTGATCGGGCCCATTCAGACGCCTTTCGGGGACGGGCAAGCGAAACGAAAGGACATGTTCGGTTCGCATGCCGAGATCGATTCGCGTCAGGTTCCAAAAGCTATCGAGGGCCAGTCCGCCGCTCGCGAGGAGGATCAAGGCCAAAGAAAACTCAGCTATCACGAGTACTCGACGAGCGTTCCGCCGCGGCCCGACAGCACCATCGCGGCCTCCTGACTTCAGCACTTCGTTAAGGTCGAGTCGGGTTGCTTGCAACGCTGGGGCCGATCCGAAAAACAATCCCGCCAACGTCGTTACAGCAATTGTGAAAATTAAAACCGGAATGCTGATTCTGATGTGCGCCTCAGACGGCAGCATCGTACCTACAGGCGGCATGACCGCCGCGATCAAATCGATAATCAGTCCCGCGAGCAGAACACCCAGCGTTCCGCCCAGGACGGCTAACACCAGGCTCTCAGTGAGAAACTGGCCAAAGAGACGACTTCTCGAAGCGCCTAACGCCGCCCTGACTGCGACTTCTCGTTGCCGCGACTTGCCGCGTGCCAGCAGCAGGTTTGCCACGTTGACGCAAGCAATCAATAAGAGAAGACCGACAGCCCCCAGCAGCAGCCAAAGGTTTCTTCGAGTTGCGTCCGTGAGAAAGTCGAGATGCAACGGCTCAACGCTCACGCCGCGATTGGCACCGGTCTTCGGTGATTCGTTTTGTAGCTGGCCGGCAATTCCGTTCATTTCCGACTGGGCCTGGCTAAGTGAAACGCCGTCTTTCAATCTCGCCATGACGAGTACGGAAGTGGTGTCCTGGGTGCCCTGTTCAGGGTCGAAGGTTAGCGGCACCCACAACTGCGAGTTAAAGCGATCATGGAAGCCGGCCGGCAAGACGCCGATGACGGTGTAAGCTTCACCATTCATCCTGATGGCCTTACCGATAAGTTCGCGGTCCGCGCCAAAATGCTGACTCCACAATCGATTGCTGAGGATCACGACGTGGTTCTTGCCCGGTTGGTTTTCTTCGGGAAGGAAATCACGTCCGAGCAGCATCGGCAATCCTTCCATCGTGAAAAAACCCGGAGTCCGCTGTGACCCTGGGACCTGCTCTGGCCGGTCCGCGGTGGCCACATTGAATGAGGCTCCGCTCCACGCGCCCATGCCCTGAAAGGAAGTGCTTCGTCGCTGCCACTCAAGAAAATCCCCCCCCAACACCGAGTTCCTGCCGCCCCGAACCCTGGACCACACCATGACGAGTTGGTCAGGCTTTGGGTAGGGCATAGGTTCGAATACTGCGTAAACGACGCTGAAGATCGCAGTCGTCGCGCCTATTCCCAACGCAAGTGTCAACACCGCGGTCACGGCAAAGCCCTTGTTCTTTATCAACTGTCGTATGCTGTAGCTTAGATTTCGTCTCAAAGCTCCCCACATAAGCTTCTCCTTCCGCGTCAGATCAGTTACGAGCTCACTCGTAACGCAGCGCCACCAGCGGATCGACCTTCGTCGCGCGGCGGGCCGGCAAATAACAAGCTAACAACGCCACCGCTAGAAGTGTGCCGGCTACAATTGCGAATGTTTCGCCGTCGTTTGTCT
>Ga0193749_1000048_pt1 | contig 14023 bp, 14 predicted proteins | sample L1s2metaG_FD_145081 | JGI IMG/M metagenome (GOLD analysis project Ga0193749, IMG submission 145081) | Soil microbial communities from a riparian zone of the East river system, Colorado, United States - L1s2 | ecosystem: Environmental > Terrestrial > Soil > Riparian zone | place: USA: East River...
GACATCGGCGCCGGTGAACATACAGTCAAGCTCTGCTGGGCGTCACAGTGCCACGCCTCGGTGACGCTCCATGTAGTCGTGCCGGGGACCGCGGTCAGCCCGTCCCCGGGAGCAACACCCTCCACCACGCCAGGCGCGAGCCCAAGCCCAACCGCTGCCCCAACAGGCAACCCGACACCGGGAGCGACTCCCGCTCCCCAGCCGACCTCGAGGCCAACCTCAGCCCCGGTGCCAACACCGAGGCCGAGCCCCGTACCAAGCCCTGTACCAAGCCCGAAACCCAGCCCAATACCCAGCCCCGCCCCGTTGCCGCGATCCATCACGCTGTCGTCGACTCATTTCGGCTACTTGACCGGTGGGACGACGACGGTTTCTGGTTCTAATTTCAACCGAGGCAGCACGGTTACGATCACGTTTGTCCAGAACGGCGCCACCAAAGCAACGACGACCACCGTAGTCAACGGCTCAGGTTCATTCGCGCAGCCCCTTACGGTCCCAGGTGGACTTGGAAAGCTCGTCGTTGGGCAGGCAACAATTTCTGCTTGCGATCCGTTCGGTTGCGCAAGTCAGGTGGTACAGGTAACCCTGGTCTAGTCGGAACTTCGGCCGTTAACTCACATTGGGTTGTAGGAACCGAACCTCATAATCTGGGGCCGTGCCGATCGGACCCGGAACCAAGCTCGGCCAGTACGAGGTCCAGGACTTCATCGGGCAAGGCGCCATGGGCTACGTCTTCCGCGCGTACCACGCGCAGCTCGAACGCACCGGCGCGGTGAAAGTGCTGCAGGCGATCGCGCCCGACCCCGACACAACAGCTCGTTTCCGTCACGAGGCGCAGGCGATCGCTCAGATGCGCCACCCCAACATCCTCAACGTCTACGACTTCGGCGAGTACCAGGGGACGCCATACATGATCGTGGAGTTCGTCCCGGGCGGCAGCCTCGCCGACAGGCTTAGCGAGGGGATCCTCGACCAGCCGACGGCGATCAAGTATCTCCGTGGCATAGCGGCGGGACTGGACCACGCACACGCGCTGGGCATCGTCCACCGCGACGTCAAGCCCGCCAACGTCCTGCTCGAGAATGACGACACGCCGGTTCTCGCCGACTTCGGCCTGGCCAAGCTGCTGCAGGGCTCATCCCTGAAATCGATGACGGGAGTGACGACGGGAACCCCCGCCTATATGTCTCCGGAGCAGGTCTCGGGCAGCCAGGTCGGCCCGGCGGCGGATCGCTACTCGCTGGCCACGATCGCGTACGAGATGTTGACCGGCATCATCCCGTTCGACGGCGTCGGAGTGCTCGAGATCCTGTATGCGCAGGTGCACCGCGAGCCGCCGCCGCCGAGCACCCGAATCCGGCGGCTGAGCTCCCAGGTCGATTCGGTGATCATGCGCGGCCTGGCCAAGAAGCCCGAGGACAGATGGGATACCTGCACCGCCTTCGTCGAAGCCCTGGCCGCCGCCCTGGACCGCAAGAGCGCACCTGCACCCGCGAGGACTGTGGTGATGATGCCCCGCCCTGTACCCGCCGCGGCGGTGCCGGTCGAAGCAACCATGATGGCGGAGTCGGCATACGTCGTCGATGTGGACACCGGCGAAACGATCGCCGTCGCGTACCCGTCGCCACCGCCTCCGATGGTGCAGAAGAGATCACGGAAGGGTCTCTTTGCATTCGTGGCGGCGGCGACTCTAGTTCTCCTTCTGGCTGCCGGAACGGTGGGCTACATCGCAACGCATCAGAAGCTCGCGCTTGCCGTGTCCCCTGCAACCGTAGCCGCCGGCAACGATGTCCTCGTGACGGCTAGCCATCTGCCGGCCAACCAGAGCGGAGAGATCCGGCTGTTCAGCCCGGTGCACACGTTTCCCTTTCAAGCCGACTCGAGCGGAAATGTCAGGGTTACGATCACGATTCCTCCAGACATCGGCATCGGCGATCACACCGTCCACATCTGTTGGGCATCCGTCTGTCGCGTGTCGACAACCCTTCACGTCCTCGAACCCGGCGCCGTCGTGACTCCGTCACCGACGAGCCCGCCGAGCCCCGGGCCGACGCCCACGCCGGCGCCGAAATTTAGCGTCACCCTCTTGTCGGTCTCAGCAAGCGGAAACTTCACGGTCAGGCTTCTGAACTTCGCCGCAGGCACGCCTGCCGCGCTGGTCGTGTTTCAGAAAGAGACGCCGCACTTCGCCGGCAATGTGACGGTCACGTCGAGCGACATGCGGGCAACTGTCCGCACACCACCCGGGATACAAGCCGGATTGCCGGCTTACGTCGTGGCGTGCAACAACGTGAACGGTCCTTGCGACACATCGCCGCCGGTAACCGCCCAGCCCTAGCCAAACACCTCGGCGGTGAGCAAGTCGTCCAGCGTCTCGCGCCGCCGCATGACCCGCGCCTGGCCATCCTTGAGCATCAAGACCTCGGGCCTCGGCATCCCGTTGTAGTTGCTCGCCATGGCAAGGCAGTAAGCGCCTGCCGCAGGCAAAGCGATGATGTCACCCGGCTTCAATCGCGGCATCTCGATGTCTGTGATCAGGATGTCGGTCGATTCGCAGTACTTGCCGGCGATCGTGACCATACCGTCAGGGGCGCGATCGGGCGCGGAGGCGAGGTAAGCCTCGTATCTAGCGCCGTAGAGCTTGGGCCGGATGTTATCGCCCATGCCTCCATCGACCGCGACGTAGCGGCGGACGCCGGGAATGTCCTTGATCGAACCCACCGTGTACAGCGCCATCCCGGCAGGCCCGGCGATCGAACGCCCTGGCTCGACCACCAGATGCGGCACCTTCAAACCACGCTGCGCGCAGCCGGTGACGAGAGCGTGATGAACCACCTGTACGAAATCGCGCGGTGTGGGTGGGTCGTCATTGCGGGTGTACGCGATCCCAAGACCGCCGCCGGCGCCCAGTTTGTTCGGCTCGAAGCTCAGCTCATCGCGAAGCTCGACCAGCAGGTCGAGCATGATGCTCATCGCGTGTTCGTAAGCGCCGAGGCCGAAGATCTGCGAGCCGATGTGCGAGTGCAACCCTATGAGCTCGAGGCGCGGATGTGCCAGTGCGTGTTCGACCGCCCGTCGCGCTGCGCCGGACTCGATCGAGAATCCGAACTTCGAGTCGAGTTGACCGGTTGAGATGTGATCGTGCGTGTCAGGTTTAACGCCTGGTGACAGGCGGAGCATCACCGGCGTGCGCTTGCCTTCCGGTACGACCTCGCGCAGCAGCTCGAACTCATACTCGCCGTCGATGACGATCGTCGCACCCGCCTCGTACGCAGCAGCGAGATCGTGACGGCTCTTGTTGTTGCCCAGAAAATGAATCCGGGCCTGCGGGAAGCCCGACTTCAAAGCGAGGTGGAGCTCACCGGCCGAAACGACATCGAGCCCGAGTCCTTCCTCGGCTACCACGCGCAAGAACTGCGGCGACGCAAACGCCTTGGCCGAATAGAGCACCTGGCCGGACGAACCCATGGCCGCGACGTATTCCGAAGCTCGCTGGCGGACGGTCGCCTCGTCGTAGACGTATAGCGGCGTGCCGTGCGCAAGTGCCAGATCGATCACGTCGCAGCCGCCCACCTCCATGTGGCCGGCGGCGTTCACCCGGTACGTGACCGGGAACAGCAACCTAGGAGGTCAGTTCGGGGAAGTGCCGCAGGAGCCGCAACCGCCTCCGCAGCAGCCGCCGCCACCCTCTGCGCTCCCAAAGTCGAGCGAGTCGGATGAATCTGCGCCTGCGACGGCGAAGCTCGAGACCAGCACCCTGGTCCTCGTCGACTCGCATGCCGGGCACGCCTGGGCGGTGTCCCGCTCAGCGAACCTGGTCAGGAGCTCGAACTTCTCGGAGCAGCTTTCGCACCGATACTCGTAGATGGGCATCTCAGTGAACGATTCTAAGCTGCTTGAGCTGGCGCGAATCATCTCCGAGTGGCCGGGGCTTGTGTCGCGGCCGGCGGACGAGCTCGTCGACGACTCGCTGGTCCTGCTGGATCACCTCGGCGACGCGAGGACAGTGGTCGATGTCGGCTCCGGTGGAGGACTACCGGGCCTGCCCCTGAGGATCGCCCGCCCCGCCTTCGAGGCGGACCAGGCCAAGGCTGCCTTTCTCGTCAGAACATGCGCCGCGCTGGGTCTCGAAGGCGTCCAGGTGCTGGCCAGGCGTGCTGAGGAGGTGGGCCAGGACCCGCTTTACCGCGAGACCTTCGACCTTGCGGTGGCGCGAGCCGTGGCGCCCATGCCGGTGCTGGCCGAGCTGTGCCTTCCGCTCGTCAGGGTCGGTGGGCATCTGCTGGCGCAGAAAACGAAAAGCGAAGATCTGACCGCGGCGGGCCGCGCGATTGAGCTACTCGGCGGGAGGCTGAACCGCGTTGAACCGGCGCCATCCGCAGTCCGGACTGCCGGGACGGTCGTGATCATCGACAAGATTCGCTCGACGCCGCCCGCCTATCCCCGCCGGCCGGGCGTGCCTTCGCGTAAACCCCTCTAGAGCTCTAAAGCTGGCCGGCCATGCGGAGCTGGCGGTGGAGCACCCACCGGCTCGATAGGTTGACGGCCAGAACCAGAGCGACGAGCACCAGGGCGGCGCCCCAGGCCTCCTCCTGAAGGGCTGGGTACGGCGTCAGCGCATCGTGGAAGACGATAAGTGGCAACGCCGACATGGGCTGGGTTGGGTCAAGGTTCCAAGAACGATTGCCAAAGCCGGTAAATAGGATCGGCGCGGTCTCGCCGGCTGCTCGCGCTATGGCAAGCAGAGCACCCGTGATGATGCCTGGCGAGGCGGCAGGAAGAACCAGCTGAAGTGCGACTCGCCAACGCGGCAAACCTAATGCGAGCCCGGATTCTCTCAAGCTTCCTGGAATGAGCGCAATCGCACCTTCGGTAGTCCGGATGACCACCGGAAGCATCAGCACGGCGAGTGCCAGAGCTCCCGACAGACCGGAGAAGTGGTGCTGTGGCGCCACGAAAAGGACGTATGCGAAAACGCCGATGGCGATGGAGGGTGCACCGACCAGCACGTCGGCGGCGAGCCGTACCCAGCTCGCCCAACGACCAGAAGCGAACTCAACCAGGTGGACACCACTCACGACGCCAACGGGAATTGCCAACAGCGAAGCGATGCCGACCATGATTCCCGAGCCGGCAATTGCGTGCGCCACGCCAGCCCCTGGGATCCCGACCGGTCGCTCAACATTGATATAGAAATCGGGGTGGATCGCGGCCGGGAGGCCTTTGACAATGGTGTACCCAAGGACTAGTGCGAGGGGAATGAGCGCGAGCCCGGTCAGTCCGTAGACAGCGCTTAGAGCGACGGCGTTCTTGTACCGGCGCCAATGATTACGAAAGGGCATCAACGCGTCACCGATTCCGTCCGCCGGACCAAGAGCAAAGCGACGAGGTTGACCGTGAACGCGACGAAAATCAACACCAGCCCTAGCTCCACCAGGGCGGCTGGGTAGATCTGTCCCGTCGCTTCGGTGAACTCGTTCGCGATGACGCTTGCCAGCGTGTACCCAGGCGAGAAGATCGACGGCGGGATCTCCGGGCGGTTGCCGATCACCATTGTCACGGCGATCGTTTCACCCAGCGCCCGGCCGAGGGCCAGGATCGCCGCGCCGAAAATGCCAGAGCGGGCTGCGGGAAGGATGACCTTCCAGTTCGTTTCCCACCACGTGGCACCGAGCGCAACCGACGATTCACGAAGCCCCTTGGGTACCGCGCGGATGACATCCCGTGATACCGCTGACAGCGTGGGCAAGATCATCACGGCCAGTACCACCGAAGCACTGAACAGGCTTGTCTGGCCTGGCGGCCCAGCAAGAAAGCCAATAAAGCCGAACCGACTACTCAAGGGCACCTCGACATGGCTGAAAAGAAATGGCGCAAGCACATAGAGGGCCCAGATTCCGTAAACGACGCTCGGAATTGCGGCGAGCAGCTCCACCCCGGTACCCACCGCGCCGCGCAAGCCTGCGGCGCCATGTTCCGCCAAGAACAGCGCTACCGCGACTCCGACCGGCACGGCGACCGCGATGGCCAGTGAGCTGGTGACGACAGTCCCGTAAATAAAGGGCAACGCGCCGAAGTCGAGGGTTACAGGGTTCCAGTTCGAAGTGACGAGAAAACCGATGCCAAAGCGACTGATGGCCGGTATGGCCTCCTGGTACAGAACGATAACGATGCCGAGCAACAGAGCCGGGGCGGTCACGGCTACCGCAGCGGTCAGCAGACGGAACCTCTCCGAGCTCTGTCGCAAGCCGAGCGGTCGCCGAATTGCGTCGATCACGCTCGCTCCATGCGATCGAGGCGGTAACCAAGTCCCCGCACCGTCACGATTTCGAAAGGCACCTTCCCAGCGAGCTTCTGGCGGAGCCATCGAATGTGGACGTCAATGGTCTTGCGATCGCCGGTGAACTCCGAACCCCACACGTGCTCGAGCAATCCATCTCTTGTCTGCACGCGGCCCGAGTTCGCCACCAGGTACGAGAGCAGGTCGAATTCGCGCGCGGTCAGCTTTACGTCCTTGCCCCCAAGCAGCACACGCCGCGCGGCACGATCCATGGTGAAGTCTCCGATTGAGTCCTGCTCTGGTACCGATCGCGGTTCGGCAGCTTCCGGTTGGGCGCGACGGAGGACCGAGTTGACCCGCGCAAGGACTTCGCGGATGGAGAAGGGCTTGGTGATATAGTCGTCGGCGCCGAGTTCGAGGCCGACGATCTTGTCGACCTCAGTGTCCTTCGCCGTCAGCATGATGATGGGTATCCGGCTTGTCTTTCGCACAGCGCGACAGAAGTCCAGTCCGCTCATGCCGGGGAGCATCAGATCAAGCAGGATCAGGTCTGGTTTCGAGGTGCGCGCGGTCCGCAGCCCCGCAGCGCCGTCGCGCGCCTCCAGGACCGCGAAACCAGCGCCCGAGAGGTTGTACTTGAGCATCTCGCGGATCCCGTCGTCGTCTTCGACTACGAGCACGCGGCCGGCGACAGTGCCTCGATTCACCCTAGCTCTACGACCTGGCCTGTCTCCAGGAAGACTATGTCCTCGGCCACGTTCGTCACGCGGTCTGCAATGCGTTCGAGGTTGTGAGCCACGAGAAGCAAGGTCACCGAGCGCAAGGCTCCGTCGGGATCCGTGCCCTTGCCCATTTCGGCCACCAGCTCTTCGAAGGTGCGGTGGTATAGGCGGTCAACCTCGCTGTCACGAGTCGCAACCTGACGGGCGTGTTCGACATTGCGGTGTATGAGGTCCTCAAGGATGTCGTGCACCTGGCGGATGGCCAGCTCGCCCATGAGCCCGAATTCAGCACGCAGCGGTCTGTCCGGCAGCCCGCACAGCGTGCCGGTCATGCGCGCGATGCGCACGGCATAGTCGCCGATCCTCTCGAGCTCGCTGGCGATGTACTGGATGCCCATCAGGTCTCTCAGGTCGCGAGCGACCGGCTGCTGCGTCGAAATGACCATGAACACTTGCTCCCTGACCTGACGGAACAGCTCGTTTAGATACTGGTCGTCCCGGCGCACCGTCTCGGCGGCTTCTGGATCACGGCGCCGCAGCGCGTCGAGCGCCGCCTCGATCTGCGACTCAACCAGCGTGCCCATGCGAACTGCAAGTTCGCGCAGCGTGGCGAGCTCCTTTTCCAGGGTCAGTCGGGGCATGTTTAGCCGAAACGCCCGGTGATGTAGTCCTCGGTGCGCCGGTCGCGTGGCTGGTTGAACAGTTCGGCGGTCGGCGCGAACTCGACAAGCTCGCCAAACCGAGCGGCCGGGTTCATGAGCATGAAGGCGGTGAAGTCCGACACCCGAGCTGCCTGCTGCATGTTGTGCGTGACGATCACGATGGTGTAATCACGTGCCAGCTGCACCATCAGGTCCTCGATCTTCAAAGTGGCGATCGGGTCGAGCGCCGAGCAGGGCTCGTCCATCAGGATCACCGAAGGGTTGACCGCCAGGCATCGGGCAATCGAAAGACGCTGGAGTTGACCGCCCGAGAGCGAGGACGCTGGAGCGTCAAGACGGTCCTTCACCTCATCCAACAGGGCGGCCGAGTCGAGGCTCTTCGATACTGCCTCATTCACCCGGCCTGCGCTCCATCCCATAAGCCGCGGCGCGAACGCGACATTGTCTCGGATGGACATCGGAAACGGACTTGGCCGCTGAAAGACCATGCCAATCTTCTGACGAAGGTCCAGGAGGCGTTTGGTACTGATGATGTCCTCGCCATCGCAAAGGACCCTGCCTTCGGCCCGCGCTCCGGGTACCAGGTCATACATGCGGTTGAAGACCCGCAGCAGAGTGCTCTTGCCGCAGCCAGACGGCCCGATGATTGCCGTAATTCGTCGCTCGGCGACCTCGAACGTCACATCCTTGAGCGCCTGGAGCTTGCCGTAATAGAACGAGAGATTATCGATCCCGAGCTTGGTCGGGCCGTAGGCTTCGATGGCGCTCAGTTGAGGCTTCAACACCTGCACCATAGGTTGCCTGTTCACACCCGCGTCCGCCACCCTCATCGACAGTAGGTCCGAAAGGTTAAGGGGACTTTATGAACCGGTTAAGGCATCCTCCGGTAGCTCGATGTAGAACACCTGTCCGCCCTCATCAGCTGCGACAGTCCAGATCCTTCCGCCGATCGATTGGATCAGGTGCTTGGTGATCGCCAGGCCTAGCCCGAAGCCGCCCGCCTCTCGGGGGCGCGCGCGATCGACCTTGTAGAAGCGTTCAAATACCCGACTCCAGTGTTCGGGCGAAATCCCGGGGCCGCGGTCCCGAACGCTGATCCGGACCTTCTCCTCCACAACTTCGGCACGAAAGTCGATTGCCGACTCAGGCGGCGAGAACTTGGCCGCGTTGTCGACCAGGTTTCCGAGCGCCTGAGCCAGTTTCGGCCGGTCCGTCGAGATGATCATGTGCTGGGGCATGTCGATGTTCAGCAACCTGTTCGGCGCGAGGCGCTGACCCAGCTCCTGGACGAGGTCCCGCAGGTCGAATGAGGTCCGCGCAAGAATCAGTGCGCCAGACTCCAACTCGGCCAGCTGGCGAAGGTTATCGATGATCCTGCTCATCAGGTCCGCCTCCCTCACCAGACTTTCAGCAAAGCGTGCACGGTCCCTCGAAGCCGGATTGCCGAGAAGGCTTTCGGCTGTCAATCGCAATGAGGTGATCGGTGTCTTGAGCTCGTGCACCAGGTTCGCTACGAACTCTTGCCGAACACGCTCGAGTCGGCGCAGCTCGGTGACGTCGAGGAGGAACATCAAGGTCTCACCGGGACGCGGTCCGGGCACGAGCTTGGTCTCGCCCTCCGGGGTGCCAGCCCGGAGCAAATCGACGAGCTTGCCTTCGAGTGTCACCTCGACAAGACTCGCCGGCAATCGCGCTGCGTCGATGTCGAAGTAGCGACGGGCTGCTTCATTCGCGGCCAGGACTCGATGCTCGCGGTCAAGCAAGAGGGCAATCACGGGGGCCTCCTCGATGAGGTCCTCGAAGGGCTTGAGCGGCTGTGGGTGGCGGTCGGGTCGCAAGGACCTGCGCCAGCGCTCCCAGATCACGGGCGCGAGTATAGGAGCGGCTGCAATGCCCCCACGCTTAAGCCGTAGTTAACCCTCGGATAACCGGCCGTGCGTAGCTTGTCGTCCGGATGACAACCGGCACCGACAGGAGTGAGCAATGACAAAACCAGATCTATCCATACGCGCGCTCGTGTCGCTCATCGCGTTAGGAGTGATGGCAACGGCGTGCGGTTCAAGCGCTGCTGCACCGTCGGTGGACATTGGCCAGGGGACATTGACAGGTGCAGGCGCGACCTTTCCGGAACCCTTCTACACCAAGGCCTTTTACACCTACACGCAGACTTACCCGCAGGTGGTCGTCAACTACCAGGCGGTCGGCTCCGGTGCCGGCATACAGCAGTTCACAAACGGCACCGTGGACTTTGGGGCGAGCGACGTGCCTATGCAGACCTCCGATATCACAGCCGCCGGTGGGCCTGATTCCTTGGTGCAGATTCCCACGACATTGGGCGTGGTTGCGATCGCCTACAACCTCTCCGGCACAAGCAGGATCCAGCTGGATGGGCCGGCGTTGGCCGGTATCTACATGGGTCAGATCAAGAAATGGAACGACCCTGCACTCGCCGCTCTGAATCCCGGCGCCAGCCTACCGAACACCCCAATTACCGTGGTGCATCGGTCCGATGGGAGCGGCACGACATATCACTTCACCGACTACCTCGGCAAGGTGTCTGACGCGTGGAAGTCGAAGGTCGGAGTTGGCAAATCGGTGCAGTGGCCCGCGGGCATCGGCGGCAAGGGCAATGACGGCGTGGCACAGGCTGTCAAACAGACAGATGGCTCCATCGGATACGTGGAGCTCGCCTATGTGGTGCAGACGGGAATGAGCCAGGCCTTTCTGCGGAACAAGAGTGGGAAGTTCGTGCAAGCCAGCGTGGCTGGAGCGACGGCCGCCGCGGCCCAGAACAACGACGTGGGCCCCAGCAACTTCTCGATCACCAACGAACCTGGTGACACGTCGTACCCGATTGCCGGCTTCAGCTGGATCATCGTGCACACGTCAATTTCTGATCTGGCCAAAGGCAAGGCAATCGCGTTTCTGTTCAAGTGGCTGGTCACAGACGGCCAGACATTCGGCCGCGACCTCCAGTACGCGCCCCTACCAAAGGCCGTCCAGGACCTCGCTCTGACGACCCTCAAGCGTGTGGCCTCTGGCGGCAAGCCGATCCTGACCTGAGACAGTCCGAGGCCCCGTCCGGGTGCCTCGACAGTGGCGCCAATCCTCCGCTGCCTTACCTTTAGCTAGGGTGGTGAGAGCGTGAAGCTGAGCTTGATCCCGCGAGAGCACCGCTTCTATGAGCTGTTCAGGCATCAGGGCGCGCTGGTCAGCGAGACGCTCACTGAGCTGAGGGACTCGCTTTCGGAGGGAAAGAATCGGCATCCCCGATTGCGTGAGCTCGAGCACGCTTGCGACGAGGTCACACACGACATCTACAACCTGACCAATCGCACGTTCACCACGCCCATGGAGCAGGAAGACATTCTGCGGCTGGCTCATGGCCTCGATCAGATCGTCGACCTCGCAGAAGAAGTCTCAGACAAGATCGATCTTTACAAAATCGTCTCAATCACAGATTCCGCCAAGCAGTTCGGCGAATGCCTCGCGGAAGCCGGTATGGAACTGGCCCACGCAGTCGACAAGCTCGAAGACTTCAAGGGAATCGACACGGTTCTCCAGGAGATTCACCGGCTTGAGAACGACGGCGATTCAATCACTCGGTACGCACTCCAGAAGCTTTTCGAAGCTGACCACCAAACGCCGGCCGACCTCATCAAATGGAAGGATCTTTACTCACTCCTGGAAACGACACTTGACGAGTGCGAGTCGGTGGCGGAGATCATCGAGACGATAGCGATCAAGAGCGCCTGAATTGAGTCAGACCTGCAGGCTCGATAGCAACTGGCGAACCCGCCGGTCAATGTCGTCTCGGATCGCCCGCACGGCCGGCAATGGCTGGCCGGCAGGGTCTGGAAGTGCCCAGTCTTCAACCGGCACGCTCACCACCGGGCACTCACCCTCGGCGCAACCCATCGTGACCACGCGACGCGCGCCGGTGGCCAACTCCGCAGTCATCAGCCGTGGTTTTCTGTTCGATAGGTCGATGCCGACCTCACGCATGACCTCGACGACTTCGGGATGAACGCGGCTCGCCGGGGTCGTGCCCGCCGAGTCGGCGAAGGCAAGACCTTCAGCATGCCTGTTGAACAAGGCGGCTGCCATTTGACTTCGTCCCGCATTCTGACCGCATACAAAAAGGACCCGAGGCCCTTGACCGCCGACCACGTCAACACGCTAGCACCGCTTTTGCGCCGGAGGATGCAATGAAGTTCATTCCGCTCCCGCGTGGGCACCGTTTCTACGACCTGTTTCGGAAGCAAGGCGAGCTGGTCAGCGAGACGCTGACCGAGTTGAGCAAGTCGCTCCTGGAGGGCCGAAGCAGGCATGCGCGCCTGCGCGACCTCGAGCACGAGGCGGATGAGGCGGCTCACCAGATCCACAACCTCGTCAACAGCACCTTCATCACCCCACTCGACCAGGAGGACATCCTGTTGCTGGCGTCGAGCCTTGACGATGTTGTCGACCTGGCTGAAGAGACCGGCGACAAGATCGACCTCTACCGCATTCAGACCATCTCGGATTCGGCCAAGCAGATGGGCGAATTCCTGGCCAAGGCAGGAATCGAGCTGGCCGCGGCGCTCGACAGGTTGGAAGGTTTCGCCGAATTAAAACCCCACCGACTGGAGATACACCGGCTCGAGAATGAGGGCGACACGCTCACGCGCGCCGCGATTGGTGAGTTGTTCTCGACCGTGACAGACGCGGCCGAGCTGGTCAAGTGGAAAGATATTTACGACCTGCTGGAAGCCACGATGGACGCCTGCGAGCACACCGCCAACGTAATGGAGACCATCGCGATCAAGAATGCGTGAGACCACAGTTCTTCTGTTGGTGACCATCGGTGTCGCGATTGCTTTCGACTTCACCAACGGTTTCCACGACACTGCCAACGCGATCGCCACATCGATTTCAACTCGAGCCCTCTCCCCCCAGGCGGCGGTTGCACTGTCAGCGGTTTTCAACCTGGTCGGGGCAGTCGTGACCGTCGCGTTCTTCCAGGCGAAGGTATCCAACACTATCGCAAGCACCCTGGCCATCAAGCCCGGTCTGGTAATCGTCGTAGCGGCCCTTCTCGGTGCGATCTCGTGGAACCTGATCACCTGGTACCGCGGACTGCCCAGCAGCTCGACACACGCGCTCATCGGCGGCCTGTGTGGCGCGGGCATCGCGGCGGCCGGCGGCCTGGGTGGTGTGAAATGGTCGGCCCTGGGCAAGCAGGTGGCCAGCCTGGCCATCTCGCCTCCGCTGGGATTTGTAGCCGCGGGCGCCTTTGCAGTTCTGTTGATTTTCATCGTGTATCGCCTGCATCTCCGACCAGCACCGGTCAACCGCACGTTCCGCGGCTTGCAGGTGCTGACCTCGGCGTTCCTCTCGTACTCCCACGGCGCGAACGATGCGCAGAAGACCATGGCGGCAATCACGCTGGCGTTGATCGCGTCGGGCAACTTGAAAACCTTTCAGGTCCCAATCTGGGTGGTGATTCTCTCCGCAGTGACCATCGCCTTCGGTACGTACGCCGGCGGATGGCGCATCATCCGAACCCTTGGCTGGAGCATCATCAAGCTCGAGCCGGTGACCGGCATGGCGGCGCAGTTCATGGGAGCGACCGTCATTCAGGGAGCGACGCTGATCGGGCTACCGGTGAGCACAACTCATGTGATCACCGGCTCGGTGATGGGCGTTGGCGCTATACGCAAGCTCTCAGCTGTGAGCTGGGGACTGGGTGCGAGGATTGCCCTCGCCTGGCTCGTCACGATCCCGGCGGCCGCGATCATCGCGTGGGTCGCCTACGCGATTCTTCATACGGCGGGCGTGAGCGGGTAGTAGCTAATTACAAAAAGGGGTTGGAGAGCGATGGTCCCCAAGGCTAAACTCTCACCACGTCATCGCGTGACGGCCTGAAACGGAAGGAACCCCGCAACCAAGGCGTTTCAGCTAACGAAGGAGCAATGGTGGCAACAAAGATTTTGGAAGTGGCCGATGTGAGCGTGATCAGGGCTGCAGGCGGCGTTGTCTGCCGCAGCACCCGATCCGGCGATACGGAGATCGCAGTCATCCACCGACCCGCTTATGACGACTGGACCCTGCCCAAGGGCAAGATCGAGCCCAACGAGACCGCCGAGGACTGCGCGCTGCGCGAGGTCAGAGAGGAAACGGGCCTGCGCTGCGAGCTGACCCGGCCGCTGGGCTGCACCGCATACATCGATCGACGCGGACGTGACAAGGTTGCTTGCTACTGGGTGATGGAGGTGCGCGGCGGCAAATTCCGGCCCGGCATCGAAGTCGACAGGCTGCTTTGGCTGTCCGTCCCAGACGCGATCAAGCGCCTGACATACGAGCGCGACAAGACGCTT
>Ga0193749_1000049_pt1 | contig 13992 bp, 10 predicted proteins | sample L1s2metaG_FD_145081 | JGI IMG/M metagenome (GOLD analysis project Ga0193749, IMG submission 145081) | Soil microbial communities from a riparian zone of the East river system, Colorado, United States - L1s2 | ecosystem: Environmental > Terrestrial > Soil > Riparian zone | place: USA: East River...
CGGCGTTCAGTCTTGACCTGACTTCGATCGCTGTTCTGTTCACCGCGCTCTCGGTGGGAATTGGCTTTGGCCTGCAATACATAGCGGCCGATATTGCCTCAGGTTTCATTCTGCTTTTCGAGCGGCCCGTACGCGTCGGCGATCGCATCACGATCGGGGAGGACGAAGGCGACGTGCAGAGCATTAACCTGCGCACCACCGTCGTGGCTACGAATGATCGCATATCGATCATCGTGCCGAATTCAAAGCTTGTCAGCCAGCGCCTCATCAACTGGTCTTACGGAGATCCGCGGGCGCGAATTTCGATACCCGTCGGTGTGGCCTATGGTTCGGATATTGAGCTGGTTACAAAAACTCTGCTGGCTGCAGCCGAGAAAGTGGACAATTTGCTGCGCGACCCGGCCCCCAAAGTACAATTTTTGAAGTTTGGTGACTGGTCGCTCGATTTTCGTCTGCTGGTATGGACTAACCGGCCTCGTCTGCACACCCAAATTCGCAGCGACATCAACTATCGGATCGAGAAACTATTTCGCCACGCCGGCATCGAAATTCCTTTTCCGCAAACCGAGTTGCGTTTGCGCGGCGGCGCACTGCACCTTGATAGCGGTGACAGGTTGGTAGTCGACGAGAGGTCTATCAGCGAGAATGACTAAGTAGCGCAAGCTTGAGTGGCAACGGAAAATAAACGTTACGCAGAGGCCGCAAAAACTTTCGCAGGGGTCGCAGAGAAAGTATGTTCGTCCCATTACCCTGCGGTTCATGAAAGCGGTCCAGCTATGAACCCAGCTAGGGTTTTCCACCAAAACCCGGACACATGCTCTTCGGATCATTCGTGTTGGCTTTGCACTTTTCCGTGGGAGTCACGGAAGCCAGCCCAAGTCGCGACTTCAGCTCCGTAAAAGGAAACCACGCGCTCGGATCTGAAGCGCTGCATTGCAACTTGTCAGTGTGTTTACAAACGTCGATGGCATAGATGGGATGGATCTCCCATAAGGCCAGCCGCTCGAAATCGTTGTGTTTGGTAAATGGATTGAAACCCGCCTTGCCGCCGCTGCAGGCCACGTGGCTGCCGTCAAAGAATAATTGACCCGAGACCTTGACCGGATGTGTTTTAAAAAAACTCGCGTAGTCAGGGGAATCGAACAGATCCCAAGCCGGCGGCCGGTAATGCGGAATGATCTCGGCGACTATCGTGTTGCACCACGCAGTTTCTTTCGGGTCTTCAGCCAGGGTGATATGAATATCGTTGTAGGCGCAACCAAGCAGGTTGCACTGAACGCTCTCGCCATTGCCTTTCGTTAGCGGTTCATCCCTATCGACGTTCGAGTGTCGAGCATCGAGGACATAGCCGACAAACGTGACCGTGTTGCCTTCGCCAAGTTTGCTCCTTTGCTTAACGTGATGATGTTGGCAAGTTTTGCGCGGCTCGGTGGCGGCTCGCCTTTGGGAATGGTCGGTTCGTTGTTACTGGCATTGCCCAGGTCGCCAAATGTCTTCATGTTTACCGGCGTGAGCTTATTGACCGGGGCGCAGAAATTATTCTTCCGGGCATTCTGCTGGTCATTGGACGCGCTCTTGTAACAGCCCGTGTTGCCGCACAGATAATCTATTCGTTGCGGTTTGCGAGTGAAGGGTTTGAGTTGCAGCGGAAGGGGCTTGCCGCAGGTCTTGAACTTTAACTTCCTGGCATAACCAGACGCCGGCAGAAGCAGGACTGCCAGGGTTAACCAGGCGAAACGAACTAGTAGATGTGATTGCATTTCTTGTTACCCGTAATTGTTTTTGCGGCGAATGCTATACCGATTGATGAGAGACTGGCAAGAGGTTCCGGGTTGAGGTAGTGGGGGTAAAAACCTACCTCGCTTTAGCGAGGTGGTCGTGGCGAGACGTCATCGACAATAACCGTTTCAAACGGTTTTGTTTTTGAAGCCGTTAAAACGGCTACTGACATTTCTGGTTGACTGACGTCACCTCGCTGAAGCGAGGTGCTAATGAGACTGTGAATATCGCGTGCGGCCTGCTCTTAGCAACGCAACCTTAGGTCTACTTCATGCTGCCGCCTTGCGATGAATTCGCGTACAGGCTAGGCTAGGTCTGCCACTGAGTGATGATTCATTCAGTCAATCGAGATGACCCGGAAAAGTCCACGCAATGGAACTTCAGGTAAGCGCGAATCGATTCTGCGCGCGGCCACGCGCGTCTTTGCGCGTAACGGCTATTTCAATTCCAAAGTCGCTGACATCGCGCGCGAAGCCGAGGTAGCCGACGGCACTGTCTATCTCTATTTCAAAAGCAAAGAAGAGATTCTGCACTCCATCTTCGATCAGAACATGGCCGAGGCTATTGCCGCCGGTCGCGTACTGATTGAGAAGATACGCGATCCGGGCGAGAAGCTGCGCCGCATTGCCATGCTTCATCTCGAACGTCTGGGCGCCGACCGCGATCTCGCCGTGGTTTTCCAGGTTGAGTTGCGCGGTTCCACCAAGTTCATGCGGGAGTTTTCGGCGGCGGGTTTTGCTGAGTATCTCGGCTTGCTGCGCCAGACGTTTGAAGAAGGCCAGCGTTCCGGCGTCTTCCGCAAAAACCTGAATGCCAAGTTGGTTTCGAAAATTCTTTTCGGCGCCCTCGATGAAATGGCTACTAACTGGATCATCTCAAAGCGCAAGTACAAACTCGAGCCGATGGCTCAGGTTGTCATGGACGTTTTTCTCAACGGAGTCAGCGCATCGTGACCAGCGTCCCCCAAGCCGCCATATCTGAGCCGCCGCGTCGCATCCCTCTCCATGATGATGAACCAGCGACTCTCGTCGATGTGTATCAGCAGGCGGTGCGTCGCTTTCCCAAGCTCGACACGCTCAACTACAAGAGCAACAAGGCCTGGCAATCGATCTCCGCGGACGTCATGCTGAAACGCGCGCGCCGGATTGCTCTGGGGTTGTATTCGTTGGGAGTGCGTTTCAGCATTCGCGTGGCCCTGCTCTCTGAGAGTCGCGTGGAGTGGGTGCTCGCCGATCAGGGCTGCATGTTTGCGGGAGCTGTCTCTGTTCCCGTCTATCCGACGCTGGCACCGCCGCAAGTTGGATACATTCTTAAAGATTGCGGCGCGCGGGTGCTGCTGGTCTCGACGCGCGCTAAGTTCGAAGAGATCGAAACGATCCTGGGCGAGTGTGTTGCGATCGAGAAGGTCGTGATATTCGAAGCGGACGAATTGAGCAGGCCAAAGACCCTTAGCCTCGCCGAACTTGAAGAGCACGGGAGCGCGCTTGAGAACGAACAGCCAAAATTATCGGCCGAGCTTGCTGCAGCGTCCAGTCCCGCAGATCTCGCCACAATCATCTATACATCGGGGACGACCGGCGAGCCGAAGGGCGTGATGCTGACGCATGCGAACATGGTCTCGAATTTGATCGATTCATCGGACCACTTCAAATTCGGCGAGAAAGATTCGGCGCTTTCGGTGCTGCCGTTGTCGCATATCTTTGAGCGCCAGGCAATGAACATGTATCTGCATCACGGCATGAGTGTTTATTTTGGTGAAGCGATCGAGAAGATTGGCGACAATCTGCGCGAAGTGCATCCGACGGTTTTTGTCGGCGTGCCGCGCATCTATGAAAAGATTCTGGCGCGCGTGCAGGAGCGCGCCCTGGCGAAGGGAAAGTTTAACGGCGCAGTCTGCAACTGGGCGATCGAAGTTGGCAAGCAATGGGCCCAACTGAATGCCGGCTCACAACCGATTCCGCTGTGGCTGAATCTGCGGCACAAGGTCGCGAACGTGCCGGTGTATGCAAAGTGGCGCAAGGCGATGGGTGGCCGCATACGCATTTTTGTTTCCGGTGGGGCGTCGTTATCGAACGATGTCGCGCTGGCTTTTGCAGGTGCGGGTTTGCCGATCGTGCAAGGCTATGGCTTAACGGAGACTTCGCCGGTGATCACTGCCGGGCGGCTCGATGACAACAGGATTGGAACCGCCGGCCGGCCGATCAGAAATGTCGAAGTGCGAGTTGCCGGGGACGGCGAGATCGAAACCCGCGGGCCGCAAGTGATGCGGGGATACTGGAACAAGCCTGAAGAAACGCGGGCGGTTTTTACCGAAGATGGTTGGTTTAAGACGGGCGACATTGGCAGCCTTGATGCGAATGGGTATTTGACCATCACTGATCGAAAGAAAGAGCTGCTGAAAACGTCGGGCGGTAAATACATCGCGCCGCAGCCAATCGAACAGTTAATCAAGAGTTCGCGCTTCGTCAATCAAGTGGTGGTAATCGGCAACGACCGCAAGTTCGCCTCAGCTTTAATCGCACCTGATTGGGAACAGCTCGAATCCTATGCCAAATTGAAGGGACTGAACCTGAGCACTCGCGAAGAATTCTGCCGCCATCCGCGAATCGTCGATTTGTTCGAGCGGCAAATTGCGGCGCGGACTCAGAACCTGGCCCAGTTCGAAAAAATCAAACGCATCGCTCTACTGGATCAGGAATTAACGGTTGAGGGCGGAGAGCTGACTCCGACGCTGAAAGTGAAACGGCGCGTAGTTGATCAGAAGTACCGTGAAGTGATCGATCGGATCTATTCTGAAGCGAAAATGTCGGACCGGGTCTGAGGATGTTTCCTCAAGCATAGTTTTTAGGGCTTTACCGCGAAGCGGTTATGCAACTCAGCCCAGGGTTGACGCGCTTCGCATCTACCCTGGGTAAACGGGTCCAGCGCAGCAACCTCAACGGGTTTGTGCCAGTTCATGCAGTTTAACGAGTTGTGGGAAATCGATCCGACTTGCCGTGGACCGCGATCTTCGAATTGCGAAAGGGTAGCAACCCCGTAGCGGTTGCGCGCGTTTTTACAATTCAATCCCAGGATAGCTGCGCGACGCGGCAACCCTGGGCTGACTGATCTAACCGCTTCGTGGTAGTTGCGCAGGACCGGCCTGAACCTGATTCGGTCTGTGGGTTAAGTAGACGACTGCGGTTTCTAATCGCGGAGTTTAATCTCGAACGCTGCCAGGACTCGCTCGGCAGTTTCTCGCGCGGCTTGCTTCAAAGCGTACTCGGAATAGAGTGGGCTGTTTTTGGAAGGCGTCGAAACCCCGCCTCGTCCCGTCTGATAAATCTGGTGATGACTCCGGCCCGACTGTTTGAATTTCGCGGTTCCGGGTTCAAGGATGGTATAGCTGACGTACAACTCATCCATTTGATTCTTTTTCTGTTGCCTGCCAGAGTCCGCCAGTTCGCTTCCGATCTGTAGCCAGACTACGTATCTGACTGTCTCTTCTTTGGCTCGCTTGATCGCTTCAGCCCGATTCATACCTCGCCCGGCCGAAGTGACCATCACATCCGCCGCATCACCCAAACGCCGCACGCAATTATCAACCACAGTATCGGTAACATAGTATGGAATATTTGACATTGGATCGCGATTGTCGATGCCTACCAGCAACTGAAGCCGGGGGGCCTTCTCAGCTTTCTTTTCGATCGTTTTTGGACCCGAAACCGAAGGCGCTGTCGTCGTCGCGGGACCGCTGGTTGAGCGCCGGCCTGATTGGGCGTTGATCATAGTGCCAGCGAAAATGATCGCTATTACGGCAAGGATCTGACGATGGTAAAGCGCGTTCATATTCTGTGTCGGCATTCTAGCATTGGAAGCACAAACAGGCATTGCGGTTTGCCCTCGCGACAAAAAAGCGATCCACGAATTCACACAAAATGACTCGAACCAAAGCCTGCGTTTCGTGGGGTTTCGTGTGTTTTCGTGGATCGCCTGGCCCGGCATCACCCATGTACTCGGGCACAACCCCTTTCCTTCCATCTTCTCAAGTGCAACCTTTGATGCCTCTGGTCGAAAATCGTGGCTCCTTTTTCACTTCCGCAGCCGAATAACTTAGACTCAAAGTCTCAGCCAATGACAGAACAGCAAACCCGCCCTTTAATCATCACTCGAGTTCGCCCGCAAGGGCCGAACATTAGGTCCTTTGAACTGATGCCTGTCGACGCCGGTGTAGCTCACGGCGTCCCTTTCGTCTCCGGGCAGGTCGCTGTGCTGCGAGTAGGCGAGGAAGAGCCGGCGTATTTTGCTTTCGCGGGCGCGCCGGCGGATCGCAATTTGGAAATCCTGGTGAAGCGAACCCTCGGCGCCAGCGTTGCGCTGTTTGATATGAAGGAAGGCGAGCGGGTGGATTTGATCAGCGTGGTCGGTCACGGCTTTGATCTGGACAGCCAAAAAGGGCGCGACCTGGTATTCGTCGCCATGGGAACCGGAGTGGCGCCCTTGCGTTCTGCCCTGCGCCATGTCTTGAACCGTAAAGAGGACTTTGGCCAACTGGCCGTGCTTTATGGAGCGCGCACGCCGGATGATTTTTGTTATCGCGACGAAACGCAGAGTTGGGAAGACGCAGGTGTCGAACTGCGTCAGGTAATCTCAAAACCCGATGGACACGATTGGTCAGGGCCCACCGGCTATGTGCAGACGCTGTTGGATCATGTGCTGGCGGATTTGATTTCTCCGGTGGCTTTAGTGTGCGGCTCACAAGAAATGATCGAGCAGACCCGCGATCGTCTGCAGCGGATGGGCTTTGCACCCGAGGCGATCCTGACGAACTATTAACGATGGGATGAGGTCAGTACCGGGAGCGGTAGCGACCGGGTCCGCCCTGGCGATCAACGATCTGTGAAGCGTTGAGACCCGGTCGCTACCGCTCCCGGTACTGACTCCATGGCGGCACAGGATGTACGCAGTCCCAATGTTTTTTCTTCGACACATTCTTGCCTTAGTCTGAAGTATTGACTAAGATTCGCCGTTCTAAATTCGCTTCCTGCAATTTGGTTTTTAGTTTTGAACTTCGGTAAGCCTTGAGTCCGGAATATTCGCGGCTCGCACTTAATTTTAAATTCAAGAGAGGAACACATGCTTAGAAAATTTGACTCGTTTTCTAAATTCTGCGCTCTGACCGCCTGCCTTCTATTGGCCGCGATCGCAGCCTTCCCCCAATCACAGGCGACCACCGGGAACATCGAAGGTCGCGTTACTGATCCCAATGGCGCTGGAGTCCCCAGTGTCGCAGTGACCGCCACCAACCAGGAAACAGCCCTCTCCAAGACCTCCGACACCGACACCGATGGGGTCTATCGCATTACCTTCTTGCCGCCGGGAAAATACAAGGTGACGACCAGCAAGGTCACAGGGTTCTTGCCAGCCAGCTTTGAGAATGCAACTGTTACCGTCGGGGGCCAAACACCCCTCGACATTCAACTGAGTCTGAGTGGCGCCGACACCGTCACTGTTGACGTTTCCACTCAGGGACAGGTGGTCGAAACCACGCGCACTTCAGTTTCATCGACGGTCAATGAGCGCGCGATTCAAAACCTGCCGGTCAATGGCCGCAGCTTCCTGGATTTCGCGACCCTGACGCCCGGCGTCGTGCGCGATCCAACGCGCGCCGGCGATCTGGCGGTTGGCGGTCAGAAGGGAACCTTCAACAGTTTGCAGGTTGATGGCGCCGACAATAACAATACTTTTTTCGGCCAATCATTTGGCCGCACCGGCACCCGGCCGCCGTACCAGTTTTCGGAAGAGTCAGTGCAGGAGTTCCAGGTAAACCAGAATGGTTTCTCGGCCGAGTTCGGACGAGCCGGCGGCGCAATCATCAACGTTGTCACTAAATCAGGCACGAACCAGTGGCATGGTAGTGCGTTTGAATATTTCCGCGATGAATCGTTGAATTCGAACACGCCCATCCTGACGGCACGCGGTGTTAAGCGGCCCAAGTCACAAATCAACCAGTTCGGCGGCACGCTCGGCGGGCCGATCAAAAAGGATCGCGCGTTTTTCTTCGCAGCTTTCGATGGGCAGCGTTCGAATATCCCGAACATCGTCGATGCGCCAAACTTCTTTGCGCAGCCGGCCGCCATTCAGGCACTGCTGGCTCCCAAGATGGTCACCTATCAAGTCGGCCGTGATCAGAACGTGTACATGATCAAAACCGACATTCGCTTAAGTAGTTCGAACCAGTTGGTTTTGCGATTCAATCAACAAAACTTCAACGGGAACAACAACGAAAACGGCGGCCCGCTGAGCGTCCAGGAACACTCTGGTAACAGCGTGGCGAAGACCACCACGTTTTCGGGTTCGCTGACCTCCACGTTAACCAACGCGCTGGTCAACGAGTTTCGCTTTCAGTTTGGCCGCGACCGCGAGCCGGGCACCGCCAACAGCGACGTGACCGAAGCACGCATTCAGACCGGAGGCGGCTTTCTTCAGTTGGGCCGCAATAACTTCAGCCCGCGCGAGACCACCATCAAGCGCGTGCAGTTCATCGACAACCTCAGCTACACACGCGGCGCGCACAATCTGAAGTTAGGCGCCGACCTCAATTTTGATCGCATCTTCAACTTCTTCCCCGGCTTGTTCAGTGGGCAATACACCTTTAACTCGTACGCGCTGTTCGCGTCGAATACACCCGCCTCTTATACCCAGAATTTTGGAGGCGCGGGCACAACAGGCGGGACGACCAAGCCGAATCTGAATGACTATGGTTTTTTTGGTCAGGATGATTGGCGCGTAAATCCGAAGCTGACGCTCAACCTCGGCTTGCGTTACGACTATCAGAAGTTGGCGGCCCCGACGGTAAATAACCCGAGCGCGGCCCTGGCTGCGGCCGGACTGAACACGACCACGGCGGTACACGATGGCAATAACATTGCGCCGCGGTTTGGGTTCAGTTATGCGCTTGACGAGAAGACCGTCATTCGCGGAGGCTACGGAGTCTACTTCGGCCGCACCACCGGCATCATGCTCGGTACGGCGCACTCCCAGAACGGGATTCAGGTTACCGGAGTCACGCTTAACTGCACTCTGGTGCCGAATCCATGCCTGACCTATCCGAATATCTACGACACCTCCGGCGACGGGGGCCCAGACCCCAAGTCTCTATCTGTTTGCCAGGGACTACGCGCAGCCTTACATTCAGCAGGGCCGGGCCGGCGTCGAGCGCGAGATTTTCACGAACACGAGTCTGTCAGTCACTTACCTTTTCTTCAAAGGCGTGCACCTTTCGCGCACGCGCGACATTAACCTGGGCGTGCCCGTGGCCACGACTGTTACTGACCCGAGCGGCAACGCTTTTACCATTCTCCGTCATCCTGCGGCTCGTCCCATCGCGGGCTTTACGCGGATCAGTCTGTTCGAGAGCACAGCCGATTCCCGTTACAACGGCCTGGCAGTAGAACTGAAACGACGCTTCGCTCGCGGTTTTCAATTCATTGCGGCTTACACGTTTTCGAGTGCCAGGGACAACAAGCCGGATCAGACGATGGTGGTGGTCGGCACCGATGACGTCAAAGGAGTGCAGAACAACCTGGACATCAGCGCGGATTGGGGACGCAGCGATCTGGATATTCGGCATCGCTTTGTCTTTAGTCCGGTATACGAAATAGGACGGGTGGCAAAAGACAATTCAGTCGCCAGCGCCTTCCTGAGCAACTGGACGTTCTCAGGCATCGCTACCTTACAGAGCGGCTTTGCCTATTCTGCCAACATCACTGGCGACGCGAATCGCGACGGTAACTCCGCTACCGATCGAGTGCCGGGAACGGCACGCAACGGTTTTACCACGCCCAGCATTTATGTGCTCGATGCTCGCGTGACCAAGTCGTTTACCTTCGCCGAGAAGTACAAGTTGAGTCTGATCGCCGAAGCTTTCAACCTGTTCAATCGTTCGAATATTGCCACGGTCAATACCGGACGCTACGGCATCGCCAGTTCATCGGCGACGACGTTAACGAACCCGGCATTGTCGACACCGTTTGGTTTCGCGCGTACGTTTTTGGGTGAACGGCAGATTCAACTGGCAGCTCGTTTCCGATTCTAGTTGCTGGCCAGACTCAAAGCTGAAAAGGCGCCGTTCTTAATGGATCGGCGCCTTTTTCTTTGGACCGCTCCGGTTGAGCGAAACAGTCGTGGTGACCTTAATCAAAATGCCAGACAACATCGCTGTGCCCTCGCTCACAACTATAGGTAAGCTACTTTTTCAAATCCCGTACATACTTAGCCAGCGAATTAATCTCTGCTTCGGAAAGCTTCTTACCGAAAGCCGGCATCTTGCCTTTGCCGTTTGAGATCGAATTATAGATGCGCTCGTCGCTGACCCGCTGCTGCCATTCGGCATCCGTCAGATCACGCGCGTGCGAGAGCTTGCCGCGGAAGGACTTCGCTCGTCCATCTTTGCCATGGCACTCAGCGCATTTCTTATTGTACAAACTGCCGACATCGTCAGTCCCTTCAGTTGCGCTACTCTCCGCACCCGAAGCCGAAGCAATGCCGGCCGGTTGCAGCCACAAACAGAAAGAGATTAAGACTGCTCCGGCGATGGCGAAAGATTGAAGATACTTACTCATAGATGGATGGCTCCTTATTCTCTGAAAGATTGCCAAGCGCGTGACATAAGATTTGAACGCCGATTCCTTCGTGCCGTCGAATCTGAAGCCCTCATAAATCTAAATCTCATAGGCGTACACTCTTCTCAAGTTATGTTCGAACAGCCGGCCCGGAAGCAGATTTTTGGGGCCCTCGTCTGATGTCTCTTCCATTGGGGCACGTTGCCATCAGTCGGCGAGATACGATGAATGGAGGGCCCTGTGTGCGCCGGCGAAGCATGCCGCGAAGGCGCCGCGATTGAAGGGGGCCGAAATTGGTGTTTACTTGTAAGAAGCAGCGGCAGGCGCGGGCAGGGATGCCCGCGAACCGCACGCAGGATGCGTGCGCTCCATTGCTCTTAGTTCGTCTTACCGAATCCATGCTTCTGTTTGCAGAGTCTGCAATAGGTTGGCGGCTCAGTGTTGTCTAACTGATGCTTGACGGGTTTCAGCGTCTGCAGAAATGCAAACATCGATTTCAAATCGTCGTCAGTCATCTTCCCATAGAAGTACCAGGGCATCGATGCGTGCAGCGGGCGCGCGCCCACCTTCCCGATGCGCATTGCCTGCATGAACGAGGTGTCGTTGTAGTAGCCAAGGCCCGATGCCGCGGGCGTGATGTTCGCTGACACCACATCGCCTTTCGGCTCATGCATCAGAGACCCACCGGCGAAATCCATCCCGGGCATAGGCTGGCCCTTCACTTGTGGCGTGTGGCAGTCAGCGCACGCTCCCATCTGTACCAGATACGAGCCACTCGCGACTGGAGTCGATTGATCGGGGGCCGGCACCGCGGCGTCGACCGGTTGCGGCATATTCTGCATGAGAAAGTTGAGCGGGAAAGGCATTTTAGTTGCTGGTAACTGATTACGCACCGCCGGAACTGTCCGCAGATAAGCGATCACCGAAGCGAGATCTTCGTCCGACATCTGGCGATAATGCGGATAAGGCATGATGGGAAACAGAGTTCGGCCGTCGTGTCCGATTCCTTCGCGAATCGCGCGCGCCAGCGTGTCATCACTCCAGTTGCCGGCCCCGGTTTCTTTGTCGGGTGTAATGTTTGGGGCGATCAGCCAGGGCTTGTCCTGATCGGACCAGACGTGGCCCGATCCTTCTTTTCCGGCCACCGGCGGCGCGCCGGGCCTTGACCAATCCTGATCTGTGTGACAACCAAAGCAGCCCATCACGCCATCGACCAGGTACTGGCCACGCACCAGCCGTTGCGGCGTGGCTTCAAACCTACGATCGGTGAGCGCGCGTTTCTTCGCGCCAATGATAGGACGCCAGCCGATGGTGAGGGTTATGCCCAGGACTACCAGCGTGATGATTACGAGAATTGTAATAGCTCCGATTTTCTTCCAACTGCGACGCGGCATGTTTGCAATTCTCCGGTAGAACTCGAAGGTGAATGTTTTACTACTGACGAGACGAAGGGCTTTTTTTAAGTCATGCGTTCGAGATAAGTCAACTGCGACCCGGTTCTGTACCGAGTGCTTCCTGGCGATCAGCGACTTCGCGGCACGGCAACAATGCGAAAGCCATACTCCTCGAGTGTCCCTTCATCAGGGACGGTATGGTTGCGCGCGGCCGAGCGTAGAAATTCATCGGTCGAGTATGGGCGCGGACCGGGATCGAAGAACGATCCCCCGCGCAGAACGCGTTCTTTTCCGTTACCGGGACCTTGCGGGTCAGCGCCCGGGCTGTTGCGATAATAATTTGCGTCGTACCAATCCTGGACGACCTCAGTGACATTCCCGTGCATGTCGTAGAGACCCCAGGCATTCGGATGAAGATGCCCGACAGGATGGACTTTTTGATCAGAGTTACCTTGATACCAGGCCAACCACTGCAGCTCATCTGCATACTCGGTTGTGGTGCCGCCGCGGCAGGCATATTCCCATTCGGCCTCAGTCGGCAAACGGTAGATATAACCGTCATTAGTTTGATTCAGCCGCGCGATGAATTCCTGAGTATCCTTCCAGGTAACAAACTGTACTGGGAAATTGGTGCCCTTAAAGTTCGCATGCTCGCGGCCCATGACAGCTTTCCATTCGCCTTGCGTGACTTCGTATCGTCCCAAAAGAAAGTCTTTGCTAATCGTTACCCGGTGAGCTGGTTTTTCGTCAGACTTTCCGTTTTCGGAACCCATAATGAAACTGCCGGCAGAAAGCGATACAAACTCCATCCCGATCTGATTCTTCACTACTTTTGCCTTGTCGCGCGGCGCGGTGATCCAAAGCAGGAAGCCGGCGGACACGGCAAATATCACCGCGAATACCAGCAGGACACCGACCGCAATCAAGAGCTTGAAACGAATGCGCGCGAGGCGCTCAATTATGTCCATGGGCTCCGACTCCAAACTAACTTAATTATCACCGGTGGTTTCCGGCGCGCGAATTCGAAACAACACTATTGCGCACCGAAGCCTGAGAAATGAAAGTCAGAATTGCCCGCGCCGCTCTGTCGGAAGCACCCGAGTCGCCGATCTTCCTAGTTACTTCCTTCAATTCGGCGCGCATCGCCGCGTTGCGATCCGGATTGAGCAATGCCAGCAACTCGCGTGCGAGTGACTCGCCGTTAAGTTCATCCTGGATAAGTTCCGTCGCCAGACGGCGCCCGGCAATCAGGTTTACCAGCCCGTAATGCTCGGCTGTAATCAAGCTGCCCAACGTGTGCCAGTTAAGCGCAGATTCCTTGTAGACGACGACCAACGGCGTGGCCAGCAAGGCAGCTTCCAGCGTTGCGGTTCCACTGGCGACTGCCGCGGCGTCAACGGCTGCTAAAGCTTCGTCCGTTTCGTGATGAATGACGCGCAGAGAATCTTTGAATGACGATGCATATTCGCCCCCAGCTAATATTTGCTGAGCTTCCTTCGGATCACGATTCGCCGCCACCACTATGACGAACTGAATGTCCGGGCGCTCTTTTGAGATTCGGGCAGCCGCGTCGAGCATTGGCGGCAGGATACGCACCAGTTCTTTATGACGGCTGCCAGGCAATAACGCGACAACCGGCCGCGATGGATCGAGATCGTTTCGACGACAGAATTCTTCGCGGCCGTACCGCGCGCGGACTTCGCCGGTGAGCGGATGACCAACATACTCGACCTGCTTCATGCCACGCGCCGCGTACCATTCCTTCTCGAACGGCAGAATCGAAAGCAGCAGATCAACATCGCGTCGCACGCTGTGCACGCGATACGAGCGCCAGGCCCACAGTTGTGGGCTGATATAGTAAATGACCCGCACGCCGCGACGGTGAAGCCAGCGCGCGAGCCGCAAATTAAAGTCGGGCCAGTCGACCAGGATCACCGCATCGGGATTCTGGTCGATGACGGCGCGCTTTAACTCGCCAAAAGCACGCCAGAATTTTGGTAAGGCCTGACCAATTTCCCAAAGGCCGAGGATTGCCAACTCGTCCGCCTTTACGATTGAAGCAACGCCGGCGGAGCGCATCTGTGCTCCGGTCGAGCCAAAGAAATCGATCTGTCTTGAAGGCGCCGCTTCGCGCAGCGCCCGTACGAGCGCCGCCGCGTGCGCATCGCCCGATGCCTCACCGGCAACGATCATAAGGGACAGACGGTTGGTTGAAC
>Ga0193749_1000050_pt1 | contig 13983 bp, 16 predicted proteins | sample L1s2metaG_FD_145081 | JGI IMG/M metagenome (GOLD analysis project Ga0193749, IMG submission 145081) | Soil microbial communities from a riparian zone of the East river system, Colorado, United States - L1s2 | ecosystem: Environmental > Terrestrial > Soil > Riparian zone | place: USA: East River...
AAACCCTCCGCGGTCGCGAGCCCCCAGGCGCCACTCGACCGCGGAGGGTTTTCCGCATCACAATTGCAACAAGAGTTGCTAGCTACCTCTTGCTTCGCTGTTTCGCTTGTGATAGCTTGCTCAGCGCGTAGAGTTGCTCCGATACGCGCCCCCGCTCTTTAGTTTTGGACCTCACCACATGGGTGCTTCAAATACTATCGCCGCTGGTCGGTGATGTCTTGAGCAAGTACCGGTTCCACGCTCAATCCGGGAGGAATAGACATGAAAATGAAAGCGAAGTTGGTCATCGCACTTGCGGTAAATCTGGCGCTCGTAGCGCTGTTGGTCGTGCCTCAAATAATTGAGGCCAAGCGTTTCAAAGAGTCGAGTGCCAGCAAGAGTTTGTCAGTGCTACCGCCGATCACGCGCAACACCGGCCAGGATCAAAGGACCACTGTCACGGTTGGCACGTCAGTTCGGAACGATACCTCGGCCCCGCTGCGTGACATGAAGCCTTCGAATGTAGGCCGGAAGGTTGAGCACGAGGCCAACGAAAACCCAAAGGTACCCGCTGCCAACAGGCACAAAAACAGTGCTGACCCGGTCGTCCAATCAGGTGACTCACTGTTGGCCTTTGCCGGTATCAATATGCCGAGTCCGCTCCTCAATTTTGACGGCGTCCCGTTTCCCGGTGTTGCGTGCAACTGCGCACCGCCCGACACCAACGGCGAAGTGGGGGCTACACAGTACGTCCAGATAGTTAATGAAGGCTTCCAGGTTTTTAACAAGACGACCGGCGCGTCCGTGTTAGGCCCTTCAGGGATCACAAGTCTCTGGAGTGGCTTTGGCGGTGTCTGCCAGAACAATGGCAATGGCGACCCCGTCGCGCTCTACGACCAAATCGCTAATCGCTGGATCATTACCCAGTTCGCGGGCGTGAGTGTCCCAACGGATGAGTGCATCGCGGTATCAACCACCAGTGATGCCACGGGGAGCTATAACCGCTATGACTTTCATCTGGGCTCGAACTTCTTTGACTATCCCCACCTAAGCGTTTGGCCGGATGCCTATTACATGAGCATGAACGTGTTCAACTCAGCGGGCACGGCGTTCCTTGGTCCGCAACCGTTTGCATTCGATCGCGCATCACGGGTGGATCAGGCGAGGATGCTTACCTGCCAGGTGATCTCGACGGGTCTATTCTGCCACCGGCCGGCGCGCCGGCCACGTTTGTGGAATTCCCTGGAGGCGGCGCTTACCGGGTCTTCCACTTTCATGTCGACTTCACTACTCCGGCAAACTCAACCTTTACTCTTTTCGCCAGTCCATCCGCAGCAGGCTTCACCGTGCTATGTGCGACGACCCGTAGCTGCGTGCCCCAGGCTGGTACTACCAACAAAGTCGATGGCATTGGGGACCGTCTGATGTTTCGTCTCGCATATCGCAATTTTGGCGATCACGAAGCGTTGGTAGGCAATTACACCGTTAGTTCAGGCGGTGTAGCCGGGGTGCGCTGGTTCGAGCTGCGCAATGTAACCGCCGGACCCGTGACCGTTTTCCAGGAGAGCACCTACCAACCCGATACTACCTGGCGCTGGATGGGCAGTGCGGCCATGGACCAGCAGGGAAATCTCGCGGTTGGGTATAGTGCATCGAGTTCATCAATCAACCCGCAGATCCGGTACGCCGGCCGGCTCTTTACTGACCCGCTCAATATGCTGACTCAGAGTGAGACCACCCTCTTTTCCGGCGCGGGTAGCCAGACTGGGACCCTCCATCGTTGGGGAGATTACAGCGACCTGACGATTGATCCGGTGGACGACTGCACCTTCTGGTACACCCAGGAATACATTCCATCAAACGGCAGCTTCAACTGGCGGACGCGCATCGGCGCGTTCAAGTTCCCGGGTTGTGGTGGATCACCTACGCCGACCCCAACACCGACCCCGAGCGGAACACCGACACCAACTCCGACACCGACACCGACACCGACGCCAACACCGGCTCTCGCCGCTCCGAGCAATCTGACGGCGACAGCGGTTTCGAACTCTCAAATCAACCTCGCGTGGACTGACAACTCAAACGATGAGTCTGGGTTCACGATCGAGCGTTGTCAGGGCAATAATTGCTCAAACTTTGTGCAGATTGCTCAGGTGGGCACGGATGTCACCACCTTCAACGACACCGGACTGGCTTTCAACACGAGGTACCGCTATCGCGTGCGGGCATTCAACTCAGGAGGGAATTCGGCTTACTCGAATATTGCCCAGGACAGGACGCCGAGGAATTGAGGTAGGCGCGTACGTTCCTGCGTGCGTAACGCAGGCATCTTGCCTGCATCAACTCTTTACCAGCCGCGGGGAGGCGAAACATTCTCGTTAATGTTTCGTCGTTCCGCGGCTGTCTCGTTTAACTGTAACGCCTTGGCGCTGTCCGCTAACACAGAAGACCGCCTAAAGGTGGAACTCTAATATGCAAGACCAGTCGCCGCTCCGCGGGTGTACTCCGAGTAAATTCCAATTCGCTAACGATCCCGGTTTCGTAGTTTCTTCACACGCACCGCCAGACGCCCGTCACCGATCTTCTCAATCACCGACGCGAAGGACGCCGTTGGTCCGGTCCAACGAAGCTCGTCGACATCCGCAAACAACGGCGCGTCGGTACGCAGGGTTGCGAGCGTCTTAAAGAGCAGCGCGCGTCCAAGATTTTCGTCCCTGAGAACGCCGGCAGGGAACTGTTCGATGTGGCCGTGGCGGTTGATGAGTGCTGCAGCCGTCTTGGCTCCCAGGCCCGGAATACCGGGATAGCCATCGGCAGCGTCACCTACCAGCGCGAGATAGTCCGGGATGAATTCGGGGGTGACGCCGAACTTTGCTCGCACACCCTGCTCGTCACGAATCTCATTCTTTCTGCGATCTGCCTGAACCACGCGGTCGCCCACAACGCATTGCGCCAGATCCTTGTCCGGCGTCCAGATACAAATCTTCTGCACTCGTTCATCCAGAGCCGCAAGGTGTGCCGCGGATGCCAGCGCATCGTCGGCCTCGAACTCGATCATTGGCCAGACGACGACGCCCATCGCCGCGAGAGCTTCTTCCAATGGAGTGAACTGTGAACGCAGTACCGGTTCGATGCCTGCGCCCGTCTTGTAACCCGGCCACAGACCGTTGCGGAATGATTCGATGACGTGATCAGTGGCGACTCCTATGTGGGTGGCGCCGTCCTCGATCATTTTCGCCACCATATTGAGGACGCCGGACACAGCGCCGAAAGGCGGATCGGTTTTCTTGAAGCGGCGGATGCCGTAGAAGTGACGAAAGAGTTCGTAGGTTCCGTCGATCAGGTGAACGATCATTTGTCCACAGACTACGCAGAATGGTCTCAGGAAGTCGAGTTAGCTTCCTTCGATGGGGATGTGCGGCCGACTCCTTAGTAAACCTATTCTGACTGCGGATCGCGGACATCCTGTCCGCCTGAGCGCACGCGAACTTTGGATCGCATAGCGTGCTGCGCCCGCTGGCGGACAAGATGTCCGCGATCCGGCCTCTTCGCTACTTCTTTCGGTTCGCGCGGGCCTCGTTCTCGGCGATTCGCGCCTTGACGAGCTTCTTTATGAGCGCCGCGGGAAGTGGCTTGTTCGCCGGGAAACGGATCGTGCCTTTAGAGGTGTCGTAATGCTTGAGTTCCTCCTTGTACACGTCCATCACGGCCGCTCCGGGGAAAATACTGCAATGATTCTTGAACGCCGCAAAGCCAACTACCATGCCGTGGTGTTTGTACATGGGCATCTGATAGCTGATTCCTTCAGAAGCCATGGGCGCAGCAGCTTTGATCGTCTTGCGCAGTTTCTCAAGCGTGGCGCGCGCTTCTTGCGGTACGCCCGCGAGATACTCATCCACGTTTCTCGCTGGAGCGCTGTTCGCATCAGCTTTTCTCATGTTGCTTCTCCTGTTTTTTCACTTGAGCCCTCGGGCCATCCGCCTGGCAAGGCGGTACAGAACTCATTTCTTTGTTCCTAGGACTCGCCCGACGGCTCCTGATATAAGCCGAGCACATTTCCCGCCGGATCACTGAATCGCGCGGTGATTTCCGGGGCGTCGCCCCCGATCGGTTGCACGATCATACCGCCGTTTGCAATAACCGCGTCGATACTGGCGGCAACACTATCAACCATGATGTAGATCAACAGGCCGGGCTCCGTCATGGACTTGCGGCCGAGAACCCAGGTACCGCTAACTTCGCCCACGGCGTCATCAAAGGCGAGACTGCCATCGCCGCGCTTTCTGGTATTCCAGCCGAAGACACTTCTATAGAAGTTTGATGAAGTGTCTATATCGAGAGCCGGAATCTCTATGTAGCAGACTTTACCGTTTGCAAATGTTGGATGCTTATTGTTTCCCATTGTTCGCGCTCCATCCTCCTACGACGCCTGTTCGCAGTTGACCATCCACGGAATGCCGAATTGATCGGTGCACATGCCGAAGCCCGGTGACCAGAAGGTCTTCTCGAATGGCATTGTTACCTTTCCGTTTTCGGCCAAGGCATTGAATGTGCGCTCGCCTTCAGCAACATCCTTTACGTGAATCGAAACGTTCATACCCTGGGGCTGTTGGTAGCGGCCGGGCGGAGCATCAGCACCCATCAGTACTTCATCGCCGACAATAAGCGACTCGTGCATGATCAGTTTGTGCGATTCAGCGGGAAATTGATCAGCACCGGGCATTTCGCCCCAGGTCATCTGGAAGATGATTTTGCCGCCCAGCACTCGCTCATAGAATTTAAAAGCAGCCTCGCATTGGCCGTTGAAGTTGAGATACGGATTAATTTTCATGTTGCAGTCCTCTCTGAGTTTCGTTAACTACGCGCCAGCGCACGTTCGACAAAATATTCCTTGCTTTCTAAGCGTCGGCGCGAGCTCGCAACCGGATTACACTGCCAATCCAGGCGCACGGCAACGCTGTCACGATGAGCCCGATGGAAAACCATCTGGGCCCGTATTCGGGCCCCTTGTTCCAATTCGCTGCGACTCCGACCACGCTCAAAGCAAGGCCGACGAAACCAAGCGCCAGAGCGTGCGCCATCGCCCGATTGGGCGCGAGCCACCCCGCGATGTAACCGCCGGCTATGCCGTAAACGATCCGGTAGCCCAACGCCAGCACCCAGAGCCCGCCGGCCATCGGCTGGAACCACGGTGGATAAATCGCGGTCGCGTGCAGAACCACCTCGGTGCCGAGAGAAAGAACAATGACCGCCACCACACCGGCCAAAACGGCGCTGATGCTTCACAGGATCCCGCGGGGAGGTTTTTCTTCGCTCATGCCTCTCCCTCAGCGGCTCTCTTCAAAGTCGGTATATCAATCTTTTTCATTTGCAGCATCGCTTTCATTACTCTTTGGGTTTTCGACGCGTCTTTGTTCTTAAACAGTTCGGGTAAGATAGTCGGAACGATCTGCCATGACAAACCATACCTGTCCTTAAGCCAGCCGCACTGACTTTCAGCACCGCCGTCAGCAGTAAGCTTCTCCCAAAAGTAATCTACTTCTTCCTGCGTCTCACAGTTGACCACGAACGATACGGCTTCAGTGAATTTGAAATGGGGGCCGCCGTTGAGCCCGACGAATTTCTGTCCCTCGAGTTCGAATTCCACGGTCATTACCGTACCCGCCGGTCTACCGGACGCCTTGGCCCCTTCTCCTTCATAGCGGGTTAGGCTTCCTACCTTTGAATTCTTAAAAACCGAACAATAAAAATTCGCAGCCTCTTCGGCTTGGTCGTCGTACCACAAGAACGGTGTGATTTTCTGCATGTCAGTCTCCTTCAGTCTTTTCCTCCAGTTTTCACCCCTGACGGGTGAAAGCCCGAACACCCCCGCCGGGCGCCCTACATTATTGGCTCTCTACCTACGAGTCGAACGACGGGAAGTGAAGTCGACAGTTTCGGGATCTTTTTTGAGTAGTATTATCCACAGATTGACGGGCATTGCTAAAGCTCAACGCGCCGCTCAGTTTCTTTACCTGGTTTTCCGTTTCGGCTTCGGACGTGGAATATCCTGGGCAAAGAACCACTGATGACCTTCGGGATCTTCAGCACCATAACGGCGATGACCGTAGGACTTATCCGCGGGTTCCTCAATGATCGCAGCGCCGGCTTTCCGTGCGCGCGCGAGATGCTTGTCCACATCATCCACATTGATGTAGAGACTCTGCGTCGCCTGGCCGAGCCGCTTTGGGTTCCGATAGCTGGACCCCGGGGGCCGCCCCATCATGATCAGGCCATCGCCAAGCTTCATCGCGGCGTGACTGATCTTGCCATCGGGACCTCGCATCTGGGCCCCGTACCTCCTGAATCCGAACGCCCTGGCCAGAAACTTCAGAGCCCCGTTGACATCCTCATACAAGAGATACGGTGTAATAGCCATGTTTCAAATCAAGAAAGAGCGACCCCTGGAGTGTCGTAAAACTATCACATTTCCGGTGCCGGCAACCAAGCCAGGTTATTCAGCCCGCAGGCGGTACTTCGAACATTCTAAGCGCTCTTCTTCGCGGCCACCTGCGCGCGCAGGCGCTCCTCCTGGTCTCTGAGTTCGGGCGTGAACTCGTCACCGAAGTCTTCCGCTTCGAACACCTGGCGAATCTCGATTTCAGTGTCTTCGAACGGGGCCCGCTTGAGCCATTCGATTGCTTCTTCCAGAGACTTCACCTGCCACATCCAGTAGCCCGCGACGAGTTCTTTCGTTTCAGCGAACGGCCCGTCGAAACGAATCGTTTTCCCATTTGAGAACTTTACGCGCGCGCCTTTCGAGCTCGCTTGTAACCCTTCGCCCGCAAGCATCACACCGGCTTTGACCAGCTCTTCGTTGAATTTTCCCATCTCGGTAAGCATCTTCTCAGTCGGCAGCACGCCCGCTTCCGAATCCTTGTTCGCTTTTACAATGACCATGAATCGCATTTGTATTTTTCTCCTTTTCGAAATGTCATTTCGACTCCTTCTCCTTGGGGAGAGGGGCTTGCGCGACATCAGGCTTGCCCCCCTCTGCCCCGGCCCTTCTCCCGAAGGAAGGGCGTTGCTAAATCAAGTCAAAGCCCGGATCGATATTCTCAACGGGCCTTTGTTTGCCAGAGACCCAACGCGGCGCCGGTCGGATCGGCAATGATGCTGAGCCAACCCATATCCGGCACTTCGATCGAGTTCTTCACAATCTTCGCGCCCAGAGATTCCGCTTTCTTCGTCGCCGCCCCGATATCGTCTACCAGCACATAAGCCAGCCAAAACGAAGGGACACCGGGCATAGGATTCTTGAGTAATCCACCGCCGGTCCCATCTCCAACCTTGATGATCGTGTAGGTATCGCTGGGACCCATCGCCATATCTTCAAGCTCCCAGTCAAACAATTGGCTATAGAATTTCTTCGCCTTATCGACGTCTGTCGTGTTCAGCTCCACGTGCACAAATGGATTTGCCATTTTTCGTCCTCCATATTCCTGACCTAATAGTTAAGGGGGTTGATAAAAGTCATGCGAAGGGGTTCTCGTCCGCGCTCGGCCCGTAAATCGAAGGGATCGGCACGTCGAGTTCGCGCAGATACACCGTCAATTGCCCTCGGTGATGGTACCAGTGGTTCAGCATGACCGACCGCAAGAGCGCCACGCGCGGAACCGCGAACACTTCACGTTCACCTTGCATCATTCGCCACGTCTCCCTAAGCGTGGCGTCATCAACGCCGCCGAGCACTCTCTTCGCTTTTGCGATACTGTCTTCGAGCGTCGAGACCAATTCAGCCGCGCTCTGCGTGGTCGGGTCAGTGAACTGCGGCACTTGAGCGGGCGACGGAGAGGCGATCAGCTCCGTGACGGCGCCGGGCACCATGGCGACATGCATCGCGAGTTCGCCAAGCGTCCGCGCTTTCTCGTGAGGCCGCCAGGTCAACTTACTGTCGGGGACACGCTCGAGCACTCGTCGCGTTGTTCGTGCCTCCTCGTCAAGCTCCTGCAACATTCCGTCTATTAATGCCATCGGCTCTCTCCTTTTCCAGGGTTGCTTTTTCCACAAAGTTCCATTTCGTCTCTCGAAATCCGAGAGACGAGGTTAGTTTACCGGCAGGCCCCCAACCTCCATCACCGGTCTAATCTCGACCGTCCCAAAACGCGCGGGCGGAATTCTTTCGGCGATGCTGATGGCCTCATCAAGGTCTTTGGCGTTGATAACGTAATAGCCGCCCAGTTGTTCGCGCGTCTCTGCGAACGGCCCATCGGTAACCACTTTCTTACCTTCACGCACTCGGACGCTGGTCGCCGTAGCGACCGGATGCAGTGGGCTGGCGTCCAGATACTGCCCACTTGAGTTGAGATCTTGTGCGAGCTGCGCAGACTCAACATAACAGTGCTCTCGCTCTTCGTCGGTTATGGCTTGTTCGTCGAGATAAACCAGTAGCATGTATTTCATTTTGTTCCTCCACCGATCGTGGCACAGGCGTCCGGCGCGTGATCTCACGGCCAAACCGCACTTTATCAGTAAGGCGCTCTTCAATCGCGCCATCTTAGGCCGACGCCGGTCTTGCCGTTTCCATCACTGGCCGGATTTCAATTGTGCCCGTGCGCGCCGATGGAATCCGGGCCGCGATGCTTCTTGCCTCGTCAAGATCGTTTGCTTCAATCATGAAGAAGCCGCCGAGTTGCTCGCGCGTCTCGGCAAACGGACCGTCGGTCACCATCTGTTTGCCATTGCGCACTCGGACACTGCTTGCGGTTGTTGCTGCTTGCAACTGATCGCCGGCCAGATATTTCCCGTCGGACTGAAGCTCTTGAATCAGCTCGCGGTACTCATGATAGATGGCCTGGTGCTCGGGCTCAGTCTGCCCGTGCCAGTCCTGCTCTTCATGGTAAATTAACAACATGTATTTCATATGTGTGCCTCCATCGTCAGAGTTGGCCGTACAGAACCAGGAGCGTAGCGAGAGACAGTGCCACTCGCGTTGAGTAAATGATCCGGTCGCTTCTGCTCCCGTTTCTGGAACGGCCTTCATCAGTAAATCGAACGGCGACCGCCCGGATCGACACTTCGCCGGAATATTTTTATCATCAAAGCTGAAACCCGCCGCCATAGAGGCGGCACCTGCAAAAATATGCTTTCCAGCGCCAATGCAGCTGTAGATGCAGTGTACCATTCTGACTGGGGGCGGATTGTTGCCACCTTGATTCGGCAATTTGGCGATTTTGATGTGGCCGAGGATGCAGCCCAGGAAGCCTTTGCGGCCGCGATTGATCAGTGGCGGGCTGAGGGTGTCCCTGAGTTTCCGCGAGCCTGGATTGTTCAGACCGCGAAGCACAAGGCTATAGATCGCCTTCGACGACAGACCCGTTCCGCGGAAAAGCTTTCTGCCTATGCTGCGTCGGGTTTGATCGAGACTGTTGAGGAACCCGATTACGACGCCGGCGACACGGGTGAAATCCCTGACGATCGTCTGCGCTTGATCTTCACCTGCTGTCACCCGGCCCTGGCGCCTGAAGCCCAGGTCGCGCTGACGCTGCGAACTCTGGGCGGTCTGGAGACCGACGAAATCGCACGCGCTTTCCTGGTACCTCCAACGACGATGGCGCAAAGGCTCGTGCGCGCGAAGCGAAAGATTCGCGACGCGGGGATTCCTTACAAAGTGCCCGATACAAACGAACTGCCCGCGCGCCTGGATGCGGTGCTGACCGTCATCTATCTCGTCTTCAATGAGGGCTACGTCGCCACTCGAGGCGAGCCGCTCGTCCGGGCCGATCTCTGCGCTGAGGCAATCCGGCTGGGACGTCTCGTCAAAATGCTAATGGAGCCACAGCCGCCCGGAGAAGTTACAGGTCTGCTCGCTCTCATGCTGCTTCATGATTCGCGGCGTGAGGCGCGCCTGGATGCCGCCGGCGATCTGGTTGTGCTTGAAGAACAGGATCGCGGCCTTTGGAATCAAAGTCAGATCAAAGAGGCGTTGCCGCTCGTTGAAGAAGAACTCGCTGGCCAGCCCGGACCATTTGCGCTGCAGGCGGCGATCGCCGCCGAGCATTGCAAGGCGGCTCGGGCAGAGGATACAGACTGGCCTCAGATCGTCCGGCTCTACGATCAACTTGAGCGAATATCGCCTTCACCGATCATCTCGTTGAATCGCGCAGTCGCGATCGCGATGAGCGACGGACCTGAGGCGGCACTCATTCTGATAGATTCGTTGGAGGCGGCGGGGGAACTTGAAGATTATCATCTGCTGCATGCGGCGCGCGCGGATCTGCTGCGACGGCTCGGAGCCCGCGCACAAGCAGCAAAAAGCTACGAGCAATCGCTTCTACTGGTTACCAACGAGAGCGAACGTCGATTTCTGGCGCGGCGTCTAAGCGAGGTTAGTGAGACGAAAAAGTAACCTGCTACCATCCTTAGAAAGAAGAACGTTAGAACGAAGTCTGGTCGTCCGTCTGAATATCTTGTTGGAAGACTCTATTAATCCGGGGTTTCTCAATCATACCCTCCAACAACCTCAGGCGACGGCGATAAACCAGATTCGTAGAATGTGCGTCAGATTGATTTCGATATTTGCTTGATCAATGTCGGGGAGATGATAATTGGCAAAGTCTCCGACATGGAACAGGGAAACAAAATATTGTCATGACATACCATCAGGGGTTGAAGTCGGGTTTTCGGCTGGTGCTTTACCTGGCCGGACTTTCGTCCGTCTTAGTTACTGGTTGTGCGAATAAAGCGGCACAAAACTTTGCCAGACCTCCGGCGCCAGTCTCGGTAAGCGAAGCGATCGCGCAGGATGTGCCGACCTACCTCGACGCGATCGGCAAGACTGTTGCACGAGAGGTTGTGTCGGTCCAACCGCAGGTTTCAGGCCGCATTACTAAAATTCATTTCACTGACGGTGCCACCGTTAAGAAAGGCGACCTGCTCTTCACGATTGACACCAGACCGTTCGAAGCGAGCCTCAGACAGGCCCAGGCGAACCTGTCCAAAGACGAGGCATTGAAAAGACAGGCTGAAGCGAACCTGACAAGGGAAATCGCGCAGGCAAAGTGGGGCGAGACTCAGGTTAAGCGCTATCGCACGTTAGTACAGAGTGGAGTGGTTCCTCGCGAGCAGTACGAAGAGTTGCAGGCAAACCTCGACTCGCTTAACGCGAATGTGGGCGCCGCCCGCGCAGCCGTGGGCAGTGCGAACGAAGCGATGAAGGTGGACGCTGCGGCCATTGAGAGCGCGAAGGTGGAACTCAGTTACTGCTACATTCGATCGCCTATCGATGGCCGCGCTGGTCAACGACTGGTGGATATCGGAAACGTGGTTAATCCAGGCGGTCCGGTAAGTACAAGTTCCAACAGTGGAGGCACCGGTAGCAGTTCATCCGGCAATAGCAGCGCCTTGTTAGTGATTGAGCGGCTGGATCCGATTTACGCTGACTTCACCATCTCGCAGAATCATCTGACCGAGGTCCAGCAACAGATGCGCGCGGGCACTCTCAGGACTGAAGTGCGCCTGCCGGACAATCCTGATGATCATGTGACCGGGCAACTCACATTTCTGGATAACGCGGTACAAAATGCGACGGGAACGGTGAATCTCCGAGCCACGATTCCGAACGATGGACATCGTTTTTGGCCGGGCCGATTCGTCAATGTCCGTCTTGTGTTGAGCACCATTCATCAAGCAGTGTTGATACCCGCTACTGCCCCGCAAATGTCAGCCAGCGGATCGTTCGTTTACGTCGTCAAGCCAGACTCGACCGCAGAGCAGCGCCCGGTGACACTCGGCCAGAAGCAAAAGGACCTCATCGTGGTCGAAACGGGAGTACAAGCCGGTGAGCGTGTGGTGACCAACGGACAAATTGGGATTACGCCGGGAGGCAAGGTCCTGATCGAACAACCCCGTAGTGCGAGCAGTCCGGCGGCAAACAGCAACGGATCGAAATAATGAATCTGTCTGAACCATTCATCCGCCAGCCCGTGATGACGGCGGTGTTGACCCTCTCAGTAATCCTGTTTGGAGTGCTGAGTTACTTTCAACTCCCCGTGAACGATCTGCCCGCCGTGGATTATCCCGTCATTCAGGTGCAGGTGGGTTACCCCGGCGCCAGCCCGGATACCATCGCCAACAATATCGCGACACCACTCGAGCGCCAGTTCATGCAGATCAATGGGCTCGAGGTAGTCACGTCCCAGAGTACCCAGGGATTCGCCAGCTTTACCTTGCAGTTTGCGCTCGACAAGAATATCGATGCCGCGGCCACTGACGTACAGACCGCGATTTCGCAAGCTACCGGCAGTCTTCCCGCAGATCTGCCCTCGCCGCCGACCTATTCGAAAAGTAATCCCAATGATCAGCCGATCATGTACATCGCGTTGACCAGCGATTCGGTAACATCTGGACAACTTTACGATTACGCAACTACACAGGTGGGCCAGCGCATCAGCATTCTGCCGGGCGTGTCGCGCGTGCAAGTGTTCGGCACCAAGTCTGCGATTCGCATTAAGGCGGATCCCGCGGCGATGTGGGCCCGCGGGATTTCGATTGACGATCTGACGGCCGCAATCAAAGCCGGCACCAGCTACACCGGTGCGGGCCAGTTAGACAGCGGCGCCGGCACCGCCGTGCTCCGGCCGCAAGGGCAACTGGAAACCGCCGAACAATACAGCAACCTGATTGTCGGTGGCTCCGGAGGCTCACCAATCTACCTGCGCGATGTGGCCCAGGTTAAAGATTCAGTTCAGGACGAGCGGATTAACATGAGGTTCTGGGTCCGCGGATACAATGTGCCGTCGGCCACCGTAATCGTCGCCGTCAATCGCCGGGCCGGCGCCAACGCCGTCGAGGTGGCAAAAGGGATCCGCGAAATGCTGCCTCTCATCGGCGCCGAGTTACCCGGTTCGATCAGGGTCACGCCAATCTATGATCGCTCGCTTAGCATCGTGCATTCTGTTATCGACGTTGAGACGACATTGCTGATCGCTTTTGTTCTGGTGGTAATGGTGATCTTTGTCTTTCTCGGACGAGCCACGGACACTTTAATTCCCGCCGTCGCCTTGCCCTTGTCGATCCTCATTACCTTCATTGCCATGCGCGCACTAGGATACAGCCTGGACAACTTGTCTTTGATGGCCCTGACATTGGCCATCGGCTTCCTGGTGGATGACGCCATCGTTTTTCTGGAGAACACCGTGCGCCGGATGGAACGCGGCGAGCAGCCGTACGAAGCGGCCATCAGCAGCGCGAAGGAAATCAGCTTCACGATCATGTCGATGACCATTTCGCTGGCGGCTGTGTTCATCCCGCTGGTCTTTATGTCGGGACTGGTAGGTCGAGTCTTTCGCGAGTTCGCAATTACGATTGTGATTTCGATCTTCGCTTCCGGTTTGGTATCACTGACCTTGACTCCGTTGATGTGCGCGCGGCTATTGAAAGAACGGGGCGAGGGTGCGAAGAAGACCTGGATGGAGCGAGTCATTGGCGGGATCGAAAAACGTGTGCTGGCGCTGTATGGCGGATCGCTGTGGTGGTTTCTGCGTTGGCGGTGGATATCTGTGGTGATTTGGGTCGTCTGTCTCGCCGGAACCATCTGGTTGTTTCTTTTGGTTCCCAAAGCCTTCCTGCCGCCGGGTGACAGCAGCGTCATCTTTGGCGCCTTCATCGCGCGCGAGGGTTCGTCACCGGCGCAGATGCATGAGCTACAGAACCGCGTCGATGAAAAGCTGCATTCAGACCCGAATGTCATTACTGATTTTACCCTGACAGGCGCTACCGGTTTTCTGGCGTCTAATCAGGGAATTATGTTTACGTTCATTAAGCCGCCGGCGGACCGTCCCCCAATCCAGGAGGTGACCGCGGGGATGATGGGTAGCCTCAACATAATTCCGGGAGTCTTCACCTTCCTCCGGCCGTTTCCGGTTTTGGAGATCAGCACGGGTGTGACCAGTCAGAATCAGGGTCAGTATGCCTACTCGGTTTCAGGCGCGAATCCCCAGCAGGTTTATGAGGTGGGCCAGAAGC
>Ga0193749_1000051_pt1 | contig 13812 bp, 11 predicted proteins | sample L1s2metaG_FD_145081 | JGI IMG/M metagenome (GOLD analysis project Ga0193749, IMG submission 145081) | Soil microbial communities from a riparian zone of the East river system, Colorado, United States - L1s2 | ecosystem: Environmental > Terrestrial > Soil > Riparian zone | place: USA: East River...
CTAATAGGCGGCGTAACACGTCGCCTTATTCTAGATACAAACCCGCCCAAAGTAACGTGCTCCTAGGTCGTAAGGGCAACGCGGGGCGCGCGCGCGATGGCGTACGGCCATCCAGGTATTACCCTGACTTTCCGCTGCGCTTAGCGCGTGGGTTTTCGAGAGGAACAACTTGAACGGTTGCATCGCGAACTTCGCTGAGGAAGCGATTAATCACAGAACCACGTATTAGGATATCCCAACGCGATCGTGCCGATTGTCCGAATAAGACGTGAGTGATGCCTTCGTGACGGGCAAACTCGATCAAGGCGTCGGCGACTCGCCGACCTTTGAGCTTAACCACCTTAGCTCCGAGATCTTTGGCAAAGCGAATGTTTTGTTGCAGCAACGCATGATCGTGGGGATCTATGCGTCCTGGTTCTTCGCGCGGGGTTTCGACGTAAACAGCATACCAATCCGAAGCGAGACGACCTGCGACGCGTGAACCAACTCGAAGTATGCGATTGGCGCTTCCGCGCGAGGCCATTGCTACCATGACCTTTTCCGGGATCGCAGCTTGTTCCAGTCCTTCGCGCTGACGATAATCATGCGCTTTAGTCGCCTGATCAAGAGCAACCTGTCGGAGCGCCAACTCGCGCAGCGCTGAAAGATTACCCTTGCGAAAGAAATTATTGAGCGCTTGTTGGATCTTCTCGATCGGATAAATCTTGCCCTGCCGCAGACGCGTTCTCAGGGTATCGATCGATACGTCTACATCGACGACCTCATTAGCCCGCTTGAAGAAGGCGTCCGGCACCGTTTCGCGGACGCGTACTCCTGTAATCCGCACTACAGCGTCATTGAGCGATTCGATATGTTGAATGTTAACTGCGGTGATTACAGAAATGCCCGCATCCAGAATGTCTACAACATCTTCGTAACGCTTTTCATTTTTCGAACCTGGGACATTCGTATGTGCGAGTTCGTCTATGATGACGACCGACGGATGACGGGCGATCACGGCGTCAACATCTAACTCTTCAAAAGTAGCACTTCGATATTCGAGCCGCTGACGTGGCACTTGCTCAAGCCCGTCGATCAACGTCTCGGTCTCGATGCGTCCGTGCGGCTCGATGAAGCCGAGAACTACATCAACTCCCTGACGTTTGAGTTCGTGTGCTTCTTCGAGCATTTGATATGTCTTGCCTACGCCTGCGGCTGCGCCGATATATATCCGTAGCCGTGCCTGTTCACTTTCCTTGATCTTCGCGAGCAATGATTCCGGCGAAGACTTAAGGCCATCGCGCGGTATTACTTGCTGTTGAGTCAGCACGTTGTGAACAAATGATTCTGTCTCATCACCGAGCTGGGTCTCCAGAGTGTCCTCGACCCATTCACGAACAATGTCCAAGGCGCGGATGACTCCCACGAGCTGTTTTTTCTGATCGAGAATCGGCAGCTGGTCCAGCCGCGAGTAATAGAGGATTCTCAGCGCCTCAGCCAACGTTTGTTCGTCCGAGATCGTGACTGGCGCCGGGACCATCAAAGATTCGGCAGTTATCCTTGAGGCCTCGTTGATGACGGTGTGCTTATCTGGTCCTGAGTGAGAGTCTGTTGTAAGAGGTGAATTATCGAGAACGTCAAAAATTGACGATGCCAGCCGTTCGGCCGGAATCATCCCAAGGAGTTCGCCGGATTCACTAAGGACGTAGATTGTGCGGGGTATCGGAAAGGTAACGGCAACTCTGGCGGCATCGAGAATGTTCTCATGCAAGCCGACAACTTGCGGCATAGGCGCGCGCGACCGTTCGGCCAGGTAATGTGCCAAGGTCCATCCGCCTCGTGAGAGGCGCTCGAGTTGGATTGGTCGCCCCATACGTCGTCGCGGTGGGCAGCAAGCGTATCACCTCTGCGCGATCAAGGCTTATTGCTCGCGGGCATCGGCTTCTTGCTGTCCAGATCGAGATTTGTCTCAAGTACATTTACACGCGGCTCTCCCAGTAACCCAAAGGTCCGGCCTTCGGTGTGTGAATTCACAAGTTGTCGCACATCGTTCTCGCTCAAGCCGCGCTCGCGCGCCACGCGCGGAATCTGAAATTCAGCGGCGGCAGGCGAAATGTGCGGATCAAGACCAGACGACGAAGCGGTAACCAGATCAATCGGTATCGGCTTTCCCGGATTTTCTGTTCCTGCTCTCTCCACGTCGCCTTTGACTCGATCGATAAGCTTCTGATTTGTCGGACCAAGATTCGATCCCGATGACGCGCCGGCATCATACCCTGCGGCTCCAGCCGCGCTCGGTCGCGAATGAAAGTAACCTGGCCCGCCAAAGGGTTGGCCGATAATTCGCGAGCCGATGATTGTGCCGTCGCTACGCTTGATTAGCTGGCCGTTGGCTTTCTCTGGAAAAGCAAGTTGCGCGATGCCAGTAACAGCGAGCGGATAAATCAAGCCGAAGAGGACCGTGGTTACTATCGTCATTAGTATTGCTGTTAGTAAATTCTTCATAAGTCAATCCTTTAGTGTCGGAAGCCCTCCCTGACGGTCGGGCTTCTGACATCTCACGCCAAGCCGATCGCATGAATAATCACGTCGATTATCTTGATACCAACAAACGGCGCGACCAGACCGCCAAATCCGTAGATAAACAGATTGCGTCGCAGCAACGCGGCAGCGCTCATCGGTCGATACTTCACACCTCTCAATGCCAGCGGAATCAGCGCGATGATAATCAGTGCGTTAAAGATCACCGCTGACAGAATCGCCGACTGGGGCGTACGTAGTCCCATGATGTTGAGCGCATTCAATACCGGAAATGCAGCCGCAAACATCGCCGGAATGATCGCAAAGTATTTCGCAACGTCGTTAGCGATTGAAAAAGTTGTCAATGCTCCCCGTGTCATTAGGAGCTGTTTGCCGATCTCAACTACCTCGATTAGCTTCGTGGGGTTGGAATCCAGATCGACCATGTTGCCGGCTTCTTTTGCGGCCTGAGTGCCGGTATTCATCGCTACGCCAACGTCGGCCTGGGCTAGTGCCGGCGCGTCGTTGGTGCCGTCGCCAGTCATCGCTACCAGCTTGCCGCCTGCTTGTTCGTCCTTGATCAATTTCATCTTGTCTTCGGGCGTAGCTTGGGCGAGAAAATCATCAACGCCAGCTTCGCGTGCGATGGTCGCTGCGGTCAAAGGATTATCCCCAGTAATCATCACCGTCTTGATGCCCATGGCTCGCAGTTGATTGAACCGCTCGATCATGCCGCCCTTTACTATGTCTTTGAGATAAATCACTCCGAGAGCACGCTTGTCATAAGCGACCACCAGTGGCGTACCACCTGCCCGTGAAATTCGTTCCACGATCTCTCGCATATCTGCCGGGCACGAGGCGCCGCCCTCGCCAACATATTTTTCAATCGCATCCACTGCGCCTTTGCGAATCTCGCGACCATTCAGGTTCACGCCCGACATTCGCGTTTGCGCAGTAAAAGGGATGAAGGTGGCCTCATGTATTCCGAGTTCGCGTCCGCGCAGCCCGTATTTCTCTTTCGCCAGCACAACGATTGATCGGCCCTCCGGCGTTTCATCGGATAGTGATGACAATTGGGCTGCGTCAGCCAGGATTTTCTCATCCACTCCTGACAGAGGTATGAATTCTGTTGCTTGTCTATTACCGAGCGTGATTGTGCCTGTCTTATCGAGCAGCAAGGTGTTTACATCCCCCGCCGCTTCCACGGCGCGTCCAGACATCGCCAGCACATTGTGCTGAATTAGTCGATCCATGCCAGCGATTCCTATCGCGGACAGTAGCCCGCCAATCGTTGTGGGGATCAGGCAAACTAAAAGCGAAACCAGAACGAATACTGTTTGCGGAGTATTTGAATAGATGGCAAATGGTTGCAGAGTTACAACTGCCAAGAGAAAGATAATCGTCAGTCCGGCGAGCAGAATATTCAGCGCAATTTCGTTAGGCGTCTTTTGACGTTCAGCGCCTTCGACCAGAGCAATCATGCGATCGAGGAAAGTCTCGCCGGGATTCGAGGTAATGCGAATCTTGATTTGGTCAGATAATACGCGAGTACCGCCAGTTACGGCTGAACGATCGCCGCCCGCCTCACGGATTACGGGCGCTGACTCCCCGGTAATCGCCGATTCATCAACTGACGCGACTCCTTCGATGATTTCTCCGTCACCAGGAATAAACTCTCCGGCAACCACCAGCACGATATCATCCTTGCGTAGCTGAGTTGCGCTGACGACTTCAGAGTTGCCATTCAATAAGCGAGTCGCAGTTGTTTCGGTCCGGGTCTTGCGCAGATTATCGGCTTGAGCTTTACCACGTCCTTCCGCCATCGCTTCCGCGAAATTAGCGAATAGAACGGTAAACCAGAGCCAAAGGGTAATTTGAAGTTCGAACTTGGGACTCGTCACTCCGGCGACTGGCCTAAGCAGGCCATAAATAAATTGAATCGTCGTTAGCACGCTGCCCACTTCGACCACGAACATGACGGGGTTCTTCATCATTGCGCGCGGGTTCAGTTTCAAGAATGAATCGACGAGCGCGCGCTTGACGATCTGCCAATTCCAAATTGCTTGTTTGTTACCGGTCTTAGCCATGATTTTAAGCTCTTCTAGGGTTGGTCTTGGCCAACCCGTTCTCTCAGTCGATCAAAAAGTCTTCCCCGCATACATCAACAGGTGCTCGACAATCGGTCCCAGGCTGAGCGCCGGAAAAAATGTCAATGCTCCGACGATAACGATGACGCTTACCAGCAACGTGGTAAATAGCGGCGTGGTCACCGGAAATGTTCCTAACGATGGCGGCACGATCTTTTTGCGGGCCAGATTACCGGCAACCGCCAGCATTGGAATAATCATCATGAAACGCCCGATCAGCACCGTGATGCCGATAGTCGTGTTGTACCAAAGCGTGTTTGCCGAAATGCCCGCGAAGGCTGAGCCGTTGTTGCCGGCGCCTTGGGTGTAGGCATAGAGAATCTCCGACAAACCATGCGGTCCACCGTTGTTTAGTTGCGAGGTGCCAAAGCTGGGAGAGACAACTGAAATTGCAGTGAAGATCAGGATCACCAGCGGAAAGACGAGGGTCACTAACATCGCCATCTTCACATCGTAAGCTTCGATCTTTTTCCCCAGATATTCGGGTGTACGCCCGACCATTAGTCCGGCAATAAAGACTGCCAAGACGACGTAAATCAAAATGCCGTACATGCCGGAGCCAACCCCACCAAAGATCGTTTCACTCAGCATAATGTTGGCGAGTGGCACCAACCCGCCCAAGGGCGTGTAGGAGTCGTGCATCGAGTTGACCGCGCCGCAGGAAGTATCGGTCGTGACGGTCGCCCACAGCACCGAGTTAACAATGCCGTTGCGGACTTCCTTGCCTTCCATGTTGCCGCCCGACTGCATTGCGTTCGCTCGTTGATTTACCCCCGCAAGTAGAGGATTGCCTTTCGTCTCTGCCCAGTACGCCACGGTCACGCCGACGAAGAACAAGACAGCCATCGCCGCAAATACCGCCCAGCCATGCTTAGGCGATCCCGTCATCCGGCCGAGCGTGTAAGTCAGTCCTGCCGAGATCGCGAAGATGGCCAGCATCTCGATGAGGTTCGTAAACGGCGTTGGGTTCTCAAACGGGTGAGAACTATTGGTATTGAAAAAGCCGCCGCCGTTGGTCCCCAGCTCTTTAATGATCTCTTGCGAAGCAACAGGTCCTTGCGCGATGGTCTGAGAATCCACTGTCTGTTTCTCTTTTGCGGTCGTGCCGTCAGGATTAGTAACGACGTTTCCACCGGCATCTTTCTTGTCCACTTCGATCGTTTGCTTCTCGACTAACTGAGCTGTGTCGTACGGCCGCAGGTTCTGCGGCACTCCACTAGCAACCAACACCAGCGCGCCCACTATGCAGAACGGCAACAGAACCCAAAGCGTTGCACGCGTCATGTCCACCCAGAAGTTGCCGATGGTTTGCATCTCGCGCCGCGCAATACCGCGTATGAAGGCGATGGCGAGCGCAATGCCAACCGCCGCAGATACGAAGTTGTGATAAGCCAGACCCGCCATCTGCGTCAGATAGCTCATCGTTACTTCGGGCACGTAGCTCTGCCAGTTGGTGTTGGTGGTGAATGACGCAGCCGTATTGAACGCCGAGCCAACGTAGCCACTCGTGGCGCTCGCTGAAGAGTCAACGCCCGGCAGATGCTGAGGATTAAACGGCAGATGACCCTGCAAGCGCTGAATCAGATAGAGAACCAGCATCGAAACGGCGCTGAACAACAGCATCGTTACGGCATATTCGGTCCAGCGCATCTCTCGCGTTTCGTCGACTCGTGTCAGCTTGTAAATCAAACGCTCGATCGGTCGCAACACCGGATCGAGAAACGTCTTCTCACGATTGAAGACATGCGCCATGAACACACCCAGCGGCTTCGTGACCATGAGAATGATCAAGAAGAAAACCAGAATTTGTAACCAACCGTTCAATGTCATTTGAAACCTCAGTCTTGCTGCTTTTTTGACGCCATTCGGGAATTTGCTTTCAGAACTTCTCAGGTCGCAGCAACGCGAACGTCAAGTAGATAAGTAGCAGCAATGAAACTGCCAGGATTAATACTGTTGCGATATCCATCTTCATCCCCTCATTGCAACTTTTCGCATCCCCGCACATAGGCGAGCGCGATCAGAAAGAAAAGAATCGTTGCGCAAATAAAAATTAGATCGAGCATACATTCATCCTTAACGGTCGAGAGTAAATATCGTCGCGAAGATCAAAAGGTGTTGACCCGGAGTCAAACCAATCACGCCTGGGCTCACTACGCGTCCTCTGAAGAATCCGCCATCCGGCCCCGTCGAGCGGTCATACCGATGCTCCAGCCGAAAGATTGTGTTACTCGACTTGTAGGGGAGCTTATATTCAAGCGTACTCGTCAGTGCTACGACCGTTTGTCTTGCCAGCGTCCAACGACCCTGACTATCCCAAGCAACCTCCGGACGAACGGCCACGGCCCAACGCGGATTCAGAGTCCAACGCATCGGCAATTGGGCTGCGAACCACCAGGCACGCGGGGCTCCGGGAGAATTAACGGCCTCGGTCGAGAAATTAGTATCGAAGGCTATCGTGCGTTTTTCTGTTTTGTGCTCGACGATCGTGTCAGACAGAAAACGCCAGAACTTGAATGACGTATTCGATTGATGAGGTCCCACGAGAACTGTCTGCTTAACCGTGAGATGTGAAGTGGCGCTGATAGCAGCCTGTCCGCCCCAACTCGGTACATGGTTAGCGGTTGCCAGATGCCAATATCCATTGACGACGAAGAACGTGCCGGTGACTTTCTTTGTGAACGGGTAACTCACATTCACGCCCATCATGAAGTACGGCGTGAAATCAGCGCCCCAAGGTCGCGTGTAGTTGAAATTGTCCTTCGCGTAGAGCGAATCGTAACCGATAAAGCTACTGAAAATGCCGCCTTGGATCGTTAGTCCTTTGCCGACCGGCGCCAGATATGAAACATTCGTTGGTCCGAGATGGCGGAGAAATTTGAAGCCGCTCATGTTGGGCGCCGTGGCGGAGAATCCAAACAACTCGACGTCTTTTCCCGCTTGCGCCGTCAACTCGACGCCCCAGCGCGACTGCTCGTCGGCTTTCTTCCTCAGATAGAACGCCGCGCCGTTGATGTGAGACCGGTCCGTGTGCCAGGTAGTGCCGCGACTGCGAAATACGCGATTCTCTGGATGATTGAAGTCGAGCAGGTACGCAGCGTCGATGAATCCGCCGTAATGCCATTTCGATTCCGCTGGTTTGGTTGCCGGGCTTGGGGATGGCGTCGCTTGGGGCGTGGCGTCGGCCTCAGTTGGACTTGTTGTCACTTCTGCTTGAGAAGCTTCCTGACTTCCGTTCGTCCCCGTCGAAGGATCTTTAGACGCATCACTTTTCTCGCTCTTGACCGTTAACTGACTAGAATTAGTTTGCTGTGCGTGAGCCTTAATCGAAAGTGCTGCCATTACCAGAACAAACAAAGCGAGCCCAATTGCGGCTCTCCATACAACATCGAAAGTATCGCGATCTATGCCTATCGTTTTCTTTCCCAACGTTAACTTCACTGTCTCTCCTTCATTCATACGTGTTACTCGTCCGCGCGATCTTTCCAATATGCTGCGAGCAGTAAATCGTCACCCGATAATTGATCTACTCTCATTTCTCCCCGGGGTGGATAGTCATTGTTTTCCCACAAGTAAGTCCCGAGATACTTCTCGGCCATCGTTAGCCAGTATTTGCTGGTAAGCGGCAGAGCGCCTCTCCTTCTTCGACTCTGTATTGCTTTGATCAGTTCTTCGCCAAAGCGGACGGTAATCTCTCGGTTCTGGCCATTAGGGTTTTCAACTAGAAACCGGCACTCCTGCGCGGAGTCTGTGATGGACTTGTCTACCTCTGAAGGGCGTACAATGCTGTACCCATTTTCAGTTAGAAACTTTATTGGTTTTGGCGTAGGTTTCGATCTTGAATCCGTCTCTAAAACGGCCGTTCGAATGGGTTTTGTTAGCTCAAATCGTGTTGAGATGATCGTAGCGGCATCGTTATGTTTTGGAAGATCCGCTTTCCAACGAAGAGCCAAGTCGAGATCTTCCGGAGTCAGATAATCGACTGTGATTTTTGCATCGGGCGGATAGTCTTCCTGTTCCCAAAGATAGGTTGCCAAGTGCCGCTCGGCGCAGGAAATCCAATAAGAGCTTGCAATGGTGAGTCGCCCTCGACTGCGACTGATTATTTCCGCTACCGAGGCGTCGGCGATGTCAACAGTTATGTCGAGTTCGTAACCATAGGGGTCGCGCACAATAAAAGAATGCGTAGTGCCACCAATTGAACTGGACTTGTCTACATCGCAACGACGAATGATGCTGAACCCGTTTTCGGTTTGCAGTTCTATCGGCTGCACCCGAGCAGGCGGCTGCTCTCTCTCAGTCTCCGGTCTCCCTCTATCGGTGGTCCGGCTCATCAAAGTGAGAGTCGACATTCCTTCTTTGCCGACCCTTTCGATTTATCGGCAGAAGGATCGTATCGAGATCGGCGTAAAAAAGGGCATAACGTTTCGTTAAAAAGTCGTAAACGTCAGTCGCGGGCTCAAACCAAGAGTAGAGCTGGGTTTAGCGGTAATGATTGAAAACCGAGATCGAAGACTGAGATACTCCGCAGTTAGATTCTCTGTTTTCTAAGGAAAGTAGAGCCACAGAAAGATCGATGCTCTTAAGCAGCACATTCTGGATGTTCGTTTTGGGACTGGGCCTGTTGCTCCTGGGAGCAGAACTTCTCGTGCGCGGGGCTTCACGCCTGGCGATTGTCCTTCGTATCTCTCCACTCGTCGTAGGCTTGACGGTGGTCGCCTATGGCACGAGCGCGGCGGAACTGGCCGTCTGCCTCCGCGCCGTGTTCACTCAGCAGGGTTCTCTCGCGATTGCGACGGTTGTGGGAAGCAATATCTTTAACGTGCTCTTCGTGCTTGGGGTATCAGCTTCGATCAGGCCGCTGTCCGTGCACAGACGTTTAATTCGCGTCGATGTGCCGATTATGATCGCGGCTTCAGTTCTTTGCTACGCTTTCGCTTACGGTGGAATCCTCCGTCGCTGGCACGGAATCGTGCTATTTCTCGGTGCCGTCGCCTACACTGCTTTTATTGTTTTGGGCGCCAGGCGTGAACGCTCGCAGAGTTGGGACGTGACGGAGTCCGGTGTGCCGGCAACTATCGCGCGCACAAAAAGACCGTTACCGTTTATCCTTCAAGCTGTTCTGATATTGATTGGACTCGTCTTGATCACCGTTGGCGCTCGCTATTTGGTGAGTGGCGCAATCTCCGCTGCCAAGATAGCGGGGATAAGCGAGACGGTGATTGGACTAACAATCGTCGCCGCAAGCACGTCGCTGCCAGAAGCAGCCGCGTCGATCGTTGCCACCCTGCGTGGTAAACGCGAAATCGCCGTTGGCAATGTCGTCGGCAGTAACGTTTGTAATCTTCTTTTGGTTCTCGGCGCTAGCGCCCTCTTGGCCCCATCGGGCATTGAAGTCCCAACAGCAACTCTGAGATTTGATATGCCCGTGATGATTGTGGTCGCGATTAGTTGTTTACCCGTATTCTTTATCGGCAATCAGATCGCCCGTTGGGAAGGCGCGCTTTTCATAAGCTATTACATCGCCTTTGTGCTTTTTCTCATTATGCAGGCCGGCCACTATGAAGCTCTACCGCGTTTTAGCTTAATAATGCTCACCTTTGTGATTCCATTAACGGTTGTCACTTTGATTGTGCTTACGGTTCGCACAGCGCGAGCGAACCGCAAGTCCGTGGCTGGCACAACGTCTTGATAGAACATCGTAAACGGTGATGTCTGAGGATCGGTTACTCGCCAGACTGGAAGCGGTAGCCAACCCACGGATCGGTAAGGATGTAACGGGGCCTGGTAGGATCTGGTTCAATCTTCTTGCGTAGATGGCTGATGAATACCCGTAGATACTCGGACTGATCGGTGAAATTACCTCCCCAGATCTTCGCAAGTAGCGTTCGGTGGGTTAAGACTTTTCCGGAGTGCTGTACTAAGTAGAGAAGTAATTCAAATTCTTTCGGCGAGAGATGTATCTCTTTTCCTCGAACGCTTACTTTGCGCTTTTCCAAGTCGACCCGGAAATCGCCGTCCTCAATGACGGTCTTCGCCTCGCTGTTTTCCGCTGGTGATCGCCGTAGCGCTGCGCGGACTCTCGCAAGTAATTCTCCGATGCTAAATGGCTTGGTCACATAGTCATCAGCGCCAGCGTCTAATGACTCAATCTTCACACTCTCGTCCTCTTTGACTGAAAGCACGATAATCGGAACGCTTGAGATGTCCCGCAGCCGGCGACACAACTCAAGACCACTCATGTTGGGCATCGACAGGTCTGTGACGACGAGATCTGGCTGCCACGCGTTAAAGAGTTCCAGCGCTGACTCTCCTTCAGCGGCTACTCGAACGTCGTATCCGTGCTTTGTCAAACCGCTTCGCAGCACGAGATTAATTTGCGGCTCGTCATCAACGACCAGAACTTTTTTCTTACTCTCCATACTTCTTGTTGTTATTCTGATACGGCGCTCAACCTGTTCGGTTGCGTCGTTTCAATCAGCGGCTGCTCATCATCGCCTACCGGAACAGTAAAGGTTACTCGAGTCCCGTGCCCGGCGCTCCCGTCCTCGATCCAGATGCGCCCGCCATGCGCTTCAACGATTCCTTTGGCAATCGACAGACCCATTCCGATTCCCTCAGATCGTCCCGGTATTCTCGTGCTCGAATCGCGATAGAATTTTTCAAAAACCTTTTCACGCAACTGGGGCGGAATACCCGACCCGTGGTCTTCGACGGAAATCTTAACCAGGTCTCCGTCTGTCCGCTCGGCTTGTATCGTAACTAGCGTGTTTGATTGAGCATACTTGCTGGCATTATCGAGAAGTGTGTAGATAACTTCCGCGACCCCTCGCGCATCTACGCGAATGACTGGTAACTCTTTTTCTACAAGCGTTCTCAGTTGGTGTTGACGCAGTAGTGGTTCAGCTCTGGCGACTGCCGCGTCAATAATTTCTTCAATCGGCCCCCAGTTACGGCGTAATCGGATGTCACCGGCTTCGATGCGCGCCAAGTCCACAATGCTTTCGACAAAATGATTCAGTCGTTGCGATTCTTCGCTGATGACCTTCAACATTGCATCTTGCTCAGCGCTGCCAAGCGGCGCGCCCCGTTGAGGAATCTCACGATCTTCGATCAACAGGGTAGCCGAAGCCATGATGGATGTCAGCGGGGTTCTCAAATCATGCGTAACTGCATCCAGCAGCGCCGACTTGAAACGCTCACTTCGCCTGAGCGCCTCCGCCTCACTGGCTCGTTCGAATGCATCTCGTAACTCTTCATAGAGACGGCGAATTTCAACTCTACCACTCTCGGCTTCTTCGGCACGCCGCTTCGCTCTGGCTGAAAGCTGACCAACCGCGAGTGCCGTAATAAAGAATGCGGTCAGTGCGACCCAGTTTTGCGGATCGGCAATTGTGAAGGTGTAGTAGGGCGGAAGAAAGAAAAAGTTGAAACATAACACGCCAAGGATTGAAGCTAGCAAAGCCGGTTTGCTTCCCCAGAAGATGGCCACGAAAAGAACTGCCAACAAAAACGCGAACCCAATCGTAGTCGAATTAATGTCATGACGTAGCGGGATCAAGACGACCGTCAAAACAGCCGCGCCAATAGTCGCCAGAACATAGCCAGTCCACTTTGTGTTCAGCAGCATGCGTTCATCCCCACATCTTCAGGATAAGATCTCTAGATCAAAATCGTGAAGTCACTCTAATACGACTCCGCATTAGCCGCCGATTTCTCACACATTTTCACTGCACGGCTTGTTTGGTTCGATTTTCATTTATCTCCCCACGCCCGCGATCAGCCGGCACGAGGAATCAAAAGCGTGTTTAGCATCACGCGTTCGCAAAATTCAGACGTTAGTATCCGCTGCATCGCGGCCACGCTTTTCGGCCAGTGGCAAATCGAAGATGTAATGCTGCGGAGAGTCCGCGTTACCGAGTGGCTTTAGACCAAAGCTGCGACAAATCCTGACGTGCATTTCCAAGTCGACGGGTTTACGGAACCTCGATTGTACCGAGGGAGTCGCGGTGATGATGTTGTCTTGTTGTCGGAAGCGAAACGGTCGTTGCCACAACCACAACTCATGAGCGACTTCGCAGGCCCACACATGACGCGCCATATAAGTAGTCTGCCGCCGGTTTCCTTCTGTCGAACTCTCAATACTCGGCCGATGCGTCCTATACCAGTCAGGCAGAGCGCAACCCTGCATCGCCTCCGCTCGATCCCAGAAAAGCGCGAACAAGAAACGATCATCTATGCTGATCCCTAACGCTCCCGAAATCATGCAATGGAAGAAATCAAACTCGTTTGGTATTAATGCGCCGTCGAGCAGAAACACACTGCCGAACGGATTTGGAACGGTCTCACCGCCGTTCGACCAGTTTGTGTAGAGTTGGCGGAACATCAAAAGCTGCTTAGAGAAGTCAGTGCCTTTCAAAATTGTCTTGGAACTGGGGTCTTTTCGCTCGCGCTTCAGTCGCGAATCCAACCACATCATTCCAATGTGAATCTTTAGAGCCCAAAGGTACGCTTCCTGCAAGGTAAATGTCCCTTCGGCCATTCTGTTTTCAATTACTCCGAACTCGCGATTGTGTTCAGTCGTTACGGGTACTTTTGCTTTTGCATAACGAAAAGGTGTTTGGTTCGGCAGGACAACCTCTTGATTCGAGAGACTGAATCGCCGCTGTAGCCATCGCGGAATTACATGCTCTTCCGACTCCGCTACTGCCCCAGAAAACATGCACTCCTGACCCAACTTGCTTATTTTCGACGTCATGATGACTTCATCTTAATACACGCGCCTGTGGCCAAGAAGGACGAGAAAGGGAGCGGTGCGTGGGCCTTCTAACAAAGAAGAGGCTCTAACGGCGCGAACCGCTAGAGCCTTTTGAAAACCTAACGCGATTGCTCGCACCGGGCCTTCAAGCAAACCCATTGTGAGCCAGTCGCATAACGAAAGGCAAGAACAATGGAAGAAAGAGAGTTGAAAGCACTTGAGATTGCAGCAAAATCAAAACTCACTCGAAAGGGTAAGAGCTGGCTGGTTCCTTCACAGTCCGTTCGCGGCGCCCAATACACAGTTAAGCCTGATCCAATCGAACCGCTGTGCAGCTGTCCCGACTTTGAAAGTCGGAAGCAGCGATGCAAGCACATCTTCGCCGTCGAATACACTATTGAACGCGAA
>Ga0193749_1000053_pt1 | contig 13713 bp, 31 predicted proteins | sample L1s2metaG_FD_145081 | JGI IMG/M metagenome (GOLD analysis project Ga0193749, IMG submission 145081) | Soil microbial communities from a riparian zone of the East river system, Colorado, United States - L1s2 | ecosystem: Environmental > Terrestrial > Soil > Riparian zone | place: USA: East River...
GACAGCTGATAAGAGCCTATGTAGAGACAGAGGGTAAGGAGGCATTCCAGGCTTACCTGGCTTACATGGAGAGTCCGGAGAACCAGGCAAACTTGAAGGCTGATCAGCAGATGGATGATAGAAGGTAGTTACGCTGAATAACACCACTCAAAAAGAGAGTAAAAAGTTAGTATAAAAACTGCACTATCTATTAACATCTTTATAGGGGGGGGTATATTAGTACCCCCCTATCTAATGTATAGTGTATGGATATACCCCTAAAATGACCATATACCACAGTTTTTGGCATCTGACTTTCGATTAGACTTTGAGGAAAAAGTAACGTTCTTTAAGGTCAATAAATCCTACTTTCTTGTCTTTTAACAATATCGCCATACCTTGTTGGAGAGTGATTTGAGCAAGACCAGTAAGCTCGATTAGTTGGGTATAGTTAAGCTGACCTTTTAAGCGGAGTTGATGAAGGATTATTTCGGTGGATGGTTTGTAGTCTCCTTTGATTTGAAAGCAAAGAGGGGATGGCTCGATCAGAATTAGTTCAAGGACTTCTGGACTAGTTTTGCCAGAACGTTGAGTGTCACAGGTAAGAGTGCGAGACTTGTTTTTATGCATCTTGAGGTAAAGGATATGGTCAACGTAGGCACGAAGGAAAACAGAGCCGTAACTTCCTTTATCTCCACGGTCTAAGACTTCCTTTGTTTTCTCATTACGCCATTCCTTTGAGTCGTGGTGGATTATGAGGACAGCACAGTTATAGCGAGAGATGATTTCGTCGATGGCGTTGGTAAAGGCGATGATATCTCGGTTTTCATTCAAGTCGCCGTCTATACACTTGTATACAGAGTCAATACAGATGGCAACTGGGTTCTGACCCCAAATCTTGACTTGGGCATCTATCTTTTCAAAGATGGCTTCACGGAATAGTTCGACATTTAGTGGACAGTATTTCTTGAAGATGTGTAGAAAGAGAGCGTCGTTCATGGATTTGTTGAATGACATAGAGATATTATTCAAGCGATCTACAAACTCATCACGCTTGCCTTCGGCTTGAATGTATACGACCGGCCCTGGCTTTTTAACCTCAAACTTTCCAAGATACGGCTCACCTGTCACGATACATACGAACATTTGCTGGCCATCAATAGACTTACCTGATTTCTCTGAACCAAGAAGCATAACGCAGTCCCCCATCCATAAAAAGTTGTCTATAATTGGTTCGGGAGGGGTGGAATTTGAACGAAGGGTTTTACCACAGTAGGACTGGATTTTAAGGCGATCTGTTTCACGGTTTTGCATGGGGAATTTCTCCTATTACGAGGGCAGGGTATATTTACAGAGGACATTTTATTCTTAAATATACCCCAGTGTCAAAGTAAAAAACTATTTGTTGACATAAAAGTATCAAAGTGATAACTTACAAGAATGGAGGGAGTAATGAAAATGGCTAAAGAAATTGTGTTTACGGCGGATATTGAGGAAGATATCGCCAAAAAGTTTGACAAGATAGCGGAGAAAAACCTACGTTCCCGTGCCGCACATCTTGAGTTCATTATCAGGAAAGAAATAGAGTGCCAAGAGGGTCAAAAATGACTGATGAAAAGGTCAAGTTTAAAGAGACTCCTCTATGTGAAATGTGTGGTAACGAGCCTGCGACAAGCTTCTCATTCTTTTGGAAGAAAGAGCCAAAAGATATGCCTCCGTTTGAAGGAAAGACTTCTTACACCGGAAAAGAACTGCTGGAACTAGTCGAAACAGAAGATAGTAAAAAAGAGTGGAAGGATAGAAAGAAAAAGTTTGTCGAGTATAACCACGATGGAGTATGCAAATTTGCAGGAGACTGTACATCTGATATTGAATTCTACTACATATACATCGACCAGTTCTTTAGAAGTCCTGCGTCCATCATTGACTGGCTTGCTCACATGCACGAGAAAAACTGGTTCAATGAGGATGATTTCTTCGACATGATGGATAGGTTTAGGAACGCTACAAATTCCTTTGGTGGGTTTCAGAAATGAGAATGTACTGCGAGCATTGCGATAAAGAATTCACTATGACAGGGCCTTGTTGGGAGCCTTACAGCATGGAAGATTTAAAACTTTTTAATGAGGACGATGCTCTGTTTCATAGATTAGTGGTTAATCACAGATCAAAATGCAAAGTGAGAAAAGAAAGTAAGATAGGTTACTTTGTCTCATGTGATGTGAAGAGCCCATTTTCTGAACCTTATTCTTATTCACCGTGGAGTGACCAAAAATGACTACCACCTATCACCATCTATTTGCTTGTAGACGGCCAGGTTGCCGGGAAAGGTGGGAGGTGAGCTATACCGCGAGGGAGGCTAACGGAGACTTCTGGACGGTAGCGGGGGAGCTTGCGAGGGTCAGGACGGAGCTAGATTTACATGAGGCCAATTGCCGGGAGGAGAAATATGCAGAGCTTGAGTGAGAAGAAAAGGCAGGCTATGAGGCAGGCCATTGAGGGCGTCTTGGAGTGCCTTAATGAAGCACCTTTCAAGTCACAGTTTCATGGGGTCTATGCGACGCCCAGGCATATGGCGGAGAGGATATTGAAGGAGATAGAAGAGGTGGAGATGGACTTTATGAGTGCTCATTTTGAAGCTAGGCAAGCGAACAGAGACTAGATCGTGGACGAAACACAGAAGCTCCCTCAAAACGCCATCCGCATTACTGAAGTTCTCTCGTATTTTCATGAACCTTGGTATGTCAAATGGGTTCACAAAGTAGGTTTAACCGAGGCGAATAAGATCACTAAGGCAAGCATGAAGGTTGGTTCGAGAGTTGATCTAATTATAAAGAACCCAACTATGCTCGATAAGAAAGAAAGCACTGAAGTTACAAACTGTCTCTTTGCCTATAAGAAGTGGCTTGATGTCTACAAGCCCAAGTCTATTACTCCTTGCGCCAGACTATTCGCCACGATAGAGGGGCATGAGGTGACAGGGGAGCCGGATATTATGGTGGATGATGTGTTGGTGGATATCAAGTGCAGTAGCAAGATCTCTCTCTCTTACTGGATCCAGGTAAACATGTACCGCTTCCTTCAAGGCAACTTAGTGGACAAGGTTGGCATCCTCCGTCTCGACAAAGTAACCTCTTCCTATGAATACGTGGTCAAGGATTACGACCCAAAATTGGTGGCTGTGTGGTATGGACTGTTAAACGCGATGGTGTATCTAAGGGGAGATGATCATGGAGATGAACTTTGAAAAGACGGGGAATCAAAAGAGGTGGAGAAGCCAGACATTCTGTGTCCTCGGCGCACCTAAGATCGGGAAGAGTGAACTATTCGCGGCAGGAGAGGGAAGTGCTTTCCTCGATATTGAAGGAGGTCTCTCTCATCTATCTGTGGTTAAATTCCCAAAGGAACGGCCATTTATTGACTATGACGAACTTGAGGCTACTTTGGACCAGCTCGTCGCACTTAAGCAAAGCAAGAAATTGCCTGAGTCGATTGACACCTTCGTCGTTGATACGGCGACCCGTCTCACTCAACTAGCGTCTGAGAAGGCGGTAGAGATACTTAACAGAAAGCACCCAAACAAAGATTGGGAAACAATTGAAGAAATATCCCTTGGTGGGACAAGTGGGAGTCCAGGTTGGCAACTAAGGTCGAACCTCGTAGATGCTCTCCTTGGTAAGCTAAAGCAACTCGACTCAGCCATTGTCATCATCGCGCATATGGAACACAAAAAGGTGAAGAATGAGCAAGGTATTGAGATCGACAAACAGACGATTGACATTGGAGGTCAGCTTGGAAAAGCCTATCTCAGATACTCGGACCATATACTCAATATTATTGGCAAGAACGATGGCGGAATTATTACACGAACCGTTAGAGCGTTACCTACGGCTACCATTGAAGCTGGAAGTCGGGGGATGTGTATACCAGATCACTGGGTGCTAGAGAATCCTAAGGGAAGAACTAAGGAAGCAATGCAAGAGGCGGCCAAGTCCAACTATTTGAAGTTACGCAGTTTCTTTGAGTGATGGGTCGTCTAGTTAACGCTGAACAGGGAGGATAGTCATGGGAATAACAGATAGCTTGAAGGCAGCGGGATGGGTACCGGAGAAGTCGACCGTTGGCGATAGGCAGATTATGAAAGGTATATTCAAGTGCCTATTTGTTGATTGGAAGCAGGAAGAAGACAAAGGGTATGGTGTGCAAATTTCAGGACAATTTAAGATAGTCGAGACCCTAGTAGGGACGGATTCAAGGTCATCCTTTCCTGAGTTTCGAGGGTACTACAAGACAGAAGGAGAAGCCTCGGGGAGTAAACGTAATGGATTGGCGAAGTTACTCAATGGGTTCTTCTCCGTAGGTAAGAATGTTGATACGTCGACCGATGAGGCGTTTGTGGAGTCGCTTAATGGTTTAAAGGGCTCAGCCGAGGTGTACATCAAAGGTTACGAGGAAAAACCTCGCAAGCAAGTTGATGGCACTTGGGTTGAGGATGAGGGAGGGGACTTAAAGCAAGGGTTCACGTTCCTTACGGAGAAGAACGCCCTTAAGGAAGCAGAGAAGATAAAGAAGAAGCAAGGTCACCCACTCTAAGGATGGTGATAGGACGGATAAGTCCCTGGTTCCTGGACGTCCGCAAGTAATTCTTAGGGAGCCGTGTATTTCCTTTAACAGGGGGTTTTGCACCAACCCTAAGACGTGCTGGGCAACACGAAAAACTGCCCAAACTTTGGGGGAGTGAATGTTGATCATAGCCGACTCAAGAGAACAGAAAGTTTTGGACTTTGAAGGGATCAAAGGTGTTGATAAGGTGGAGTCAATGGGGCTTGCCTACGGCGACTACTCTGCAATAATCAACGGTAAGCCGACGCCGATAGTGTTCGAGAGAAAATCAACTGCTGATTTATTCAGCACGCTTACTGTTGACCACGACAGATTCAAACGTGAGATGGAACGCGCCAAGAATGACAACATAACGCTAATACTAACCATTGAGGGAAGCTACACAGATGTTTGGAACTACGAGCCGCGAGGAAACTTCGATGGTGAGTCGATGATCAAATTGCTATCCACGATGTTAGTAAAGTATGACATGCAATCGTGGTTCTGTGAGTCAAGGCGCGTGATGGCTCGTAGGATCGTTGACACGTTCCTTGCGATAGAAAGAAGTTGGTTAAGTAACGTTGGTGGCGTAGCCTCTGGCAGTCCGGAAACTAGAGAAGAAGGTGAAGGAGTTTGATGGCACAGTACGCAGTAGCAAAAGATGGCGTCCACAAGTTCTTCACAAAGATCCACTTTGACAGGGATGAGGCGCATAAAGAGGCCGAGAGGTTATGCCGGCTTGAGGGGAAGCCGTTCCTGGTCATAGAGATACTTGGGAGGTATTCGCCTGTTGAGGCGCCTGTGGAATACGAAAGGTTGAACTAGGCAAGATATCGATGGCAAAGAAGCTGACGCTTAAGCAGGCAAATACTGGCAAGGCTGTGATGGTCACATTGCCGGATGAGGCAAGCCTAGAGGATGTCTTAGAGGCACCAGACGGCATGATAAGGACGCTTGGATACTACTTTGATGGCAGGGTTGGAATTGTAGAGTGAGGAACTTTAAAAGAAATGATTGAGCTGTCCTTTGACGGTGCCTGCGAGCCAAATCCTGGAGGAGCGATGTCTTATGGCGTCTATATGGATAGAGACGGTAAGACACTGTGGAGTGAGGGCAAGGTTATACCGCTAGAGACTTATGGCCAGGCCACCAACAATATAGCTGAGTATGCCGGACTTAAGGCTGGGTTGGAATACCTTATCGAGAACAAGCTGACAGATGAGATGCTGATAGTTAGCGGAGACTCAAAGCTTGTTTTGGAGCAGATGTTCGGCACCTGGCAGATCAGGAAGGGGGCTTATGTGAAGATCGCCAAGGAGACGGCAAGGCTTCTGACCAGGTTCCGGCATGTGATGCATGAGTGGGTTCCAAGAGAGAAGAATATTGTGGCGGACGCCTTGTCCATGGCGGCCTTAGAGGCCATCGGCGTTTTCCGGCAGGCGAGACCTTAATTACGGGCACTTAAGCGCGGCTCTGCCGCGCGGGTCGTAGGGGCGGAAGCCCCTCGTCGGGGCTGGGTCCCGAAAGATTCTTTTATCGCCCGAAGGGCGATTACAACTGGATACTAGCTTTGAGAAAGCCCGGCAATGGCACACATAGAGAATGTAAGCCTCATCTTGGATACTCATGTAAGAAGAAGCTACATGACGCCTGCACCGTTCTCATGTGTATCTGCAAGTGTCACAAGGGAGAGTTTGGGTATAAAGAGGCTATGGTGGGGCTAGTGATGGCCAAGAATAAGAAGATGACGAGGCAGGAGGCGGAGGAGAAAGTCAGGCGGGATGGGCTGGCATGAAGAAGGACACGAGGGAGGTCGTTATGGTCGTGGCTGGCATAGTGGCTATCATTGCGACATGGCTCCTGGTTCATTGGGTGCTTGGGTGAGCTACCTAGATGAGAAGGTTAAGCGCTACGAGCGCTATGACAGGCAGGGTGGAAGGCGTTGGTGGCAGGCCATAGCCTGGGACGAGGTCTTATTCTTCTGGTTTATCACGATGGCTGTCGTAGCTCTCTCTGTTCTCTTTGGGGTGGGCCTCTATGTGGTAGCAAGGTGGATGGTGAGCCTGTGAGAACTAAGCCTTACAAGTTCTCCAAAGAAGAGCTTCGTGACTTTAAGAAGCGTAATATTGAGCGTTGCCAGCAGTGTAAGCATTACTCGGTTACTCTCTCACCCAATAGACAGTTTAGGCTGTGTGTTAATGGGTGTTTTAGGAGGAAGGTGATTGGGTGAAGGCCCAGTCTTAGATAGGATGGCCAGGTCAGAAGACCGCTTCCCATCCCCATTTGTCGGCTTGAAAGAGATGGCAAGGATACTCAAGGTGCATCCTATGACGCTATACAGGTTGGCCAAGCAAAAGAGGATTTCCTACATCAGGGTAGGGGCGAAGTATCTCTTTCATCCGGAGCGTATGGTGGAGGACTTGGTGGAGAAGACTAGAGCGGAGAATGTGAGCCAACAAGGAATTGCGAGGCATTGGAAACCATGAGCCAGACTTTTAGGGAGAGGCTAGAGGAGGTTCTAACAGGACTTGAAAGAAACGCTTCTTCTTCAGGACAATGCGATGGAACTGAAATCAATAGGAAAGAAGCCGTCCTTGCCATCATAGCTTTGTTTAAGGAAATGATCCCTGACAGGGTAGAAGTTTCTAGCTGGGAGTTCAGGCGTAACGATGATGGATGGAATGTGTGTCGCGAAACCATGCTTGATTCAATTAAGAAGCTTTCAAGTGAAGCCTAGAAAGAAGCCTAAGCACTGCGCTTGCGGCCATGCCAAGACCTCACACCTTGTCTTTGGCTGTCAAGGCAATGTCTGGTGCGGTGGCGTGATAAGCGGGTCTTCGAGGTGTGGGAGGTATGAGGAAGCGCCTGGTGACAAATGACACCGGAAACCTATGAGAAGTTTGCCGTATGGTGCTTTGACAAGCACCTCAAATATGGCGACTGGTTTGAGGATTGGTGGAAAAAAGAAGGGCAGGAAATCTTCTTTGCTTACGCAAGAGCCAGGGGGCAAGAGTTTATTGAGAGGCTTTTATCAGAAAGTATGAATCCCCGATATGTCAGAATAATCAATGAAAGATATTGGGAGCTTTTTTGACCTCAGAACTTCCAGACTCTTTTCATTGGATGAATGATGGTGGAGGGATCTTTCAAGTTATTTTGATTCCGAGGAAATGGTGGTCTTTGAGCCACTGGAAACTTGCCATGTCAGTCAACGGAGGGTTAAGAATAACAGGGCTTTCGGAAGTGGATACTGCCGCAAAGGAAAAATGAAGCCTAGAAAGAAGCCATGAAACAGGAAGAATCTGAAGCACGAGCCGGAGAGATTTTATATGGTCTCTCTAAACTAGGATTATCTGATTCGCCGGAAGAGTTTTTGACAGAAAAGCTTCTTGAAATCAGAAAGGAGATTATTTCCGAATGTGCTGAGGTTGCCGACGATTGGGTCGGAGATCCTTACATCGGAGCGATGGCCAATGCGATAAGGGCTTTAGGAGAGCGGAACCCATGAGGCATGAATCCCATGACAAATGAACAAATAGCAGAGGAATTAGCTGTTTCTTCCAGAAGAAAGAATGTGTCATGTGTTCAACTGAAGCTGGCTATTAAGAAAGCTTTGGATCGAAAAGACGTTTTCTACAATGTGTCGGAAAGGAGAGACTACTTCGCCGCCCACGCCCCCATCGTGCATGGAGAGGCAATAGAGCGCGGTACGACAGAGAGTGACATGATAAGGTGGCTGGCGAAGTTGGCGTTCGAGTATGCGGATGCGATGATGGAGGAGAGGAAGAAGCATGAATCCTGAGCATAGAATGGCAACACGGGAAGAACTCCTGGACTCCATCAATAAGCTGGTTCTTGAGAAGCAGGTGGCAATAGAGGCCCTGGAGAATATCTCGAAGCGTGCCTCACCAGTCGGAGAGCATTTTGCAGTTAATGTCGCGATCCTAGCTTTGGAGAAACTAAGACGGCTATGAAGCCTTCCCGGAAAGAAGGAATTCTGGCCATGTTTGCCATACTTGGCATCATGGCTTTATCTGGACTTATAACTTTCTGTGTGCAGTATTGGTTGCTCAAATGAAGCCTTCCTGGGAAGAATGGAAGGGGGTCATTGTGGCCACGCTTGTCATACTGGGCGCCATGGCTTTCTTGATGGCTTTCTTTCTGTGGATTCGCTAAATGAAAGGAGCGATACGATGAGATATTTCAGCATGTTCTCTGGTATCGGGGGATTTTGAGCTTGGGATTGAGCAAGCCTATAGCGATAAACAATCTTCCGAGGTCGTCAAAAACGGGCAAGGGAGGGACAGGAACCTTGATGAAGGAGGACATGATGTTCTGTCTCCAAGCAGGCCCTCCCCACTATGTAAGTGACTAGGTAGACATAACAAGGCAGGTAAACCAAAAGGAGGAAAGAGATGGCAAAAGAGCAGTACGCGAAGAAGGATGTGGATAAGCTTGTGGTTGGTGTCAGTAAGAATCTTGAAAAGGTTGATGCGGCACTGGCTGTGGTGAGAGAGCTTCTGGATACAGAGCTTGAGATCGTAGAGACGGAAGAGTAAGAGACTGAGACTGAAACCCTGCCGAGGTATTATGCCTTGGCAGGGTAAGTCGAGGAGACAGGCATGATTGAGAGGTTTAATAAGACCGAGTAAGCCTGCTATGGCTTAAGCTGGGCATCTTGGTCGGGCTATGCCTGAGCTTCCTTACCGGCCTCCTCTGGTGGTGCGGGGGGACGTTTGAGAAGGTGATAAGGAGGCTGGGAGTGCCACTCGTCAGCTTTCTTGTAACAAGTCTGACACTAGGCTTTCATTGGTGGTATGTGGCAATGCTTCCGGTAGGCTTTGCGGTATTGAGTCTGGGAGATGGCTACCCTGACTTTAGTACAGGAGATGCCGGCAGTTGGCTTGGGTCTAAGGTTTACAAACTAGGGCTTACAGATTACTGGGGCGGCCTTCTAACAAAGCTGACAGTAGTGCTTCTCTTTCAACTGTCATTGGTGCCTGTATTGCTAGTCAGATAGATGTGTGAGCATGTATGGCATGAATTCTATGCCTCAGCTTGGCAGCTAATCAGAGAATGCTACCAATGCGGGATGGTAGAGTTTGCATTGCCAGGTGGCGAGTGGTTTAAAGAAGAATAAATGCCTTACAAATCTTGGAAGCATAAGTCAGCATAGTGACTCACTTAGCTTGTCCTGACGCCAAACGCCTTGAGGTGCCCGGCAGAGTCTCTTTCCTCATGCAAGATGAAGCTTCCTAGGTCTGATTTAAAGATGCGGTCAATGTCAGCATAGGTACGCATGGTTTCTGCCGGGTCACTAAGTGATCCCACCTTGATAATGAAGCCTTCAAACTGTCTGCCTCCAGGCGTAACAAGATTTCCTCGCGACCAAGTGACATCCTTAAACGTCTTAGCTATCCAGACAAGTAGCTGGATAAGCTTTGCTACTTTTTTATCGCACCTACCTCGTCATGCACGGCTTTTAGACCGAGGAGACCCATGAGGACGGCAAAGCCGCCAAGAATGACTGGCAAGTCTGAGGCTTGGATGCCGTCTTTCATGGTATCAACTGCCAAGAGTAGGAACGCAAGGATGCCTGAGACAATACCAAACATGGTGGACTTAGATTTAATCCAGTCGTTGACTGACATAGGACTCCTTTCTTAAGGTGGTGGGATAGCAGGATTGGCATCCTGCCGATGTAAGCTCCTTAGTAAGCTTACCAGGCGCCTCCTGGCAGGTATCCCAAGACCGGTTTACTTTGCTACAGGTGCTCCGGCAGTCAGGCCAAGGTTTGAGGCATTGGCATGAATGGTGTGCACCGTGATGGTGTCGGAGATGGTCTCGACACCTTGACCCAGGTCTGCATCAGCATTGACCTGAACGATCGTGTCCGTCAGGTCTTCATCGGATGAGACGATGTCGCTTGAGAGGCCGTCTGGTGCAGTAACCAGAGTCGCGGGGCCTGAGGACACGACCCATTCGGGTGCGCCGTCTAGCTTCGCAGTCTTTCCGGTTGCTGTGACAGGTGAGAGCGTCACGTTAAGCTTCTGTTCATTGGTCAGGGTAACTTCTAGTGGCATGTAGGTCTCCTTTTTGCCTTGTATGCGTACCTTGTATGAGAAGCTGACGGAGGAAGGTGATACGCGGCCTATCCTGTCCAGCTTTGTTGTGATCGTGTGGAGGGCTAGTTTAAGTTCGCCCAGTTTCTTCTCGATGTGGCAGAGCCTGGATTCCAGTTCTCTACTTGCTACTTGCCTTTTTGGCCTGGCTTTGAATGTCATGAGATTTCTCCAGCTTCTCCTCCAGCTCTTCTATCACATCTTCCAAGTGAGTGATATCGGACTCAAGGTTATTAAACTTCAAGTGGCATAAGATCCAGCCAAGGCCCATGCCGAGAAAGAAAGAGGCTATGTAGGCGACTGTACTCAAGAGGCCCCGTGCATTGATGCCAGAAGAAGCGACTTGAGAGGACTGATAAGCATAAGACCCGCAATCACGACAATGGCGACTGCTATGATGCGCTGTATTGGTGCGGGTGGTGCAAGCTGGGCATTGGCATACCAAAGCAGTGCCGCAATGATGACGATGACTACGATAGCTATGATGCTGGATTCCATATTATTTCCCTCCTGGTTTGTCCGGCGGCCTATAGATAGTTGGCTGGTCACCGGTACGGGTAAAGTAGGCGCCTAGAACAAAAGATAAAGCCGATCCAAGGAATGCAATAACAGAGAGGGCCGGCACATTTTCATTGGGAACCCAGATAAGACGGGCGGCAACGCCCATGCATGTGCCGATGATGGAGACGGCAATGACCGCTTGAGTGGCCTCCCACAGAATGTTTACTTTCTTCTGTCCCGCGGAAAGCGCATCTTGTGTTGTGATGTGAGTGGGTGGCAGATCAGGTGTAGCCATCAGTCCTTCCTTTGCCAGACTTCAAGCCAGTATTCATAGAAAAACCAGATGGGCGGCATGATGAGTGAGAGGACAAATAGCCAGAAGCTAAGGGCTAAGAGGAAGCCTAAGACCGTGTGGAAGGTTGTCCAGAAAATTGTCACTTTAGGATACCCCGGTTTGCCTGGCTCATCAGGGCACGGTCAATCGACTGAAGTATCTCCATGGTTTTCAAGGCGTCTGGAGACACGGCACTGATCTGAATTTGACGAAGCAGGTTATTTAGAAAAGCGACTTCTTCATCCGACAATTCAATGGTCATCCTCTATGTCCTCTCTTTATGAAGAAACTGATTTTAGGACTATGAAATTTATTATCATGGCCCCCGTATCCGCGGTTGTCGCGTGATGATTTGAAAGTGTAATGTCAAACGCACCCGAGGCTACGCGAGTAACAAATGGGATAGAGGTTCCAGCTGTTTGTCCCGACCGGCACGACAAAAGAATAACGTCGCCCACTAAGACTTGAGAATTTGTAACGGTGAATGTCGCCTCGGCTGCCGCCGCGAGGCTCGCGTTATTCGTGGTGATTGCGCCCGAGAGTTTGTTTATAGTGACTCCGGTTGTGCGGTTTGTTGATTGGGTGACTGCTCCGCCGGCACCTGTCGCGTACCCAAGAGCCCCCCCGGATGAAGTTACAGGTCCTGTCACGGCGAGGCTCGTACCTGTTGCCGCGCCTATTACCGGGGCAACGAGTGTCGTCCCGCTTGGAAGTGTTGGAGTCCCTGAGAGATTGGCTGCTGTGCCTGATGTATTCTGATTTAAAGTAGGAAATGTGCAGTTGGCCAAGTTCCCGGATGAGGGAGTCCCCAAAGCAGGTGTCACTAAGACAGGAGAGGTAAGATTAGCTTTCAAGTCCAGGGCTGTTTGCTGGGCGGTGGATACAGGTTTATCAGCGTCTGAGGTATTCGTTACATTTCCAAGACCAACGTGGGTTGCGGTAATACCAGTGGGTGTTCCAGTAAAGGCAGGGGAGGCTTTCGGAGCCAGAGCCGATAAATCCTGGTCGCCTGTATTTACACCGGAGAGATTGGACAGCTTAGTCTTCTCAGCGTCAGTGACGTAGTTGTCGTCGGCTCCGAGAGAGGGAGCTTTACCATCGAGAGCGTTCTGTAAATCAGTTTGGTTAGAAAGTGTCCCTGTGATCGCTCCCCAAGCACTCGCGCCGCCACCCTCGCCGCTAAGAGCATAAGCATCATTGAAAACACCGGTCCACACTCCCCCTGACACAATGAAAAACTTTCCCGTGTCTGTTTCAAGGAAAGTCCATCCTGTCACGGGGCTTGGGGGTTTAGTATCAGTTGAAAGCCCCGTGATGAACACTGAACCTGCATCTTGAGCTAAATAAGATAGGGCCATTAGATTATGGATCTCTCATAGTATTTGGTAAGTGAAACTATAGCTCCACGTCTGGTTATTGGGGTCAGATGCGACCCAGGAAACATTAGCGCGGTCGTTTGTGACATCGGCTGAGATCTCAGCGGCCATTCCTGCGATGGCCCCTGAGACCGCCACACCTCCGCACTGAAAGGTACTGGCGAAGGCTGAGGCGATAGGGAGACTAATACCGAATGTGGTGACAGTGGCCGTTAAAGTGGGGTCTGCGACAAAGTTGCCTGAGACTGTGACTGTGCTGCCTACACGCATGTATTGTGCGTTAGACCCTGTAATGGTGGCAAGATTGGCGACGTTAGTGAATGTTGGCGTGTAAACGCCAGAGGTAACGAATGCCTCAATCTTATCGTAAACTGCATTCTTGGTAGGTACTTCCAAAGAACCATTCCAGCCAACACCGTAAGCTTCATCAGGCACTGTCAAATCACCATTTTGAGCGATCTTAGCAACTATGCCTCCACTGTTCTTGAACTGCACAATGTCACCTGTTGATGAGGCATGAGTTTGCTGGAGAATGACAGCGGGGTTTGCGTCAGCGACATTGCGCGAGAGTGTAAAGCCGGTTGAAGCCAGTGCCATTAAAGCGTTGGCAATGCCGGAAGTATTGGCGACATTAACTACGCCTAAGGTTCCACTGGAAGATAGATACATTCTTGATGCGTTGTTGGACTGCAGATTGAGAAAATGTCCTGTGAAGGCAGTCGGGGCGTTGATGCCCCAATATGTTCCTTGAGCCGAAGGCCCGGATAAAGCGGTTGATCCAAGCTGGAATACTGGGGTT
>Ga0193749_1000054_pt1 | contig 13684 bp, 12 predicted proteins | sample L1s2metaG_FD_145081 | JGI IMG/M metagenome (GOLD analysis project Ga0193749, IMG submission 145081) | Soil microbial communities from a riparian zone of the East river system, Colorado, United States - L1s2 | ecosystem: Environmental > Terrestrial > Soil > Riparian zone | place: USA: East River...
TATTTGTGCGCGAGACGCAGGACATCGATAAAGTCGACGCCACCGGCGAAGCCAAATTCAACGAAAACGATCGCAATGGAACCGCCAGCGCCATGTCTTATGGAGCCGCTGATGAAACCGTGCGCCTGCGTGGTGGCGACCCGACGGTTTGGGATTCACGCGCGCGTACCAAAGCGGTTGAGATTGATTCGAACAATGCCACGCATATTTCATCCTGCCGCGGGAAAGTGCAGACGACTTATTACAGTCAGGAGCAGACGAACGGCGCGGCGCCATTTAGAAAAGTCAAAAGCCCGGTTTACCTGCAGGGCGATCGCGCCGAACTAAATCATGATACCGGCGTGGCGACTTACTTTGGTAATGGACGCATGTGGCAGGACGATAACTTTGTGCGGGCCGACACGATCACTTTGTATCGCGAGCAAAAGCAAATGGAAGGACGTGGCCATGTGCAAAGCGCGCTTTACCAGGCGAAACAAAAGACGGGGAATTCAACTGCGGTGGTCCCGGTCTTTGCGACGGCTGAGTTCATGAAGTATTCGGATCCGGATCGGTTGTTGCACTACGAAACCAGCGTGGATATCAAGCAGGGAACGGATCGAATGACTTCGGGAGTCGCCGATGTCTATTTGCAGAAGGATGCCAACGAGGTCGAGCGCACCATCGCGCAGCACAACGTGGTGCTGATCCAGCCCGGCAAGCGCGGCACCGGAGACTGGTGCCAATACACGAACGCAGATGATGTTGCCGTGCTCAAAGGCAATCCGGCCCATGTCGAAGATGCCGAACAGGGAACTACTGATGGGAATCGCCTGACGATGTACCGGCGTGAAAATCGAGTAGTGGTGGATGACACGCGCGGCCCACAGTCGCCCGGCCGCGTGCGTTCGACGCATAAAGTTAATAAAAATCCCTGAGTTAGATTCGATCAGTTTAGAGTTAACCTTTAGGTTGCTAGCATGGGGCAGACAAGGGGCAGTGTCTTATTTGAGAGATTATGGCTCTTCAGGTAGAACGATCCACAAAATTCACGAAACGAACCAGTCTTGTTCGTGCGGTTTCGTGTGATTTCGTGGATCGTTTTTGGTCCGAGCGCAAAAGAACACGAACCAAAATAAGACCCTACCAGACCAGGCTGAAGCTTGAACTCTGAACTGGAACCGTGAAACCAATCACTCAACCTGATTCGCTCGGCCATTGGGGTCGTTACGGCGGCCGCTTTGTGCCTGAGACTTTGATGGCGCCGCTTGAAGAATTGTCGGCGGCCTGTGAGGCCGCGCGCGCGGACGAGAGTTTTCAGACTGAGCTCGATGCGCTGTTGCGAGATTATGCCGGTCGACCGACTCCGCTTTTTTTCGCGCAGCGCTTGACCCAACAAGCCGGCGGCTCGCGCATCTATCTCAAGCGCGAAGATCTCCTGCATACCGGCGCCCACAAAATCAATAACACCCTGGGCCAGATCCTATTGGCCCGGCGGATGGGCAAAGCGCGCATCATCGCCGAGACCGGCGCAGGTCAGCACGGCGTGGCCACCGCGACTGTTTGCGCGTTGTTTGGCTTGAAATGCGTCGTCTACATGGGCTCGGAAGATATGCGGCGGCAGGAACTGAATGTCTTTCGCATGCAATTGCTGGGCGCGGAAGTGCGCGAAGTTGATTCTGGATCGCGCACTCTGAAAGATGCGATTAACGAGGCCCTGCGTGACTGGGTAACGAACGTGGCCGACACCTATTACTTACTGGGAAGCGCGCTGGGACCGCATCCCTATCCTTTGATGGTGCGCGATTTTCAAAGGGTGATCGGCACCGAAGCCCGCGCGCAGATTCTGGAGCGGGAAGGTCTCCTGCCTGATTGTCTGATCGCCTGTGTAGGTGGTGGATCAAATTCCATCGGTCTCTTCTATCCGTTCCTGGGTGACGAATCAGTTCGCATGATCGGAGTTGAAGCCGGTGGCACGGGCGACGCGCTGGGACAACACGCCGCGCGTTTCAATACCGGCGGCGGCGGCCGTCCTGGAGTTTTGCAAGGCACAATGAGTTACGTGCTCCAGGATGAACGCGGACAGATTGCGACGACGCATTCAATTTCCGCTGGCCTCGATTATCCTTCTATTGGCCCCGAGCATGCGTTCCTTCATGACGCAGGGAGGGTGGAATACACTTCCGTTTCAGACGACGAAGCTCTGGAGGCTTTTCAGACTTTGTCGAAGTTGGAAGGAATAATTCCTGCGTTGGAATCGGCGCATGCGGTGGCGCACGGTTTGAAAGTCGCGCGTGAGATGAAGCACGACCAGATTGTGATCGTGAATCTGTCAGGGCGCGGTGACAAAGATATTGACACGGTCCGCGAGTTGGACAAATAACCACAGAGGACACGGAGGATTACATAAAAGCAGGAAAATCTCTCTGTGTCCTCTGTGGTAAATCTATTCTTTGAGTCAAATCGCTGAAACCTTTGCCGCTCTGAAACGCGACCGCCGTCGCGGCTTTATTCCTTTCATCACTGCCGGCGATCCGGACCTTGAAACCACTCACCATCTGATCGTTGAGCTGGCTCAGGCCGGGGCTACATTGATTGAGCTGGGCGTGCCGTTTACCGATCCGATGGCCGATGGCCCGGTCATTCAACGCGCCTCAGAACGCGCCCTTCTTCAAGACTTTGGAATTTCCGAAATCCTGCAAACCGTCGCCAAGGCGCGCAAGCAAACCGGCGTGCCGATCATTCTTTTCAGCTACTTCAATCCATTGCTTCAATTTGGCGTCGAGATACTCGGACGCGAAGCGAAGGCAGTGGGAATCGATGGAATCCTCGTCACGGACCTTGTGCCGGAAGAAGCAGGCGAATTCATGTCCGTCTTACGCGGCAATGATCTTGACATGATCTTTCTCGTTGCCCCGACTTCCACTGATGAGCGTCTGCAGATGGTAGCCGAGCGCGCCAGCGGTTTCATCTACGCAGTGTCGCGGGCAGGCATTACCGGCCCGCGCACTGAAGTGAGCGTCGAAGCTGAGAAACTCGTTCGTCGCGTGCGTAAGTTTTCGGACTTGCCCGTGGCCGTGGGCTTCGGCATTTCGAATCCCGATCAGGTTGCTGACGTCTGGCGTTACGCCGACGCGGTGGTAGTCGGCTCGGCTATCGTGGCCCAAATTGAGGCGGCGGCGTCTACGGGCGAGGTAGTATCGAGAGTCGGACGATTCGCGCGAGAACTGATTGCGGCTTAGATTTGGAGTACCAATCAGCCGCCGGCGATAGTTGCAAAGGACATTAAGTCCTTCTGGTTTGATAAGTTCTTTCGCTGATGAGAAGGTACTCGACGAGGTCGGCATCTTAAGGTATTCTGACGCGTCATTTTGCGAGCGATGACTACGGTTTCGCCTCCCCTTCGGGGCGCAGAGAGGGCTGCCGAGGCGCCAGATTAACCGGCTCAGATTCCTAAACCCTCTGGAAAATATTGCCGTTTCATGTGTGAAACTCTGTTCCATTCTCGCTTGAGTTGTGTTATCCTCGGTTTCCTGTGGGATGCCCCGAGAGACACATAAATCAAAAGAGGAGCATAAGAAAGAGATGCCCGTTATGCCTGAAGACCGAATTGCCGACCGCAGCCGCGCCATCGAAGCCGCGCTGCTCAACATTGAAAAGAGATTTGGTAAAGGATCGATCATGCGCTTAGGCGAGCGCGAGATTTCCGATATCCCGGCGATCTCCACGACTTCTTTGTCGCTGGACGCAGCTGTGGGCGTCGGCGGTGTACCGCGAGGCCGCATCTGCGAGATCTACGGGCCGGAGAGTTCCGGTAAGACGACGCTCGCGCTGCACATTGTCGCCGAAGCTCAGAAGGCCGGCGGCGTAGCTGCTTACATCGACGCGGAACACGCGATGGATGCCGACTATGCCGGGAAGCTGGGCGTGAACATCGACGACCTGCTGATTTCACAGCCAGACTCAGGCGAGCAGGCTTTGGAAATCGCGGAAGCTTTGGTGCGTTCGAACGGCGTCGACGTGATCGTGGTTGATTCGGTGGCGGCATTGGTGCCGCGCGCTGAGTTGGACGGCGAGATGGGCGATTCGCTGCCGGGTTTGCAGGCCCGTCTGATGTCCCAGGCGCTGCGCAAACTGACGGCAATCGTGGCCCAGTCAAACACCTGTTTCATCTTTATCAATCAGATCCGCGAAAAGATCGGCGTGATGTTCGGCAGTCCTGAAACGACGACCGGTGGTCGGGCGCTGAAGTTTTATTCGTCTCTGCGGCTCGACATTCGGCGTATTGGCGCCATCAAAGACGGCGATCGGGTCGTGGGCAACCGGACCAAGGTCAAAGTCGCGAAGAACAAGGTTGCGCCACCTTTCCGCGAATGCGAGTTCGACATCATGTACGGCGAAGGCATCTCTCGCGAAGGCGATCTGCTGGACCTTGCCTCCAACAACCGTGTAGTCGAGAAGAGCGGCGCCTGGTTTTCTTATAAAGGCGAGCGGCTGGGTCAGGGACGCGAGAATTCCAAGCAGACTCTGAAAGACAATCCGGAGGTGCTGAAGCGCATCGAGAATGACGTCAGGCGCGCGCTAGGTATGCCAGTGCGTGGTGAGGTTGCGGCGGAAGCGCCGCCGGTTGAACAGAAGAAGGCCGCGGCTGCTACCGCAGCGGATAAGAAGTAGGTAGTTTTTCAGAGGCTCGACTCGTCAGTTCTACTTGAAGGACTGCGAACGTCAGTATAAACGCAAAGGACGCAAAGTGGTCCGCAAAGGTACGCAGAGAAAAACTCTTTGCGACCTTGGCGAAAATCTTAGCGTTCTTTGCGTTTTAGTTTACCTTCATCGGGTAGCCGCATGCTTTACAGACTCTCGAGGATCCACGCATAATCCGCCGGGCCTGATCAATTCATGAGTGAAACGATTCTCATCAAAGGCGGCACTGTCTTGACGATGGACGAAGCGAATTCCATCGTGCGCGGTGACGTGTTGATTCGTGACGGGCGCATTGCAGAAGTGGGCGATCACCTCGATGCCGAAGCGAACGAAGTGATCGATGCCGCCGGTTGCGCGGTGCTGCCGGGCTTTGTGCAGACGCACATTCATCTTTGTCAGACTTTGTTTCGCGGCGCTGCTGACGATCTCGCGCTGATTGACTGGCTGAAGCAGCGCGTGTGGCCGATGGAAGCGGCGCACACGCGGGAATCAATTCGGGCCTCAGCGCGATTAGGTATCGCGGAGTTGGTAAGGGGCGGAACGACCTGCGCGCTGACAATGGAAACCGTTAAGCATACCGAAGAAGTTCTGCGCGTTGTCGATGAGACGGGGTTCCGCGCCACGGTCGGCAAGTGCATGATGGACAAAGGCCAGGAAGTGCCGGCGGGTTTGCTCGAAAAAACGCGCGAATCGATTCGCGAGTCGGTGGCGCTGATTGAGCAGTGGCACGGCGCCGCCGATGGCCGCGTGCGCTGCTGTTTTGCTCCGCGGTTTGCCGTCAGTTGCACTCAGGAACTTTTGAGCGAAGTGGCCAAACTATCGCGGCAGCATCAGGTGATGATTCACACTCATGCCTCCGAAAATAAGAAAGAATGCGAGCTGGTCGAAGGCGAGACTGGCCGGCGCAACGTGGCTTACCTGGATTCCCTGGGCATCTCAGGCGCGCATGTGTTGCTCGCACACTGTGTCCACTTAGACACTGAAGAGATGGAGACGCTGGCACGGACAAAGACGAATGTCGCACACTGTCCGTCATCGAATTTGAAACTCGGATCGGGGTTGGCGCGGGTGGCTGAGATGCTGGCGCGCCGGATTCCGGTTTCGCTGGGTGCGGATGGCGCAGCATGCAACAACCGTCTCGACATGTTTACGGAGATGCGCACGGCAGCATTACTGCAGAAACTTGCTCATGGACCGGAAGCACTGCCGGCCGCGCGGGTCCTGAGCATGGCGACGATTGATGGCGCCCGCGCGCTGGGTCTGGAAAAGGAAATCGGCAGCCTGGAGGTCGGCAAGCGTGCGGACGTAATCGTAGTTGATCTCGATCAACTGCACTCGACCCCGCCGCGAGATGTTGTTTCGGCTTTGGTTTACTCGGCTGTCGCTGCTGACGTGCGCGCCACAGTAATTGATGGGCAAATGTTGATGCGCGACCGTGATCTTTTGACGATGAATGAAGCCAGCGTGATTGAAGAGGCAAATCGCGAGGCGAACGCTTTGGCAAAACGCGCGGGTCTGTGAAGGCGACGGTACAGAACCGGGAGCGGTAGCGACCGGGTTGTGTTCTCCTAAGACGAATCTCAATGCAAAGAGACCCGCTCGCTACCGCGAGCGGATCCGTACCTGCGACCCGGTGCCTGATACTAGACTAACACTTCCGGCCTTTGCCAAAATCAATCTGAGCCTCCGGGTCCTCGGCAAGCGTCCGGACGGCTATCACGAACTCGACACAGTCTTGCAGACAATCAGCGTGCATGACACGATTAACTTTACCGTTACTGACACTCCGGAGATCGTTTTGTCATGCGACGATCGATCATTGCCGACGGGAGCGGACAATCTGGTCTATCGCGCGGCCGAGTCTTTGCAGGCCCGCTTTGCGCCAGGCAAAGGCGCCCGCATTCGTCTGGAAAAGCGAATACCCGCGCAGGCAGGATTAGGCGGCGGGTCTGCGGATGCGGCCGTCACCCTACTCGCGCTGGCGTATCTGTGGCAGGCTAGTGCAAAGGCGCAGGAGCTTTTGGAAATTGCCTTTGGTCTGGGGGCGGATGTGCCCTTTTTCTTGTGCGGAGGCACAGCGCGGGGAGTGGGCACCGGTAAAGACCTGACTAACCGGACTGACGCGAGCGATCAGTTTCTGCTGGTGATCAAACCTAATTCGAGCATCGCGACGGCAGAAGCCTACAAATCAATTATGGCTCGTACCTTGACAACCGCGGAAGCCAAAACTATTCTTTCTAGTTCGGAACGGGGCGAGATTTCTGACAGTTTCGGCTCTAAAGCCCTTCAAAACGATTTCGAGCCGGTTGTGTTTGAGCTAAAGCCGGAGATCAAGCGGGCGAAGGTTGCTCTCTTGAAGAGCGGGGCGGCAGCGGCCTTATTGGCGGGCAGCGGCTCGGCGGTGTTTGGTGTTTTTCATAGCGGGGATGCGCAAGCACGCGCCATTCAGGCGATCGAACTCGAGGCTGGTTGGCGCGTCTTTCCTTGTAGAACGGTTACCCGCAGCCTCTATCAAAGCGCGATGGGTGCGGCAGGCGAGATGTTCGCACATTGCTTTGGCCGATAATGTTGGGGCGTCGCCAAGTGGTAAGGCACCGGTCTTTGGATCCGGCATTCGTAGGTTCGAATCCTTCCGCCCCAGCCAATTTCTATTATCCGACAGACTCCGGTTTGTCCTAAGGTTGCGGTCGTTTTATCTAGGTTCGACAAGTCTAGAGTGTCAGACTCGATTTGCATGATAACGACAAGCTAAAGCTTGTCGGACATTTAATGGGAACGACCGGCGGCATCAAAATCTTTTCGGGCACTGCGCATCGCGCCCTGGTCGAAGAGATTTGTCACGAACTTTGTTGCGACCTGGGAAAGGCGACGGCGGCGCGTTTTTCCGACGGCGAGTTTAATTTTCAGGTCGAAGAAAACGTTCGCGGCGCTGATGTCTTCATCGTACAGCCGACGTGCCCGCCGACTGACGCATACCTGATGGAACTGCTGGTAATGCTCGACGCGTTCCGTCGTTCATCAGCCGAGCGTCTTACCGCGGTATTGCCGTACTACGGTTATGGCCGATCTGATAAGAAGGATCGTCCGCGCGTGCCAATTGCGGCCAAGATGGTCGCGAATCTGCTGACGACCGCAGGAGCCGATCGGATCTTGACAATCGATCTGCACGCGGCCCAGATTCAGGGGTTCTTTGATATTCCGGTGGATCACTTGTACGCAGCGCCGGTGATGATTCGTTACTATCAGGAGCGCCCGCTGCCTAATCTGACGGTGGTCGCGCCCGATACAGGAGGAGCCGAGCGGGCCCGCGCCTACGCCAAACGGCTGGATGCCGAACTGGCGCTGTGTGATAAGCGTCGCGACAAACCCAATGTGGCCGAAGTAATGAATGTGGTCGGCGACGTGGAAGGCCGAAACTGTCTGATTGTCGACGACATGTGCGACACGGGTGGATCTTTGACCAAGGTTTCGCTGGCTTTGAAGCAAGCCGGTGCGGCTCGTGTTGACGCATGCTTCACACATCCGGTACTGTCAGGACGTGCGGCACAGCATCTGGGCAACTCGGGAATCGAGCAGATCGTTGTGACGAACACTATTCCGCTGAATGCAAAAGCAGCGGAACTGAAGAACATCAAGGTTTTAAGTATTGCGCCTCTTTTGGCGAAAGCGATCAAGTCGATCCATGAAGAGACCAGCGTCTCTTCGCTCTTTGTATGAAAACTGCGCCCGATGGCACAGTCAAACGAAGGGCAAACACTGAAAGCTAAGTAGCCGTCGCCCTCAGCTTTCAGCAAAAACAATTTGAGCACCGAATCGGATCGGAGTGTCCGACGAACTTTAGTTTGTCGTCTCGCTCCGAGGGTAACGGCAAACTGAAGCTTGCCGGATATTTAGGGAGAGCAATCATGGCGGAGAAAAAAGACATTGTGGTGCGTGCCGTGCGGCGCGATGGCCGGGGAAAGAATGACGCGCGCCGGGCGCGCCGTAACGGCCAGGTGCCGGTAACTATGTATGGAGGCGGGGTCGACGCCGTGTCGGCGTTGGCAGAGTTACGTGACCTGGCGGCAATCCTGCGCTCCGATACCGGCCGGAACACGATCTTCACGCTCGATGTCGAGGGTGTCGAGGCTACTGAGGTGATGTTTGCCGATCGGCAGATTCATCCAGTGCGCAGCCGCTTGATTCATGCCGATTTCAAACGGCTGGTGAAAGGCGAAAAGATCGAAGCGACTGTGCCCCTGCGCCTGGTCGGAGATCCGATTGGCGTGCGCGAGCAGGCGGGAATGCTCGAGCAGATCGTGCGCGAAGTTGAAATTCGCTGCGAACCGCGCGAAATTCCCGAAGCTCTGGAAGTCGATGTTACAGATCTTGGCGTTCACGACGTCCTGCACGTTTCCGACATTCCGACCCCCGCCGGAATCGAAATTCTGGCATCGGCTGATACCGTCATCGCGACCGTCGGCGTGGTTAAGGAAGAGCCGGTAGCAGTAGTAGCGCCGGTCGAAGGCGAAGTGGCCGCTGAACCAGAAGTAATCGGCAAGGGTAAGAAGGAAGACGAAGAAGGCGCGGAAGAAGAGAAGAAGTGATGAGATTGCCGATTTGCGATTGCCAATTGCCGATTGGATTCGCAGAGCGGATTGGCGGGTTTCAATTGGCAATCGGCAATTGAAAATCGGATATGTATCTGATCGTAGGGCTCGGCAATCCGGGCAGCGAGTACGAATTGACGCGGCACAACGTTGGTTTTCTGCTTGTTGATAAATTGGCCGCTGACGCAGGCGTGACCGTGAAGCGGCGTGAATGTCGTTCACTGGTGGGCGGCGGGGTAATTGAAGGCCAAAGGTCAAAGCTGGCGAAGCCGCAGACCTTCATGAATGTGAGCGGCGAAGCGTTGGCCTGTCTGCTGGCGAAAGACGAGCTGGCCGAGGTCGGCAAATCGCTGGTAGTAATCAGCGACGACCTGGCCCTGCCCTTTGGAACGATTCGTTTGCGCGCGCGCGGCAGCGCCGGCGGGCACAATGGTTTGAAGTCGATAATCGCCGTTTTGGGTACCAGCGAGTTCATTCGGCTGCGAATTGGAATTCAGCCGGAGCATCCGGTAAGCGATGCCAGGAAGTTTGTGCTGGATGAATTTGCGGCCGTCGAACGACGCGCCTTGAAAGAGATTTTGGAGCGGAGCGCCGAAGCGGTGCGCTCGGTTTTACGAGATGGCATTGCGAAGGCGATGGCTCTGTACAACTGATTTTAAAAAATCCAGATCTCAAATTTGAGATCTCAGATTTAAAATTCGAGTTCCCGGCAAGCGCCCCGGCCAGTAAGGAAATTTGTTTTGGGGCGTGGCGCTCTGAATTCGATTTCTCGGATTGTCGGTCGCAGCCGGACAAGTCCGGCTTCTAAACTGGAGGTTGAAGTTGGCGGAAAAAAGAACTTATGAAGTGGTTTTCATCATCGATCCGGGAGCGGGCGATGATGAAGTGATGCGGCTCAGTGAAGGGGTGCAGAAAATCATCACCGGACAGGGTGGCGTCATTACCAAAACCGAAGTCATGGGACGGCGACAGCTGGCCTACGAAATCAATCACAAGAGGGACGGCACCTACGTGCTGCTGGAAGTTGAAGGGTCCGGTGCTGAGATTGCCGAGCTGGAACGCCGCATGCGCGTCAACGACCAGATTCTCAGGTACATGACCATTCGGGTCGATGAGGACCGCCGCCGCGCCGACAAACTGAAGACCGGGCGCGCGCGCAAAGCAGCCCGACGGACCGGAGCGAAGAATAAGGCCAGCGGTGCGGCTGCGGGGTCAGGCGCGGCAGTCGCCGAGTCCGATGATGCGGAAGCCTAAGCTACTTCGCTGATGGGCAATGCGTCGTTGACGACGAAGGTCCGTGGCTTTGAAACAAGTTTCGAAGTTCGCGGCGTCGATAGAAGGGAAAGAACATGTCATCAAACTACGAAGATCGCGAGAACTCATACGGTTTTGAGCGCGAATATGAAAGAGCCATGCCGGGTCGCGGCGGGCGCCGCATGCAACGGCGAAAGATCTGCCGCTTCTGCATGGACAAGGTGGATCTCATCGACTTCAAAGATGTGAAGCTCTTGCAGTCTTATATTCCTGAGCGCGGCAAGATCCTGCCGAGACGCATCTCGGGAGCTTGCGCCGCGCACCAGCGGATGCTGGCTGAAGCGATCAAACGCGCGCGCAACATTGCGCTGCTGCCTTACGCAGCGGACTGAATTTAGAGTTCAGAGTTCAAGCTTCAGCTTGGGTCGGTTTTGTAGACGGTAATCTAAAGATTGAACTCTAAACCAGAAGATTTACGGAGCTATCCAAATGTCACATAAACAGGTTCTGTTACGCGAAGATATCGATAATCTGGGCGCCCGCGGCGAGATCGTGCGCGTCAAGGCGGGTTACGCCCGAAACTATCTGCTGCCCAGAAATCTGGCGGTCGAGGCCACGGTCAACAATGTCCGGCAGATTCAAGGCGAACGCGCGGCGCTGGCCAAGCGCGAGGCGAAGGATCGCTCGTCGGCGGAATTACAAGCTGAGGCATTGCGCGGCCTGAAATTGAAGTTCGAGCGCAGAGTCGGTGAAGCCGGAGTGCTTTACGGCTCAGTGACTTCGATGGATATTGCTCATGAGCTGAAAGAGCAGGGGTATGAAATCGATCGCCGCCGCATCGTCTTGCGCGAACCAATCAAGCGATTTGGCAGTTATGAAGTGCCGGTGCGTTTGCATCGCGACGTCACGGTCCAGTTGCCTGTCAGCGTTCTGGGCGAAGGCGGGATCGAGATCGATGTAACTGCGTTGGACGCAGAGACTGGCGGAGAAGATGCCGCGAAGGAAGCTCCGGCCGCAGTCGCCGAAACCAACGAATAGCGGAGAGAGCCAGCGAAGCTGGCGACAGCATAAAGCGTGGGGCGCAAGCGCCAGGAATAAGTTCCGCAAATAATCAGAAGCCCGCTTTAGCGGGCGACAGAACACCCTTCGACTACTTCTGTCGCCGCGCCAAAAGCGGGCTTTGATCTTTTTGTCCGTCACCGTGCCGCATTTCTTCACCCCCGACTACTTATTCGGTCGCTTGCTTGAAGTGAGACTCCGAAGAAGTGCTCGATCATTGAATTCGGTTGCAACGGAAATAAAACGAAGTTCGTCTAAGCAAACGCTTGACAGGGAAAAATAAATCGCGCGCCGCCTAGACTAATTTTTGCCAAGGGTATAGCTTCTCGTTTCTTCGTTTGATCGAATCCTTTTCAATTTCAAATCAATGGCTACACCTGAACCGATTCGCGACCCAATCCTCGAGCGACCTCTTCCCAGTAGTCCCGAAACCGAACGCGCTATTCTCGGCGCGATCATCTTAGACAACTCGCTGGTGGCGCAGGCGGTCGAGTTACTGAAGCCCGCTGACTTTTACGTGCCTTCGCATCGCCGCGTGTTCCTGGCGATGATCGCCCTGTTTGAACGCGGTTCTGAAATTAACCCGATTCTGATTGCTGAAGAACTGCGCCGCGATAACTCTCTGGAAGGCTCGGGCGGGGTGCTTTTCCTGACTAACCTGACCTACGGATTACCGCACGTCACCAGCATCGTGCAGTTTGCCAAAGTTGTCCGGGGAAAGTCTCTGCTGCGGCAGTTAGTCAAGGTCGCCCAAAAGATTAGCGCCGAGGCCCTGGAAGAAGAAGACGAACCCCAGAACATTCTGGATCACGCCGAGCATGCGATTTTTGCGCTGGCTGATGAGCGCATTCGCCAGGGTTTCGAGCACATCAAGCATCCGGCCGAGCGGGTGCTGGAAAAAGCCGAGGCCGTTGAGCACCGCGATATGGTCGTGACGGGCGTAGCCACGGGATTTCGTGGGCTGGACGCACTGACCTCGGGCTTTCAGAAACAGGATCTGGTCGTAATTGCGGCCCGGCCTTCGATGGGTAAGACGAGTCTGGCCTTAACGTTGGCGCAGCACGCGGCGATTGAGAGTAAGGCTGTCGTCGGGATTTTCTCTTTGGAAATGTCCGCGGAATCGCTGGCAATGCGCATGCTTTGTTCCGAGGCCAGTGTGGATGCGCAAAAGTTTCGCAGCGGATATCTATCCAACGAAGAGTGGTCGCGCCTGGGCAAAGCGCTGGGGAAACTTACCGAAGCGCGCATCTTTATCGACGACACGCCGGCGATTTCGGTGCTCGAGATGCGCGCCAAGGCTCGCCGCCTGGCGACCGAGCAGAAGCAACTCGACCTGATCGTGGTTGATTACCTGCAACTGATGTCCGGCGCGTCTCATCGTTTTGAATCGCGGCAGCAGGAGGTTTCGCAAATCTCGCGCGAGCTGAAAGCCCTGGCGAAAGAATTGAACATCCCGATGGTTGCGCTCTCACAGTTATCGCGCGCGCCTGAGAACCGCACCGACCACCGGCCACAGTTGGCCGACCTGCGCGAGTCGGGCGCGATCGAACAGGACGCCGACGTGGTCGCTTTTATCTATCGTGAAGAGCAGTACCACAAGAGCGATGAGAACAAGAACATAGCCGAGTTGATTGTCGCCAAGCAACGTAATGGTCCCACCGACACTGTCTACCTCGCGTTCCTGAATCAGTTTGCTAAATTTGCCGATCTTGATCGGGATGCCCTCGGTTCTTATCTGGCGAGGTTCGATCGTTCGAAGGGCTCGCCGCGCATCAGCCGCGGTGACGAGTTCTAGAGAATCCCGATTCATCAGCCAACAAATCTGGAGTGCGGTAACTTGTTACCGCTTTGGCTGGCCGCGACTTGTCGCGGCCAGGGAGGAGCCGCGGTGGCTAAGCTCGCGTCGACAAGTCGCCGCTTTTGAAAGCGCTGACAAGTCAGCGCACTCCAAAAGACAACACAAAAAAGCGGCTCTTGAATCCAAGAGCCGCCAATTAACCTTTCGATGATTGTGCGATTACTTAGTTACGAACTCGTGCGCCAGTGTCAACTCGGCTTTTCGTAATTCATATCGTGCCCGGCCAAGATTGCCTTCCGGC
>Ga0193749_1000055_pt1 | contig 13665 bp, 13 predicted proteins | sample L1s2metaG_FD_145081 | JGI IMG/M metagenome (GOLD analysis project Ga0193749, IMG submission 145081) | Soil microbial communities from a riparian zone of the East river system, Colorado, United States - L1s2 | ecosystem: Environmental > Terrestrial > Soil > Riparian zone | place: USA: East River...
CCGCCAATGGTCTGGATTCCGAACGGAGCAAATCCAGGCGGGAGCGTCGGATCGGTGAAAGCTCCAGGTATCGTGACAGGATGAAACGAGCTATCGAAGATTTCGACCGTACCTCCATGAAAGTTTGTCGCATATAAGAACTGTCCATTTGTAGGACTATCGATCGCGAGGCCTTTGTAGACAGCACCATGCGCTGGGGCTAGTGCATTGGGTACGACGGTCACCACAGGCGCACCCCGGAACGCTGAGATCGTGCCGTCTTCGCTGGCGAAGATGAATTTCGCGGGACTTGTGTTAATACCATTGTTCACGACAAAGCCGCCGCCGCCATTGAACACGATGCCGGTAGGATTGCCCTGCGCCTCACCAACTCCCGGAACGGTAACCGTCAAGGTGAAGGTGCCGGTACCAACGTTGTAGACCGTTGACTTGCCGGTCCCGTTATCCACGATCCACCACGGTGTTGTAGGACCAGAAACCAGGCCCCACGCGTTGACCACGTCGGTATTGGTGTGGTCCGCCGGGATGAAGCCATCAGATACGATGTTGTGCTGGAGATAAAACTGTGACGGCCCTACGTCGGCCACGTTGGATTTCGCTGTCGTTGTCGATGAAGTGTTTACAAGTGCTGCTTGACCCGCGCGTATCAGCGCGATGAACGTGACGAGCATAACGCTCGCGATCGTCACGATGATTTTAGATCTGGTTGTCATTTCGGCTCTCCTTTTCGAGCGAGTGGTTCAATTAGGAACTGCGCCCAAGGCACGCGTGCGACCCCGACAGGAAGCCTTAAGGAAGCTCGTCAGGGGTAACCTCAGCCGCGCAAAGAATCATACGCGTCTAAGAAAGTTCATTCGAAAGGGGATTGAGCCGCAACATATTCCTGTGGCGGGTCGTTGTCAAGAGCAGAAGTCTGTCGGTAACTCTCACTTGATGACTCAACAAGACTCGACCTGACATTGAAATATACATGTCTCACCGTTCGACGCTTCGGACGAAACGCCGTCATTACTGATGACTGGTTTCGCGCTCTCAGGCCTGCGACTCTTGCGATTCTGAATGTAACCCTACCTGGAACATTGGCTGCTTATTCTCGGTTCTCTGCCTGGTCTTGAGCTTGTTGCAAATCACTTTTCGAGTCGTTTTCGTGGCGCCAAATCGATCAAGTCTATGTGGTCAGCGGAATCTCATCGAAGTTTCGAATAACTTGATGCCATCCCCCACCTTGCGCGGGATTCCCGGGCCTGATGCAAAGAAGAGTCTGAACACCGGCGGCACTCGCCGCGTCTAATTCGGCGACCAGGTCAGAGATGAATAGAACCTCTTCTTCCGCTCGACGCAGAGCCGAAGCAATCTGTCGATAACTATCAGTCGCAGTTTTCAACCCGGTCGTCGTATCGAAATACCTGTCAATCAAATGAGTAAGGTCGCCGAGTTCGGTGTGGGCGAAGAGAAGTTGTTGCGCGACCGAACTGCCGGAAGAAAAAATACAGATTTTCAAGCCCGCGTTACGCCAACGCACCAAAGCCGGGGCAACATCCGCAAACAAAGGCGCCTTGAGAGTCCCATCGGTGTAACCCTGTCGCCAGATCTTTCCTTGCAATGATTTCAGACCAGTGGATTTCCTATCGCGCTCGATCAACCAATGAACGTAAGAAACAATCGACTCGATTTGATCGTGCGGCGATTCGTTGATCAGCATCGGCGGCTTGTGGTCGTGGTCCACGTCGATGGCGTGTTCCTGCCGGAGTCTCGTGATATCGGCCTGTGTTTCAGCATCTCCGAAATGTGAGGCGAGATAATTCCCTACATGGGAACGCGCATACGGGAACAGGACTTCATGAACAAAGGCGATTGGAGTTATGGTGCCTTCGATGTCGAGCAAGATCGCGCGAATACGAGCGCGGTTGAGATCTATAGACGTGATCTTATCTGAACGGCCTCTGGAAATCATAGAGCGGCGTCCGTGTCGCGCGGAAAATAGGTGGCTCCAAAACACACCGGAAGAAAAGTCTGATCCGTTCCACTGTCCGTGTAGTTAGGTGTCCAACCGGCTATATCCTGAAACAAACGGATCGCCCTGATCCGCCGATCCGCGCAAAGGTTGAACCAATGCCAGGTGCCCCGGGGCACGCGAATCAGATCACCAGCCTCAACCTCGATCGCTACGATAGGTTTGTTCGGCGGATGAATGTGAAACAGCCCGTGGCCCGCGATGATGAATCGCACTTCGTCTTCGTCGTGCCAGTGTTCGCGATTAAATTTCGCAAGCATCGCGTCAAGCCCAGGTGTTTCTGAGCTAACATCGATCAAATCGGCAGTGACGTAACCGCCGCGGCTCTTCAGTTCGGTGATTTCCGTTGCATAAGCGCTGAGGATTTCATCCGCCGGCGCATCTTCGGCGATAGGATCTCTGAGCAACCACCGCTCGTATTCGATTCCACAAGTCGCCAGGTACACGGCGATAGCTTCGCTGCCGGTTAATCTTAGGTTTTCACTGGGAATGCTTATTCGGGCCATGATCAAACCTCCATCACGCCACTTTGTTTTCTCAGCAGGAGCGTCCGGCCGGTGGTCTCGAGCAGGAACTCGAGAATCTCAACATGCCGTTTTGCTTCTGCCATATCATTTCCCCAGCTATAGAGTCCATGGCGTCGAAGTAAAAGACCATGGGCCTCCTTGAACTGCCCGAGCGTCTCGCCGACTCTATCGGCCAGGGCCTTTATGTCCTGGGAGTTTTCGATAATCGGCACCAATTCATGGTGCTGGTGGGTGGTGACACCGGCCAGGCCCTTGAGCATTTCATAGCCCTCGATAACCAGAACGCCGTCGGGAAAGTAGAGATCAGAAAGCATCGTGCTCCAGATCGAATGTGTATGAAAGACTGCCCCCGCGCCTCGCTCTTTAACGATGCGAAGGTGCAAAAGGCTTTCGTCCGAGGGCTTCGCTCTATGCTCGCTAACAACGCCGGCATTTTCATCAATCACCAGAAACTGTCCAGCGTCAGTTCGCCCTTATCGACGCCGCTGGGGCTAATCGCCAAACGCAACGGTTCCCTTTCCACGACCGCACTGAGGTTGCCACTTGTGCCAAGCACCCAGCCCCGCGCGTGAAATGACCTGGCCGCTGCGACAAGACTCGAAGCCACCTGAACGAGACTAGCAGACATTGGAAAACAAAAATGCCTGAATCCGGCGAACAGCGCAAGTGGGTCAGGTACTGCCTTCTCCTGCACCCTGGTCCGCACATCAGATCGTCGACTCAAAGCAGAATCGCAAAAATCGCAGGCCTGACCCCGGTTTACTCTTTCACTGCTGAGTCATCAACTGAGACTCACCATCGCAATGTACACTCAAATCAATCGGTCAAATCAATCGACCAAATCAATCGGTCAAATCAATCGGTCGTTAGGCCTGCGATTTTGAACAATGCACTTGATCTTTAGGCCCGTTTCAATATAATGCCGCCCGTTAATCCTTCAGCCATATCACGAATCGAGGACAGCGACTATGAAATCATTCGTCGTCTTCTTAATTGTCACGATTCTCGCCCCGGGAACCGTTGCTCAAAACCAAACTGCGCGTCGGAAAGTAGCTAAGAACGAGGTTAGCAAACCCGGCAATGACGCGATGAAAATATGTCAGGGTCTTGCTATACCCCAGGGCTACGTCATCGTAGGGTTCATGACTTCGTCGGCCTGCCCTCACGGTGCGTATCTGCTCAAGAAACAAACCGACTATGAGAATTCACTGCCGGTAGGCCGCAGCGCGCCAACGAATGAAGATGAATCCGCGCAGACAGCAGCGGTAACCTCCACGCCGCAGCCGAGTACATCTGCGAAGACATCTGCGAAGACATCTTCTGCGAAGACATCTAAAGGCGCGCCCGCGAGAAACTCAAAAGGCACAGCTAACCTTCCTGCTCAGCTGGCGCGTACGCCGGTACAGTCGCCGGATAAGTCCGCCCAGCCGGCAAATAAGTCCGTGGTATCAGAGGGAGACTCTGGAGAACCCGCGCCCCTGTTGGCGTCAAATTCTCGACCTCGCCGCGTTGGCGCGACCCAAACGCAGTTTGAACCTCCAACTTTAGCGGGCGCAGATGATCCACGGCCCATGCGCCCACCAACTTTGTCCGGAACTACATCTGCCGATTCGCCAGAGAGTTCGTCTACTGCCAAAAATGTGCTTCCAGCCGGGCCGGAAGAAGTGTCTGAAGGAGATGTGGTGCGCGTTGATACGACACTCGTTACGGTTCCGGTGAGTGTCATGGATCGGCAGGGACGTTTCGTTCCCAACCTGAAACGAGAGGACTTTAGCGTTCTTGAAAATGGGACTGAGCAGTCAATCGCTTACTTCGAAACTGCCGAAAAACCTTTTACGGTGGCACTCCTGCTTGACGTGTCGCCTTCAACCCAATTTCATATTTCAGAGATCAAGGAAGCTGCCATCGCCTTTGCCAAACAACTCCGGCCGCAAGACCGGGTGCTCATCATTAGCTTCAGCGATGAGGTGCTGCTTCTGACCGAAGCGACAAACGACATTAGCAAGATTACTCAGGTTGTGCTCGGGAACGTTAAGGAGGGCAACTCAACCCGGCTTTACGATGCTGTCCACCTCGCAATCAACGAACGGCTGAACCGGATTCCGGGGCGCAAGGCGATGGTGCTTTTTACCGACGGTGTCGATACGTCGAGCTTCAGTGCCAACAATCAGAGCACTCTTTACGAAGCGGAAGAACTTGACGCACTAATTTATCCAGTTCGGTACGACACGTCTGATTACATGCGCGCGTATCAGAACGGCGGCAGCGGGAACGTCACAGTTGTTACGCGAAGGAGTAATGGGCCATTCGGCTCGAGGACGACCACACAAACGATCTATGGTCCTCCAGTCAACGGAGGCGTTCCGCTCCCGGGAACCACCCAGGCTGATTACGACCGAGCCGATCAATATCTGCACGCCCTGGCAGACAAGAGCGGTGGCCGGCTCTATCAGGCTAACGACACGGCGCAACTGTCTGAAGCGTTCAAGAGTATTGCTCAGGAACTGCGTTGGCAATACAGCATTGGCTACTATCCTAAAACCGCAACTGAGGAAAGTGACAAGCGCCGTCAGATTAGAGTCCGGGTGCGTCAACCGGACCTCGCCGTGAAAGCGCGAGATAGTTACATGAGATCGATGACTCCACCCAAGTAGTCGGCAGCCGAGTGGCTCGGCTTGGTTGGTGATACTCAATATTTTAGTAACCCACTCTGGGAGGTGATTATGGCAACGAAGACTTTTCCGCGAAGTCTGGAAATGCTCGCCAGATTATTATTCGTCACCGTGATATTAGTTGTGCTGGCTAACGTGGCCGGTGCTTATACGATCGTTTTTCGGGACGGGCACCACATCGAAGTGCCTGCAACGTTTGAGGTAGGAACCACGACGGTCACTTACGAACTAGCTCCCGGAATCAACCAGACATTGCAGTTGGCTCTGATCGATATAGTGGCCACGGAACGGGCCAACCTGGAAACGCCGGGAACCTTCTTCAAACACTCGCCAGAGACCGCAACTGATTCACCCGCGCCCCCAATCCAACGCGCTAGTCGCACTTTGACAAACCTGGATCTTGAACCGATTCGACAGCGGCGAATCGAAAGTGAGAAGGGGTATGAAAAGCGACGGATCGAGCTGGGACTCCCCACGGTCGAAGAAACCCGCCAGCAACGAGCAGAAGAAGAAGAAGAGACGCTGGCGCTGGCTCGTCAGCGCGCCGCAGACGACGCACGCAATGAGGCCTACTGGCGCGAACGCGCGAGCGCGCTGCGCAGTGATTTCAATTCGGTTGACGCTCAGATAGAGTATTTGCGTTCACGTCCGGTCCAGAATCAGGCTCAGATCTACAGCTCGTACCCGAATGTTTACGGCTATCCGAATAATGGTTCGTACCCGAATGTTTATGGCTATCCGAATGTCTATGGGTATCCGAATAGTGGTTCCTACCCGAATGTTTACGGCTACCCTAATGTCTATGGGTATCCGAATGTTTATGGGTACCCGAATGTTTATGGGTACCCGAACGGTCAACAATACCCATCTCCTTATGACAGACGCCGCTGGCGGATTCCAGGGACGGTGGCTGCGCCGGGTTCAGGACCGCTGCGGCCGCGCCGTCCGGGTATTGGCGTTCAGGTGATTACACCTTACCCCGCTCCATCTCAGCCATACGTTTATGGGAATTCAAACAACCAGGACGACAGGCTGGATGATCTGCTGATGAGGCGAGCCGATCTGGAATCTCGCTGGCGAACACTGGAGGATGACGCGCGCAAGGCGAAAGTGCCGCAAGCATGGCTGCTGCCTTAATTTCAAATTTCGGGTTTCAGAGTTTCAAGTTTCGAGACTAGTTGCGCTGCATGTCGCTCGCAAAGACGGGCAATGGAGATCAGCAGCCGGAGCCATAGCAACCCGGTAGGGCAGGCGCGAAGCGCCGAGATGTAATAGCCCCGACCGTGAGGTCGGGGTCAACAAACCAGGAAGAACCCGAGGCCCGAAGGGCCGACATGCATGACATTCCATGCCGGTCCTTCCGGCCTCCTCACTTATTTCCAACACCCTGACCACGACCTGACGGTCGCGGCTATTTAATGGCGGCCCTTCAGGCCTTAACATGTGTATCTCTTCCTGGTTTCACCAATCCGTGTAATCTGCGTAATTTGTGGATATGAAGAATGAGCCAACAACCGCCAGGCTGCGCATCGTGCTGGAGCAACCGACGGCGGGCGTTGATTTTGGTTTGCAGAAGGGTCATGGAAGTGACTACGAAGTCGTCGGGAAGCAAAGATCAAAAGGCGGCGATCTCGAGTTCGAATTCACGGTCACCATCCACACCAGCAAGAAGCCCGGCCGCAAAGATCACCTGCCAAACTTTGCCGGGCCTTTCGTACAAGGTCCCGCCGGCGAGCGTTTTGTTTACATCGACATCGGTACTTATGCCGGTCAGAAGAACACGTGCTGGAGTCGCCGGCTGAAGATACCTTTGAGCGGAATTACCTGGGACATGCTGTGTTCAGCGAAAGTCCTGGTTGCTCATATTCCCGGCACCGGAAAAGATGGCGGGCCAAGTTGCGCTTATGAATGGCGCAAGAGAGTCAGTCCATCATGGCATTGGCAACTGGGCGAGAGTCAGAACCGGGAGAAGTAGCGACCGGGTTCAGGCGCGAAGCGCCGAGATGTAATAGCCCCGACCGTGAGGTCGGGGTTAATAAATCAGGAAGAACCCGAGGCCCGAAGGGCCGACATGCATGACATTCCATGCCGCTCCTTCGGACCTCCTCACTTATTTCCCACACCCTAACCACGACCTGACGGTCGCGGCTATTTCATGGCGGCCCTTCGGGCCTTAACACAAACGCGGCTCACACCTGACCCTACTGTAACTGCTTCTTCTCAATCCTCCACGGCGCATATCTGCGCACAAACTATTTACGATTTCGCAATTCACGATCTATTATTCGCGCAATCATTTGCGAATTGCGTCGCGAAAAATAAACCGCGACGACGTGCAGGAGGTGAAATGAAGCGAATCTATATCCTGATATTTGTTCTGTTCGTGATGGGATTTGTGCGCAGCGACGCTGATGTTACACGTGCGCAAGACCCCCTGGTCGTAAACTCAAAGAGCATCGCCCTGAAACTCGAAAACTCTCGCGTACGCGTTCTCGAGGCGACTCTGGAACCGGGCGTTAAGGAAAAGATGCACTCGCATCCCGCCTATGTCATCTATGTCATCGCGGGCGGAAAGGTCCGCAACCACAGTGCTGACGGTAACGTCACTGAAGCAGACTTCCGCACCGGCGACGTTATCTATCGTGATCCGATAACGCACTGGGCCGAGAACATTGGCAATACCACAATCCGCCTTGAGCTGGTGGAACTTAAGAATTAGGTGGGCGGCGGCGGCGCCGGATTCGAGGCGCGGATTCGAAAGTAGCTAGGGTCGCGGGCAACGATTTTTCAGTCCGCGTGAGCGGACGCCAGCATAAAGCCTGGGGCGTAAGCCCCAGGATCGAATCACCCACAACAAGCGAGCCCGCGAAGCGGGCGATAGCTTCCCGCCATGCAAAAAACATTACGTGACAAGCGTGCTAGGCTGAGTACATGTCCGACTCCTACACAAATCTCCTTTATCACATAGTCTTCTCCACAAAGGATCGCCGGCCACTCATTACGCCTGACTATGAAGTGCGCCTATATGATTACCTGGGCGGAACGATTCGCAAGCTCGGCGGCATTTCCCTGGAACTGAACGGCACGGACGATCACGTTCACCTGCTGGCTAAGCTTCGCCCGGATTGTGCGCTGTCTGAGGCTTTAAGAGATCTGAAGGCAAACGCGACCGGGTGGATGCATGACGTCTTTCCGACGTTGAAGAACTTTTCGTGGCAGCGTGGTTACGGTGCGTTCACAGTAAGTCAATCAAGTGTTGAAGCAGTGCGGCAGTACATTGCTCGCCAAAAGGAACACCACCGGAAGATTTCCTTTCGCGACGAGTTCATTCAATTCTTGCAAGAGAATGGAATCGAATACACCGAGCGATTCATTTGAGTCCGCGGACCAGAACGCCCGCGAGTGAAGTAGTCCGCGGAGCGGACGCAAGCATAAAGATTAGTGCGCGGAGCGCACGTCAGCATAAAGCCTGGGGCGTAAGCCCCAGGTACCAAGCCCCCAAAATGAATAATTGAGCCCGCGAAGCGGGCGATAGATTACAGACCTTCGAGCGAGAGGATCCAACATTCAACGCGAGCCAATAGATCGATCCCGTCGCCGGTTGTCGTCAGCTGTCGCCCGCTCCGCGGGCTTGGTTCGTTTTCCTCACGTTTACCTGGGGCTTACGCCCCAGGCTTTATGCCGACACCCGCTCCGCGGGTTAGAGAAGTGATCAGGCTTGAACCATCTATCGCGTCACGCGCGCTATCCAGACCGAGTGTAGTCCGTCCGCTGACGTATGATTTGCGGGATGCTTGCGGTCGCGCGGTGAGTCTTACCGCAGTTGATGCGTATGCCCCAGTCACGACGACTGCAACCAGTGCTCAGGCCAAGCGAAACCGCCGCGCCACCTGCGAGTGTGCAGAAGTTGCGCCTGCTGGGGTGTCTGTTCTCAGTCATTCGCCAGAAAGGCACCGAGACACCGAGAAAAACCAGGCATTGAAGATCAATATAATACGCTTAGGCTAACATGGATGACGCGGAATAGAGCTCAGAAGTCAGAAGTCTGACGCTCTACCCAACACCCAACACCCCAACCCCTACACCCTATTCTTGAACCGCCGGAACTTCCCTTTGTGAACGCAAATCCGGACCGACCAAATTCATCGCCGTTCAGCGTCAATCAAGATCGCAGAATCGCAGGCCTGACCCGGATCTTGCATCTCTATTTCTTTTTGTCCTCTTTCTTGTCTTCTTTCTTTTCACTGTTTTCCGGCAAACTTAATATTGGCCTCCCTTCGCGCTTCAAAAACTGAAGTGTCGGCGCGGCAGATTCGACCATCTCTCCGTACTTAAGCTCATCCTGAGCATCCGACTCCGAGCCGCCATCTTGGTTCGGCGGCTCCACCCGCACTTCTATATTGAACCCGCGGTCGACGCGATTCGCGATCTTACTCAAAGAATACCGGAGCTCGATTTTCAGCTCATTCTTCCGCGGGCCATCCGCATTCTTATGAAACTCCTCCAGAATAGAGGTGACGACACCGTCAATGCCTTGCTCCATGAAACTATTCGCATGATCTTCGATCCCTTTCAAATTCTTTTCAGGCACACCCTGATCACGCAACTCTCCTTGCAGCTTCCGAATTTCCAGAAGCTGCTTATACAGTGCAACGACTCGTTCGACTGCGACGGCAACGCAAGCCGCCACGGGTGCCGACAAGCCAAGAAACACGGAAAGATCCGAAGAAGAGATTGAGCGTATTTGAAAACCCGGACGGCCACCGGTTGCGACTTCCGCAAAAACGTCGAAGATATGGTCGAGTTCCTGAAGTTCTTCACCGAACACGTCAAGCTTGTTCTCAACGAACTCGCGCGGGATCAGAACGCCCAGCTCCGCAGTCCCGGGATCGAGTTCCTCTGCTCCAATATTCACTTTACTGAAGCCCGAATGGATCTCGTTGATGGCATTTTCAAAAGCCGACAACCTCTCTACGATCTGTTTAATCTCCTTTTGTGCAACCACGGGTGTGATCTGGTTCCGCCTAAAAATCTCTTCAATCCTCTCAGCTAGAACGGAACCGAATAGATCTGCCGCCCCCAATTCTTCAAGGGCTTGCTTCCAAGTTGGGGGAAACTTATTACTAGGAGCGTTTTGGAGCGCCTCAGTTAACGCGCTTAGGTGTTCGGCGACCTGTGTTTGATAGGAGGGCTCTTGGGGTGAATCGATTTGGTTTTGCAACGCACTCGACAGATCTTCCAGGGTTTGAATAGATTTGGTCTGAGCCAGATCTTTTCGGATAGCGTTAGCGATTGCGTGTAGTCTTTCAGCGTTCATGTATGTTCCTTTCAGTGGTTCCGAAGAGGCGATCAGCCGCGCGCCACAATTCGCCCCTTGAGCTAGACGGAGTTTGGCTTAATCGCCTCATTCGAAAAACTACTGGTTATTTACGACGGGCACGTTCCAACTGCCATTCCAAGATTGCTTGAGAGACGGTGCTGTAACTCATCCGCCAAGCGATGGCATTTCGACCTACGTATTCGGGCCGACTGTTCTCCTGCTCGTGGATCTCCTTGATCCCAAGCACCAGACGATCGATACATTTGTTCAAAAGCTCGTCGATAGGGACGATCCATCGGAAGGAACCTTTTGGCTTGTTCCAATCGACATTTGCTCGAAAGCCGGCCAACAGCGGCATGATCCAACCGAGTGGAATCTTTCCGTTAACCTTCGTGCCTGAGAAAGTCAGTTGATTCTCACGGTGGGATTCGCTACGAATTCGGGTGGTCTTCCCAGCTTTGTACCTGCCCACGCCCAAATCTAAGGCTCGTCTTTCAATTTCATCCCGCAGCCTCAGTATTTCCGGGGCCTTCGAGATCAATATCTTAAACGAGTCACCCGTAGCGGAATCGGCTGCCTGTTCTGCAAATCTGCGAACGATGCCTTCCTTTCGACCAAATAGTGCGACGGGATGTTTCTTTTCGTCGTACTGACTGCAGTCGAACACCGCAAGGTAATAAAGGATCTCGCGAACATCGACCGGTTTGTCTTCATTCATCTTGTAGGCAATTGAGTCAGCGTAAGGCTCATTCCGAATTACCTTCTGAAGTTCGGAAAAATGGTCGCGTAGATTCTCTAAACTCTTGAGGTCAACCTGCTGGCTTGTATTCAAGCCACCGGCGATCTCAGCTATCTGATCGGCGTCGATGCCAGTAATGACCTTAATAAAAACGTGGGCGGGCCAGCCGGTTTCAGGCGGCTGTCGCTGAGCTTCGAGAATTGCATGGAGCGTATGAGCACCATCGACGACGCCATGCATGCGCGTATCGTCCATTTTCATGACAGCTTCACGTCTCTTGTCGTCGAAGGTAAGATCCCCTCCGACGAGCGTGATGCCTCGATTGCGTTCGTGAAAGCGTGCAGGCTCCTGCGTTAGAGTCTGTGATATCGCTCGATAGACAGCGCTACGCTGATTAACCTCACGAGGGTTAACTTCGCGCCAGTCCCAAAGTTCTCGCGGAACCGTGGCGGCCGATGTGTAGAAGACCCCTGTCTTCGATTCTCCTGTTGGTGATGGGATTGAACGGAATTGACTAGTGGGAAAACGAACAGTAACAGAATTCATATGTCCTCCTCAGCAAGCGCCTCTCAATGAGTGCGCCGCCAGTAAATTCGCCCTACAAGAACTATCGCCGATGCGAAATTACATCGAACGAAGCTATTGAAGACGTGGCTGCATTCTAAGTACTGATACTTTGGATGTCAATGCGAGTGTGCTGACACTCGCCCGCGCGCTTTGAGGTGCGAAGCGGAGGCCGTACCCGCTGTCAGTCGACTTGGCTAGAATGCCGCAGAAGGAACCAGCGAAACCGGGGTCAGGCCTGATGCGATTTTGCGATTCTAGAAAGCTGGCTCCAAGATCATTCAACAATACGACAGTGGTGCGTGATAGAGAATCGCAAATCGCAGGCCTGACCCGAGTCTCCAGTCTCGGCGGATCTATCAAAGGCGGCGAATCGATCGCCGCCGCAAACGAAACGGCATCGCGATGGCATTCTCTGGCACTCGTCATTTCAAACATTTGCTTGACGATGTCTCGTAGTAGTGTTAAGACCGTGCACAATTAAGGATGACTTAGGATCGGCTCGGAAGGTTTTTGTTCAAAACCCCACGGGCTTTCTGTTTTTTGAAATCGAATAATACCTTGGGAGAATCGTTATGAAAAAGACACTTCGGTTTATTTTATTGGCTGCTGCGTCGACGTTTTTCGCGGCATGCGGAGGCCCAGCTGCTAACACCGGAGCAAATAATGCAAACACAAGTACGACCAAACCGGTTGCTCCGACCGCCGGCGCGCTGATGGCCCTCGACAAACAGGCCAATGAGGCTTACGTCAAGGGCGATTCAAAGTTTTTTGAGAGAATGCTGAGCGACAAGTTCGTCATTCTCACCGACGGCCGCCAGCGGATGGACAAGGCCGCAACCGTCAAGATGATCGCCTCGGTCAAGTGCGACATCAAGTCAATGGACCTGACCGAGCCCGCGATGTCGATGATCGACGCAGACACGTATGCCCTCAGCTATAAGGCCACCTGGGACGGCACGTGCAACGACCCCGACGGCAAGCCGATGAAGGTGCCGGGCCCGGTCCGTTCGGCCAGCATCTGGGTCCGCAGCGGCGACAAATGGCAGGCGGTCTTCCACGGCGAGAATTTGATCGTCGATCCGAAGAATCCGGTCGCACCCGCAGCTTCGCCTAAAGAGCCCAGGAAGGTTGAGCCGAAGAAGGACGACAAGACTGCGGCTAATTCAAATACGGCTGCTAACACCGCTGCTCCGGCCAGGGCCACGCCCGATGCCAACACCGACGCTCTCGTCAAGGTCGAACTCGCGCTATGGGAAGCATGGAAGGAACACGACGCCAAAAAGCTCGACGCTCTGATGGCAAAGGAAGTTTCATTTGTGAATATTTTCGGCACCGCCCTGACAACCAGGGCCGACGCAATGAAGGACTGGACCGGGGCCAGTTGCCAGGTCAAAAGCGTCAGCGTCACGGATGGCTTCGCCACATCTCTTTCGCCGACCGTCGAGATGCTCACTCGCAAGGGCACCGCCGACGGCACTTGCGGCGGTCAGAATATAGGAGGAACTGCTATCTGGGGCGTGTCAATTTATGTTAAGGAAGGCGATGCGTGGAAGTTCGCCTTTGGCATGAATTTGGGCGCTGTGTGAGATTGATCCATTGATCCATTTTGATTCATTGATTCATTGATTCATTGGCTCGTGGCCCCCCAGCTCGAGCGAAGAAAACGCACTAATCATGACGTAGTATCCGTCCGGATCCCGAAGCGCGAACTCCTGTGTTCCAGTATTCGGGTTCGCGTGCGGCTCCTCTTCGAGCCGGGCGACGAGCGCGCGTGCCCTTTTCAGTGCCATATCGAAATCGTCGACCCGGAAGAACAAGAGGAGCCC
>Ga0193749_1000057_pt1 | contig 13560 bp, 16 predicted proteins | sample L1s2metaG_FD_145081 | JGI IMG/M metagenome (GOLD analysis project Ga0193749, IMG submission 145081) | Soil microbial communities from a riparian zone of the East river system, Colorado, United States - L1s2 | ecosystem: Environmental > Terrestrial > Soil > Riparian zone | place: USA: East River...
TTCTGCTTTGTACACTTATAAGATCCGTAAGCGAACTCGTCGCTACTAAGTGAGCATTCCAGGACACTCTCGGATGAACAGTAAGGCCAAACTTCTGTTTGCGGTACTCTTAAGCCTGACAACGGTCGGAAGGGCAGCTTCATTTGGAGCTGCCCTTTCTGTTGCCCGTAGTACTCATGGCCGAATAGGTGGGCCCGCGGTTGCGGCCGGACTCAGAGTGCCCGGACCAGTTTCATTTCACGAAGTTCCGGGACGAGGTCTAATTGTTAGAACATGGATCAACTCTGTCGGACCGTTCAATTTTGCTATCGATACCGGCGCGGGCGCGACGCTTTTGTCGCAAAGGGTCGCGGACGAAGCTCGAGTGACGATCAAAGGCGGTCGCACATCAATCGCAGGTCTCAGCGGTGTTTCGACATCAGCGAGTAGCGCTTCCATTCAAAGTCTGGCGATTGGCGAAAGCGAGAATTATTTGCCTGCTAAGGGCGAGGCGATGGTCATTAGCGGATTACCGCGCGATCTCGATGGCGTGCTTGACCCGACTGAGGCATTTTCACCGCTTGGTTATGTCATCGATCTGCCTCAAGGCGAACTGTCAGCCTTCGATCCGCGAGACAATCCAATCCGGATCAACGAACAACCCGACGAAGGCACGGTGGTGCACTGGCTGCGCGAAGGGCTCAGTCGCAGACCGTTTGTAATGCTCGACAACGGTGATCGGGCGCTACTCGACACCGGCTCGAGTCTGGGCCTGGCAATCCGTGACTCAGGCTCGTCTGATGGAAAGGTGCCGGCCTATTCGGTGCGCGACGTTGGCGGTGGACAAATCTCGTCCCGGCGTGTTGCCGCGAAAACGATCTCCGTCGGTTCGCTCACTCTGCGACGAATTCCAACGGATCTCGTCTCGGGAACGGAAGCCGACGCCCCCGTGCTGCTCGGCCTGGGCGCGCTGCGGCCATTCAGGCTGAGATTCGATCCCTTGCATCGTTTGATCGAGATCGTACCGGGGAATAGAAGATGACGCGAGATTCCCGGTCTTCATGAACTTTCCAAATCACTGTCGCGACCGTTTCCTCAGCGGCCCGAAATAATTGAAAAGAGATCACCCGGGGAGGCAAAACTCCCCATGTCTTGCATAAATCCCCTCATGCGAAATCCATCGAGGGCCAAAACCGGTGGCAATCATCAACGGAACGAGGTTTGCCAATAGACCTGTCGGTGCAAGGGAGACCTTCGCCAGGCGGGAGAAGCCCCTGGGGGTGATTTTAGACTCGCCGACTTCTCCTACCTTACTTATTTGCTCACTTGCCGCCGGTTCTCATCACCGGCGGCTTTCTTATTTAGAGGGTCGCAGTAAGTCAGAAGCTATTACGATACTTCGCTGCTTAACGCCTTTGTCTGCAGCCTGGGCAAAGTGAGATCTCTTCTCAGAACACGACGCGTCGCGCGGTTCCGGGAGCCGTAATCCGGACTCTGTGGGAACTGGACCTTGTAAATCGTGGTCCGGGATCCGGTTCAGCCAGGGCTGTGGTCGCGGCGGTCATGAACAAGAGTAAAAGGAAAGTTACTCGCATTCGGACGACCGTCTTTTTGGGAGCTCTTTCGTTAAGCTGAAGGTGTTAGATCCATTGCTTCGACGATGCGAGTGAAGGGAATCTGCGCGGCCTCGTTGACTTCTCGCACCAGGTCGGCATTGTCTGCTTCAAACAGGCACATGCAGTGCGCTTCGCCTGGCACAAAGGTCGTTCGAATGTAGCGTACATTCTTTCCAGCCTCGGTAAACTTCTGTCCGGTTTCGATTGCCGCCTTCTGAGCGGCTCCGAGTTGATCCATTGTGACACCGGGCAAATCGCGGTCGACCATGTAAATAGCCATCTTCGCTCTCCTTTGAAGGATTGAATTTCGTTTTGAAAGTTATGCCCGGCCTTTTATGCCAATTCGGAATCCAAGTCAATAAGTGTTGAGGCATTCAGATTCAGACTTGCGGAGCAGGTAACGTTTGGATCGATCCTAACCGTGCGGCCTGGGCGGCTGATTTCGCGGCCCAGGTTCGTCGGGAATAGCTTCCATCCATTCGGCGATGTCAGTTAGCTCACGGTCCTCAACCTTTCGTCCCAGGCCGTGCGACATCACCTTCTTCAAGTAGCGCTTTCTCAACCACGTGGCAATCCCTCCGATAACCAGAATAATAAAGAAAGTGACGATGTAAGTATCCATGATTCGATCTCCTGTGCGTTCGGGTGCGGACATTCAAATGGGAGAAAGGAACGGGGACCGGCATTAGTTCCGGCTCTGCGGCGGTTATTTGTCTTGTTCGACTTCGAGCGTGCTGAAGATGCTTCGCAAGAGCTCTTCGCCTTTGGGAGCGGAACTTATACTGATCTCAGTTGCTTCCGCTTTGCGTTGATAGATTCGATAGCCGGTCCATTGCAAAAACAGAAGGGCTTCTTTGTTCTTAGATTCAACGCGCATCAGGCAGAAAACCCCGTCGATGCCGCTAACCTTGACGGTCTTGATGTCGCTGTATGATACGCCTGGCGCACGTGATTGGGCCGCACTTTTCACGTGATCGAGTTCGTGATCGAGCATCTCCTCCCTGGTCAAAGGGTGTCCGAACCAAAGAAAGCCATTTTGAAACACGGTCGTGAATATCTGGATTTTCCCACTTGGTGAAAGGCCTTTGTTCGGCGCGTTCCAGTCGATCTCCTGCATGGTAAGGGTCTCGTGCTTCGCCTCCATGTCCATGCCGTCGTGGCGCCAATCCGGAGGCAGCTTGAATCTAATTCCTTTACCGTTAAGCGAAACAGTTTGCCAGGTCGATGAATCTTGCCTGGCCGAAGGACCAGTGTGCTGAGTTCCCTTATTGATCGGCTCTCCCGTTTCGCTCTTCAAGGGATTGGCCAGACCAGCGGGAATCATTGATGCTAAGAGCAGTGAAATGAGTGCGGCTTTCATCGACCTCGCAGATTATCACAAACCGGGCTAGCAGGCTGATCGAGCTCGTCGTTTGATTCGCTCACGATCCGCCCGTTCCAGACTCTGCGTTCCAACAAATCCAAACATCATCCGGATCGCTCCGCCGCTCGTAACACATTCACGTAAACGCCACAGCTCATTAGAACTAGCTAGTCTAGGGATAATGGTTGCGCAAACTGCTTTTTAGGCGTAGCCTCACGCCGTCACTTGAGCGACCTGACTCACTTTGGATGAAAGCTCGAGTTGGTCGTCAACATTAATCCCAACATGCAGTCCTCCCGGGCTGCCCCTGAAAAGGAGATCCCACATGAAAAGAACAATCGTGCTAATCACGGTCGCCGCCCTCGCAATGGCAATCGCAGTTGGCGCATATTCGGGCAACGGCAAGAGATTGAAGCCGGCTGCTGTCGTAGCCGCGCCTCCACCAGGTATTACGCCGGCGTGCACGGAAGACGAGGGCACAATCGATGATTGCCCCATCACTGGGTGTGGGGAGCTTGGAGATGGCCGATTGAACACCGCAAAGAACCAGACCGCTGCCCCTTCGAATTCCGCGGCCAGGACGCTCGATCAGATCCGCGCTCTTAGCCAGCCACTGCATTGGAATACCGGCGCTAACCGGACGTCGATCCAGGGCCCGGGCAAAGAAGGATCCGGAGTGGTCGTGAAAGGCTATCTGCTGAAAGTTAAGGCAGAGGGAAAGGAGTCGTGCAACTGCGGTTTGGGACGTCGAATAGACACGGATGTTCATCTCGCTCTGGTTTCGAAGTTGCCCGATACCGAAACCGAAGTCGCAATCACCCAGAGTGAACAGAACTCGGTGACTGCCGAAATTACCCCGCGCGTGCGCGGCGACAACGAGAAATGGCTTTTCAAGAACGTAAATGACCTCGAAGGGTTCTACGTAAGGTTGACCGGGCTGCTAATGCTCGACACTAAACACATTCCGCAGAGTCAACGTCTGCAGGGAGAGCGCCTCAACCACGGTCTGGCCCGCGCGACGAACTGGGAGATTCATCCGGTAACCAAAATCGAAGTTTGCATGAAGTCGAAAAAGGCCTGCGACGCCGGGAGTGGTTGGAAGAACTACTAGGCAACAGAGCGAGCGCGTTGGTCATTACGGAGAAGCCATGACTCATGAGAGCCGGCTTTACCCCGTGGCCGGCATCTCTTAGCCGAAGAACCGGTCGATCGGTTGGCCCGACCTGCGCAGTTCAGGCTTCAGTAAAGGAATCGTCCCAGAAATGAACCACTAAACGGCAGCGATCGGTTAAGCCACGATAGGACCGCGGAGGCCCCTGAAAGCCTGCCGACAGCTACACCGACTTGCGCATTGGTTAATGCGTTATCGAGTCCACCCAAATCCGATCCAAGCTGGAGCGTTGTATCGACGGCGGTGTAAATCTTGAGATAGATCTGTGTTTCAGCGGGGATGAGCGTACGCCATTCGGCGCCGCCGTTCTTTAGGTAGCCCGCCAGCCGCCCCGGATTTGAGTTATAGCCCGCGGCCAGAAGTTGTGGCTTGGTGGCGATGCCGTCTCGCAGTGCGTTCTGAATATCAGTGTTCTGCTGCAGTTTGTTCCAGGTGTCATTGATGTAGAGGAGCATCGCCTCGAGCGCATTCGCGTGATCGCGCATGCCGCTGACAAAATCGGACTGCAGCGAAACGCCAGAATGCTGCTCCCGAATAGCCTTGTACGTTTGCGGAATCATCTGGATCATGCCGCCGGCGCCAGCCGTGCTCACCGAATATCGGAATGTATTTTCCTCGTTCAGTGCATAGAGCGAAAGAATCTCAGGAAAGAGAACGCTGTGGTCTTCGCTCATGAAGCGCTTATGATCTGTGTGCTCGACGATGCAGAGGTGCTCGGCGATATCAATGATGTCGGGACTAACTGTGACTCCGTCCTGAGCCAGCCGTGCAGCAGCCGCATCGAGCATCTTCCGCACGTAGGTTTTTCCCGCCGTAGTGAGCGCCGGCGAAAGCAGCGCCGGATGCGCCGACGTGTAATAAGCAATCTCGCTCACGGCGCCGCCCTTAACGATTGGGAACTGAACCATAAGGGGAACCAGCGAGCGGCCTGTCGATTCATCGGTGACAGTCACTGCCGTGTTCACGCCGTTGGCGCGAACAACGTGCACGCGCATGTTTCGGCCCTGGTCGGCGGTGGCTGAGAGGTTTGCGTCCTTTACCAGAAACTCGTTTTTCGGCAGCGAAAACAGGCTTGTCTGAGATGTTTCCGTGTCGAACGCGGCAACCGTCACCAGGTCGCGTGACGCAGACGTTTGTCGGGAGTTCAATAAGCGACGCGCCTCGCTAATCTGACTGACAATCTCAGAGGCGGAAAGGGCAGTGGAACCCTCTAATGCTTCGCCTGTGTTCAGAGACGGCTGCGAAACCACAGTATTTGACGTGGTGTCCGGTTCAGACTGAGCAGAAGCTCCGGCTGCGCCGAGCGCGCACACGAATATCGTTAAGAGGAAAATAAAGCTTTTTCTCATCGGCTTTTCAGCTTTCTTTTATTGATACTTCAGGACTGCCGGGAGATTTGCCGCGCCTCAGAGCCTATACAACAGTCGGCATGCCGCTGGTGCTCATTCGCGAAGCAATTTGTCGGGAAATATATAGATGCGCCGAGGCCGAGCTGAGTTGCAATGCAGTTGCAGTCGCGAGGCATTTCAATTGGACCGCATGACAACCGTGCAGTTGGAGAGTTGGATCCGCATCGCGCGGATGAGAGTCGGTACCGGGAGCGGTAGCGACCGGGTACCAGTTTTAGTCGATCCCTGCGAGGTTCATCACAACGGGATATTCCCGTGCTTCTTCGGCGGGTTGGTATCGCGCTTATTTTCCAGGAGTGCTAGTGCGCGAATGAGTTTTGGTCTGGTCTGGGCCGGCTCGATTACTTCGTCGATGAAGCCGCGTTCGGCGGCGACGTAAGGATTCGCGAACTTGTCTTCCAACTCAGTTACCCTGGCGCGCCGGGCGGCGGCTTTGTCTGACGCTTCACTGATTTCGCGGCGATAGAGAATGTCGACCGCGCCTTCAGCTCCCATCACGGCAATCTCTGCGGTGGGCCAGGCAAAGTTGATGTCAGTGCGAATGTGTTTTGAGCCCATGACGCAGTACGCGCCGCCGTAGGCCTTGCGCGTAATCACGGTCACCTTTGGCACAGTCGCCTCGGCGTACGCAAACAGAAGTTTCGCACCGTGTTTGATGATGCCGCCGTGCTCCTGCGAAATGCCGGGCATGAATCCGGGCACGTCTTCGAAAGTCACGATCGGAATATTGAAGCAGTCGCAGAAGCGCACGAAGCGCGCGCCTTTCAGAGAGCTGTCGATGTCCAGCACACCGGCGAGATAGGCGGGCTGATTGGCGACGATGCCCACCGGCTTCCCATCCAACCGAGCAAAGCCAACGACGATGTTCGGCGCATAATCGCGATGGACCTCGAAGAAATACCCGCTGTCGACCACTAAATCGATCACTTCACGAATGTCATAAGGCTGATTTGAAGCTTCCGGAACGATCGAATTAAGTTTTGGTTCAGCTCTTTCCGCTGAATCAGCCGGCGCAAGACGCGGTGGATCGTCCAGATTGTTCGAAGGAATGAAAGACAGGAGTTCGCGCACCATGCGCAGCGCGTGCTCGTCTGAGTCGGCTGCGAAATGTGCGACGCCCGATATCCGATTGTGTGTGGACGCGCCACCGAGTTCTTCTTTCGTCACGTCTTCGTGCGTAACGGTCTTGATCACTTCGGGTCCGGTGATGAACATGTAGGACGTGTCCTTGACCATGATGTTGAAGTCGGTGATCGCCGGACTGTAAACCGCGCCGCCCGCGCACGGGCCCATGATGCAACTGATCTGCGGCACGACACCGCTCGCCAAAGTGTTGCGCAGAAAAATATCCGCATAGCCGCCGAGGCTGACTACGCCTTCCTGTATGCGCGCGCCGCCGGAATCGTTGAGACCAATGATTGGTGCGCCGACCTTCATTGCCAAGTCCATCACCTTACAAATTTTTTCCGCGTGCGTTTCGGAAAGGGAACCGCCAAAGACAGTGAAATCCTGGGCGAAGACAAAGACCTTGCGGCCATCGATCAATCCGTGACCGGTGACGACGCCATCGCCGGGATAGATTTCGTTCTCCATCCCAAAGTCCTGCGAACGATGCTCGACCAGGCGGTCGAACTCCTGAAAAGTACCGTCATCGAGCAGAAACTCGACCCGCTCGCGCGCAGTCATCTTACCGGCAGCGTGCTGCTTCTCGACGCGCGCGGCACCGCCGCCTGCTTCGGCGCGTTGCTCACGTTCGCGGAGTTGATCGAGTTTGGAAGCTTTCGCGGGTTGTTGTTTTGACATCAGGTTGTATTCTCATGAGATCTTTTAACCGCAAAGGACGCTGAGGTTTTCGCAGAGGAACGCAAAGGATTTCCCTTTTGCGGACCTTTGCGGATGCCTTCGCGTCCTTTGCGTTAAATGTTCTATCTCGTTCACTGCAGACATTCTTTACTAACTAACCATTCGCTTCCGCAAACTCCTCATCGCCCACTCACAGGCCCCAATCGCAAATATTAACAGATAAGCGGCCTCATAGACGTGGCGCGAGAGAAAACGCCCGGTCAAAAACGCACGGGTCAAATCAATTGATTCAGTTAAAGGAATCGCATATGCCACGACGCGTAGCCATGCCGGCAGCACGTCGACCGGAAACCAGCAGCCGCAGATCAGCATCACGGTAAAGAACGCAGCCATGTAGATATTGAAGGCGTCGATGTCGTGAACGTGAGCGGTTACCGCGAGCGAGAACCCGGCAATGAAGATACTGCCCACCAACAGCGGCACGGGCGCCAGCACGGCCCAGGGCGAGGTAGCAGCGCCAAACACCACCAGCACGATCATGATAATCAGCGTGTCAAAGGCTGCATGCGTGACCGCCCAGAGGATCTCTGCGAACGCCAGCGACTCAGCATCAACCGGCGTCGCCAGGATTGCGTCGTAAGTCGATTGATAGACCATGCGAAAGTAAGCCGCATACGTCGTCTCAAACATCGCGCGCATCAGGACGGTGAGACCCAGGATTCCGGCGCCTACGAACGAGAGATAAGAAATACCAGACACCTTACCCGCCACCAGTGCGCCCAAGCCCCAACCGAAAGCGAGCACGGAAAAGACGGGCTCAATTGCGGGCGCGATGAGATTCATTTTCCAGAGACGCAGATGAACCTCCACGTCACGCCGCCAGACGGCAAACGCATCCCGCAGATTGATCTGAGTTGTGGCGAAGGTCACGGCTTAAGGGATGAGGCTAACCCGCCTGTGGTGCGTTCGTCAAAACGATATTTAGCAGAGGTTTCGTCCCAACGAGGTCAGTACCGGGAGCGGTAGCGACCGGGTTGTATGGTTGATGGCATCCCCTGATGCTCGTATCGCGACGACCCGGTCGCTACCGCTCCTGGTACCGACTTCAAATAGAAAAGGGCCGCTCGAATTTTTTCAAGCAGCCCTTCGGTTAATCGTGTATCGCAGAGTTACTGTTCAGGAACCGGTTTCTCGAGCCTGAACCGCATGGGCTCTTGCTCTTCCTTGAGCGTGTAATCCGCGGGAACTTCGAATAGGGAGTGGTCTGGTTCCGTGCGGTTGATGTTTGTCAGGCGGTAGATAACTTCGCCCGAACGCGGGTCAGAGTGGCGAGTCATCACTATGGTTTTCAAATCGGGTGAAAACCAGCGCTCGTCGACGATTTCGATTGCGCGTTCGTTACCGATCTGGCCCGCAGGGATCGTAACGGTAGTTCTGGTACCGACGGCATTGACTCCCTCGACCGGTTGCGTGCCCAGGTCTTCGTTGCGAAATTCCATTCGCTCCTTTTCCTCACGAACCTTCGCTTCCGCTATCCCTCGCTTGAGTTGCATTTCACCGTTGGGGGTACGGTTAAAGGTGAAGTTACCTTCGCCGGCTGTGCTCATCTTAAACCCCGCCCCCGGACCTGCTTCCATCCGGAAGCCCTGAATCTTTCGCGCCGTATGACTATGCGGTTCGAGCACGTAAGCGACTCCCGCCACCGGATCGTTGATCGAGATGGTCTTGAACGACTCAGCAGCGGAAGCGAAGGGACCGATCGCTTTGAGCGTTTGCTCACGCCGCGTGCGGCCTTCGGCGTCGCGATAGACAGCGGCGGAGCTGCTGTTAACTATGCGGTTGCCGTCACTCAGGACCTGAGTCATCTCAGTGACAGCCTGGGCCGAATACGGCGCACCCTTGACCAGCCTGTCAAAACTGAATTCAGAGTTTACAAATGTGAACGTGTTGCCGCCGCCGTCAGGACCCTGCAGGGTCACGACGGGTCCTGTCTCTCTTTCAAAAGTGGGCTGCTTTTCCTGACCAGCTACCGACATGACGCTGGCCAGCACGATCAGCGATAAGCTGAATAGTAACCCTCCGACTTTCTTCATGATTCTTTTCCTTTCAGTTAGCGGGCCCGACGGCCCTATTCTCAATTTCGATTCAGTCAGTTCCGAAACTTTAACGAACAAAGCGAATTGCGTGCGCCAAACCGTCTACCCCAAAAAGCACATCGGCCTTCACTCGTTCGTTGGCGCGATCCATATTTACCGGCAGGCCAAAGGTCGCCAGCGCCGAGTGCGGCAACTCAACCCGCACCATCCGGCCACCCTCTTCCAGTTTGGTCACAGCTCCATAAGTCAGGGGCAGGAAATCCGTGGCAATCTCAGTAGTACCGGCATTCGCCGCCTGAGCCTTGGCCGATGCACCATCCTTATGTCTGATTGAAGACTTCCTCTTTGGGATACCAGACCCAGCCGGTCTCTGCAAAATGATCGGCGGACGGGACGGAGTAGTAATTCCAGGACTAGCAGGCGAGCCGGTCTCCGCTACCAGCGGCGCCACGCTCTCTTTCGTTGCCGGCGCGGACCAACGGATCGCGAACAGCCCAAACACAATTAACAGCACGGCGGCTATCGCGCCGATCAAATAATGGACGCGGTGTTGCCGAGCCGATACTGATGGAGCAGGGAATTGCGTCAGAGCAAATTCGTCGAATGCCGCTAGTAGGCGGGCCTCCACTCGCTCCGGCGCCCCTGCCGATTTCATTTCTTCGGCGAGACTGCGCAGATGAATCGTCATCGCTCGCTCATCTGCGAGTCTTTCGGCACATCGTTCACAGTGCTCGCCATGCCTGAGTGCTTCCGCGCGCGCGCCGGCGTCAATTATCTGCTCGCGAGCTATATCACTGACAACGTCTTCAAATCTTTGGCAATTCATGCGAAACACCTCGCTGATTCAAGTTCCTTGCCCGGCGCACTATCCTCCAGGGCGGGGCCCAACTTTTCGATTAGAAGAGTTCGGGCCCGGTGCAATCTCGATCGAACGGTGCCTATCGCGCAACCGAGTACTGCCGCGGCCTCGCTATAGGTCAACTCCTGCAGATCGCACAGCACGACAGCTTCGCGATAATGCTCGGGCAAATTCAGGACGGCCTTGTGCATGGCCAGGATCGCTTCAGTCCGGGCTAATGTTTCGCTCGCACCGGCTTCATCATTCGCGGTTGCGTTATTCGCGGCGTCCTCGATCGAGACGAAGCAGCGTTCCTGCCGCAGACGCCTGAAGACATAGTTTCTGGCCACTCCGAGCAGAAAGGCGTTAACGGATCCCTTCAACTCGTCGTATTCGTTTCCTTTCCGCATCAGCACCATAAAAACTTCCTGGGTTACGTCTTCGGCCACGTCCGGTACGCCGGTCATGTGCAAAGCAAATCGATAGACGTCGCGTTGACGGCGGCGGTACAGCTCAGCGAACGCTTCCCTGTCTCCGCCGACCATGGTTCGTACGAGTTCGCTGTCAGTCATCTGCGTCGCCATCGTTCGAATCGGTGCTATCACAGTTAATTCACCCGGGGAGAATGAAAGGTTCCAGAAACTTTCAGGATTGTCGGAACTAGGCCGCGACGTTGTTAAGAAAAAGGGAATTGGCGGGTCTCGATCATGGAAATCAACTCATCGATCGCCAAATAGGCTTGCTTCTTGACTTGATCTGGATAACCGTACCGCACTGCATTGGATGCAAACTCTTCCAAATCGAGCACCTGATAGGAAAAGTCCGGCTGCACCAGAATATCTATATCCAAATCGATGTAACTGAGAACGCCGCCGCTGAGGGCCGGTGGCATGTTTATATTGCAGTAGAACAGCTTCGTGGCCCCGTCGCGCTCCAGGAATCGAAAGATGTTGTACCAGCGATCGAGCCAATAGTATTCAATCGTCCGAGTGCCAGGACGAATGTGGCCAAGCAGATCATGCTGCACATCGTCGTCGAATGCGGCATTCAGGACGATTAGCGATCCATCGTGTCTCGCTAACGAAGCGTCCCAACGGCGATATTCGGCGCCATCATACTTAAGAACCCGAACTATGATCGGATCATGATTCGTCATGAATGGTGTTTCGGACAGGCCCGCATGCGGTGTTCATAGAGCGGTTAAGCTCATTTATTCAAGCCACGATATGAATTCAGGACCGCCCGCGTGAGCGGGTGGGTCAAGCAATGCGCACGCGTCGACGGATGGCCCCACCTGCTCACGCAGGTGGTACTAACCTCATTACTTCGCGCGACTGTCTTCGTTGTCGCTGACGAGCTGAAGAAAGACATCCTCCAGGTTCGACAAACGGATCATACGACGCCGGCCCTCGTACTCTTTCATGATCGGCGTGAGTAATTCCGCCTCAGCAGCGAAGTAAAAATGCGCGTTGTTCCGGGTTACCGCATTGATGCCGTTTAGTGTCGGGCGCAGCGAGAGGTCTCCCACGTCTCGAACTTCCAACGCATAACGCGATACGCTCGAAAGCACTAAGTCCCTTGGCGTTCCCGATGTCAGGATCCTTCCGTGATCTATTACGACCAGCCGCTCACAAAGCTTTTCGGCTTCTTCCATGTAATGGGTGGAGAGCAGAATTGTTACCCCGCTCAGGCGTCGTAACTCCTCCAGCTTCTGCCAGATTTCCTGACGGACTTGAGGATCAAGCCCTGTAGTGGGCTCGTCAAGAACGAGTAGGCGCGGTTCATGCAAGAGCGCCCGGGCAATCATCAGCCGCCGCTTCATGCCGCCGGAAAGATGATCAACCCGAGCGTCGGATCGATCGGTCATGCCGATGAAGTCAAGCAATTCTGCTGCGCGCCGGGCGGCCTGTCTTTTGGGAATGCGGTAGTAGCTGGCGTAAACGATGAGGTTCCGCAAGACATTCAAATCAGGATCGAGGTTGTTCTCCTGGGGAACTACCCCGATGAGCGAGCGGATCGCGCGGGCCTGCGTCCGAACGTCGCGGCCTTCGACGAAGAGTTCTCCTGCGCTCAGGGGCGTGCGACAGGCAATCATCCGCATCGTCGTAGACTTGCCCGCACCGTTCGGCCCGAGGAGGCCAAATGTCTCTCCGCGAGTTACCGCAAACTCGATCGCGTCAACGGCGCGCTGTTGGCCATAGACTTTGGTGAGGTACTTAGCCTGGACTACCAACTCGGTTGGGGAAGGGAGATCAGGGGTTGATTGAGCAAAACGGTCTTCTGTCATCGAACCCCTGTCCTGTCATCAGGCCTTCGCCGATCTCTGCTTCCAATCTGCCAGAAATTGGTCCTGGCCCTTGTCTGTGAGCGGATGTTTCAGCAGTTGCTCAAGCACTTTGTAAGGCATCGTGGCGATGTCTGCACCCATGCGGGCGGCTTCGATTATGTGAATCGGATGGCGCATGCTCGCCGCCAGCACTTCGGTCTTCCAGCCATAGTTGTCGTAGATCTCGATTATCTCTTCGAGCAGACGTAGACCGTTATCACCGATGTCGTCCAGCCGACCGAGAAAGGGACTGATGAAAGACGCGCCGGCTTTGGCCGCACAGATCGCCTGCGCTGCCGAGAAGCAAAGCGTCACGTTAACCTTGATTCCTTCGCCGTTCAGAATTTGGGTCGCCTCCAAACCATCGACGGTGAGCGGGCATTTGATGACCACGTTGGGCGCGATCTTCACGTACTCGCGGCCCTCGCGCAGCATGTCGTCTTTGTTGGGGCTGGTTACCTCAGCCGAAACCGGACCAGAAACGATCTTGCAGATTTCCGCGATGTGCTGCTTGAAATCGACATTGCCTTCCTTCGCAATCAGCGAAGGGTTTGTGGTCACGCCATCGGCGAGTCCCAGAGCAGCCGCTTTGCGAATCTCGTCCAGATTCGCCGTGTCGAGAAAGAACTTCATATTATCCCTCCTGAGTTTCTGCTTCGCACTAAATATAAGCGAAACCTGGTTTGAATAACAGCGGCGAGGCAGCCCAAGCTGGCTCAATCCCCGCGCATCAGTGCCTGATATGGTTCATCGCGAAACCATATCGGATTGGACAGGCGTATCTGAAAAGTATTTCTGTAACTCGCAATCATTGGAATAGCAATTGCGATTAGAGGGGCGAAACAACTTTCCCCACAGCCTTTTCTTTTTGGAGGTTAGTCATGAAACGTAGTTACTTTAATCGCATCGCGCTGTCAGCGGCTATTGGTGTGGTCCTTCTGCCGGGCGCCAGTGGCCTG
>Ga0193749_1000058_pt1 | contig 13508 bp, 8 predicted proteins | sample L1s2metaG_FD_145081 | JGI IMG/M metagenome (GOLD analysis project Ga0193749, IMG submission 145081) | Soil microbial communities from a riparian zone of the East river system, Colorado, United States - L1s2 | ecosystem: Environmental > Terrestrial > Soil > Riparian zone | place: USA: East River...
TCGAGGACCAGCGGTTGAGAATTGCGGATCGCTGCGGCGCTTCCGGCCACTGCATTGCCCACGCCCGTAGCGCCGTACTCGACCTGATTGTCGAGCATGCCTTTCGCGTCGCGAATAACCTGGCGGTGGCCAGTGGGATTTCTGATAAGGCCGACAATACCTGGTCAGTTATCGCTCTTGGTGGGTACGGCCGTCGCGAACTGGCGCCGTTTTCCGATCTCGATCTGCTATTTCTACACACCGGCCGGGGCTCAGATCGCACGCGCCACTTGGTTGAGCGCATTCTGCCTCTGCTCTGGGATTCGGGACTCATTGTCGGGCACAGTTTTCGCACGGTGAAGGAATGCGTATCGGCAGCTCGGAGCGATCCGCACCTGCAAACCGCACTGACCAGCAGGCGGCTATTGATAGGCAATAAACCTCTTTTCGACTCTCTCTCCGCGGCGCTGGAACGAGAGCGCCGCAAGCGAATTGGCGCCCACCTCGCCGCCGTGCAAAAGGAGCGCGCCGAGCGTTATGGCAAGTTCGGCGATGCCGTGTGCCTGCAGGAACCTAATCTGAAAGAGAGTGCGGGCGGTCTCCGGGACTTCCATACTGCGCTCTGGGTGGCAAACGCAAGATATGGCTGCAGGTCGCTCGCAGACTTAAGGGAGCATGACCTTATTTCGGAAGAGGAAGAAAGGATTGCGGAACGAGCTTACGATTTCCTGCTGCGCGTCCGCTATCACACCCACCTGCTCACAGGCCGCAAAGTCGAACACATCTCGCTTGAACTGCAACCGGCCCTGGCCGCTGAGTTCGGGTACCTGTCAGATTCACGCCTGCTCGCGTCCGAGAAGTTCATGCGCGATTACTACCGCGGCGCGCAGGACATCTACCGGTTCGGCGAATCTGTGATCGCGCGAACGAGCGAAAAGGATAAGAGTCCTTCGCGCTGGTTCGGGAGGCCGCGCGCCGTGTTCCTGGGCGAGCCATTCTCGATTAGAGATGGAAAGCTGCAGTTGGAAAATGGCGCGCAGTTCTTTGCGAAGAGTCCGTTACGCATGTTTGATGCTTTTGCTCTGGCTCAGGCGGCGAACGTTCCTTTCAGTCATGGCATGCACGAAGCTATGCGTCATAACCTGGCCGCCGTTAACCGCGATTTCCGCGGCTCAGCCGCAGCTGCCAACGCGTTTCTCAAGCTGCTGCGCCGGCGCAGCCGCGTGGGACATGTCCTGAGGCTAATGCATGAAGTCGGGTTTCTGGGTCGTTACCTGCCAGAGTTTGGCCGGATCAGCCTATTGATCCAGCATGATCTCTATCATCACTACACGATTGACGAACATACGCTAAAAGTCGTCGAGGCGCTCGATGAGTTAGATCGCAGCGAAGATAGCCGCCGCGCGCATTTGCGCGCCGTCTTCGATGAAATAGAAGATCCGGCGCTGCTCTATCTCTCGCTCCTGCTTCACGACATTGGCAAAGGCCAGGGCAGTGGACACGTGGCCCGTGGCGTTCAGATTGCAGAAGGTATTTGCCGGCGATTACAACTGAGTGCGAAGGACGCCGCCAGGGTAGTGTTGATAGTAAAGCACCACATCACGATGGCTCACATCTCCCAGCGTCGCGATTTGACTGAACCTCATGTCGCAGCGCAATTCGCCACGCAGATGGAAAACCTGGACGCGCTGAACATGCTGTTATTGCTGAGTTATTCGGACATGAAAGGTGTTGGGCCGGGCGTTTGGAGCGAGTGGAAAGGCAGTCTCTTGTGGGATCTTTATGAGCGCGCGCGCCTGCAGATGGCCGGCAGTGAGGCGCCCCCGCACGGACCCGCCAGGATTGCCCAACTTAGAGAGAAGATTATGGCTTCACTCGAAGCTCATTTGACGCTGAGCGACGTGGACCGCCACCTCGCGCTGCTCCCGGATCGCTACATCCGCACCGCCAGTCCTGAGGCGGTTGCCAACCATCTGCGCTTGATTGAAGGGCTCGAATCAGACGCGTTGAGATGGCAGTGGGTGCAACACGGCCGCACGATCACTGAGCTGACAGTCTGCACTCGCGATCGTCACGGTCTCTTTGCCGATATTGCCGGGACTCTAACCGCGCAGGGCATTGAAATCCTGAGCGCTGAAATCAACACCCGCGAGGACGGTGTGGCTATCGACGTTTTCATGTTGCGCACAGCGGCAACTCACCAGGCCATCGAGGAGCGCCGGTGGATTACCATCGAACGCGCCTTGCGCGCGGCAATCAAAGGTGAAAGCGATGTGGCTGCGCTCGTCGAGAAATGGCAGACGCAGCACGCCCCTCGTCGTCGCGTCAGAGTTACAAACGGGCGCCGGCAAGCCTTACCAACTGTTGTTTGTGATAACAAAGCGGCGCAGGCTGCCACAGTGGTTGAGGTTCGGGCTGCGGATGAAGCAGGATTGGCCTACAAGATCGCCAGCGCGGCCACGGCACTGGGTTTTGAAATCGTTTACGCCAAGATTACCACGGAAAAAAGCGACTCCTTTGATGTCTTCTATATTACCGACGCTGAAGGCATGAGGCTCTCAGCAACAGCAATGCAAGCACTTGAGTTAGCGACGATTGAAAGAATCTGCGGGACCAAACGCCTCGAGCAATTCCAGACCGTGACGGCTGCGGGCGACGTTGGCCCCAGCCGCTCTCTCTGAAACTGACCTGGCAGCTTGTTGAAGAAAAGGAATTCGTACTATTTCGTGCGCCTGATGTTTTTCGGCAGCCCTGTTTTGCCAACCTGAAAAAAATCGTTTATAGGGCCGTCTCACCGCGCTCGCCGGTGCGGATCCGGATGACATCGTCCATCGAAACAACGAAGATTTTGCCATCCCCAAACTTTCCTGTCCTGGCGGTCTTCGTGATTGCCTCGATCACGGAATCTTCAATGCCTTCGGGGATGATGACTTCGATCTTGATCTTTGGGATAAACTCGATCTGATATTCCGTGCCGCGATAGGTTTCGGTATGTCCCTTCTGACGACCATAACCCTGAACCTCGCTGATGGTCATCCCGGCGACACCGACTTCCTGGAGAGCGTTTCTGACCGCGTCCAAAAGGTGCGGTCTGATGATTGCCTCAATCTTCTTCATTTATATAGTCTCCTCAATCACTTGCCAGCAGAGAGCGAGCAAACAGCAGCGTGCAGCCCCTTAACGCGCCGGCGATCGACGCAATCAGTTGGCAGTTGCCTCCACAACTGCGGAGATCACCGGCGTTCAGTTCCCATCTAAATCACGTTAACGTCTCACTAGCGCTTAGCTGAACCACGGGCGACGCGTCTTTGGTAGCCGTTTCCGCCAAAGTCATTCCCGCAGGTCTGCCCGCCGGCGAAATTAAGTATTCGGGGTAAGCGGAAATGCCGTGCTCGTGCAGATCGAGCCCATGCAATTCGCCCTCCCCAGAGACACGCAGCAATCCAACACCTTTAATTGCGTACATGACCGCGAGTGAGACCCCGAGAGTGGCTGCGGTGATGATCAAACTTCCGATAGCTTGCGCCTTGAGTACCGCGAATCCTCCACCATAGAAGAGTCCAGCCAAAGGCGCAGAATTGTCGGCCACCAGGGGGCCGGTAGCACCATACTTACCGCAAGCGAAGAGACCCAGCGAGAGGGTTCCCCAGATGCCGCAGAACCCGTGAACAGGAACCGCACCGATAGGATCGTCGATACGCAACCATTCCAGAAACTCCACACCGATAACGACTAATATTCCGGCCACGCCGCCGAGCAGAAGAGATCCAACCGGGCTGACCCAATAGCAGGGACAAGTAATGGCGACGAGCCCCGCCAAAAAGCCGTTTACGGTAAAACTCACATCCCACTTCTTGCTAAGAACAAAAGAGTACGCCAGAGCTGTCAGACCAGCGGCGCATGCCGCGAGGGTGGTGTTGGCGGCAACGCGTCCAATCCCTTCGAAGTCCATCGCCGAAAGCGTGCTGCCGGGATTAAAACCGTACCAGCCGAACCAGAGGATCAGGCCCCCAACCGCGGCGATCGTCAAATCGTGGGGAAGCATCGGGCCACCCCCATCGCGCTTGAACTTGCGACCGAGACGAGGGCCGAGCGCGATAGCGCCCGCGAGGGCGATGAAACCACCGATCGTGTGTACGACGGTCGAGCCGGCGAAATCGTGGAAGCCGGTCCCCAGCGAGGGTAGAAATTTCCCTTCGCTGCCCATCGTCGCCAGGAAGCCGTCCGGGCCCCAGGCCCAGTGGCCGATGATTGGATAGATAAAGCCGGACACGGCAACGCTATAAAGCAGGTCACCCACGAAACTCGTGCGCCCAATCATCGCGCCCGAGGTGATCGTCGAGCACGTGTCGGCAAAGGCAAACTGAAAGAGCCAAAAGGCCAGGAACGCTACTCCGGTAGACTCATATGTAGCCGGCACGCCCTGTAAAAAGAACCAGTGGTAACCAATAAAGCCATTGCCGTGGCTGAACATGAAAGTAAATCCGAAAGCGAAAAACAGGACACCGCAAAGGCAGGTGTCGACGATGCACTCCATCAACACGTTCACCGTCTCGCGTGAGCGGCAGAAGCCGGCCTCCAGCATCGTGAAACCCACCTGCATGCCAAAAACCAGAAAGGCAGCGAGGAGCGTCCACACGGTGTTAATCGGATTGACGATATCAGTAGCCTTAACGTCGCCGTCGGCGGCAAGTGCCTTGAGGCCGACCAGGTCCGGAAGAAAAGCGACGCCGGCGATTAGCAAAGCCACGCCCAGCCCTTTCCCGATCAAAAGTAAGCCGCCGTACCGCCGCCATTCGGGATCGCGGAGTCGAACGCCCAACCGCGATATTTTTTGTAAAAGTGTCCGTCTCTTCTTCATAAGCATCTGCGAGTGCCTCCTCAAACTAGTGACCTGGTTGTGTGACCTCCGGTTGCCTCTAAATCTGCTGATCGTCATCACATCCAGTAATACAAGTTGATGTCGATTACAGTGCTGCGGTTTTCATCCACCCCTAAACCCGGTCGCTCCCCTCGCAGCCGAGTTGCTTGAGCGCGACCGTTAGGTCGAGATCGAATTGTTTCGCTTGGATCAAACTTGCGAAGGTTCACGCAACTTCGAAGCTTGCAACTAACAATCTCCGTGCCAGTCGGCCGTAAGTTGCCGCAAATTCTCGATCGCGCAAGTAATCGGGATAGATATTGGTTTAAGACGAATCGGAAGCGTCTCGGCTGATGAAGCCAGGTGGCTATGAGTAGCCAGTGCCCCGACATCTTTGTCGGTAACTCACGGCGACGACGACAAAATTGTACTCGCGCGAGGATCGAGCAAGGCATCGCTTCACATTTCATTCCTGCTCCCTCTCCTTTTGGGAGAGGGTTGGGGCGATGGCCTGAGCGCGAGCGCCCCTTACTTTTTCTTGTGTGGGATAACCTTGAGTCTCGGGCTCATGAAAACTTTCTTGTTCGGGTCGATAATCGAAGAGTGATCTATTAGCGGTCGATGAGACGTGTTCTGACGATGCTCGGCCTTAAGGAGTGAGCCGTCTCTAAGCCCTCACCCCCAGCCCCTCTCCCAATGGGAGAGGGGAGAGAACGAGTTATCATTCAGCCGACTGATAAATCTGCAAAGCCTCGCTGAGCAGGTATTCGTCAGCAGAATGAAGAAGACCGTGTGGTTGGTCCGAAGTTGATCTTACCATCTTGTCGGAGAGCCCGCCCTTAAAAGACAACTTCGTTGGCCATGCAGCCGTAGTTTGATTAGACGATTCTTCAGCCGGGGCGGAATTGTTACAGATGTTCCAAATTATTAGCCGCACAGTACGGCCCCGCCGTTTATGTTAAGGACCTCGCCCGTGATGTGCTGTGCCCACTCAGAAGCGAGAAAGACAATCGACAGCGCCACGTCGTCAGCGGTCGCAATCCGTCGCAATGGAATAGCCTCCGTAAGCTTCTCCTTAAACCCGTCTTCGCCGAACACGCCTTCGTTTAGATCAGTGTCAACCCAACCCGGAGCGACGCAATTAATCCTGATTTCGGGGGCCAGTTCGACCGCGAGAGATTTGGCGAAACTAATCTGCCCGCCTTTTGAAGCCGCATAGTTTGAGTAACTCGCCTCCCCGCGCTGCCCTGCCGTCGAGCTAACGACGATGATCGCGCCGCCACCGGCTCTTTTCATGATCGGCACGGCCGCGCGGCAGACAGTCCACGTGCCTTTCAGGTTTGTTTCGATAACCCGATCCCACAGTTCTTCTGACATCTCTTCCAGGGGCGCTCCTTCCCAGATGCCCGCATTGGCAACCAGGAGATCAAGCCGGCCGAAATGATCGAAAGCCGTCTCGGTGAGTGCTGCGGCTTGCTGAAAATCGCTGACATCAGCACGCACTGCCAGGGTTCTGACGCCGAGTTCACTGCAAGCGTATGCGACTTCTTCAGCCTCCGACTTGCGCTGCGCATAGTTGACAATGACGTGGGCCCCGGCTTCAGCCAGTCTAAGCGCGGTGGCGCGGCCAATGCCGCGAGATCCGCCAGTGACGATCGCTACCTGATCGCGCAGCAGAGTTTGCGGCAGTGCCACGGTTTGCGTTAGTGGTTGGTCAAGTAAGTAAGAACTCATTTCGCTTCTCCTGAACTGATCTGGAATTGCTTTGCCCATTAACTCCAGAGTGTGCGTCGAATAATCATCTGGTACGGAACCGCTTGCGCTAGCAAGCGGGTAAATCTCGTTGAAAGCACCCGGTCGCTACCGCGATCGGTTCCGTACTGCACTCGTTCTCCCGAAACAAACTCAGCAAATTGTGACTTCGGCCGCCAGTTCGGCCTCACCTTTCTCAATCAAATGTGGACTGATAAGCGTCGCCAGCAGATCTGCCTCGGTCAGGAAACCATCATGCCCATGCGATGACGAGAGCTCCTCGTAGCTTGCATCAACTCCGGCCCATTGCATCCGCTCACTCAGATTAAGGATGTCTGTCGCGGGAAAGAGCCAGTCGGAAGAGATGCCGACCAGCAAGACGCGCGCTACTATTCGGCGCAATGCTGCAGCTTCTGACCGGTAACCTCGGGTCAGGTCGAAAGTATCCATGGCTTTTGACAGCACCAGGTATGAGTTGGCATCAAAGCGATCAGTGAAATTTGCGCCTTGATGGTCCAGATAACCTGCGACGTCATAACGGTCGTTCAATGAACGGCAAGGGTCTTCACCATTGCGGTTGGGGTTCCGTCCAAAGCGCTCCGTGAAGAGCTCCGGAGATTTGTAGGTGCAAACTGCGATAGCGCGCGCCAGTGCCAACCCTTTCAGTGGTTGTGCATCAGCACCGTAGCCGGCGTTACGCCACGCTGGATCATTGCGGATAGCCTGGCGCTGCAGATGGTTCAGGGCCAGTCCCATGGGTGACAGCGGCGCGGCGCCAATGGCGATACATCTTTCGACTCGATCTGGAAAATCCACGGCCCACTGCAGAGCCTGCATCCCCCCAATAGAACCACCGATCACTGTGTGAAGCCGCCGCACACCCAGGGAATCCAACAGTTTGGCCTGGGCCCGGACCATATCAGCAACGGTGACCAGGGGAAACTGACTACCGTAGCGTTTGCCTGTTCGCGGGTCGAATGAACCGGGCCCCGTCGACCCGTAACATGATCCAATGACATTTACGCCAATCACGCAGTAACGCTCAGTATCAAAGACCGAAGCGCGCCCAAACATCTTCGGCCACCAATCAGCTATGCGCGCCGATCCTGACAATGCGTGACAAACGAGGATGGCGTTATCGCACTCTTTGTTTAGTCTGCCATAAAGCGCATAACGTAAAGTTACCGGTTGCAACTGGGCGCCACACGCAAGCTGAAAAGGCGTGTCGCCCGTGATAGTACAATCGTCTTCAATAGTTGGATTGAGACTCATCTTTAAACCTCGTGGATTAGCCAAAGCGGTCATAGCACCACCGTCAACACCAACAAAATAGAAAGCGTTTCCATGCGCTGCCAAAGCAAAAAGCCTCCCACGCTAAATATGCGCGGAAGGCTCTTAAATGTTCTCGGAGTCTAATCCAGCCCTTTAGCAGTTTTTTACGTGGAGCAATTCGCTCTAAATCGCCACGCTTCAGTTGTCAAAATACCAAAGACAGTCTAAGCGACGATGCCCTCAGATTGTCAAGCCCTCTGTCTGTCATTCGCGCCGTCTTAAATACTTTAAATAGGACCCAATGTTTCCTTTATAGAAGTGTCCCGCGCTTAGGCTCAAGCCAATGCGGGGACATCTGTCAGCAGGCGCAAACCCTCGACATCGAGAGCGCGCCTGACCGGGGTCGAATGCCCATCCGCCTCTACCTCCGGCAGCAGCTTACGCCGTTCAAGCTCGCGGAGGATCTTGGTCACGCTATACTCAACCGCCTCTCGATTCGACTCGATCACAACTTCGGGCGCAAGCGGCTCCTCGTATGGATCAGAGACGCCAGTGAAACCCGTCAACTCCCCGGCCAGGGCCTTCTTGTAAAGACCTTTAACGTCACGCTCTGCGAGTACTTTGATCGGGCACTTCACGTAGACCTCAATAAATGCCACGCCGTCCGCTTCGATCAGCCGTCTCACTTCATCACGCACTTCGCGGTAAGGTGAGATAGCTGCCGATATCGCCGCCACGTCGTTTCGGGAAAGCAGCCGGCAGACATAGCCAATGCGCCGTATGTTCGTATCGCGATCCTCCTTGGAAAAACCCAGCCCTTTTGAGAGGTTCGTCCTTATTTCATCTCCATCCAGAACCTCGACGGCCATGCCGCGAGCACGCATCTCTCGCTTGAGCGCTCCCGCGAGTGTTGTCTTCCCGGCTCCTGATAGTCCAGTGAGCCACAAGGTGAATCCTTTTTGGTTGTGCATTAACTAATTTCCTTCATTGCCAAACGATGCCGATTTACTCCCTCTCACGTTGGGAGAGGGTTGGGGTGAGGGCTTACCGCAGCTTCACCCAACTCATAGTTTTTGTCTTTGAATGCCACTCGCCGACCACGGAGCACAAATTGGAGGAATGGATTCCTCTCGCAAACCCTCATCCCCAGCCCTTCTCCCAGAGGGAGAAGGGAGACAATCAGAGCCAATGACTTCATTCGTAGCTCAAGCTTCCGCTCCAACCAGTTGTTCCGTCTCAATCGCTCGCAGTGCTTCGATTAGCACCCGCGCCACCTCGGGTCTGGTGAATTCAACAGGCGGCACTTGTCCGACGCTGAGCATCTCGCGCACCTTCGTACCTGAAAGCGTGACGTGTTCCGCGGTCTCATGCGGGCACGTTTTGTTCGAAGCCATCGCGCCACACGATCGGCAATAGAAGGTATGATCGAAGAACAGCGGTGTTATGCCGAGTTCTTCCGCCTCAAACTCGTCGAAGATGTGGTGTGCGTCATAAGTACCGTAGAAGTTGCCGACTCCTGCATGGTCACGCCCGACAATGAAGTGCGAGCAGCCATAGTTCTTACGAACCAGGGCGTGGAAGACCGCTTCGCGTGGTCCAGCGTAGCGCATCGCCGCCGGCAGGATTGAAAGAATCGTGCGCGCCGAAGGGTAGTAGTTGGCCAGTATCGCTTCGTAAGACTCAAGCCGCACGTCCACGGGCACATCGTCGGCTTTGGTTTCGCCAACCAGTGGGTGCAGGAGCAATCCATCAGCAATCTCCAGCGCGCATTTCTGGATATATTCATGCGCGCGATGAACTGGATTGCGAGTCTGAAAAGCAACCACGCGCCGCCAACCTCGTTCCTGGAAGAGCACCCGTGTCTCTGCGGGATCTCGACGATATGCCGGGAAAGCAAGATTCAGCGGACGATTGACGAGACTAATCTTTCCTCCCAGCAACCAGTCGCCTTGATCGTAGAGAGTGCGCACTCCCGGATGGGCAGCGTCAATCGTGCGATAGACGAGTTCCGCCTCCCTTTCTTTATGATCATCCTGATACAGCGCTACGTCCTCAAACTGTCGAAACGTATTCGCCTGCTGGTTCGTGATGGAGAGCGTCACCGGAATGGGCCAGGCGACGCCGTTTGTCAGCCGCATCCGGACGCACACCGAGTTGTAATCGGACCGATCCAAAAATCCCTCGAGCGGTGAGTACGCACCAATGGCGATCATCTCCAATTCAGAGATGTCTCGCGCGTTGAGCCGCAAAGCCGGCATATCGACCGCCGCCTGAATGAGTCTTTCACGCTCAGGCCCCGTAACTTCGCGATCAACGAGCTTCCCTCCATGTGGTTTGATAAGTTTCATTCTGTTCCCTTCATTAGCGAATCGTTTGGTACCGAACCGCTTGCGATAGCAAGCTGGTAAATCGCGTTGAGATTAACCCGGTAGCTACCGCGACCGGTTCCGTACCGGCCCCTTCAGTCGCCCTCTTTCAGATGTATTCCGCACTCAGTCTTAACCGTTCCACGCCAGCGTCCCGCGCGGGGGTCTTCACCAATTTGCACGGGCGTGGTGCAAGGCGCGCAGCCGATGGACGGATAACCGTGCTCGTGAAGCGCGTTATAAGGTACGTCGTACCTAGCTATGTAATCCCAGACGTCGCGGGCGAACCAGGCGGCGAGCGGGTTGATTTTGATAAGCCCAAATTGCTTATCGCGCTCGACCAGGCCCATCTGCGCGCGTGTTGGTGACTGTTCCCGACGAACGGCAGTGATCCAGGCTCGCAGTCCACAGAGCATTTCTTTCAGAGGTTCGACTTTGCGCAACTGGCAACAGAGATCAGGCTGACGCTCCCACAACCTGTCGCCGTATTCGCGAGCTTGATCACCAAGTGAGACGCGCGTGGCCCGGCGTTCAAAGCGAACGCCGAATCGCGCTTCCAGCCGATCGCGCAAGGCGTAAGTCTCGGGGAAAAGCAGATCTGTGTCGAGATAGAAAATACGCGTCCCTGGTCGAATGTTTGAAAGCATGGCGATAATCACGCAGCCTTCAGCCCCAAACCCGGTAGCGAAGGCTATATCCGGTCCAAACTCCTCGCCTGCCCAGCGAAGTATCACTTCCGGCGGGGCCGTCTCGAACTCATCCGAGATCGCCTTCAGCTCTTCGTCCGTCGTTTCTTGTCCAAGTGACAGAGCACTAACCGACATGTCAATTCCCTTCATTAAGCGGCACGCGCATCTTGCGCGAGCCCTCTCCCTTTGGGAGAGGGTTGGGTGAGGGCCTGAGCGGAGATTGGTTCGGATACAAACATCGTCGTTGGTAAACACAAGGGAAGACTAAAAGGACTTCGACGCTATGCTTCGCACCCTCTCCCCTGCCCCCTCTCCCAAAAGGAGAGGGGAATAAGAATTCTCAAAAGTTAAGCTTTCTTCGTCTTTCATGCTCTCGAGACTTTGCTCAAACCACTTAAGACGCGCGCGCAGCCGGACCACCTCGCCCACAATGATGACCGCCGGCGCTTTCATACCAACCCGTTCCGCCTCAACAGCAATCGTCTCTAGTGTGCCTGTTACTGTTTGTTGGCCCTCATAAGTTCCCCAACGAATAACTGCCGCGGGCGTTTGCGCCGAACGTCCGGCGGCCGTCAAATCCTTTGCAATCTTACGGAGATGCGCAGCGCCCATTAGAACGACTAGCGTGTCTACTGAGGCGAGTTTGGCCAGATCACCGTTCTCAGGCGCCCCGTCACCACCTCGCGCGCCCGTGAGCACGGCCACCGAAGACGACAATCCGCGCTTTGTTAGCGGGATTCCTGCGTAGGCTGGGACCGCCAGTGCTGAGCTGATCCCAGGCACCACCTCGAATGCAACACCCGCATTGCGCAGCGCCTCTGCCTCTTCCGCACCACGCCCGAATAGAAAAGGATCACCGCCCTTGAGCCGCACTACCCGCTGTCCTTTCCGGGCGTGCCAAACGAGTAAGCGATTGATCTCGTCCTGTGGTGTCTGTTGGCCGCCACCAACTTTGCCAACGTAAATGTGCTCCGCGCCGGTCGAAACGTAACCTAGCACTTCCGGATTGACGAGATAGTCATAGATAACCACGTCACAAGATTCCAGCAGGTCGCGTGCTTTGATGGTAAGAAGGCCCGGATCGCCCGGTCCAGCGCCAACGAGATAAACCGTGCCGCCTCTTGCTCGATAGAGCGCGGTCTTCTTTTCATCTGATTCATGCTCGATCGACTCGAGTATGCGCTGGAGAGACGCATCGATTACGAGCGGGTGGGCCGAAAGCGGTTCGGTAATTCGATAGCTGACGCCGAAGTAGTGACTGGCGGCTTCACGAACTTCGAGCGGAATGTCACCTCGCGTGTGTCTGCCCGGCGAAAGAAAATAAGGATGGACGGTAATCTCGCTTGCTCCTCGCTCGACCAATCTGCCGAACCCTTCGCGGATGTTCGGATGTTCGATCTCCAGAAAGGCGCTTTCAATCAGCACAAAGCGGCCTAGCTCGCCGATGCGACGCGTGGCTTCGCGCACGTCTTCGTTTGCTTCACGGCGACGGCTGCCGTGGCCTACGACCAGCACTCCGCGATTTCCTTCTCTCATGCGGCCGCTCCTGCCTCCGCATACGCCCGTTGGGCGCAGTAACTGACAAAGCTTCGCGCCAGGTCGAGAATCGATCGAGCTGCTTCTTCGTTTGGTGTCCGACAAACTTCAGTTTGTCGCAGGGTTTCGTTAGGCTCTTTTCGCGCCAAGTCACGACAAACTGAAGTTTGCCGGACATCTTTGAGACCATCCTCCTTCAACCGTGCAAACTTTGATGAAATGCCTTCCCATGCCCCCTGGGTCTGGCCCGATAACACAAACAGGTTCTCAAATTCCCAAAGCGCCTCATCCGCCGTGAACGGATCCACCAGCCGCACGTACAGCGGAACCCGCGCGGCAGCCGCGGCCGCTTCATAGGCCGCGATGATCGCGTGCTCGTATTCCTTGTGATAAAGCAACGCTTCCGCCTGGGCCAGCCACTCATTCGCCGCATCAATCGTCGGTATCGTCTCGGCAACGGTCGACCCGGCGCATTCACCCTTGATGCCTTTCTGCACCGCGAAGTGCTCGTGCTCGTGTCCGAAGTCCTCGTAGAACGAAGGATCTTTTTCGAACGAAGGTACTTGCCGCAGCGGCTCGAGGATCTCTTTAAGCCGCTCAGTCCCCGCGCGGGCGACGAAAGAATCGAAGTCCTCCGCCGGTAATTTCCTCTTCTCGTAGAGTCCCAGCAGAGTATCCGTTACCTTTACGCAGTTCCTGGCCGGGAACTTGCCAATCAACGCGCCGAACTGGGCGTTATCTCCTCGGACACGCCCACCCACAGTCACAAAGTGAGCGGGAACGCTGCGGCCGTCGTTCGAAAGCGCCGCCGCATAGAATCCGATGTCGGCGACTGAGTGATGCGCACACCCGTTTGGACAGCCCGAGATCTTTACCCGCAGTGGCCGCGCCAACTCGGAGTATTTCGCCAACCCATTATTGAAAGCGTCGCTAATGGCGCTGCCCAGACCCTTCGCTGAAGCAATACCCAGGCGGCAGGTGTCGGATCCCGGACAAGTAGTCACGTCCGTGATCGTGCCGGCGCCGCGCTCCGCAAGTGAGAAGATCGGAAGA